>JAABUM010000103.1_pt1 | contig 170390 bp, 164 predicted proteins | sample 5559161 | NCBI WGS metagenome assembly JAABUM01 (sample SAMN10711868, study PRJNA513369) | rock metagenome | isolation source: Antarctica rocks | place: Antarctica: Victoria Land, Siegfried Peak nord | reverse complement strand
CCTAACCCTAACCCTAACCCTAACCCTAACCCTAACCCTAACCCTAACCCTAACCCTAACCCTAACCCTAACCCTAACCCTAACCCTAACCCTAACCCTAACCCTAACCCTAAGATATCCCGAATAAGATTAGGGTATTTTCTAGCCTTAGAAAGAATTTCTCCTCGGATTTCAGGAGAAATATTATACGGAGTCTAATAGAAATAAGAGTTAATACTTAAGGGTAGAATAGAGTATTTATATTCTTAATAAGCTAGAAAGCTTATATCTCTAAGAATAGAAATATACTCTATTATAACTTAAAGAGAAGAATTAATTTCCTATATAGATTTTAGCCTTATATAAGGAAGGTGATTTTTAGTAGAAATATATAAGAAGGAAGAAGATAGAAGAAAGGGAAGATATAGAAGTAAACTTTCTAGGCGGTTAACTTAAGGTTTAGTAGATACTTAAGGTTCCTAGTAGCTATTTTTAGTATCCCGCGCGTATAAGCTAGTAGCTAAGATAGATTATATCTAATTACTACTCTAATTCTATAATCCTTATATTATTTTTATCTACGTAAAATATATTAATATTATTAAGTAGATAGATATAGAATTTCTTAGATATTTTAAATATATATAAATATAAATATATCTAGTATAAATAATATAGCTAATATAGATTTAAAGTTAATACGCTAAGAAAGACTATAGATATTCTCTCCTAGATCTTATATACTTAATAACTTCCTTAAATCTTACCTAATTTAATTAGTTTATTTTTTATATATTTTTTTTTATATTTTTTTATATAATCTAAATATAACTTAAAGCTTAAATCCTAATAATTTAAATACTAGTAGAGACTATTTTTAATATATCTCTTACTAGTAGTAGAAACCTAGCTTTTCCCTATCTATTCTAGCTTAAAATTAGCTTATTAGATAGCTTAAGGTAAACTTTATATATAGATTTAATTATATTAAAATTATAACTTAAAAATAGTAGAAGGAATAAGAGAGAAGAAATAAGCTTATACTAGTCGTTAATTACCCGTTAGAAGTAGAATATTAATAATTTCCTATTTTCCCTAAAATTATAAAGAGTCTAGATTATACCCGATCCGGTTAGTAAGTAGGTCGTTCTAAAGGCCTAAACTTAGGCTTTCTAAAGGTATTTTTTTTAAAGAAAACGGTTAAGGTTTAATTTATATTTTATTTGAAAAGAGAAATTTAAATAAAATATAACTAAATCCTTAGTAGTAAATAAATAAATTATAGCTATAATTTATTTATCTTTATAAGTTAGATAGAGGTATAAATATAAGAATAGCTAGTAAACCTCTAAGCGTTTTATAAGGTAATTATAAAGCTATTCTAATAATTAATAGTATAAATTACTTATAATAAAGGGAAATAATATTAATATATTACTAACTTAAATAGCTTAATCTTATTATAATAGTAATTCTAGTTAATATAAATAGTATATTAAGGGATTCTTAAATAGATTAAATAGAAATATATTTTATAATAGGTTTTTAAACTAAGGCTAAGTAGGAGATATTTTATAATAGGCTTTATAACTTATTTAAAAAGGGATATAAATTAATTAATATTTAAAGTAACTAGTTAATTTAAATTAATAGTAATAATTATATTATAATATTTCTTAAGATAAAAATAGTTTAAATACCTTTAATAAAGCTAATTCTTTAAACTACTTATTATATACCTAGCTTATAAAATATAAATATATATTTTATAAGTTTAATAGTAAGATAGAAGGTTTTCTTAAGATATTACCTTAGAATATTTATATATAATACCTTATATAAATATAATATATTAGGAAAGTTCTATTAAAGATATAAGTATTATAATAGATTATAATATCCTATCTAGTTAAGTTAAAGGAAATAAAAGATAAAGAGTAAAACTTAAATATAATTAAGATAGAATATTACTTATACTAAGTTTAATTATCTATTAAATACTAGTTAGTTTAATTATACTTAGAAGGCCTTAATAGGAATTTATATAAAGTTACTTATATTTTTTTATAAGAACTAGGGATAAAAAGAGGTATTATCTTAGGGAAGATAGTAAAAGACCTAGTCTTAAAGATAATAAAAAAAGACTTAGTCTTAAAGAAGATAGAAAAAGACTTAATTCTAAAGAAGATAAAAAAAGACTTAATTTTAAAGAAGATAAAAAAAGACTTAGTTCTAAGGAAAATAAAAAAAGACTTAATCTTAAAGATAATAAAAAAAGACTTATTTTAAAAGGGGTAGTAGATAACTTAAAGAAGTATTAAAAAGGTAATAATATTACTTAAATAAGTAATATTATTTTAATAGAAGAAGTTATAACTAATATAAAAGAAGTAGTAACTAGAAGAGAATTAGAATCTTAATAATTAAGGAAAAGGAAATAAAAGACTTTAATAGATTTAAGAAATAAAAAGAATCTATTATAATAGCTAGTATAAGAGATAAATAAAAAAGAATTATAAGGAGATTAAAAACTCTAATAAATAAAGCCCTTACTTAGAGGTATATAAAGACCTAGAATTTAAGATTCTAAGAGATAAGTTATAAGAAGGAAGCTTACTTAAGAGTAAAAGATAAAAATAGAGATTTAATAGAAGGTAAATATATATTAAGCTTTTATTTAATCTTATAAAGAATAGACTATTATTAGAAAAAGTAGAACCTTAATTTAATAAGCTACTTAAAAGGATTATTATTATACCTTTAAATAGATTTACTTAAAAGGAATAGTTATACTAGATAATAAGAAAGGATCTTATATATATAAAGTAGTAAGTTATATATTCCTAATAATAAGATTAAACTTTAACTCTTAATAGAATTAAATAAACTATATAAATAGGAAGAAAAGGAAAGGAAGAGTAGAGTTCTAAGTAGTTACCTAGGTAGTATTATAAAATTTAACTCTAAGCGAGGATTAATATAAATTAATAGAGGGTTAAATTAGAAGATAAAAGAGAAGATTAAATTATATTTAAGATAGAAACTTAACTTAACTAGGCCTTATTAAATAGTATTTATCTACTAGTAGTAGAAGATAACTTAAAGTATAATAGGTAAGCTTACTTAGTTAAGAATTATAAATAAGAGTCTTTATAAGATAATACTAAGAATTTATAAGTAAGAGGGATTTATAACTATATAATTATATTATATATAAAGTAGATTAAATTAAGAGTCTTTTACTAACTACTATTAAAGTATAATTAACTACCCTTAATTAGTACTATATAAATATAATTAAATAAGAAACTTCTAACTTTAAGACTAGGTATCTAGTATAATAGAAATATATTAGAGATACTTTAAATCTACTTTAATTCTTATATATATTCCTTTAAAATCTAAAAAGATTATACTTTATAATTTAGTATAATAGATTAGAGTTAAATCTAGATAAGTTATTAATAATAATTACTAAAACTCTAGTTAATTAATAATATAGAAAGATTAATTTAAAGTAAGAAAGTATTTATATAATTATTTAAACTACTTCTCTTAAGAAAAGTTAGTAGAAAACCTAGTATTACTTTTCTTTTAATATTATCTTAAAGAATTAGTTTTATATTACTATTTTATATTATTATAAATAACTTACTTAAGTTAAAGAAAGTTCTATTTATAATAATAGATTTAACTACTTTTATAAATAGTATTTACTTATTTAAATATATTTCTTTATATTAGATATACTTAAATTACTAGTTATTATTAAGTAATCTAGAAGTTTTTTATACTTCTTATATATAATCTTTAGTAATCCTTCTACTATTAAAATTAATTAAATAAAGTTATCTTAGATATTAACTTATTTACCTAATATAACTTTCTTAAATTAAAGGAGATCTTTAACTTTAGTATTTAATTTTAATTTAATACTTTTACTAATAGTAGTTTACTTCTATTATACTTTAAATTAGACTTTAAAAGCTAAATTCTATTTAATATATTTATTATTCCTTATTAGTACTAGTTCTAGAAATTCTTTTCTAATAGATTAAATAGTATTTTAAAGAAGCTCTTTCTTCTAATAAAAGGATTTATTTAATATATTCTAACTAATCTAACTTATAAATTAGCTAGAATAAATACTACTTAATATAGAATTAAGTATAATAAGATTATCTAATTCTAATTTAATATCTTTATTACTAGGTTTTATAAGAGTTAATATAATATAAGCCTTATATATATAATAAGGTAGAAGTAATATAAACTAGTAATATAAATATTTACTATACTAAGGAGAAAAGATAAAAGATATTAGAAAGATAAAGTTATTAATATAATAATTATTCTAAATATATATTATAAAGAGACTAGTTTAATTCCTTCTACTATTTTATTAAAAGCTTAGTATCTTAGTAATACTTTAATAATTTAAGTTAGATTAATCTAACTTACTAAGGTATTAAAGCCTTAGTAAGTTAGTACTAATAGCTAGTACTAAGTATTTTAATTAGTACTAAGACTTTAATCTAAGTATTTAATTAGTACTAATTCTTAGTACTAAATTCTAACTTAATAGTTAGTCTAGTTATATATAATAGATAGAATAATATAATAGATAAATCTTATTTATCTTAAGTTAATAATATATATATATATAGAAATACTATTAATACTAATAAGTTAATATAATAAGCTTATAAAACTTTATAAGTTAATATTTATTATAAGCTATTATAATTTTTTTATATTATTAAATAACTTAAGTAATAAATTAACTTTAATTAAAGATATAAAGTTTTAAACTATTACCTTTCTAAGAGTTAGCTTTAAATTATACTTTTTATACTTAATATAATAATAGATTATTATTTATAATAGTTTAACTTTAAGTTATAATAAGTTACTAGCTTAATAAATAAGATATATTACTTATATAAGCTTTAATAAATATATATTAAACTTAATATATACTTTAATTTAAATACTAGTAGAGATATATATTAATAAAACTCTTAATAAGAATAGATAGAAAATATTAAATATAAGTTATAAAAATATAAAAGATAAGTTAAAGAGATTAACTATTAAAGTACTTAATAATAGCTTTTAAGTATAAGTAAGATAAGATATTAGAGTTAATATTATATTATATTAGATATTAAAGTTAATAAAAATAATATATATATTTAAAAGAATATATTAAAAGGTAATATATAATATAATAAAAGTACTTTAACTTATAATTTAAGTAGATAGTAAGTAATACTATCTTTCTAATAATCTTAAATAAACTTATATACTAGGTAAGATAGAAGTCTAATATAAAAAATATTAAAAACTCTTAGAAATATATTTAATAATAGGACTCTTATTAAACTTTTAATATTAATAGATATCTTCCCTCTTACTTAAAAGTAAGAATATTATTAAGTAACTTTAAATCTAAGTATAAATAAGATAATCTAAGTAGTTTTAAGTAGCTTAATTAAGTTAAATTATATAATATAATTACTTTTAACTTAAAATCTTAAAGTTTTTTTTATAAGTAGTTTAAATAATTATAAGAGTTTTATAAATTAAGATAAGTAAAGTAATCTAAGTTATTTATAACTAATATATTTTCTTTAAGAATTAAGGAATATTTATTATAATTAATATAAACTCTCTAAGATTAAGGTAAATACTCTAGAATTAATAGAGGTATATTCTTTAAAATTAAGGTAGATTCTTAGGAATTAAAGTAGATTCTTAGGAATTAAAGTAGATTATCTAAAATTAATAAAGGTAGATTCTCTAATATTAATCTAGATTCTTAAAGATTAAAGTAGAAACTTTAAAATTAATAGAGGTAGTAATTCTAAAATTAGAATTAATTCTCTAGAATTAAGATAGATTCTCTAGGATTAAGATAGATTCTCTAGGATTAAGATAGATTCTCTAGGATTAATAGAGGTAGATTCTCTAGAATTAAAGTAGATTCTCTAGAATTAAAGTAGATTCTCTAAGATTAAGATAGATTCTCTAAAATTAATAAAGGTAGATTCTCTAGAATTAAGATAGATTCTCTAAGATTAAAATAAATTCTCTAGAATTAAGGTTAATTCTCTAGAATTAAAGTAGATTCTTCTAGGAATTAAAGTAGATTCCTAGAAGTTTTAAAATCTTTAAGTCTTTTTATACTAGTAATTAAAGTTAATTCTAGAGAATTAACTTTAATTATTTTCTTTAATAAATTAATAGAAACTACTTACTTAAGAGATTTAATAAGAATTAAGCTAATTCCTAGATATTATAATATTAAAGTATAATTACTATAAAGTTATAGTTATTAAGATTATAAGTATAAACTAGTACTTTCCTAGTAATTAATATTAGAAGAGTAGGTCTTAATTATTTAAGAGCTAATAATAGGAAAGTAGATTAATACTATTCTCTAAGAATATACTCTTTAAAAGATAGAATTATTTAAGTATAAGTACTCTATCTAGTAGTATAAGAAATACTTACTCTAGGAAAACTCTAGCTAGATTTATAAGTTAATAGATAGTAGAAGGTATAATTACTTAAAGTTATAGTTACTAAGATTATAAGTATAAACTAGTACTTTCCTTATAATTAGTATTAGGAAAATAGTTCTTAACTAATTAAGAGTTAAAGAAAGGAAAGTAGATTAACTCTATTTTAAGATAGAATTTCTTATATTTATAATCTATTAAAAGAATAATTATTTTAATTATAACTTCTTTCTTAATATATTATATCTAGAAATAGTAAGTTAAAAATAATATATTAATACTAGCTTATTTTACCTTATAATAACTAATAGATATTTTATTTTATTTTTATAATTATAATATCTACTTCTTCTTCTTATAAAACTTCTCTTTTATATCTTACTTAATTATAATATATAAGTATAATCTAGTATATTAAATATATAGATAAGTAGTATATATATATCTAGTTAATAATATTTACTATTAAATTAGTATATAAGTACTTCTAGTAAACTCTAACTAATAGAATATATTATATTATTTATATTCTAACTATTAGAATAAAGCTAGAAACTATCTTATAAAAGCTAATAGTAATCTCTTTCTAATATTTATTACTTTAATATTAATATACTATTAGCTTTATTTATTATAAAAGTATTATAAATACTTACTAGTATATTATAATTAAATAACTCTCTATCTTTTTTACTACCTTTCTTAGACTTATATCTTATACTAGCTTTATTAGAAGTAAAGATATATTAGTTAAAGGATTCTTTATTTACTCTACTTATTACTTCTAATAAAATTATAATTAATAGCTTAACTAGTAAGCTATTTACTAAATAAAAATAGTAGATATAACTAACTTATTAAAGCTAGAGATATAAACTAAGAATACCCTCTTTATATTAAAAATATAATTATAAAAGAAAGTCTATATATTATATTATAATATACTTATTATAACTATTCTATATACTTTAAATATATAAAAGTATATTTAAGTAGTAGATTATATACTAAATATCTATTTTATAACCTAGTATTTATAAAGATAAAGTAGCTTTAAATAAGAGCTACTTTAAATAAACTTATATATAATAAAGACTAGAACTATATACCTTATAAAGGCTAGGTAGAATAAAGAGAGGATAATTTATAATTAAGTATATAAGGAGTTTAAGGGGAGAATAAGATCTAGGAGTAGGAAGGAGTTACTCCTACTAGGGAGTAAGCTTCTATTCTATAAAACCTTATACTTAAATAGAAAGATCTATTATTAAGGTAGTAAATAGTAGTAGACTTTAATAATATAAAGATCTTCTTATATCCTTTTTATAAGGTATTACTAGTAGCGCCTTAGTAAGGTACTATTAAGTAGACTAGTATCTCTAATATATTCTCTTATATTCTAGTTAAATTAATAATTAATTCTCTTATATAATAAAGCTATTCCCTTAATTTTAACTTATAATTAGAGGAATAAAGTTTAAATTAATTAAGATCTAGATAGTTAGAATATTACCCTTTTAGTAATATATAAAAATATTATACTTATTTATAAAGGCTATTAATTCTATTATTATACTACTATTACTAATATTATTATTATTATTATTACTACTTATCTTACTTAGTTATTATACTAGTATATATCTTTACTATATTTTATAAGTATTATAATAATTATATACTAGTTATAAAAAAGATATTAAAGACTAATTTAATAATACTACTTCTTAATTAAACTTCTTACTATTACTAATAAAATTATCTTATTTAAAATTATAAATATAAAAAATACCTTTTATATATTAGAATAATAATAGTAGTTATATACTAGTTATAAGAAAAGTTATAATAATCTAGATTTATAAGTCCTCTTCTTAATAAGCTTTCTATTATACTACTAATAGATATATATAAGATTAAACTCCTACCTTTAACCCTATTAAATAGCTATCTCCTTCTCTATTTATAAAGGTATTAATAGTATATTTACTATTATTAAACCCCTCCTCTTCTAACTCTTTATTCTCCTTCCTTTTATAATAGTAATAGTATTAATATAAGCTTTAATAATTAGATTAACTATTATAACTTAGTCTTTAAAAGCCTTAAATTACCTTTATAAGAATATAGTAGTATACTTATTAATACTCTTAGATTCTAATTTTACTATAATATAAGCTTATATCTTAGCTTTAACTTCCTTCTTTATAATAATAAAATAGATAGTATATTTATATTTATACTAGTAGTATATAAAGAAGTATATAAAGGTTTAACTTAATTCTTATCTTTAAAGTATATTATATTAAGTTTAATACGCGTATAATATTTAAAGAGAGTACTAGATTATATTTAACTTTAAGAAATAAGTATAATAAACTTAATAAAAGAATACTTATTTATAGTTTTATAACTAGTTATATCTTTTTATACTTTATAAATTATTATCTAATTCTCTCCTCTTTCTTTTATAATAACTAATATTCTATTAATATTATTTATAATTTCTTATAAAGTAAATATATTATATAAAGTAGTAATTACTTTAAATAGAATAGTATATTAATAAGGTATATTTTAGACTATACTATTATAATCCTTAATAGATAATATAAAGATATTAGTATTACCCTTAATAGTATTTTTAATAAGGATTTACTTCTTTAATTTAAGTATAATAGGTTTTTTAATTATAAGAAATAATACTATTATTATTATTATTAACTTTTATCTTAATAGTATTAACTATTATCTTCTTTCTTAATAAAATATACTTCTTAAGAAAAGAAGTCTTTAGTTTTTTATATATACTTTATAATATATCTTAGTCTTTACTTTATTAATAGTAGTTTATTATATAATAATAAAAAAGATATTACTAATACTCTTAGTATTAATTATATCTTTATACTTCTTTTTATTTATTATACTATAAACCTTAGTAACTTTAAAATACTTCTAAGAGATTATTTAAGAGCTTCTTTAAATAGTAAGATAGTATTAATTAATATATTAATATATTATTTAAATAATTCTAATAGTATTAGATATCTAGTAATAAGTTAAATATATAAATCTCTATTTAAACTAATATTAGATATCTTAGTAAGTAAATTAGTAAAATAAGTAATTTATAAATAGTATTAGGATTTTAATTTTAATATTTTATACTCTAGTTATAAGTATATTAGTAGGTTAATCTATTTATTCTAATATATATTTAAAACTACTAGACTAATTTTTAATAATTCTAATATAATTAAGTAGTATAAAATAGATTAAATAATATAATTTATATAAAAGATATTATACTATATTAGTATATATATAAATAGAATACTAAGAATATTAGGAATTTAATAAGTAGTTAAATAAGGGTATAAAGTAAATAATCTATTAAATAAGAGATCTAGAAGATCTTTAAGATTTAGAGTTCTAGATATCCTATTATATTAGAATTATTAAGAATATAAGATATAATAATAGTATATATATAAGAAGGATAATACTTTATTATAGTAAATATAAGAGATACTATTAAGTTTAATAATAGTATACTTAAATAAGATAATAATACTTAATTATAGTATATATATATATAATTATAAATTATAATTAAGATAAATTTAAATAAGGAGGCTATTCTTAGCTTTAATATATATATAAAATAATATAATACTTTATTCTAGTATATATAAAGAATAATATAACGCTTTATTCTAATATATATAAAGAATAATATAATACTTTATTCTAGTATATATATAGAAAGATATAACGCTTTATTCTAGTATATATATAGAAAGATATAATACTTTATTCTAGTATATATAAAGAATAATATAAGGCTTTATTCTAGTATATATAAAGAATAATATAATATTTAATTCTAGTATATATAAAATTTTAATATATATTAATAATAAGTTATATAAAATATATCTACTCTATTAATTCTTTATCTAACTTTTAACTTATAGATATTTATTACTAAGATAAACTAATTATAACTCTATTATATAAACTATAAATAGAAAAGATAATAAATTTTAAGTTTTTCTTATAAAATTTTAAAACTCTAACTCTTTATATAAGTATAAAATACTTTAATAATATAGAGCTTTATAAGTTCTTATATACTTAAGGTATTACTATTAAATATAATTCTTTAAGTACCTTAAATAGTATAAGTATAATTAAGATATTAAATAAGTTAGTAGAAGAAGTCTTATATAAGAATTATTTAGATTTAAACTAGAATATTTAGATTTTATAAGTAGCTAGATTAGTTAATTCTTATATTATTAGCTACCTTAAATTATTACTTACTACTATAATCTTTAACTCTACCTAGGAGATAATAGCTACTACTACTACTTTATTTAAATTACTTAGATATAATATTACTAGTTAGTATAATAATCTTATAATTCTACTAGTATATATATCTACTATTTAAACTTATTTAAGATATAAGATAAAGTTATATAATATAGTAAAGGAAATAACTTATAAAGTATATAAGGTAGAAGCTATTAAGTATAATAAGGGAGTATAATTAATATTCTATTATATTAAAGACCTTATTATAATTTATAAAAAGAATATAAAGAAGCTAGAATCTTATTAGTAAAGACTATTTAAAATAAGGATTATAATAGATTATATAAAAGGTCTTTTAAGATATAGTAGTAAAATAGAAGGTAGATCTAGAGTACTTTTTATAGTAATTATCTTAAGATATATATATATTATTATAACTACTTTATATAACTATCTAACTAATTCTTAGTATTATAATTATAGTAGTAAACTATTTATTATCTAAGATAATAGTAAGATTAATCTAATTTTACTTTAAGTACTATCTAGTTAATTTACTTTAGAAAGATAAGGTAAGAAAAGTAATATAAGTTTAAGCTTTTTACTTATTTTTATTATTCTAATATAAGGTATTTAAGAATAAAGAAGTATTTACTTACTTTAATTATTTATTTATCTCTTACTTTTACTTTTTATAGTTATTTACTTAGTAGATTATAAGGTACTACTTTTATAATTATATAAGGTATAATTATAAATAATATTATTAGAGGGTTTACTTATACTTAGAGGTATTACTATAACTCTTATTTCCTTTACTTATAGAGTAGAAGGAAGGTACTTCCTAGAAGCGGTTAGCGTGTGCTTAGTAAGCGCTTAGTAGATATAAGTAGCTCCTACTAGAGAACCTAGAGAATCCATCCTTCCTACCCTGAACAGACGTACCTTGTTGAGTGAGGTATCATCCGGGCATGCTTTCTCATTTCCATCTAGCGCCCGCCGATACATCTTCTCCGCCTCGGCATGCTTAAGTTGTATCCGAGCTTGCTACATCTTTCATGTCCTCTTTTCTGAAGGTTTCCACACCTTCTGGCCTAGAATGAGAGAGATGCTTAAGGAACCCTTGCTAATGCCAATCTCCTTGTAGGATGATTCAGCTGCTCGGCACAGAGGTATGAAAGACATAGAACCCACACCCAAGTTGAAGGCAAGGCTATAGACAGCCTAAGCTGGCCGTGCCTTACCTTTAGCTGGAACCGCACGACGTGGGTGATGGTCAGAGTCAAGCATGGTGCATCCCATTGAAAACAAAATCCCAGGGCGCTACTTGAAGTTTACCTTCTATAAAGCTCTATTCCTTCTCCATCTGTTCCTCTCGTTTTTCAACCAGATAGATCTTTTGTGCAATTTTACATCTTACAAGCTACGGGGAACACCACCCCAAAGCTCTTTGCTCAAATGGCCGCCGTTCCGGGATTATACTCCTCCGTAAGCGACCATTCCACCTTGCGCATAATGTGCGTCTGGCTACTCTGACTTTCAACATCGCTGCTCTTGTACGCCCTAGCTTCGAACTGGCCAGCATCCCCATCATACCCTTTCCCTTTCCCAATCCCAATCCCACCCCTTCCATTGTTCTTCTCTTTCGCCCCGCTGTGCAGGCTCTGCATCCGAAACACTTCGCCCTTTCCACTTATCCTGTGCGCACTCATTACCTCGCTGTCCGTCGACGTCTCCGAAGAAGCGGCCTCGGTATTGCTATGCACGGGACCCTTGTGGAACTGCGAGCCCCGTGCTTGGAAGTACCCGTTATTGGAGCCGCCGCCCTTGCTGACTCCCGTGCGTAAATGGGTTTGGGTAGCATTGACGCCATCGGCGCGGACCATGCCCGTCTCGAGAACATCGATGAGGAATTTGAGGAAGGGGAAGCACGAGGCTATGATGGAGCAGGCGAGGACGACTTGGCCGAGTAGCGTGGGTTTCCAGAGGTCGTAGATCAGATCGGTGCCTTGGTTGGATGAGGGAAAGAGGGTGTCGAGGTAGCAGAGTTGGAGGATCTGTACTGCGACGGCACTGGCAAAGACGTTCCTAATTAGGAGTGCCGTTTGAAAGAATACGAAGGGAAGAGACGGGGCATTACTGGCGGGTGAACATCGAGGTACTTACAAGAGCCTTGTCGAGTAACAGCTGATAATGACGGCTTTTCGACTTGGAGGCATCTGCAGCTTGAGGAGTATCGGTAGCACCAAGACGATCAAGGCCAGGTCTGTAAGAACATTGATGGCACCAAAGTATGTCCAGAAAGCCAGCAGATTGACGCATCCGCCGAGACCCTGAGGAAGAGACCACGGCTGCGGGAGCTTGCACTGGAACGCAACCACGAACACCGATGTCATTGTCCATGCAGCGATGATACCTGACAAGATGGTGCTGGCAAGATGGCTGGATCGAATGGGGGAGAGGTCGTACAGGTGAATGCAGACGGATATTTTCACAAGGCCGAGAGTGAGGACATAGAGGAGTTGACTGGCATACAAGACCTAGATGAGCGAATCACGTCAGTATCGAATGAACTAACAAGATGTCCCAGACTTGTGGCAACGTACTTTGTGAATGCTTTCAATCTTATTCGGGTCGAGGGCATCTGCATGAGAACCCAGGCCATCGGTCGATGCCACGGACACTGCGATGGATTGCCCAATGGCCACCACCTGTGGTCAACGTCCGTAAGTATGCGCTCGCACATAGAGGGAGACGGTCCTACCGTGGCCCCAAGAATGACCAAATCATCCCGACGCAGCGTACGAATTGTTGCATACCTCGTCACTATCCGCCCCGCGATTGCGAGCACGACCGCAACAATGCAGAACCAAGAGACGACACTGACGGCTGGTCCATGGTGTGCCGCTGTATTCCACAATGGCGCTTCTGCTGCTGTTATATTCGTCGATGTTGTCACGTCCCCCATTGGCGGCGGACTTGCAGATACGCGGTTGTTCACCACCAAGGCAATGGATGTCGACAACAGAGTGTGCCATGGCATTAATCACATAGGAAGATCTCGTGCGATAGGGGAGGAAGGATTCGTTGGCTTGGCGGACAGGGTAAAAGATTTTTGAGGTCCTCGTCACGACTGGGCTGACTTGACTGCCGAGCCACGAGGTGTGATAATGATTCTAGCGTGCACTGAACTTCATTGGAAACACCGGCGGAGGCTCGTGCCGAAGGAAGTGCAAGGGGAAAAGGGGGAAGAGAGCCAAAAGCGATTGCCAAAAGCGATTGTGGTAGGTAGTTGGGTAGCAGCTATCGTTCAGCTCCACTTGGCATAGCAGCTCTACTATAGACGCGCAAGAAATGAAGCCACCCACCCACTTCGTACTCTAACCCCCGCACTACCATAGCCATCCGAGTCGATTAATTTCAGGTTTCACGTTATGAGATGGACTTGATCAACAGCACGATAGGATCGTAGAATATCTCGAGGTCACGGTAGTTAAATTGGCCCAATCCTGCAATGGATAAGTAGTGTGCTTTCACCAAGGCAGACACTAACACCGGGGAGGAGATGTCAATCACGGTGGCCCGGAGTTCCGGTGGCGCCGGCCCATCACTTCCGGAGCCCCCGGCAGTCCACTAAAGTACTTTGAACGATAAGATCGTTTTCGCACCCCCAATTGGTAATACCCCCACCTACATTCTCCATAGGAGCACTAGATATGATCCAATAATCACGCAACAAGCCCCCAAACCCATGTTCTCGGCAAAGTCTGCGGAGAGGCCCTGACGAGCGGTTCCTGGAAAGTAACATATGAGATATGAGTAGGTTGCTTAGTCAAGGCACGAACGAGCCGCGCTATCGCATAGTTACATGGCGTGCATGGCAAGCTCGAGCCACCAAGGCACAGCTTGCAGGAAAAGCAGCTCGCTTCCAGCCCTTCTCACGAGGGGCGAGGTGCATGAGGGGGTCAAGCCTTCTCCACCCTCACTTATCCTTTTTCTCCTTAGGCTCGGAGCTCCTCCCCCACGATGTGAGCTTCTTCTTCCTGTGCCCTCGTTCCTCGCTCTCCCCATCCTCCACACGCGCGACGAGGACTTGTTCAGTCTCTACTGCTGCGCAGCCCCCGTCGCAGCTAATCCTAAGCACCTTCGATGGAGCTTCATGCAGTCAGCGGCCATGCGCATGAGCAGAAGTCGGGCTCGACAACGCAGGTGGAAGTGCGTGAGGCCAGCGAGCGCGATGCTCAGGCGTTGGCGCGTTTGGGCAAGAAGCCCGTCCTCAAGGTATGTTCATTGCTGAGCCTGACGACATCCTCGTGTCAATGTGGAGGCGGAGGAGGGGAAGAGGCACCGATACATGGAAAGCTGAACTCTCTATCCACAGCGGCGATTCTCATTCATGGCTATGCTGGGCTTCACATGCACCGTTCTGGTGACGTGGGAGGTGATTCCCATGTAAGCCTCGCCCTCCTTGCAACGCGCATACAAATCGTCTATGGGGGAGACACTGAAATCTGTTTGTAGCATATATGCCACCGGTCTTACCAAGTATGCCATTCTGCACGCCTCAGCCATGTATCTCGCACACTGACCCGGATGGCGCGCCTCTAGCGGTGGTGCAGCCGGCTTCGCATACAGCTACCTGTTCGCCCTAGTGGGCAGCCTCTCGCTCTTTACAGTCATGGGCGAAATGGCTTCACTGTGAGACCCCCCGTCGGAACATATACCCGAGACGGGGCGAACTGTCGTAGCAGCAGACGCGTTGATCAAGACAAACAGGGCTCCAACTTCAGGAGGACAGTACCACTGGACCTTCATGCTTGCGCCCACATCCTGCCAGAAGTTTTTCAGTTACATCATGGGTACGCCCCCTCTCGCAAAAGAGTAAGTCAGAGAGGCTCTCTGCTGAAGACTAGACGAACAGGTTGGCTTGTTATATGCGGCTGGCAAGCCCTTGTCGCCAGCAGCGCATATCTCTCCGGAAACTTGATCTTGACCCTCGTCTCGATGAATCACTCTGGCTACACCTGGACTGCATGGCAGAGTACACTGGTCTACTGGGCTATCATGACCCTTGCCATACTTGTCAATATGTACTCCAGCACGCTTTTGCCAAAGTTGGAATTCTTCATCTTGGCCCTCCATATCCTTGGCTTCTTCGCCTTCCTAATTCCCATGGTCTATGTGAGTTGATTCGGACATGTCAGTGAAGCGAATCATTTGTTGATGACGAGTCAGATGGCTCCGAGAAAAGCCACCTCGACAGAGGTGTGGACCGTGTTCAATAACGGAGGTGGCTGGTCTTCGCAAGCTCTCTCAGTTTTCGTTGGTCTTATTGGCAGCGTTTTTGCTAACAACGGTATACAACACGCTCCTTGAATATTTTTCGCAGTGTTATATGGCTTACATGGTCTTCCTAGGTACCGACTGCGCTGTGCATGTGAATCTGCCAATTCCCGTCCTGTCCTTCCGCAGATTTTGACTGACTCGAGGTTTTCCCCAGATGGCTGAAGAGATTACCGGTGCTAACTTTACCGTACCTTGGTGCGTGGTTGCGACTTCGGTCCTGAACGGTATTCTTGGCCTCGGTACCCTCCTTGCTATGCTTTACGTCACTGTCGACATCACCGCCGTTCTTGACAGCCCGACTGGTAAACTTGGTTTCCCTTTTATGCAGGTGGTCCTGGACTCCGTGGGCTCGTACTCCGGCGCGACCGTCATGATAAGCATTGTCATTGCCATGTTTGTCTTTGCCGTCATCGCTTTCCTGGCAACAGCATCCCGCATCGTCTTCGCCTTTGGCCGAGACAAGGGTCTTCCCTTCTGGAGACAAATGTCAACTGTACGTTGCTTTGCCAATCTGTCCTTCTCCCCTTCTTGTTCCTGATAGTCTGGACCCGTCGGTAAATTACTCCTAAGGGGACTTTGCTGATTCTCATCGACAAATAGGTGCACCCCAAGACCGCTATCCCGCTCTACGCCATCTATGTCATGGCCGGTGTAGCCTGCTTCGTTGGCATCATCAATCTGGGCTCCGCCACGGCATTCAACATCATCCTTTCCATCGGAATTTCCTCCCTCTATTCTTCCTACACCATCACAGAGGCTCTCTTGCTCTGGCGCCGCATCCGTGGCGATATTCGAAAACCTAGCGAGATGAGCGGAACCGACTGGAAAGCCAACGAGCTTGTGTGGGGACCCTTTCATATCCCTGGCATCTGGGGGATCATGCTTAACGCTTGGGCGGTCTGTTACGGTACTATTGTCATCATCTTCTGTTTCTTTCCGGCAACAGTGAACCCGGATCCGGCGCATATGAACTGGGCGTGCTTGATCACAGCTGCCGTCATCTTCTTTGCTGTTGCTTATTACATGATCTATGCTAGGAAGGTGTACAAAGGTCCTGTGGTTGAAGTCGTGCCCTATCAGATATCAACGACGTAGTATTGGCTGGCAGCGTCTCCTGCACTACGAAGGTGACTTTTATGGCATTTAGCGTAGTGTGATTCTTCCATCACGATGCTGAGAAAGTCAAGCAATCGTGCATTAGCGGCATGAAATGTGACAATTCTCGGTGCAGATCTTCTGGGTAGCTATCCCATTCAAGAAGAATGTTTTAGATTGGGCGGTTGGGGGTGTGATCCATGTAGATATTAGAGATTGAAAACGTCATAACAATAGTATAATAGTAATAGTAAAATAGTAGGATTATAAGCTAGGATTAAAATACTAAGGATTAGATATATAACCTAGTTTATAACTTCATATAAATTATTTAAATATTAAATAAGAGTTATGAACGCGACTGTATATTATTGAGGCTTTACTACCTAATTTCAATAGGTTTGATGATTTACGGGCTTCTAGCAATGGATTCGTAAACTACTGTATTCTCCGTTTGTTATAATGTACTATAGTAGCTCTCGCCCATGAATGGACCACCTTCAGCTTGCTCCGTCAGAGTCTCAAAGTGTGGCCATACCTGGGTGAAATCGTACCATTCGGCTTTGGTCATCTTGTGTTGGCCGTGCCGGGTGATCGCATCAAGCTTCGCTCTCGCTTTTTGAGCAGTGAGAATCTTGAATTCTTCCTCATGCCAATCCTCCATACCATAATCCATCAACGTAAGCTTCTGGTGATAGGCGAGTGTACCTTCTCCTTGCATGGTTTCCATCGTCTCAACCGCGTGCCATATCAAATCGTCGTTTTGTTCGTTGTGTATCAAAGAGCGAGGGAGGCGGATTCGGGCTTTGATGACGTTAGTGACACACGCGAAGTGATCCATGACTTTAGCGAGGTCGCTGTGTAGTGGATCCGTATCACCGGGATCGCTCAATTCGGATCGAGGTACGCCATCTTGGGTCCATTTTGCAAAGTCATTCTCCAGAAAGCGAATCCTGAGCAGCGGTATATGCGACACGGCACGAAGTTCATCTCGAAGCATACGCAGACGGCAATGAATATTGAACATTTCAATCGGTCGGTCGGGATGTGGTGGCCATAATTCAATCCTGAGTTCGGGTAGGTCGCCGTAAGACCTGGGACGTTGCTGGGCAATGAAACACGAGAGGCCAAGCATATCAAATCCTGCACCGTATGATGTCACTCTTATTGTGAAGAAACACTTGAACAGTACGTCAAATAGCTCCGCCCGAATTTGCTTATTGACGTAGAGAAGGGGTGAGGGAAAGTCTTCCCAAATAGCACGCAGATTCCTTTCATATACCTCCTCTGGACTTGGAGACCGAGACATGCCGATACTTTGATAGTAAATGATACGTCTTAGTTCGAAAGGTAACTGAAGAAATCCGAATTGCTTGATCTTGGTTTCCTTTGATGATTGATCCTCGGCTAGTGACATATGCTGGTCGCAGGGTGCGTATTTGAAGGTCTTCATGACCAAATTCGGAGTTCAAGGCTCTTCGTTGTAGGAATGAACACTTGACTGAGGTAGGTACTGGACAGGATGAAAGGATTACAAGCGTCGCTTTTCAAAGCTTAAGAAGATGGTAGCAATTTCGATTGGAATGATATTCCTTTTGCCTGGCGTATTGACGAGACTCCTTCTTACCAAACGCCTGCCCAAGCGTAGATCTAGAACATTACACAATGTGGGCGTAATTAACTATTCCCCAGATTGATTACGGAGCCGAATTAACTCACTACGTATAACTGCTTGCTATATAGGTCTAAAGTTTAATATTACTATATATTAATAGAGTTGAGCGGGTTCTATAAAGACACTTCGTGCTTATACTAAGTCTATAGATATTATAGTTTTAAATACTAAATTCGGTTAAACGTATAGCTTAGTTCTATTAGGAAAATAATAACTTATACTAAGGTCTTTATAATAATAGTCTTTATTAAACTTAGTACTTTCTATTTCTAGTTTCTCTTTAGTAGTATAATATATTTACGTCACGTATAATCTAATTAACTAATTTTAAGTGATAGTATTAATTATAGTAGTACTAGTAGTAGGGAGTGAAATACTAAGTATTAACGATATATTATAACCTTACAGCTTTTATTAATAGTCCTTTAAGTAGAAAATACGAGACTCCTTCTTACTAAACGCCTACTTAAGCGTAGATCTAGAATATTATATAATATAGGTGTAATTAACTATTCCCTAGATTAATTATAGAGCTGAATTAACTTATTATATATAACTACTTATTATATAGGTTTAAAGTTTAATATTACTATATATTAATAGAGTCGAGTAGGTTCTATAAAGATACTTTATACTTATACTAAGTCTATAAATATTATAATTTTAAATACTAAATTTAATTAGATATATAACTTAGTTCTATTAGGAAAATAATAACTTATACTAAGGTCTTTATAATAATAGTCTTTATTAAACTTAGTACTTTCTATTTCTAGTTTCTCTTTAATAGTATAATATATTTATATTATATATAACCTAATTAACTAATTTTAAGCGATAGTATTAATTATAATAGTACTAGTAGTAGGGAGTAAAATACTAAGTATTAATAATATATTACAACCTTATAACTTTTATTAATAGTCCTTTAAGTAGAAAATTAGGTAAAATGTCGTCGTATATTATTAAGACCTTGCATCTTTTACTATTTACAGCCTAGTGTGTAGCTGATTTGAAGACTACCGTACTAGGCGGGGCGGGTTTTAGCGTGTACAAGTTCAATGCGATTAGCGTGCTACAAGACCCCGACCCCGACCCTACGAATAATAGCAGAACTGTAACTTAACGAACTTATCAACTTAGTTATATCTTCTACGTACGTAGACGGATCTCTATAATTTTTAAAGTATTAGATATTATAAATAAATATATATTTTTTAACCTACTTAGATATTTATCCTAAGTTATAGTTACTAAGTAGTAGGGTACGTCGGTATAAATATAGGTATAGCGGTACTAAGATATATAGATTTAGTTAGTAAACTTATAGAATTAGTTATATCTTTATTACTAGTAGACCGATTTATATAATTTTAAGGGTATTAGATATTATAAACTTATATATATTTTTTAGCCTACTTAGATATATATTATAAGCGTTAACTATTAAGTAGTATAGTTATATAGGCGTAATAAAATTAGTAATTACATCCGGATTAATGGGGTCGGGGTCAGGGTCTTGCAGCAGGCTAATCGCATTGAAACTGCACACGCTAATTCGAAGGGTGATCACTCGCCGCGACCCGCCCCGTTTGGCGGCGTAGCCTACGAACCCCGTAGCTCAACGGCATAGGGTATCAGGTTTCAACTCAGAGAACTCTGAAACTACCTTACATGCTGCACAGCTGAGCTAGCCAGCGCTTCCTAAACCAATCGAAAAGTTCGAGGCACTGGCTAAATAATCATGAACCTCTCCACCCGCACTCAACGTTGTACCCAATCTTTGGAGCGTTGAAGATGATCACTTTGCATAGGTTGATGGCAAATTGATGACGCTACAGTCAAAGATTCTGACAGGCGCCTTTCGAGAGACGGGGCTGCTGGTTCAAGTTAGGCAGTCCAAGGCGGCGCCTCCGTCAAAGGATTTGCCTGAGCAGAATGCTATGTTTCATCTTCAGCTCATGATTCCTTCAGTGTCCAGCTCGTGTACTCCCCTAACGACCAAACCTTCCGAACAACGGGAAATCAAACATAGGATTTCGTCGCTCAGCCCTGGATGATGGTGGAACCGCCTGGGCTCAGAGTCCTAGCTCTGCGGCGCCGATACTGAAACAGCCATCTCATTGGGTATATCTACAATGCTCAAACAAGGACACAACTGAAGAAGGTGAGGTTACTCTGGGGGCTGTGGTCGGAGCCTCAATCAGGTAAGTGACTCCTCCATTTCCCTAGTGCCAACATGAATCGGCCGTGCCTACTCTGGAGCAAAAATCTGCTGCAATGTTTCACGCCGACAATACGGGTCTCTCTGGTACATATATAAACAGCCCCCTCTCCCTTTTACCCTACATAACAATTATCTACCACACCCGTTTGAACGCTACCCTTATATATATCTTTATATGTTGCCATCTCATCAGAATATACTGGCTAGAGAACAAGAGCCTTCCAACCATGAGGCTATTTCTCAATACACTCCTCGTCCTCGCCAGTCTTCCGAGGATATCTCTAGCATTACCTCAGAGCGTCGTAGCTTACAATCCTGACACTAATGTCGAAGGGAATGCTCGAAACCAAAATGCGCAGAATGCAGCGGCCACGCAACAAAGTCCAGTACCGTCGTCAGTATCCAAAGCAAACACTAGCCCGTCGATCTTAGCTTCTACTCCCGATGACAACGTTGAAGTTAAGGCCAGATACGAGAACTCGTTGAAGTGCACAATATTCGATCCGCCCGACTCCAAAACCTCTCTCGCGCAGTGTCAAAACGTTTGCGGTGAAGCTGTAGCAAAGAGGTTTGCGGCAGGGGAGACGAGTTCAGTGACTTGTTACTCTTTCACCAAAGGCGACCCTCAGTGGCAACACTTCGGCGGCAATACAAGAGCTGCAGGTGCTACCTGTACCTGCAATGAACCCCTCCTCGAGGATCTGGCAAAGACTTTCACGGACGCTGTAACAGCGATCGCAGAAGTCGGATGCACAATCCTGATGACAGCGCTGAATCTGGTTGTTGAAGTTGGTGCATTAGCCATTCCAGGAGTCGGCGAAGCCATTGATGGCGGATTGATAGCGGGTATCTCAGCAGCTAAACTAGCCGCCTACTCCTACGACGCAGGAAACGCGGGGCTTAACGCTTTTGCAGGCATAGTTAACCCTTGTGGAAAGACTGATAAAGTTCCTGACGATCTCAAGAAAGCTTTTGATATCTTGAACGCCGCAAATCCAGCAGTAATTCCAAAAGGCGGGTTTAAAATACCTAAGGGTTTGCCCAAGGGTGGTGGACTACCAAAGGGCAATGGGCCCGACGCACCGAAGCCAGATACGCCGAAGCCAGACACACCAAAACAGGAGAAGCCTGTTCATCCGAAGGAGAACCAAGGTAAGAAGACCAATGATACACCACAGAAGACGGACTCGCCTAAGACCGACCAGGCACCAAAGTCGACAGATCCACCAAAGACCAACGATGCATCAAAGACGACAGGCTCACCGCATTGTTCCCTGAGAAAGCGTGCTGGTGACGGCCAAAAGGGTTGTGATCATGTCACGTCGACGACGATTACGAAATCAGAAGCGATGACCACCCAGACCATCACCAAAAAGTGCAACGGCAAGCGACACCCACAAGCCTGCTATCATTACTGGTCGGCAATTCATATGCGCAAGGAGTCAAGCATGTTCACATGCAGTGATGAAAATGTCCGTTGGGACGGCGTCGCAACGAAGTATTGGTCCTCGCAACACAGACATGACGGTTGGTTTAAGCCTTACACCCAGCCCGCCTATGATTTCTTAGACGCGAAGGGCATAAGAAAGCACCACGACGATGGACCTAGGTGCGAAGCAGACGAATGGCCTCCAGGCTACTTCATGCCACGTGATGTAAAAGAAAAGGAGATCGGTCAAATGATCAGATGGCTTCCAAAATACGAAAATGGCGGTGCTGCTCAATTATGGAAGAAGTTTTGCTCTGATAATGATGGTGGGAAGGGCAATGGCCAACTGCGCTCGAAAGATGAAAAGGACGGGAAATGGAAAGAAGGAGATGTTAACACCGAATTGGTTAAGTTGAAGCCCCATCCCAAGGTTGACGTAGTCAGCCCTGGCGGCACAACGACGACTATTTCAAGCTTCGAGGCTGAGTACACACGAGCAATCTTCGTATTGGATTTCGACAATAGATGGGAGAATGGACCCCCGAACAGAGACAATGACTGGGGCCTGCGAGACAATCCGTGTTGGCCGCAAGCGATTGTCCCAGATGACCCCGGCTTCGTATTATTGACGAACGATAAGTGGTACGATGAGACAGCCAAAAAGCCAAGTCCAGACCGGAGGGAACAATACAAAGAACCTCCGGAACCAAAGGTGACCGAAAATGCAGCTGCATGGCAGAAGCAGAATTTGAACAACAAGCGGCCAGGCCCAACCAAAGACGATGATGACAAGACCGACTCATCCTTGAGTGAAGACTCCGATGGGGGCAACAACAAGCGATCTCTCGAGGTTATCAAAGACGGCTTCCCTATACAAAATTTCAACATCACGCGCAGGTTATCAGACGAGGAGGAGCAAGAGGTTGAAATCATCAGCTGTGCTGACCGCACCTGCTCTAAGGAGCGTGAGTCTATTGGATACCAGGAAAGGGTCGTTTTCATTGATGGGCAGGAGACCACATCTATAGGTCCAAGAGACATTGCAGCCGTCGCAACCCTTATCCCGAAAGCAGCTACGACCATGGAGGTTCGACTTCATGAAAAGCGGAAAGCCGCCTCCGCTGAGCTTCCAGTGGCAACTGCACCGGCTTCTTGATTTTTTTTTGGTACGGATCTTGAGAGAAGCTGGGATCGAAACTTAGCTGCAAGCAGCTTCGGCCTTTCAAGTCGCACCCCAATGATATTTATATTGGCTCTGGCGCTAAGTCGGGGTTGGGATCTGGGATGCTCTCATTTGCATGGCGGAGGCGTCCGTTGAGCCTGGCGTTGTATACTATAAAGCGGAAAAGATCAGCATAGATAGGAGGATCGGACTGGTACTTTCGTGGCGATAAAGTATCTTTCAGCATAGCCAGAAGTTTGTTTCAAATGTCATCCTTGTCCAACTAGTCGTGTTGTCTTCAAGTTATCGTTAACGCCAGATTTCGTCCCATACCTCCTCCGCCTTCTTCATACATTCTTCCTTTCTATATTCCTTTCCAGGCCACCCATACTCCTCAAAAAATTTCCTCATGCGCTCCGCATCACTTTTCGGTATCCGATCAGCCTTTCGTACATCTGTTGCATGAGTAGGGAACTACATAGTAGCGCAGTGAGCTGCTCGATTCTAATATCACACTGCCGTTGACGTGGGTGTGATGAATACTCACAACTTCGCATCTTCTGTACTGATCTTTTAGCATCTCGAAGAAGTCCTTCGGCGTGTATGTGGGATAGCATTGCCAATACTCCCCACACTCGTTGTCGTCGGCATCGTCCGGTAGCTTCACACCACATTAGCTTCTCTACTCCTTCCTTCTCATACCTCGTCCATCTCAGTAGCAATCAGACGTGTTATGGATAGATCGAACACCTTACCAGCGACAACTCCGTCCCCATCCCCGGTCCAATCTGAAAGTCACAGATAGTAATAGTCCACCTCTCCGTGTCACACAATATATAATACCCATCCCTCCCTCCACTCGTCTGCGCGATCGTCACCACATGCCCCTGCACCTCGCAAATCTCCTCCATCGGATCTGCAATATCAGGCGCCGCATTTGCCACCCCAAAGCTCTTCTCGAAAGCTTCGCTAGTGTAGTCGACGCAGGAAGTTTTTTCGTATATTTGATAGGGATGCTGGGGCGTATCGCTGTCTATCAGCGGTAAGTGTTTGATTAGATTGACGGCGGTTGGGGTTTTGGAGAGGAAGCTAAGGTTTTGGGGGGTCAAAGTGGGCCAGCCGGTGGGTGGAGGGATTTTGAGGGAGGAAGGGGGAAGGTGCAACGCTGTGAGGAAGGTGTAGAAAGAGGTGAGTTCGGCGGTAAGTTCGGCTTGAGAGGAGACTTGAGATCGGGATTCGGATTGGGGCATAATTTGCTTGGGAGGCTCGTAATGCGAGAGGTGTTTTGGCACATACAAATCTAAGTAATGCGAACGCCAAGCAGCTTGTCGTCTTAGCGCAGGAGACTAGAAGCTAGGAAGAGCTAGTCCTCGGGGGGTAGAGCTCGGGCTTAGCGTGCCTCTTTATATATCGTCAAGAATCCCTGGGAGCCTTAGACCTCTTAGACACCTAAAGAGCCTTACAATCTCACACCGATATCTAACCCTAGATATCCACTGCAGTCTCCGGGTTACTAAGGTGCTCGTGTCAGGTGGAGTGCCTCAGTCTGTCTTCGCACCCCATGTAATAGCAAATCCCAACCTTGATTAAATCATGCATGTCTTCGTTAAGTAGATCAGATACCTGTGGTCCGGCCTCCCTCCAAGGAACACTGTCTTGAAAGGACTCGGTCATCCTACCGTAGCGCACGTGCAACGAGCCCATCAACGCTGCCAGTCTTGTCGCGGTATCATGGATGACGGCCTCTGCAGGAGGGTTCTCATCAGCTACCGAAGCCTGCGGAAATGCACGGAAAATTGCAAATATTTGCCGTGTGTAACTGAACGTCCAAGGCATGCGAAGATCACCTCGTGTATAGCGTTCGAAGGAGTCAAGTGCCGCAATGAAGGACTCGAACCTCCTAAGGCCAAGTAGCGCACGCAGGTCTGGTATAACAATGTTGTCAGGGGTTCTTCTAGCGTCAATGTCATCCATCTCATCATCAGAGTAGCCGGAGTGGTCTATCTCGAAGAGAATCACTCTGCACTTGGGGCATGTGTTTCTATTCGGGATGTTGGTAGGTGTCAGCCACTCGTAAATGCAATCAAAGCCGAACCTGATGTTGAGCGTCAGTCTCGAGATCCATGGAGGAATTTTCGTACTTACCGATGACCACAGGGTGGCAATTTCACAGCTTTCCTGTCCAATTCATTCGTCCCGTAGGCTTCCAGGCAGATCTCACAGTCTCTTTCATCTGCCGGTAGCTCCCTGATGTCGACCTTTGGTAGGTTCTTGAGGAAACGGTAGGCGTTCCGTAATGCCGACCCCGGATCGTAGAAATTCGCTTCAAGGGGAGTTCGGATCTCAGTAATATACAGATCCTCATCATTTTCTGCGGCCATCTTGTGAAAGTCGTTGTCGCGTCCTCGGAGTTTTTTTTGGCTTCTATGAAAGACCTTCGAAAGCACGGAGAACGTCTTTCTCGTCCTGAATTCGGGAAAGAGGTTGGGATAGGATATCGAGCAATCTTCGAGCAAGAGCTGGCGGGGAACACGGAGATGAAGTAGGGGGGATCGGTGTTATACGATTCTCAGTCCGCAGCTGGTGTTTCGCAAGCTCAGAGAGAGAGATCGATGCAGTTGTTGTCCGTTAGAGTACAGTGAGTGTCACGAGAAGCGCCGCTCGTTGAAAGTAATCACTGTCAACCAAAGGCAAAGGTTGTCCACAACATGATCCCTCAACACCGAAGAGCTATCACAAGACATAGGAGGCTCATATCAAGGCATAGAAGCCGTACGACACTTATGAGGTAGAGCAAATCAAGGCAACCGCTCTAATAACACTCGCCTTACCGATGTATTCCTACATCAACACCATTAAGCGCTGGCTTGGATGATGAGTGATTGATGTGTCACGAGGATGCTCAAGTAAGTCAACATATCATTATGTAAGGCAAGTCATCATGGACGAAAGTGGAGCAAGTACATAGAGTGTTATACCGACGAAGACGGCGTGTAACATGGCGCTCGAAGCAGTCAAGTGTTATTGGGGGGACGCTCATCATCGTGATCAATCGTGGAAGACTTGAAGACAACATTGTATTGAGGAATCTACAGTTGCATTGATCTGCAGCGACTCGCTCGGTATTTCTCGATTTGGCTCTTGAAGTGTGCCCCTTGAATCCGCATTGATCATCCTCGAAGCATGAGAATCCCCCCTTCCACCGTGTACAAAGTTTTGGCTCCCTCAAACAGTATCAAGCTAAGTGTGGACTAGGTCTATCTCTCCGGCCATCCTTGCTCCTGGTCGTTCAAGCCAAAGCTTCAGTATCCATGAAAGAGAAGCTGAAATCTCAGTTACATCTTAGGGTATGGAATGGTGCGCAACTAGGAACACCTTCCCCCGACTCCTGGTGATGGGAATGAATCATGCTCGTTTGGTGTACTGGACAATGGGACGCGATCATTAATTTCTTGTCAAAGGATTCTGTCCGGTGGTGCCTGATATCTCGCTCGAGTGGCATAGAAGCCGTAGGGAAATAATGTTGTACTACTGTGCTTTGACGGTCAATGCTGACCCTGTCTGAGCCCTGCAAGATCCTTGAACTAGCTGTACGCTACACAAGATTGACAAATCTCCGTCGTTGCTGATAGGATTTATCAGGAATCTGCGATGTGTGTCCAGTCCAGTCCTTGTATGCAGATACCTGGCTTGCTTAGGATCTGGAAACCGCACTCCTTTCTAGGGCGTAATTGAGTTGCGGTCGGTACATACTGTGTCCGCTCGAGTTATTCGGCAATGATGTATCAGGATTGCTGAGTAGTATTTCTTGATCGAGAGGGCGGATGTCAGGATATGTGTTGGCCTGGCCGATTCCGATTGCGTACGCGGCTCGCGATCCATAGTATTTGATGGTGGAAGCTGCTGTGCAGATGAAGTCAATTGATGAAGCAGACGGTGCGTACAACCTTCGTATCTTCTCAGCGTGCCGCGTCTTATCTTTGGTGCTATTGTAACAGGAAATCATTCGTGAAAGCGAGGGGAAGAGGCGGTTTCAGTAGCGGGTCCATCAGATTTTATTCCGCTTTGCCGCTCCTAGGAAGTATCCATTCCCTTGACGTTTGTGTATGCGGCATTGTATATGGCAGGTGCTTCACCGTTTCACTCATCAATAGCTCGGGACTTTGGTCATTGGATGTTGTGTAATCTCCATGGGAACTTCATCGCTTTCTATTCGACCCCGGTTGACACCATTCTCATTAACTCTTCGCCTCTGCTTCTGTTTCTGATTCTTGTTTCGCATATCAGACGCGCGACCAATACCTTCAATCTTCGCTTCCTTGATTGGAGTCTAGTCTCGTCGTGAAGTTTCCGCCGGGTTGGTATCAGTACGCGCTCACCTGAACGACCAAGGCCTGGAGCCGATCCCCAACCGTGGCCATTGTTCGCTGGATTTTGTCAATTTCGGCAAGGACACGATCTCGAGCGCCATTGTGTTTTCGCACCCTTCGACCTCTCATTCCACAATACCAAATACCAGTCTTGACGGTCCTTGAGCATACATTGTGAAAGACATCAGTGACCTTCCGCTGAATTCGCTGCCTTAGTCTCTTGCCCACATGGTCACATAGCATGTCGATATCTTGTCATCTTACTCGCGGACAATCGAAATATAGCCCCATGGAACCTCCAGAAAACGTCTTTGCTGATGGTGTAACCATCAGCATTTGTGTCACTGCTGCTTTTCTGGACTCAGTGTCGATGCCCCGAAAATTGGGAAGGTCTTGCGGATATTCCTCAGCATGGGATATCCTTGAGCGTCCAGCTTTGGACCAGGCCTAAGACCCTCCCAAATCTCTACCATGCTTAGCAGGGCTATATCTGGTACATAACTTGTAGCACAGTCAGCGATGTTACCGGTTTTCATCCCAGTCAGCCGCCTTGATCGTCATCAGCCTTAGCTTGTAGGAACTGTCAAATGTCTCACCCCGCTCTGAAGCTGGCAACATCATTTGGCGCTACACCTGAATCATGCGCTGATCCTGCGGTAGACTTACTGCTATCTTAACGGAATTGACTGCCTGATAGCGAAATTACATATGCCATGGGATCGCTCATTTATTTGGTTGTGTTGTGCTGTACGGCAAGCCGCGACGTACTCTGTCAAAGTTCAGCTGAAAATCATGGAAAACCCTCACACATGCTCAAAAAATCATAAAGAAGAGTGGTAAAAGACTGAAATGCCCGTTCTTCTTGTCAGACAGCGGCAAGAGAAATCGGAATTACTCGCGTAATTGCTATCGAACAGCTGTGATTCAACAGCATCGCCCTGACACTCGCCTCAGTTGTTCAGTATCAAGGGTTCCTATTGGCGTGCGTTTCCATTCAGGCGTCTATCTCACGTTACACGAAGTCGCTAGAAATTTCATCACCTCCACTCTCTGTTTAGGCACTCGACTGACCTTCTTGCGAGCCTTCGCCTTGTTTTCACCATCCATCCACTCCATTCGCCTTTAGTAACTCTCTGTTTCGACTGCATTCTTTCCGAAACACCAGATATCGGAAGGCTTGAACCCGGCATAAAGCTCTATTTGCGGCATACATCTCAGCATCAAGGCAAATTCTGAGGGAACAATCACGGTCCAATTGGCACGCCTTTCGAGAAGACCGCTAAGTCTGATACTGGGGGATATGCGCTGAAGGGCAGGGGGTTGTACGCACAATGAAGCGGAAGGGAAGCCGGATTGTCTGTATTTGGAATGTGGGTCCTGTCGTTTCAGGGCGTTCAAGGCGTCAGTCCTATCGACGTTGATCAAGAATAGGATATTCTACCATGAAAATGGCTGTCTCCGCTATGTGTAACCTTCTCAAACCGCATGATCGCCGAATGCAGACCTTACCTTTTAACAGTGGAGCAACGGTGACTACAGGTATGCTATGTCTCTTCGCCTGCTAGATTAGTATGGAAACGTCAGTGTAACCACGTAAAAGAACAAAAATTCAAGCATTTCAATCACTGTAGCAAGCTGGGACTGAGGTCATCGAGATTCCATTCATTCAATAAATATGCCGATCTAAAATGCTTGCCGGTAAGGGATGTTGGTTCGCATGCCATCTTGAAGTTGAATTTCATTTACCTTCGTCCATCGCTCGCTCCATTTTCTACTATAGTCGCAATCGCAGGCCTTTACAAATGAAAATCCGCCCCTCTGGTGTCTCCAATCCATGGGATTACTAGGATCTCAAGTGCGCCATCCCGGAATTGGAGACACCAGTACCACCTTCCATGGTTCAGCGCTGACCATGCGGTACTGGGCGATTGTAGATGTCCCTCCTAACGTCACTCACATAGGAGCGGTTTTCTTCGTGTCGTTTACATGCGAAGCTCGCATCTCCATGTTGGGTGTAGGCTTCTTCTGCGTGCATGTGGTGCTGATGTTGCTGTCGGCGACTATGATAGCCAACCGGGAACTGTTTAAGGAACTTCTCTCGACCTGTGGCCATGTTGTAGGTGGTGTCCTCCCACCTTGCAGCGTGAGGAGCCAGGCGCGCGTGCTGGTCTGGACGGAGACCGTTACTGGCTGCCCTGTAATACTCTATTTCCGCTTCGGTCATTCCTGCAAATTCAGCTCCCTCAACACCATGGTCTCGGTCATAGCGTCCTTTTGCTTCATTTGAGGCGTCGGTACTGCTTTATAGCCAAGATGAGCCGCCTCTCTAGCACTATCTTTGGGAAAATGAGGGTTTACTGATCCTGGGTGACTTCCATCGGGTCCCAGACCCTCTTCGATGCCGTAGGCTCGGGCGTGGGCTCTAGTAAATTCTGCTTCTGTCCCTGGGTATCTAGGTGTATCCCGATAGAAAGTCTCAAGGTTGCGTTCACGACCAGCCTGACGGGCTTTGGCTCCCCGAGAGCTACCTTGCACCGTGAAACCGTCGTCGTCCATTATTGGAGAGGTTTTCTGATTGAATTGAACTGAATTGGTGAACAGGATTGGTGAACAAGATTGAAGATGTGTTTATGCTATATGCTGATATGGGTTTTTCTAACGGAAGGAAAGTGGAGAATGCGTTGTTTGTAAAGGAAGGAGAGTATTGAGATTTGGTGTTATGTAGGTGTGGGGACTTGCAGATACAGTCGGTGATTTGCAGTGTGTTGTTGCATATCACAAGAGTTTCTATACAGTGAGAGGCCAAGGGTTTATGTAGATAGCCACGGGAACAATGTATACTCTAAATTATTCATTTCATGCATCCGTGCACCCGCTGTGCTTCACTCAGATCTATCCTCTCTGTTGCCTTCTCAACCATCACTTCATTCCGGGAAAATGAATGATGTTTCCGCACATTTGAGGCACGCGAAATCATGATGAAAGGGTCAGATTTTGCCCTGCCGCAATACAATTGGTGCGACCTCACTGTGCCTACCCGGATGCATGATCTCCATTAATATTGCCTTCTCGTGTTGCTGAGCATAGCCATGCAAGAACCCTTCCCAACCATAGCATTGCAAATTGCCGATCATTTCCTTCGCCTCCGATCACTAACTTTGTTGTGATTCACGTTGAAAAGGCCCCTTGTGTTGACGAGAATGTGCGAGTGAAGGTGACACAAAGGACAACACGTCAAAGCGTTCTCATCACCTTTGCTGAAGAGTGGCCTATAATTTGCCACTGCCAAGTGTCTTGGCACGATAACACTCGAACGTTTCGTACTTTATTCAAATAAGTATCCTTGTCCACTTCTTGTCAACTCCGACCTCTGCACTTCACTCCACCTCACCTCTCACAAGTCTTCCTGCACAGAGTCACAGGCATGTCGGGTGTCAACCCTTCTCCCATCATGTCGCACGATTGCACGCTGGAGAATCTCGGACCAGAGCTCCAGCGAGCTATCATGTTGGAGGTCACTTCACCCAGCCAACTCTTCAACCTGATCAAATCGTCGCCTCGACTTTTTCATGTCTTTCTTCTCAACAAAGCGTTCATTCTCTCAACCATAGCACGCCGCCAATTTCACCCTGCTGTGCTTTCGGAAGCTCTCACATTGGTAAATTTGTTACAGTCCGAGCAACTACGTTCACGAGAAACTGCTATGCAATTCTGCACTGATTCGAGCGAGCTGCGCGACTCGCAGACAACATTTGATCCCGCAAGCGAGGCTGTAGCGCTTTGCAAGCTCGCTAGCAATCTCAAATTCTTCATCGAAGATTATACGCGAAATACTTTACCCATCATGGAATGGCTGGGTAAGGCGCCAAACCAGGTTCACGGACAGTATTTGACGCCAGAATACTGGCCAGAGAAGCCCGTCTTGTATTCAGATCTCTCAATGACCGAGATTGGAAGGCTTCAGAGAGCGTTCTGCCGCTTCGAGATCTATAGGAAGCTCTTCGCACGATGCCTCCCAGAGCTAGATCATGACAGTCAAGAATGCGCTCGGCGCGCTGCTGTGAGCTTCGGTGAGCAAGCTAGCCTGTACCTCGGAAAATTCCCAGATTACCAGGTGGCCGAAATAAATTGCATTCGCGACTACCTTGTGCGAAGACTCCGTGGTGTCTGCACCCAAGTGGAGGACGAGATTGCCAAGACCCTGTCGCCAGAGACTCTGGTTTTCGACGAAGATAGCGATGCCGAGACCGATCAATGGGACTCCGGCCTCTTCCTATTCACCGAAGACGGCAAAGCTAGACAGCGTGATCACTTTGAGCATCTCATATCCCTTGGATTACTTTACATCCGTCAAATATTTGAGTCGACTGGCGAAGAGAGAAGGACTCTATTCATTCGAGACAATCGCTCCTATCTCATACAGCATTTACTGGCTAGAGACTTCCTCACACGGGCTCTTGAAAGCTTAGGCCGCAATCCTGCTTGGGTAGACTTTCGATCATCTGGGGAAACCGAGTGGCCTTGCTCGCTAGAAACCATACCAGCGACCGAGCTGGACATTCCAGCAGCTTGGTCATGGGCTCACACTTTCGGACCACCAATCGAGCTCAGTGATATTTACTGTAAAGGGCTGAGAGATTGGGGTTATGTTTTCTGGGATCACGACAGAATCCGGAACTCTGGTATCCTGCAACAAACAAGCCATGACGTTCAGCAAAGCAAGTTCAACGAATACGAAGCTTCAAAGGGGCCTAGTGTTCAACAACGTTTGCTGAAACCACTCTCGATCTGGTATCTCGGAATGAAAGTCCGGGAATCTTCGCCTGAACCATCGGAAGAAACAATTGATGGCTCGCCGCTCATCATACCAGAAAGCGCCCCAAGTCTTAAGTCCGAGCCTTCGGCTTGCCTTGAGCCCAAGACTTCGCCGAACCCGCAGGATCATTATAGTTGCAAATGTATGTAATGGGAGCACGAAAGATATATGCTCATCGTGTTGAGTACCATCGACTCCATAATGCGTTGCACTTGTGGTGCACAATCGAAGGTGCTCGATGGAAGGGTTTTTCGGGGACAGGCCGTGATTGCACCTGAATGGCAATTGCATGCTTGTCGGTATTGGAGGTAGAGGAAGCTTCAGAGAGGAAGTCTGAAGTGATGGACATACCCGGATTGAGGTTGAGACATCGTATAATATACGTACATGTACACGGTCCTTGCCTCCACCGTCGCATTCAAAGCTTACAAGCAATCACAGACGTAGTCCAGCAAGTAACTTATCGATTGCACAAACCAGAACTTGTTTTGAACACTGACAACTTGTTTTGAACACTCACCATGTTCCATCAATCACCATCGTCTCCGAACATCATTGAGTGAAACTGCATTGCATAAGCATTCTCCCCTCTCGATCATACGTGCTATCAAAGAACACCTCAACCCACTTTGCAGAATTGATCCACAAGCCTGCAACAGTGAAATTCATCTTTTTCATCTTTCTATCTTTTCCTTCCTTTCCTGTAACGGTGCCATCAATTGCGGACGCGTCGGTATCATGTCTGCCATTAAGTGGCACTTTCTCATGTCCCAACGCTCAACCAGACAGATCTTCGAAACCATTCGGGTGGCCAACCTGATCAGCCATCCCACAACCGCTCCGACAGCCTGATCGCCAGGAAGAGCATCCACAATGCAGTTGTTCATCAAAACCCCCTGCAGAGATTGCCCAAACGACGTCCGCCAGGGTCCTTCCAGTCTAGTGACGTAACTGATGTTTTCCTCCGTGGGTAATGAAAGGCGCAAGTAATAGCGAAATGCGCCACTTTCATGAATTTCAATTCGGTATCATGCATCGTCTCGGTATCTGTATGGTTATGGTATTCTGTAGGAGATTCGACGAGCGAGAAACACCATCGTAAATCAAGCCAACATCCACAAATTGCCCCATCTGGAACACCCTACGATATCAGCAACGGCGATGTCTTGGTAGTCATGCGAATACCTTGGCGGGTCTGATTCGCTCGATAAACCCCGTCCTGGGCATAATCACCATAGCATTGATAGGAGCTATCACCAGCTGGAAACCCGATCGCGTCTTGGGATGTCAAATGCATGTTGAATTTCGGTCAATTCTTCTCTCGTCTTTCCTTGCAATATCTTACAGGGTCATTACCACAAGCATCCCATACCCATGATCTCAATCATACCTCAACCTTAGTTTCCCTCTCTCCATCGAAATCGCAACCAGCCTCGTCACCCAAATTACGATTCAAGAAAGCTAGGAGAGGAGATGGCGATACCATGCGGCAGGTTCGAATAGAAGAGAAAAGCAATGGCATTTGATGTATCATGCTTCGTTATGCTGTTGACGTATCAGCGTTTCAATTCGGGAAGGTATTGGCGCACTGTTGTATGTATCCCCAGTGACATTTTCAAGCTCATTTGGAGCATTATCACGCCTTGTTGTAACGATCCGTCCCACATTGCTGTCTCTTTGCCACCGATTACGAAGATACTGGAAGATGGAGCGGAAAACCAATTTCAGTCCCGCTCTGCTAATGATCAGTTCTGGAAATGCAACGCAATGCAAGATCGCACGGACAAAGGCGCTGGTGCAGAATGGGAATTCCGAGCGAGCTAGAGACCGTATGAACCTGATACTATGAGAAAAGGTAGGATTTGTGATATCGTTATCTGATATTAATTTACTACTATGGGGGTTACTAAGAAGTAGGAAGAATAGGGGCATTTCTGTTATGGATTATTCGGACGTATCGTCACAAATCAGGTAATTACTTACCGGGCGGAGACGGAAGCCTTCCGCAGGCCTAATATTAGCCTAGCAAGAGACTTCTTCTCTGCTAACCAATCAATCAATCCATGAGACTATCAGTCAGAGTACCGTTCCTTAACAATTTCCCTCCCTAAATATATGCTTCTAACGCTAGTCTATTTACCCCTTATTAGCTCTAGAGAATATATACGTAGCGCCCCCGCGAAGTAGTATTAATAGTCTTCCTAATTTAGGCCTTTTATAAATAAGATATCTTAACTCCTACTTAATATCTTTACCGTAGGAACCCTATTATAGAGCTCTATAGCTCTTAGAAGTAGATAATCTACCCCTATTAGGGCGTACTAGGCCTAATATCTAACCCTAAGCTCTAACTCTTAATAACTAGTATAGACGCCGTAGTATAATATTCTTTAACTTAATAGTACGTTATATACTAGGCTTCTCGTAGGTAATTATAGGAAGGTATTATTACCGGTAAAATCGTAGATCGCTGAGGCGTATAGTACGATGTAGCTATAGGCTATAAAGGAGTAACCCCCCCGGATTAGACTAACCGCGTCGGGTTAGTACTTCGAACTCGAGTCAGGTTCCTAACTTAACTCTTAGCGAGTTAATACTAAATTCCTAGCCTGAGTATTCGGGTTAGTACTAATAGTTAGTACTAAGTATTCGAGTTAATACTAAGGGGTAGTACTAAGTATTAGTACTAAAGTATTAACCCGACTCGCTAAGATATTAGTTCTACTATATTATTTTACTAAGACTATTATATTAGGAATATTTTTTATTTATATTAATATTTTATATTATATATATAACTTACTAATAGACTACTAAGCATTTTTATTATTACTAACTAGGTAATTCTTAATAGTAAATAAGGTAATATAAAAAGGTAATAGCTAATTAGCTATTCCTATAGAAATAATAACTATAATATTACTAATATTTTCTATTTATAGTAGTATTCCTTACTATATATAGGATTTACTACTATATTACTAGTAGTTATTATTATTATTATTACCTAGATAATACCCCTAAGTAATAAGGTAATATAAAAAGGTAATATATATACCTAGGGAATTAAGGGGGGTATTAAATTTCTAATTAAAAAAAATTCTATTTTTAGTATAGGGGTAATTCTAGAAAAAATTTAGTGTCCCTTACTATTTTATCAGGGGCTTGGCGTCTTGGCGATACCTTGGCGAGTCGGGTCGGTCCAACCCGACTCGCCAAGGTACCGAGGGCTTTTCGGGTCGGTACCGGAAACCGGTACCGAGTATTCGGGTCGGTACCGGGAGGTGGTACCGAGTATTCGGGTCGGTACCAATCCATGGTACCGAAACCCGACTCGACGGTCAGTCTACCCTGGATAGCGTAGTATAAATGGTTTTTAAATACTAAAAAGACTGTAACTTTGTCGTTAATCGCACCGGTCGCTAGAAAAGGTACGATTTGTGATATCGTTATCTGATATTAATTTGCTACTATGGGGGTTGCTAAGGAGTAGGAAGAATAGGGGCATTTCCCTCCCTAAATACATGCTTCCAACGCTAGTCCATTTACCCCTCATCACTATGGATCCATTGAGGAGGAGCAGAAATAATGTACGATAGATGTATTGATGGCTGTCTGGGTGGCAATTCTTCGTGATTTTATTACGATCATTGGACTCAATACGAGCTTTGGTGCCCTCCGTGAATATCAAGTAGTAACAGTAAGTCGGCAATTGCCAAGCGTTTTTTGCCAGTGGGCCTTATGAAATTGATAACTCGAACACCTTGGTCTCTTCAGCCGCCGTAGAACTGTACTGCTTGCAACAGACGCTCGAATGACTTTTATGTCCAAGTAATCAAAACAGCTATTTGCAGGCTTTCATACTAGCCCCTACCAACAAGGAACACGTTCACAATGCACCACACTTTGCAATCTTGACATCCTCGCTGGGCGTTCCGCTTGAGGATCCGGTCGCTTCGATCGCCTTTACGAACTCTTGTCCTTCGATGACGGCGCCGAATACGGTGTGTTTTCCATCGAGGTGGGGAGTGGGAACGGTGGTGATGAAGAATTGTGATCCATTACTGTATAGGTAGGATCATGTAAACATAGATTATGGCGCTTCGAACGGAGAAGGGAGGGGGCGGAACATACGTATTAGGACCAGAATTCGCCATTGACAGTAGGTATGGCTGGTTATGTTTGCGTGCAAAGTTCTCGTCATTGAATTTGGTGCCATAGATTGACTTGCCACCTGTGCCCTGTAGTCGCACACGTGTAAGCCACAGCTCTTGAAGGACTATGGGCCATTTTTCAAGGCAATGAAGGTCAAGGCGGGCGAGAGGTCTTTGCTTACATTGCCAGCGGTAAAGTCACCACCCTGAAGCATGAAGCCCGGTATTATTCGATGGAACTTTGAGCCTTCGTAACCATACCCCTTTTCGCCAGTACAAAGAGCACGGAAATTTGCAGCGGTTTTGGGTACAACGCTATCGTAGAGCTCGAAGACTACTCTAGCAGGCGGGCCTATGGCGGTTACCACCCTCCATCACAAGGTCCGGGTTCTAAGAGGCCTTACCATCATTCACCGTCAGATCAAAGTACACCTTGTTGGAGTGTGAGGTTGAGGTCGTACTTGGGGTCGTCGCTGCTGCCGTCCCTGCGGGGGCTGCGGGTGGTGTATTGTATGATGACTGTACAGGTTGGGAACTGCCTGATCGATGGTTAGAGACCAGCCAAGGACATTTCATAGGCTCTGATATATAGTAGCTGGATATTTAGGAGGAAGTACTTGATGGGCTGCTGCTGCTAGCTTGGGTGCTGGCTTGGGTGCTGTCTTTGTTCAGCTTGCCCTTCAGCTTGTTTAACAAACCCATGTTTGCGTTAGAGAGCTCAGAGAACTCGATATCGAATAGGAAGATGTAACACGCCGGAGAGGGGCTTTATAGGGATGGGATTGTGGATGTTGTAGATCGGAGTGATGATGCAAAAACAGGGAAACTGCATGACAGGGATCATCCGCTAAGCCTAACTTGTGGCGAGGCTAGCGTGCATGACAGGGCTGGAGGCTAAGCCGCGTCTGGATTAGCGGAGTTCCATAGCGCCATGTGTAACTTCGAACAAAATCACTAGCAAAACATTGACATCCTTTCTAGCCCTCGCGTTGTGCAATGAGCTGTCAAGTCACTGGAACGTGGAAAAGGTGTTGAGGTTACCTTGACACTACAATGACTATTATACACCATGACGAGAGTGCGCCTTCGTCCATGTCGATAGACACTCCGACATCGTCTCTTGCGCCGAGCGTCATTCTTGATAGCAATCGTCCTGAGACGTCACTACCGCTCGCTATTCGTAAGAACGGTAGGTGATCAACTCCTCGCTGCAACTTAATGACTAATCGGCCCCTCCTCTAGTACGTGATCGTTGGCATAATCAGCAGCCTGGCTTGGAAGCTAAACTGTCATCCATTCTCGGATGCCCCTGGGTTACAGACATAGATACTGCCTCTCTATATACCCTTGCAGAAGAGCGATATGCGAAAGAAAACCCTGGTGTCATCTTCACCGAGTATGTAATGACATGATATATGCTGCCTGAATTTGAGACTTGGAGTTGACATACGTTATACAGGTACATCTCTGAAGCCATCAACCGCATCGAAGAATTTTTGGAAAAGTACGGGGACGATGGCAAACTAGAGCTCAACAAGCTGGCCTCTTCATACACTATGAAACTTGAGCAGACGCTGGACCCCGAGATCGAGTTCACTGGATGCGAGATCTCCCACGGTTGTCTCATTCTACTTTTCTCGAAAGGCAATATCGGTGTGGATGTGTATCGCGCAGCCGAAGACCTCGCCGACGCTGTGAACAAAGCCAGCCTAGCGATCACCATTGAGTCCGCTGGTACTCTTAGCTTTCTCGCCAAGCAGTCCGTGAAAATGGATTATTCTGATGAGAAAGTCGCCTCACTTACGAACCGCATCGCAGCCATCCTCTCCATAGATGGAATCAAATTGGTACCAAACTTCGCAGAAAACTATGCAAAACTCGCCGCCTACAAGCCCACCAATTACGACTTCCCACGCAACTGGCAAGACACCTTCGGCGCTTGTACCCTCGAATACTTTGAGTGTTTCGCCAATTCTCTCGAGGAGCTTGGCTTTCAAAGTGATGAACTCTTGCAAGAAGGCTTTAAAGAAGGAGTTTATAAGAATCAGGTCGTACTGATGAATGATGATTGCAATGAATGCATGATTGCAGATGGCGTTCTCTACTTGCTGACCGTACCGCAGTATTGGTCAAATGACCCAGCCTACGTTGCGAAGAAATTGGTTGATATACTCTAACGCGGCTCGGCTGTAAATATCTCTGCCTTTAAGATGGGACGCGCGTACAGCTAGTCAAGGAACCCAAAACGTCAAGCACGATTGAAGTCTCGTTATCTACAATGGGAACTGCGGTAGTTTGTTTCTAACGCCGGCGTTCGCAGTGATCGGAACGCTTCCAGCGAACGCTGGCAGTGTACGTGATCTTCTCGCGTAGCTGCATATTTCTCCCGTCTCCTATCGGATGCACAATACTGCGAGTCAAGTCGGACGAGGAAGAGTCGTGAGACAGTGTCTGCCACCGGACCGACCAAATTTGCGGGTCGCGGTTGACAACGCGGCACAGGTATCCCATATCCTGGCAGGGCACTCCTTTCAGGGGTTTTTACCGAGGAACAGCCGAGACGAGTGCCCGCGCTGCCAGGCACGCCAGGATATGGAATACCTATGATCACCTTTGTGCCGAGCCACCTTTCTTTTGAGAAACGATAGTCGCAGAAGGAAGAGAGACAAAACTGCCACACAAACGTCTCGCGCCCAGTAGAAGTGAACTTGGAAGGCTTTCTTGGTCCATAACAATATCTGATCATATAAAGGCGAGTAATAAGAACATGATTCTGGGTAGCTGTTTGATCAATTCATCATAGAGCCATCAACAGGATCAAGCCACCAAAGCCATGCACGCTGCTCCTACTCCTGATCTGGCTCCATCCTCGGCTACTATACCGGCAGTATCCTGCCCCTGATCCAGATTCACCCTCGGCTTCTTGGTAGGCCGGGCAATCGATTGCAGGGACGGAAGGCGCAAAAATGAGATTCCGCGCTGGAAGAGAATAGTAAGAAGAAGGGCGAGCATAGGCAAATGGCAAAGGGTGAAGCTGTGTTAGATACTGGAGGATGGAACCACTTTTGTGATCTGGTAGCTTGCGCTTGTTATAGAGCGAGCCAAGACGTCGAAGCAGTGTCTGCGCATTCTCTCTGTGGCTGCTCAAAGGGAAATTATTGAGATGAACCTCGATGAGATGCTAGAGAGCAGGCAAAACCTAAATATGGTTGGTTACAGTAAAGTGAACTGTATTTGACGACCTCACAATCAATCAGGAGGCCAGTGTATTGTCAACAGAGCCGAGGCTGCTCATGTCTCGGAATTTAGAACCCAGACTATCACTGTCGATGAGAGAGAGTCCTGATGCCAAGATGCCAAGCCTCTAGAACTAGCCATTCCAGGTGCTAGCAGGTGAAGCCATCGAAGCTCTTACTATGATTCTCTTCTCATCATGGATCCCCTTTCACCACACCGTGCAGCTGATGAGATGGGATCGCTGTCGCGTTGTATGATAAGCATGTACTGACTACACCCATCCCTTGCCAGCCTTGGCGGGGCTATCGATAGAATACCCGAGCAGGCCAACAGCTACCATACGTGTCTCACCATTTCCTAGACGGTAACAGCACGAACAACACTGGCCTAGCCAACGCAATAACATCACCCGTTCGCCTCCAAGCCTGACATTCTTGCCTGCACTATAGAGCAGTGAATGCTCACTGCTCGCTTGGATCTGGGTGCTCGAGGCGGTGACGGCAACGGGTCCGGACGCGAAAGAGAAGGATGCACCATATCTGGGTTATAGAACGGAGATCGAGCACTCGTACCTGTGAGAGGCTAGCGGGGTCAGGTCGAGTCTGGCAGATCTCCACTAGTTGGTGGGCATGGGGCAGCGCCGCTCATGGTTGGCGAGTGGCTGTCTCACGCAGCGTGCCTTCACGACGCTGCATCCAGATTCAGGACTGTCCGAGTTGATTGCAACATAAATAGCAACAAGTCTACAACATTGAAATCATCTCAATTCTATCGCTATAAATACCGAGCTGATGCAGTCTAGGATGGATCTTGTTACACCAGTCAGACACACGGTCCTTGCAGAGCCATCATCACGCTGTCTGGATTTGCCCAGATCCCTCTGCACTCGAGCCTGTTACGCGATCGAGTTGAATTGAAGCAACTGTACTACCGCCCTTGATAATGTCTTCAGCCATGGTCTCCCATCTGTCTTCTATAGCACAGAGCAAAAGCATGCGCATTACCCCCTCGTGGAGTTCCTGGATCGTGAATGCCCGTATTGCGGCATCAGGGTGCGTTCTGAACTGGACTGTACAGTCGCCAGATTTGATGATGTTTGAAGGAATTCCCTAAGGGAGCACGGGTATTCAGCATAAGCTCGCCCGTATAAGTGGAAAATGGATGCGAAGGGTTCGGGGAAGTCCTTACCGGCGGTAGGATTGTTGTCACAACTAAGTCTGTCGACAAATTGAAAAGCTGGAGCAGAAAACTAGTCAAAAGATGGAGCACGGTCCTGTTCCTTACTTTTGTGGCTGTGAAGATCAAATGTACATCGATATCATCTGCTCCAACATTGACACTTCCACCAACCTCGCATGCTGTACCAGCCACACATGTGGTCGAAGAGATGTTGAGCCCGGTGGAATTCAATCCAGGCTCCAAAGTGGTAATCGATAATCTGTTCACGTCCATGGTTCCAATCAGAAGCGACTGAGGATTTTCCATTAAGTTGCATTTCAACTGCCCCGGCCACCCACTATCTCTAGCCTTAGAGATGACCCATCGCACCAATATGGCGAGGTAGACAGCCATCTTCTCTCGATTAAGGAGGATCTGGGTCCTTGGGAACGGCACTATCGCGATTTCGATGCTATAGAAGGGTAGGTTTCGAACGTGCCAGGGTTCCCGCAATATTGGATTGTCGGTGCTCTTCCAGAGCCCGGACAGCTCCGTTAGCAAGCTGTACATTAACCGACCGCCCTTGAAAGGTGCTCCAGCATCTGTCCCACATTGGATCTTCAGGTCCTGGTGAAGGCTGGGTATAACGGGGAGACCCAGGGCAGGCTCTGTACTATTGAAGAGAGTAGAGGTATTCAGAAGAGCTAGAGCTCTACCCATACTAGTAAGCCAGAGTTCGGGGAATAGTGGGTTCAAAACGAAGAAGACAGACCGTGACTGAGGAAATATGGCTACAAATCCATTGGGTGATGCTGATGAGATATCGTATATGCCCCCAGGCAGTGTCAGCGCATCGCAGTAGCTCCAGAGGACAAGAAATGCAAGTATGAGAACCCTCATTCTATTCTATTCTAACATTCGAATTTCTTTGGCTAAGGTTTGCGATCAGAGCCACATATCATGGATGACAACACAGAGCTTCCACATTGTATATGCTAACGGGCAGGTGGCCAGGTATACCACCGCATAAGTATCAGAATACGCGACAGCTTCGGCGAACCGTCAATGTGTCACAATATATTTTCCCGGTAAATGCATACGCGCGCACGCGACCAGGAGCGCAAGAAACCAAGTAGCGGAATGAAATGGCCCCTCCCGTTCACCTAAGTTTTGTTCTCTGGCACTCTGACCGTGCTTCTGCGCTAACAGTGTGAAATATTTCCGAGAGAAACTGCCTCACTTCAAATATTGGTCGTTGTTCATGGTTGATATTGAGACTCGAAGTATAACGAACAAGGCTCTACCCTCGAGCGGTCGACTGTTGCTTAGCTCGCACCGGCCCAAATATATCCGTACCGGACGGTTGAGATCCTTGCCGCTGAGTTCCCTGATCGAGGCCCACATTGTGGCAGCCCGAAGAGCGGTCGTTGGCAGAGTGGATGCGGACCGAACCAAGTCTAGTTATTCGCTAAGACAACTTATTGATCAAGATGGTACCATCTGCTGACAAGATCTGTCGAGATTTGGTGGAGGTAATGTCCACGCCGGCATTGGTCTCATTGTGGCTTCCTGTACCCAACCCATTTACCATATTGCATGAAGCGATGAGACTGATGAGTCCAAACGTCCGAAGATGATTGAGCACCTACCGACCAATCAGTCTGTACTCTCGCACTTCGCCGACTGTCAGGTTTGAAAGCAGTGGTTAAAAAAGCCCTCCCGCGCAGTCGTAGTGCCGGTATAATTGCACAAATGCAGATGCCTTCCTCGGATCTAAGCGAGTCATCTCCATTGTCGTATTGCTGCGTTATGCCAAGGGTGAAGACGTTGCCAACATTCACGAAGTCACGGACAAGCCACGAGCATCATTGACGCGCAACATGACAGGAACGAATATGGCGTGGATTCCCAAGAACGATTGCCACTGAGCACCCACTACCGCAACTCGCAACGACCTAGTGTTAGGCGAGGCAAAGTCAGAACTACTCACTTGACAGTCCATAGCCTCACGTTCCTCGATACCTCGCATTCGTCATGCATTGTCGAACAGGCAACAGGCTGACTCGAATACGTCGTCAAAAAGTGTCATCTTGCCACGAAACACAAGGAAGTCTGGTTCAACGAAGGCAGGGAGGACTCTCCCAGAGCGGGATACAAAGTGCGAGGGAGCAGCAACCGTCAATGCATACCCGCATATCTCACGCAGACAGTTTGACCTGACTAAGAAACAAAGGGGAAAATGGCTTAGCTGTATATGCAGAGGCAAATGTTGAATACACAAAATCTTCCTGATGCCATGGAGGACTCCGCTATCGCTGCTCTGACTGGCAGCTATACAAACGGCGATCTCTCTGTATCGCACATTAGTCACTTCCAGTCATTGGGGATGACATTGGCCAGTAAGATGAAGTGATGGTTGATTTAGCATAGCTTTCAACTCCATTCCGTCAAGGATTTACGCTTCATGGATAGGGGTACAATAACAACAACGACAATATTTATAGAATAGGGCTGACTTGCGTATTCGTATCCATCTCGCCAACCTCCGAGTCCACATACATCTCCCTACCTGCCATATCTTCCTCCGAGGCAGTACACCTCCTATCCTGACAAACCGATACCCTATCTACACTGCCACCTCTGATGAAGCAACCCACAACCCACAATCTCCACTCCCATTCCACTCATGTCCCTTCGCCTCGTCACACGTGTTCGTAGCCGATATCACGTAGAATACGTAGCGAATATAAGGAGCGAGAGGGTTGCGGATCTCAGTTGATAAGTCCTGGTATGACGGCGGTGTTCGCCTACAAACACTGTGCGTACGCGTCATAGTACTCTTCGCGCCAAAGAACCGCATTGGTTTTAGCTTGTAGGCAGCAGTATTACAATTTGTGACGTTGTTTTGCGTAGTATGGGTCTTGTGCTTCACTAATCGGACATTACCGTTTTGGAAAGTGGTTTAGGGGCTAAAGCCATTCGTATGGTCACTTACGCGTCCATTCAGCCTCTGTCAATATTGATGCATGTCAAGCTCACAATGCTATTTTTGCCATCTCGCAACATGAAGTCGCAGAGTATGGACACTGTACTCGCATTGGGGATGTTCGAGGCATATCGCAAGGCACTGTCGTCCACCGCGGTTGTTGTACGACCCTGCGCTCGCGGTGGAGGATACACCATGGTATGAAGATGATGACTAGACTGACTAGCAAACATTCAACTCAAAACCCTTATCATGCAACATCTATATAAACAAGCCAATACTCTCTCAAAATGTACGCATCCGTCGCAACAACATCCAGAAGTAGCAGACTATCCAACGCCGCGTCCAAAACCTTTGCCCTCCTCACTGGCCATAAAGCAATCCACCCCTTAGCCCTCGACGCAGCTTATAACCAAGCAAGCATGGGTCCTCCATATTCAATCACAGACCGCAAAGAAGATCCCCCCAGACCCCAAGGTGCATCTACTCCAAACACTGCCACGGATCAATCCGAGGTTCAAATTTCTGGCAAAGATCGCCAACCAGATCCTCAAGCCAAGCATTCTTCAACTCGCTCCACTCCGTCGTCCGCTAAGCTCCAGGGAGTGGACACATCTCCCGCCAACGATTCCGGTATCGCACCCGAGAAGCTTCCTCAAGAGAACGAGGCAAAATCCCCAGATCCTGTCCAGGAGACCGGCTCTAGCGCCGACATGACCAGCAGTGGGGACGTGACTCATGTTAGTAAGGAGTCCGAGACTGAGGGTGTCAAGGAGGTATCGCACAAGTGATAATTTTCCTCCGGACAGGAGCAGGGGCGTATATTGCGGTAGATATTGGGGAGGGTGTCATGACTCAGATTCTGCAGGCCCCGTCCTCGATGTAAGGTCGGAGTGATGATTGGAAGGGGTCGGACAAGGCAACGGAGGAGTCCTTGTCGATGTACGATTTGGCTGTCTCATGTGTATCGATAACGATTAGTAGGGTGGGTATCATAGATACACGTACACATAGCATGGCTTTCAGGGCGACGGATCTCCATCAAGGGACTTGTACCTCGTGAAGGCCGGGCGCTTCATGGTCTGATCCCCATTGGAGAAAGAGCTCGGGTAGACCATGAATGGGTTGTTCTATATCTGGTGTGACAGTGCCCCCTCCCTGCTCGGGTTCCACAACCAGCAGCATAAAGAATCGTGTTCCCCTCCAAGAATGTTACCCATACACAATCATCTATTCACAACCTGTCACAAGTCTCAACAACTTAACCAGAATGTGTACTCTACTTACCCTCCCCAACGAAACGCTGCTTCAAATCATTGCGGAGACATGCCCCGATGGTATCGAAGAGCTCGTTCTCTGCTGCAAGCGTCTGCACCAGCTGGCTCAAGAGTCGATGAAGCAGCACAAGGCGGACAGAAAACAGTACTGGGGCCGCTTCCTTACCTGGCCTAGGAACCTGGAATTGCGTTATGGTTTCGAACCTGCTCAGCCAATTTGCTTGTCCGAAATTTTGTTCAGGCCTCGCATAGCGTACTATGTCCAGCACCTCTGTGTCAGCCATAAGCAGCTGTCTGGGCCGCCTCGAGCTTCGCAACCACTTTACAGCCTGGCCATGACGACTCAGGACAGTGCCTGGCGAGACTTTTTCGCTAGATCCAGGTGCACTTACATATCAGACATGGACTCCGCACATTGGCAGGAGGCGCTTGATCGCGCCGATGTACAGACAGTCACGAGCTCATTATTAATGCTTCTGCCAAATCTCCGCACGTTTTACCTGACATTGTTCAATGACAGCTCCAAGATCTCCGGTGTTGTGAATAGCATTGTAAATGCTAGTCAGTCAGTGGATCGGATGCATGCGTCAGACACACCTCTCTCCAAATTGTGTTACCTTCGCGTAAGCCACGTAAATCGACTTGCAACTACTGGTTTGTGGGAGAGTTTCGCTATGCTGCCTTCGATGCGCTGTATGAGGCACGGCGACTTCATCAGAGAGGATTTTGAGCGCTGGCGTTCACAAGAGCCTGGAAGATCAGATATCAAAGAACTCTGTTTTGAATTCGGTGATCTCAGTATGGAAACCCTGACGAGACTATGCGGTCACACCAAGTCTCTGGAGACTTTTGTATACAATGACAAATACGCGAGATATGCCGAAGATAAAACCGAGGATGCCTGCAATCTTTCCGTCCTTGCCTCTCTGCTGCAAGCACACGCTGGACATAGTCTCAAGGAGTTATGCCTTACCATCCAGGAGCCTCGTTATTTTGTTGACCCGTATGTACGAAATTTTGTACAGAACTTTCCTGGCCCTCTGCGAGGATTTGACCGCCTGGAAAAGGTTGAGATCACATTCAATGCGCTATTATTGAACAATGCAGGCACCTTAGATGTACCTTACTTGGTGGACATTTTGCCCGCATCTCTCCGTGAGCTACATATCTGGGTCATAAATGAGTTTGGAAGCGTGGTAGAGCTGATAGTCAAAGCGTTTGCAGGAGTTGGGGAGTGGAAACAGACAAAGCTCCCGAGAATTGAGCTGGTTGTATTCCGCCGCCATATGTACGGAAACGAAATGACGGAACTGCCTCTTGACAACGATACGAAGCTCAAGTGCGAAAGTGGTGGAATCTCCGTAGAGGTAAGGGCTTGGTCTGCTTGGCGACATGAGCTCTATTAGCATAGATTAGATGGGCAAAGTCCTCAATATCAAAGACACTGAACGTCCCTAAATATTTGTCTTCGAAGAGGCCTGATCAGAAAATCTAGTATCGCCTTCGCACATCCACCGACCCTTTACGGACTTAATGATCAAACTGTTGTTGTAAAGATTTCCACTCTCGACTACCTATGCCTATTGTATAGCCCTAGTGCTTGGGGACACTGCAAAGTACTATGAGGACCAGGCCTAAAAAGACCAGCTGGACTCATCATACCGAGTGCTTCGAGCTGTAATGGTCTTGTCAGAGTATAGGGTCGAGGTACTGGCGGTGGCTTGATGTGCGTTTGGGAGGGAGGAAGCAGAAGGAGAAGAGGGAGGCCAAGATGGAAGATGGAATCCATGGGCAATCTTAGCCTGTTCTTCTAATATTCGAAGCGTTCTCTTGCGCGGCTCCCAATCAACCTGAAGGTTGGCGTCACTATTGTAACTAGAAGAATTGCCTTCAGTCCTCGATGGATTTCAATCTGCCAACGCTCCGTTAAGACCATTCTTCGTGGGATCGAAGAAAGTCTTGCAGTATCCCGAAGATTCTGCGTCGCTGGGGTGCAATGTGATCTTTTGGGGGGAAGGGGGGGGGGGGGGGGGGGGGGGTGCGCTTGAGATTCGATAAGACTGCGGGAAAAATGATTCACCTTCTGAAACAATGCTGGGCTGGAAAGTGGCGACGCAGCCTTTAGCCGCATCTCAACGATTTTTGGATGGATTGCAAATATTTATGCATGTCTAGAGTTGCACAGTGCTCTTGAGCAGCGTCTTGATGACGCCTGAGCTTCATGTCAAACTTCACGATCAGTCCGGATAATGCTGGAAGAGAGCGGAGATGCTCTCGCCGTAATGATTTCGCCGTATAGCTTCCGACAGCAGGTTAGATATATCCAGTATAACGAGCTTTTTGCACGCCTTAATCCTCTCTGCGGCTAACGGATACGTATTGGTGACGACGATGAAGTCGATGCAATCACAGGCTTCCATCTGCTCCAGCGAGTCGTCACCAAAGAGACCGTGGGTCGCGATGCAGTACACCATCTTGGCCTCACCACGCTTCACAACAGTCTCCGCTGCTGCGATCCATGAACCGCACTGGTCGATCAGGTCATCTATGATGAACACCAATCTGTCTTTAACGTTGCCAATGAGAGTGACGGTATGCTCGAATTCTGGATTCCTAAAGCCTTCTTCTTCATCGTCCGAGTCATTTCTGGCAGCATCACCCGATCCGCCGAGGGCGTTGTCGGCTTGGAAAATGGATCTCGTGGAAATAAATGACGAGGTCATCAAGTCCAGGTCGTCAAGCTGCGGCTGGCCCATGACATCTCCTGGAAGAGCCGCAATAGAGTCCGACATTGTGGAGAGAACGGGAGAGGGAGCGTCGTCGTCCACAATGTGACCGTGTATAAGCCGTCCTGTGACTACTTCTGTTGCACGCTCATCTGTGTATTCATCCCCAGATTCGCTGGCCGATACGTCCGCCGACACCTCGTGAAGATTCGAGGCTCGTGGGAGGCCATTCGTCGGTGGCTCTCTTGGGGCTGGTCTGCGCGAAGTAGGAGGTGATGCTGACTCTAGTCGAGTAGACTGTGTCAAGGGACTTGAGCCGACTTCGCGATGATTGAAATGTCGGAAAGGAGCCGTCATTGGAGGTATGCTATTGACTGGGGGTTGCGATCGCTCCGCACCTCGATAAAGCGCTCTTTGCTCCTCGAGCATAATGCCATTAGGTGGGCTTAAGTCCATACCACCTGAGTCATGTCTTGAGCTATTCGCACGGTCCATACGATCAAGAATGCCACTCCCTACAACACTGCCGTTCATATCCATCCTACGTCGTTCCGTGGTGACCAGCGCAAAGTTGAGCCTCAGCGCGTCCGCCAAGGATGTCACCCGCTTGGTCCCGCCTGGGTTTTTGCTGACGACCACTGCCTCCTTCCAACCTGTGACATTATTCCTGATCCAGCGTGCAATCAGTGGCTCAGCGTGGAGATCATCAACCGGTTTTCCAAAAAAGCCCTGTGTAGGCGGAGCGTGAAGATCCACTGTGATGACATGGTGTATCCCGGCTACCGATAGCAGGTTCGCAACCAAACGTGCAGTGATGGCACCGCGATGTGACTTCTTCTTCGATTGCCGGGAGTAGGGGAAATATCTTTGATCCTTCAGCTTTGAGTATTTCTTCCGAGGCTTCCACCTACGGCATGACGGCTGTAATTGATTTGGCAGATCCGCTCTTACAGGCGGATATCATGATGAGCATCTCCATGACACTGTCGTTGACTTTGTTGCTACCGCTTTGGACGATGAAGACATCTTGGTCGCGAATTGAGGTTTCAATGCTGACGGAGGTCTCGCCATTGCTGAACTTCTTGAGCTCGGCCTTTGCTGGTGATGTACCCAGGCGTTCACAGATGGCGTCGACCAAGAGCGGGTGGGAAGACCCGGAGAAAATCTTTGCTCCTCTCATTGCAAGAGGTCGGCAGACTTGTACGCCCTCAAAGGGTAACACTTCTGAGTCATATATGGAGGTGCCAGAGGGTAAATGGGCGAAGGATGTGTGTGCCTGAGCGAAATGCAAGTCTTTGAGCTTAGCACGTTAGCGCGAGACCCGTAGATAAGATTAGATCTAATACATAAAATTCATCTATGCAGCGACCGACACTCAAATTTGCTATCTAAAGCGACTTAGTGGGATCATCTCTCGCCTGTAGGTGTTCGTGGTTCTCGCTCAACATGTCGCTACCGTAGTCTCCATTCATTGCATCAACCATCGGGAATCCCGAGGGCAATGTCCTGGGCTGCCAGTCTCTTCAACCCAGCTCAGGCATCACCCCCTGCGCCGTCCATCCCTAAGCGACCAGCGATTCTCTCGGAGGTGCAAGACTACAGTCATGATAGTACGGCGCGGAAACGTCATGGGCGGAGCAAAGAGCAAGCAGAGCCCATGGATGAGGAGGAAGAGGCGGCCCGGTCGCCTTACTGGCATGTAAGCTGGATCCTGAGAGGACAGTCTTGCTACTCTTGAGGAGTCTTAGCTGACACCATGCTAGTGTATGATAGCGGGCGGTGTCGGTGGGACATCAGGTGATATGTTGATGCACTCTATCGATACAGTCAAGACCCGCCAACAGGGGGATCCGCACATGCCACCAAAATACGGATCATTATCCTCCGCATATACCAAGATCTTCCGGCAGGAGGGAATAGCAAGGGGGCTCTACAGTGGTGTCACTCCCGCCTTTCTTGGCTCTTTCCCTGGTACCATCATATTCTTCGGAACGTATGAATACAGCAAACGACACATGATAGCAGCCGGCGTGCATCCTTCCTTGGCCTATCTTGCCGGAGGTATATCTCCCCCCTTTCTAAACCTCGGACGTCAGTACTGACATATTTAGGGTTTGTTGCCGACTTTGCTGCATCATTCGTCTACGTACCTTCGGAGGTCCTCAAGACTCGTTTGCAACTGCAGGGTCGCTACAACAATCCATTCTTCAACTCAGGCTACAACTACCGATCAACCATTGATGCCGCTCGCACAATAGTCAAATTCGAAGGGGCTTCTGCTCTGTTCCATGGGTACAAGGCAACGATATTCCGCGACCTCCCGTTTTCCGCATTACAGTTCGCCTTCTACGAGCAGGAGCAGAAATGGGCCAGACAGTATGCTGGAAGCAGAGACATAGGTCTAGGTCTTGAGATTGCCACTGCAGCGTCAGCCGGAGGAATTGCTGGGGTTATTACCTGTCCGCTAGATGTTGTCAAGACCAGGATCCAAACACAGATCAATCCACTGGAGACGGTGACACCAGCTGGAAAGGCAACGAAGATTCAGCTGCAACCTATCAATGTCGTACCAATGCATAGCACGCGGGCAACTCACATGTCCCAAGCTGTGCAGGCATCTTCTCTGAAACGTAACATTTCGACATCTTCGCCAAGCACTACAATGCGCAAGCCTGATGCCATCATGTTAGACACCTCTTCTGTTGTGACTGGCTTGAGAATGATGTACAAGACCGAAGGCATTATGGGGCTTTTTCGAGGTGTGGGACCGAGGTTCGTTTGGACGAGTGTTCAAAGTGGGACCATGCTCGTCTTGTATCAAACACTCTTACGGCAGATGGCCGCTCATTCATGGCTCAATGATGAAGGGGCTGTTGTTGCCTGAATCGCAGACTGTTCATGATCAAGCATGGGGTATCATGCTAGCTGGGAGGAATTGTACAGTATGGGGCATGCGTTCATGGCAATGAGCGGCGTTTCGCATCTGCAGGAGCATGGGATAGATCATGAATAGAATCTCGATGGTTTTCAGTTCTTCAATATCAGTCATACTCTACAGTCTGTTCGGTTGATCAAGGTACTGTTCGTTCCAACAGGTGAAACCATGAAGACGGACAAAGTCTCATCGTCATTACATGAACTTCCCACACTCGTGAACTCTGTTGACCACGGGCTCATATCACACGAACGTTATGCGCGCGAGCTCTGGTTCAGATTGTACCGTATGCCTTCTCAAATTATGGACGTCAAAGCCATATTAGTGGCTTGGCATCATGTAAAAATCTGCGTTCTGCAATCCATTTTCCTCGATAATCAATCATCGTGATGTTACTCCCATCTGACACTCCTTATGATCATGAGATCCCCTCGTTCTCACCATACAATCAGAGTGATGGCGTGCCCGAATTCCATGGCTGAACGTTCTTAGTCTTCGCTGATCGGAAATGGACCACAGTTAGCTCGAGATGGGCGTATGGATTCGTGTACAGCAGTCTTCAGCGGTTTGGATGGAATGATGTACAGGGCCTATATACGTTCAAGAGTAGTCGAACACTGCCACTTGTGAATGCTCAAGACCTTTTTTGGGCGGACGCGGCTCGTGAGGCTCCATGGAGGAAATGGAGATGTCCCTCCACCCCAGATCTGGAATTTACCTGCGGAAGACCTTTAATCTTGGAAAAAGTAGTGTGCACGATGATGAATCATCAAGCAAGGCCTAGCAATTGCATAATGGAACGTGGAACAAAGGTCGAGCACCAATGATGAGTGAGAAGGTGCAAAAAAAGGCCAGTCGTACCCCAGGCCTATGGCGCAACCACAACGGCTGCGGAGAGGATGTGTGTTATAGAACGGGAAGCTCGAGCAATTGCTAATGCAATTCACCCTACGACAAGTATGCACAGGAATTGGGATGTTGCTGGTGTGTGGCTTGCGTGCCAGAGTGGCGGGTACAAACAGTACAAAACATTTCCAACATCACCTGGTCACATCCTCGAGTCAGCTGAAGTCTCGACATCGATACAAAATGATTTGATACAACATCCACAGCTTATTCTGGTAGCGAAATGGCACTGCTGCTAGATATCGGATGCCAATGGGTCTGCCAACTACAACGACTTCTCCCGTCTGCGTCAGTCTGACCGCTACCACGGTGTTTGGGCAACATCCATGTCCAAGACATCCATGTCCAAGAGCCGAGTGACGCTACCCCTATGCTTGACTCAATCCATTACCAAAGGCTGCAAGGTCCCGAAGCACACGTCTACCATAGCTCGAGTACCAACGCCGTGGGCGCCAAGATGGGCTCTACCCATCAGCTAGATATACACCACCATCCATGGAGGCATTGTTCCATGCCCATGGTCAGTCGTGTAATTGTACGAGAGGCACTCGATGCACGCTGCTCAACACAATCAATGAGGCAGGGCCGCGACCTCGCCCACCCAAAGACTGCCAACTCATGCCACAACACCACCCTTCCAACATTAGCCCTACACGGAATGTCATTTGATACTGTCTTCGTGTCGAGCCAGTGACCAATGGGTCGCAGAGAAGGATAAGGGCAGAGGACGATAAGGATCACTTGAGCAAGCGGAGTCGAAGCATTGCTGTGAGGATTGTGGTTGCGCCTGGGAACGCCAAGGTTTACAACATAAAATAAGGTAGGTCTAGAATTGTATCATGTTTCGGCGATCATCCGCCCAAACCCCTGAGCCCACGCCTCATTGTGCTCGGGGACATTGTCCGTTCCTTGGGATTGGCGTCTGCCAATCATGGGGTGAACCACAGGGTCGGGACATAGTGCGCTGGCCAGGTCCCCACGGCAAAAGCTAAAGCTAGATGGGTTGTCCTGCATGATCTCTACCGGAATAGCTCTTTGGCCTTGTCGGTCATCACTGTTCAATATTATTCATCTGCTCTTGTCACTATCTGGTTTCTCGGGAATTTGATTCTTCAGGGCTCAGCTGGGTTGCATGGCTAGGAGGTGCGGCAATGAGGAGAGCATTATCGGCCGCATTCCAGGCACGGGACATATTGATGGATTGTTGACTGTCTGTTGTAAAGTAGGTACGCCTCGTCCCAACGCTCTGGATTCCAAATAGATGGATGATGGAGATTACGGAGTAGCGATGGCGTCATCGCCATGAGTCTTAGCCCCCTTTTCGGTGTCGGCGCCGTTACATCCCCGCGAAATTGGTCCAAGCTCGTGTGGGCTTGAGAGTTGAGACCCTCGACAGGTCAATTCGGGTTGTGCCGAAGTCCTTCGTTCAGGCTGCCAGATGGAGAAATCGAAGGATCTACCAAGGTACCTAAGGTAGGTACTACTACTGAATAGAGATGGACAGATGGTAGCTCTCGCTACTCGACGAATGACGGCACGTGGTCCTGAGCATGATGATTGATGAACCGGTCCCTCGGGTCAGCCTGTGCCGCTAAGCTAGTGCCGCAGTAGTGCATCGGGTTTTCCCAGAGAGCGGAAGCCTAATTGGCCCATCGTCTCCACTTCCCACGTTGTTGTGTACTAGTAGTGTTCTTGTTCTTCATCCTTCATCGACCATTCTACTGCATGAGCTAACTCTGGTCTCTGACAAACCCTACCTTGCGCTTGGTGCATTCAAGACTTCTATCAGTTCTATCAACTCCGTCAGGTCGATGTGGGAAGTAGGAAATATAGTGAAGAGCTACGCATTGTGACAGCTACGGTAGGTATGTTGTATTTGGGGCAACCCAGAGCGAGCAACTTTCGCTTCCGTCCCAAGCTTTGGCGCTTTCACCACTGACTTTCTTGGTCTCCGCCAGCTAAAAACATCCAAAGTCGCTAAAATTGTGATTAGAGTGTTGAATTGTTGAATTGTTGGATCACCGATCGATGATTGGTGTCCCGACGATGGATTCATCAGGATTTCTTGCTTGCTGGGACTTCTTTCGAGCCCACCCTCCTCTCGGTAATGGTAACACTATACCGCAAGTGGCGGAACACGCGTTCGTCATGCCCTGATCATCTGTGTGACCATCACGGTCTCTAGGCAGCCCCCTACGGTCTGGAGTGCACCGGTCTGACCTCATGGGCATTGTAATCCACCCTTCATAATGGCACTATGATGCCGTAGGATTCTTCCACCACATGGATCACTACTACCCATATCTTGGAACGGCACTCCCCCGGATCCGACGGCTGAGAGGCGTACGCACGGATCTTTTCTTGTCATCTTGCTATCTGTCCAAGTGGACGTGAGATGAGAACTGCTGCTCGTGGACAGCCTCACTTTCATCTCATTTCCCAGTCCGTGATTCCAAGTCGCTCCCTGTCGTTCATGGGCAATTATGGTCGAGTTTCAAGTACATGTCATGCTCAGAATCAGCCTTCCTATCTCATATCATCATCTAATTTACCACTCCAAATATTCCATCCAAAGAATAAGAACACACGGCAGATCAATCAGTAAATGAACACGCTCTCAACTTTGATCCCAATCCCAACCCTGCCAGCCTTAACAACACTTCAGCAAGTTCTCAGTATTGTGAGGAACAGAATCTGCAGGTGTGTACAGCTTGAATGTCCTCAGACTTGACCTTCGGGCCACTGACCATTTCCCAGGCATCCAACCATTCGTCACGACCCAGCGATCAAGCCTAGCCTTGACGGCCCAGCCATGCCCAGCACGACAGCCGGGAGCACAACCTGCTCAAACGGCGGTCCTCACTCTTGGGAGACCATCAAGTCGGACACCAGTCTTCTCTCATGGTATTGCGCCTTTGACAACAGCGGACCACATTGGTTTATTCACCAGTGCCGCGTCTGCAAGATCAAAGCTTGCCGCCCGTGCAGCCAGAAGACATCATCGTGAAGTGGATGACTCGAGCGGTGTGTGGGCTATGGAGTGAGTTGGAAGAAATCCCAGGAAACGGCATCGCCCTTGGCTGACGTTGGAATTGACAAATAGGGCGAGTACCAATGGGTCGGGTCCAATCGAGAAGGTCCGACGATCCTCCCAGAACGAGCGAGCTGCATCATGCAGGCTGAGCATCCTATGGATTTACTGGGCTCGACAATCCCGTTCATTGCCTTTGGCGACCGAGAGTATCATCATTCACACACAGCCGACCTCATTGCATCGCTGTCTCGAACAGGCAATTCGTGGGGAAAGCTAGGGGATTCACAACACTCAGTGCAACATACAACCGAATCATAGTAATTACAACACTATGTACAGAAGAACCCATACCGTGGAGATACCCCAATGACCACACGCAGCCGCAACCCGCTCCTACTATGCACTGCTTTCGTTGTTGAATCTAGTGGACGATACTTACAGACCGCAAATCCTCGATTGAAAAGAGGTGCTTCTCGACTCTCAAGAGCATCTCAGTCATGCATGTTTCTCCTTCCATCAGATCATGCACCATTGACTGCTGGCATCACAGCCGCGTTATCCTTCCATCATCGAAGAGAACGTTGGCAAGCCAGGACTAGGATTAAGCTTGGGATTATATTGACTACACTTGTGGTTCATCTTAAGCATAGCACCTGAGGCTGAAATCTTGTCTATCCTTCGCCTACTTTTGACCACTTCTGTGCCATGTTCTTGACCGGACGATGCCTGCATGGTTGAATCGTCACTGAACACGTTCCGAGCGCGGTCATATCTTCCACCTGCGGCATCTCGTACATTAATCTCAAGTTTACTAACCGTCCACGACGAAACACTATTATGCCCTTCTACATAATCAACCATGCAGCCCCACAAAGTTCCTCTGCCGTAAATGTATGCATCTTCAAAGCATTCTCCCCAGTGCACCAAATATCTCCCATCCCCAGCTACAGCAATATACAACCTCGCACCGCAAGCTCTTTTGACATCGCCGCCGCGACCGATAGGGCACTCATGATGACTGCACCGACTCAAAGCCGTCCTTTACTTTTAAGGAGACTCTACTCGGTCGGGTGCTGTATCTTAGCGATCAAGACCTGTCCTTGTAAGCGCGAGACCATTATACGCGACCACCAGCGCCTGATCTGTTTCAGCCAATGGTTTCGAGATCAGCAAAACACTGTTGAACAGGATCCGCCGTGCCCTGATGATGGACCAGGCCATATGTGGTCATCAAGCAGCCGTTGAACCAATGAAACACAGTCTCAAAGGCCATGTAAAACCGGGAGCAATGCAATCCCAGATGTTGAGGCGGTATGTAGTCAAAACACGGCTTGGTTAAAAGCGCTGATTATAGTGATCTTGTAAAGGATAATAATACCTCTGAGGTCGGATATGTTCCAAGACTAGGACCAGTGACGAAGCCGTCTCTACCTGCAATAAAGGTGATACATCCTACAACTATGACCTATCCTATACTCATCACGATCTGCCAATTACTTTTTCCACCCGGATCCTGTTAGAGTACTACCTCCCTCCTCATCACCGCCCACCACTCCCAAACCTCTAGAGAACAACCACAAGTCTCTACCCCAAAATGCGGTCCGCGACCTCTCTCGCTGCGACCGGCTTAACAATCAGCGCTCTAATCCTATCGGCAACAACCATGCCTCTCCAAAGCCCTCCAACAACATTCGTAAGCTCCCACCCTCCACGCGCAACACCCCGCGAAATCTGACCAAAAGATACAGAGCCTTACGTGTCCCGCAGACTCCGCCGGTGATGCCTACGTCCGCAGCCTCCCCGGAGCCAGCCAATCGACCCTCCAAGGCTGGTGCACCAGCCGAGCCCTCTCCCTCGCCTGCGATGCCAATGGTAAAGCGGTCACGACAGTCAATGACCCTTTGAAAGACTCGCATTGCGATGTCTGTGTTTGTCATCTCGATGAGCCGACCGCACCAACTGCCGATCAACCTCCGCGTGCACCACATCCACCTCCACCTCCGCCAATGGCACCACCTTCCGATCAACCTCCGCCAATGGCACTACCTGCCGATCAACCTCCGCCTAATGCACCACATCCACTCCCATACCCGCCTCAATTTCCACCTCGACCTCCACTTCCGCCAGTGGCACCACATCCACCTCCACTTCCGCCAGTGGCACCACATCCACCTCCACCTCCGCCAATGGCACCACCTTCCGATCAACCTCCGCCAATGGCACTACCTGCCGATCAACCTCCGCCTAACGCACTACATCCACATCCACATCCACCTCCCATTCCACCTCCACCTCCGTCAATGGCACCGCCATCTGATCAACCTCTGTCTGCACCACATCCACTTTTACCTCCATCTCCCCCCATGGCACCAGCCGCTGGACCTTAAACGCCAGAAGCAGCGCTCGAACACAGTGCCGCCAAGTCTGCAGAATTGGTGTTTGCGACCTGCGATCCATACGGTTATGAATCCAGGCGTGGGTGATGATAGCGAGGGTGTTTGCAAGGAGTGCTTGTGTGTGTCCGTCGTGCGTGGGGGGGGAGAGGGTGGAGATTCGTATCATAGAGGGGGAGGGGGAGGGGCGTTTTTGTATAGTAGAGTGTGTGCGATATGTGAAAGAGTGGGGAATGGATGTGTATTCTATAGATGGCAAAGCGCCGCCGCTGTTATTAAGGTTCGGTAAGGATTTGTATATACTACAGGTGGGAAATATGTAAGGAATTCAATACTTATGAAACGGCGAAATAGAAAGCTGGATTTTCTTTATAGTATTTACGAGTTTAAACTCTGCCTGGAGGGTATATATATTTACGCTTTTCTATATCCTAACTATTCCTAAACAGCTAGATATATTATAGAATAGTAGAAAATACCTTACCTATAAAAATCCAGATTTTTACGTAGTAAAAGTATAGTTAAAAGTATAAGTCTTTTATTTCTTAGTAAGTAATAGTCTAGTAGTATTAATAAGGTAATTATAAGTTGAAATATAATAGATATATATATAAACCTTTATAGATACTAAGACTTCTATTAAGTATCTTTAAAGTTATAAGATAAATATTATAAAAAATATTAATTTTAAATATTAAAAGTTATTTATAATAGTTACTTAGTATTAGAGTATTAATAAATAGTTATTAGACTTACTATCTTTTATAATTTAAAGGACTCTTAGTACCCTTTAGAAGTAATAAACTTATAAAGTATAAAAAGTAGAAGTCTACTATTATTTCTCCATCAGACTAAATCCTGTCGTACGAGTCTCCTGACTCGCCTGATACTCGTCCCATGACTGTATCAATAATAAGATGTCCCACGACCCCATAGTGCAAGCGCTACAACGCTATTCCAGGTACGCTTCCGAACTACCGACACCGACGTCCATCAAAGACTCATCACAAATTCCGCATTGTGGCTGATCATCCGCCTATCCTAGCTGCGATGTCTCCGATGCTCTCGTCAAGCTCAAACATCCTCACGGCGGGTTTCTGAGCGACCTGTCAGTCGCACTATCTATGAAATCACGACCCAAGTGTCATCGTTGCACGACGCTAATGCCGTCCGAGAAAAAGCACCCTCTGGTCGCCCCAGAGGCAAGAAGGTCCGACGAAGATCGTTGGCCCGGCATATACGGTCGAATATGTTCCGAAAGACGACTGCGCGGATCCTAAGCCTCAGAGCCACTATGTAAGCACACGGGATCCGAAATCTCCAGCTCGCAGATCTCCTTATCTATCTACTCCCCAACATCTGCCAGGCGAGAAAGAGAGATGCAGTCTCTACTACCAAAAAACCTCTTCTGCCTCAAATTCAACACCCAAAACAATCCCTTGAATGCATCCCGCTCAACCCTTCATGAACCCCAGATCGACACCCTCCCCGCCAACTCCATCCTCTTCATCTCCGCCCCTCCCGAGACCTCCAACGCCGTCTACGGCGGCCTCATGAGCAACCGAGCCCAGTATCTAGGCGCAGCCGGCACCATCGTCAACGGCCGCGTGCGCGACCTGCAGGAACATCGGGACCTGGATTATCCGGTCTTTGCGCGGGATGTAGGCACGACGGCACCGCAGGAGGTGCTGAGGGTTGGTAAGGTACGTACATGTTGTTGTCACTGTATCTACATCGATCTCCGTGCAGAGTTCCTTCGCTCCTTGCGTGATTCACAGTCTTTTATTATTATTAAATTCGTCGTTAATAGCAAAACATCCAGATCAACAGCCCCATCCGTCTCCAATCCGCAGCCCAAACCGCCACCATCAACCCCGGAGACTACCTGATCGGCGACCTCAACGGCGTTGTATGTCTGCCGCAGGGGTTGGCGGAAAAGGCGGTCGCGCTGATGGCGAGCCAGGTCGAGGCTGATGAGAAGATTGCACGGGATTTGCGGCTGGGGAGGAGCTTTCAGGAGGCGAGTCGGGAGCATAGAGCGCGCGTTCTGAAGGGGGAGGATCTGTAGGGTTGTGGAGAGATTGAGCTGCTTGGTGTTGGGGTTTGGGGGGGTTGGTATGGTGCGTGGTGTTTGTAGAGGACTACCACGGAAGCTCAGATCTCGTGCTTGTTCTCGCTTTCTAGGCGGAAAATCTGATGGCAGCGTGGATGATAAGGGCTTGTAATGATGTATTTGGGATGAGTGGTATAGTATGGGGTTGGTGTCGTAGGGGTTGAAGGTAACTCAGTCAATTGTATCTAATCCCGCTCTTGTGTGTTTGCATGAATGATGAGCAGTCACTTCCAGGCCTCCAAGCCCCTCGATTCATCCATCGAAAACCACAAACTACCTTCCATTCTTCCCTCTCCATATTCATAAAAGAACAATTGCTGCGACTAGGGGACATTTATATTCAGTACCAAAAGCGTATATATGTATATAGTCGTTATCGACGTTAGCCAGGGTTTCCCTGCCTGCCTATCCATGGCTTTACAGGAGAAGGAAAGGAATGAGCAGCAGTGACAAAACTGGGGCTTATCCAATGCTCATGACAGAAATACCATATCCCATGTCCATAACCGTAACCGTAATCACACATGAGCTGCCATAACCTCATAAACCACGTCCCGCAAGACCCATCCCCACCACGCCCCATCCCTCCCTCCCCCTCACCCTCATCTCCTCAACACCGCCTCATAGATCGCCGCCACCCCCCCAACCCCAGCCCCAACCAGCATCCCCGCCCCCCCACCCATCACCCCCCTCTCCACCACCCCCCGACTCTCCCCCCCCACACCCTCACACACATACACAACCCACGCCACCAGCCCCTTAACAACATTGAACCCCACAGCATCATACCCCCCCTCCCCCCTCAAATTAAAAAACCATCCCCCACCCAACGGCAACACCACACTCGTCAGCACCCACAAGCTTACAGGCCCCCAAACCGCCCCCGTCAGCAGCGCGAACAGGTCTGGGATCTTGAGCGCGAGCGGGGGGAGGTTGAGGAGTGGGAGGGCGGGGGTGGTGGTTAGGTAGCGGAGGGGGAGGACCTGGGTGCGGAGGCCGTAGGCTTCGAGGGCGAGGGCGAGGAGGGCGATGCTGGTGGGGTGGGAGAGGTGGGTGCGGAGGGTGGAGAGGAGGGGGGGGAGGGGGGAGGTGGTTAGGGTGGTGGCGAGGGTGGCGAGGAGGGTTGTGGTGTGGGTTTCTATTTGGTCGGCTAGGAGGGAGGGGGAGGGGGGGAGGGGGATGGTGTGGGCGTTGGCGGGGGCGCGGGCGGGGGTGCGTGGTTTTGCTGTTGTTGTTGTTGTGAGGGTCGTGGAAGGGGGAGAGGGGGAGGAGGAGGAGGATCTGTATTTCGTGCGTTGGTGAGTGAGCGTTGTCGGTATGAAGCTTGGTATGCCGCATGGGGTTATGGGGTTTGGGATTCAAGGGCGCGCCGGGCTGGTGGTTGGAGAACCTACGGCGCTTCCAGCTCCTCCTTCGCTTTCAGTGTCTGTCTCCGCTGCCTGGGCTTCTTCTCCGAGACGCCGGGGTTGTGCTTGACGGGCGACGCGGGGTCGACGCCCTGGTAGAAAGCGGCGACCCTGGGGTCAGACTCGAGGGCCGTCTGGTTGTCGCGCAGGAACTGCTCGAGGGACATTTCGAGGTCCATCTTTCGGAATTTCGAATGGCTGTGGGTGGGTTCGCGCAGATGTTAGCGTTTGGTTTGGCTTCTTCGGATTCGGATCATGAGTGAGTGGGTGAGGGATAGGGGGTGTCGGTGTGGGAATGTATGTATATACGTACTTCTTCAAGCCGAGATGGTCGGCGATGTCTGCGAGGTCGGGTTTCCGCTGCTTCTGCAGCCAGGCATTGCCGGTGGCCATGGGTGCGGGAATGGTGGGTATTCTGTGTCGCGGGGATGATGCGACTGCGATGAAGCTATTCGGAAAGCTGTGCGACGGTGTGCGATGGGGAGCGACGTGAGTGAAGATAGGATGTTTACTTTGAATGGTGGGCTGTTTACGACCAACGCGCGTGATGAACTAGTGCGACCTAGATTTGGCCATGAAACACGCTAGCTCGTAATATTACGCTAGGGCTTTTCACTACTTCACGTTTCCCGCAGAAGTACCTTACGTACCATACCGACTCTTACTCCATACGCATCCCGATTTTACCGACAACGGCATCCGAGAGGGGCCCTCTTTCAAGGTATACAGATACCAGTTCTTGTCAAAGCATATCACTTCATCACGGATGCGGCGAGTGACACAATAGCTCTTCTATATATAATACACCGTATAACAATACCAATCCTTCACGGTGCTAAGAAATGCGAAACAACGGATAGCAGATCAAAACCGCCATTTGAAATAATCACCTATCACAAGCCAAACCTCGGTCCTCATCAAGTATATATCATCCCGTGATTCTGGACAAAAGATGATTGACAAGAAATCTCCACCACCGCCATGAATCTAGAGTACCACAACCAAGTCCCACTCAAGAAGAAAATATCCAATTATCTCAATTCCATCATACGATATAAAACATGCAGAAGTGCCGAACAATTTATAGAGAAAGGATCCATAGCGATGAACCATTTCAGTCAATCTCATTAGCATGACCTTTCTATACTTAACGGATCAACAACATCTATCCTCGATACCTCAGCAAGCAACCCCTCCCCAGAATCAATATAAGCAATGATGCTGTTCGTCCAGATAACCCTACGCAGCCCTTCCCACTTCCATTACATACCAACTCTACTCCACTCGTCATCATTACCAAAACAAAAACTCCCGTCTCCCCTCCCATCTCAGCCAATCCAACCCTCCCCTACAATATACTACCGCTAGAACACTCCCCAACAACTCCGTTTCCACACCATCCATACCATACAGCCCTCAACGTGCCCTAGCTCAAGGAACTCCGAATCTGTATGGTCAATAAATGATAGACGTTAATCAGGAGGTAAGCTGGAATTGTTATGCCTTTGATAACTTTAGTCCTATTCAATATCCTTAGCAGTGACATTGCCACATGACCAGAATATCGTTCGATTCGGTTAACTAGACTGAACCCTGATGATGGAAACGCCGGTTTGATACATCCCAGAGCAGGTCGTCTGCACCCCAATGACACGTCTAACACACATTGAATATGAGAAGATACAATAGATGAAGCTGTAAAACCTCTCCTTCACAGCAGCATCTCCAACGGATTCTCCACCACCTTCTTGAACTCCCGTATCCACTCTCCTCCCACCGCACCGTCCACCACCTTGTGATCAAAGCTCCCAGTCACAACGATCTGATCGTCCCACTCAACGCCACCCTCTTCAGATGACGATGGGACGGCAACCTTCCTAGTAGTGCCCACAGCCAAGATGCCAGCTTGGGGTGGGTTGATCACAGCCGTAAATCTTTCCACAGCAGCGTTCATGCCCATATTGCTGATTGTGAAGGTTCCACCCTGGTATTCCTCCGGTTTCAGCTTTCCATCCCTTGCTCGCTTGCCTAGATCCTTGATCTGTGCCGAGATGCTCTCCAACCCAAGACTATCGACGCCTCTGACGATAGGCGTCATCAAGCCAATAGGCGTGGCTACCGCAACGCTTACATCCACAGTGTTATGTTGACGAATGACGACCTGGCCGCCGGTCTCGCGCCAGCTTGAATTGACAGCCGGGATCTTTTTGCAGGCGACGGCGGAAGCTTTGACGAGGAAGTCGTTAAGGGAGAGCTTATACTTGCCGTCCGCTGAGGTATTGAGCGCTTGGCGAAGCTTGAGGAGCTTTGTGACTGAGAGAGTGGAGGAGACGAAGTAGTGTGGATTTTGGTTCCACGATTGGACGAGACGGTTGGCAATGGTTCTGCGCATAGAGCTGGCTGGGATGTCTTCATAGGTAGGACTTGCTGCGGCGCCGGCTGATGCTCCGCTTGACGGAGATTGGAACTTCTCGATATCCGCTTTCGTGATCCTGCCACCGGGACCGGTGCCCTTGACTTGCTTGATCGGTACACCCTTTTCAAGCGCAAGGGCTTTGGCGGAGGGGCTTGCTGCGGGTTGTCGGTCTAAGCTTGTCTCTAACCTTCCACCTGTTGATTCGGGTTCCTCGGGCTCGGAAGCTGGCTCAGATTTCGGCTTGCTTTTTTCAAGAGTGTCTGGTGATGTTTTCGATCCCGAGTCTGGGGGCTCAGAAGATTCCAGGGCTTCTTCTTTGGGCGCGTCTTTTGGCGGCGCTTTCTCGCCCCCCGCATCATCTAGAGTAAATGAGTCGAAGGCAGAAACGTCTTCACCCTCTTCAACCATGACTGCAATGGGCTACTTCACGTCAGCATGACCCTTCACAGGAGCTGCCAAACCCACGTTTCCCACAGCTACATCCTTTTCTCCCGAGTCCTTTAGTATTTTGGCTAGTACACCGTCCTCCTGAAACTCGAAGTCCATCTGTGCCTTGTCTGTCTCGATTTCTACTAGAACATCTCCTGGCGCAATCGCATCTCCGGCTTTCTTCTGCCACGTCCCGATATTACCCGCAGTCATTGTTGGTGATAATGCTGGCATGCTAACGACGGTGTGTGGGGGAAATGCTGTTTGTCAGGCATTATTTAGAAGCCTCCCATATAATTCTGTATCATGGGCATACATTTAGAGGCATAGTAGCGAGCGAGGGCCGAGACAGCTGGTATGTTTCTGAGATAGTAAGCTCTGTCAGTCTGTTTGCAAGGCGCAAAAATCTTTGCATCCTGCAGATCACATTGTCTGACCTTGAAGCATTTTGGGTTCTGCAAAGCGGAGCAGCTCCCACGGAGCTTGGGGCAGCTCTAAGACATGCTCTTGCCGAAGCCCGAAGGAGAAGTGGAATAGCCATTGCGGTCTGAGGAGGGGGTTGGTGAAGGACAGAACAAAGTCTACCTTTAGGCAGATCAATACGGCATATACATTGTGCAAAAGGAAGGAGGGTTGAAGTTCAGAACAGTCGCCGAGATGTTGAGACTTTTGTTCGGTGAATTCTGGAAGCAAAGCATGTTGGGCCGGCGGAATCAGAGTGCCAAGGCCGTGATGGGCTGTACAAAGGGGCCAATCAGCGACCATATCGGCTTTCCACGATTACTAGTACACGAGCACAATAAGCCAGAGAGTGCTTCAGCAAACAAGATTAATTCACAAATCTACGGACCCCAAAGGCTACATCTGTGACGGAACCTTTCCTTTCAGTGAAAAATACTGGAGCTTGATGCAGAGTAACTTTGGTAATTGCTCGGCGGAGGGCAGGAGCTTTGGCAGCTGCCTGGGGTTCAGCTGCGTCCTATGGCGGACAGTGAGGAGGTCGATGGTCTAGCTGGGGCCAATGGTATCAAGAGCCATACTGGCGAGCGCGCCGAGACTGAGCCCTCCACCACCGAGGCTGAGCATGAAGATAGACAGTATGCAAGCTTGGAGGTGGACAAAGAAGAGCTGGACCATAAGATGGATTTCAGAGAGATTAAGGTCGCTGACGTACTTAATGACAACATGGTCGATGGAGAACTAGATGCAGACGGCATGAATGAGGCAGCTTCTGAGCTTGAGGAGAAGTCTGAACAGCCAGAATATGGAGCCATACTACAAGAACATCCACCAACCCAGTCGTCCCCCGAGCCCGTCTCACTTCCCAACCGGGATGAGGCAGGTAAACCTGCCTACAAGGCCGACAGTATAGGTGATCTACCTTCTACCGCCCCATCGAATGGCACTTCACTACATACCAGAGAACGATCTGACAGCGCCTCTACTCAAGCTACAACTGGGACCCGGAGATCTTCAGCCCCTCTAAGCTCCATTGTATTTGTGGTGTCGGCCCTGGACCAAATCTCAGCGTCAAAAGAAGCTCGCAAAAGAAAAACACTCGGGGATGCCGCGCAGAAAGCTCTAGATGCCATCAAGAGATTAGATGGCTCACCAAATCCAGAGATCATCTTCGAACCTTTACGGCTTGCTACGGAAACTGCCAGTATACCATTGACTACAACCGCGCTGGACTGTATAGGGAAGCTAATAAGTTACTCGTACTTCTCCGTCCCGGCAGAATCCCACGACGCGAGTGCTTCGCCTGGCCAGCAGCAGCTTCCTTTGATCGACCGAGCTATAGAAACAATCTGCGGCTGCTTTCAGGACGAAGCTACACCCTACGAAGTGCAGCTACAAATCGTGAAGTCATTACTGGCGGCCGTCCTAAATGACAAACTCATTGTTCATGGATCTGGTCTCCTCAAGGCTGTTCGTCAAGTCTACAACATCTTTTTGCTTTCAAAATCGAATACGAATCAACAGGTGGCGCAAGGCACATTGACGCAGATGGTTGGTACAGTATTCGAACGAGTCACAACAAGGCTATCCATGAAAGAGGCACGAATGAGTCTGGTCAAAATGGGCTCGGGCAAGGGAACCGCGAATAGTAGTCAGGTCGAGATGAACGGTAGCAATTCTGTCATTGAATCAAGTCAGACGGACGGCGGTGATGATCCCGATGAATCGTCTGAGGGCAACTCGATCTTGACGACGGATCAGCCAGTACCCAAGCTGCCAGTAGAAAAGCTAACGCTACAGAGCTTAGAAAATGCGAAAAGCTTCGATGATAGAAGGATAGGCGACAACGCACCCACAATGGTTACACCGGCAAAGTCTGTGCTCAAATCACGGACCACGTTGGGCCAGGTTCAGTCTCAAGCAAATGGTGATGCCGACCACAGCAGACCGGACACTCCTGATGAGGATGAAGAGGATGAAATATTCGTACGAGATGCATTCTTGGTGTTTCGATCTATGTGCAGGCTCAGCCACAAGGAACTAGCGCCCGATCAGCAGCAAGACATCCACTCGGCGAACATGCGCTCGAAGCTCGTCTCGCTTGCCATCATTCGGACAACACTAAACAACAACAGGGCGGTCTTCACGTCTCCTCTGTGTACCATTCGCGGCACAAATAATGAGCCCACCAGCTTCGGACAGGCTACCAATCAGTATCTGCGTCTGAGCGTAAGCAGAAATGGAGCAAGCTCTGTTAGACAAGTGTTTGAAATCTGCGCCGAAATATTCTGGCTCATGCTCAAGGACATGCGGGTTATGCTCAAGAGGGAGATTGAGCTATTCTTGAAAGAGATCTATCTTGCCATACTCGAACGCAAGACCGCTCCAAGTTTCCAAAAGTTATACGTCATGAAAATCTTGAAGAGATTATCTACAGATCCTCGGGCGCTTGTCGAATTGTACCTCAATTACGATTGTGAATCAACAGCTCTTGACAATATGTTTCAGCGGATGATTGAGCACTTGTCCAAGATCTCGAGTCTTTCTATCCCGCCCACCATCGTATCAGCACAGCAATCGCAGCAGTATCAGGACCAGTATACCAAGGAGACCGACGCAGACCTTGACTGGCGTGATCACGGGAAATTGCCTCCTTCTTTGACCAGTGCAAGCCTAAATATATCTAGGAACCATGAGTGGGATCTACCTGTAGAGTTCCTCCTGAAGCAGCAAGCCCTTGACTGCCTAGTCCGGACTTTACGGTCGCTAGTCAACTGGTCTCAAGATAGCTTGGCAGCAGGCGCCGCGAAGCTCGGAAACATGAGCATGAGAGATTCCACTGATCATATTAGAGATTCCCTAGATACCAGTCAAATTACAGGTTCCCCCAGGATGTCCACTGCAGACACGCCCATTGCCCCTTCCACCCCCATGCTTGAGGATGACCCAATGCAACTGGAGAAAGCAAAGCTCCGAAAGACGGCGCTTAACGATGGTATCCGCCAGTTCAACTTCAAGGCCAAACGTGGAATCAAACAGCTCTTGAACGATGGTTTTATCAAGGAGAACTCTCCCGAGGAGATCGCCAAGTTCATACTATCCACCGAGTCCCTGGACAAATCTATGATTGGAGAGTACCTCGGCGAAGGTGAACCACATAACATTGCCATCATGCATGCATTTGTAGACTCCATGGACTTCACCCGAAGAAGATTCGTTGATGCACTAAGGCAATTCCTTCAAAGCTTCCGACTTCCTGGAGAAGCGCAGAAAATTGATAGGTTCATGTTAAAATTTGCTGAAAGATACATTACCGGCAATCCTAATGCCTTTGCAAATGCCGACACGGCGTACGTTCTGGCATATTCGGTCATTATGTTGAATACCGATCAGCATAGCATCAAGATTGCAAAGGCGAAGCGAATGACTACCGAAGATTTCATCAAGAATAACCGAGGCATCAATGACAACGCCAATTTACCGGACGAGTATCTGGCTAGTATCTACGACGAGATTGCACAGAACGAGATCGTGCTGAAGACGGAGCGAGAAACGGCTGCGGCCATGGGTGTGATAGTTCAGCCTGCTGGTAGTGGAGGTATAGCATCCCGCGTCGGCCAAGCATTTCTACAGGCGGGTCGTGATCTCCAACGAGAAGCGTACGCTCAGGCCTCGGAAGAGATGTCGAAGAAAGCAGAACAGCGACTACGAAATATGATCAAGTCGCAGCGAAGAACAACCGCAAGCCACGCGATGCCGAAGTACATACCTGCCACTTCATTCAAGCATGTTGGACCAATGTTCGATGTCACTTGGATGTCTTTCTTCTCAGGACTCTCTGCTCAGATGCAGACCACTCAGAATATCGAAGTCATCAAGCTTTGTATGGAGGGAATCAAGTTAGGCATACGCATCTCGTGTTTGTTCGACGTCGAGACCCCCCGTACGGCATTCGTTACAGCCCTTGCCAGCTTCACTAACCTTGGCAACCTAAGCGAGATGCTGAATAAGAATCTTGAGGCCTTGAAAGCACTTATCGAAATTGCGCAAACGGAAGGCAATATGCTCAGAGGCTCATGGCGGGATATCTTAACTTGTATTAGCCAGCTCGACCGATTCCAGCTGATATCTGGAGGTGTGGACGAAGGAGCTATTCCGGATGTCAACAAAGCACGCATCCAGAGGGGACCGTCCAATCCTCAGCAACGACGACCAGCCGCCACCCGATCGCGTCCCACCGCAACTACCACACACTCGAATTACCACCTCGAAATAGCTCATGAGAGTCGCTCATCAGACATGATCAAGGGCGTGGATCGCATCTTCACTAACACAGTCCAGCTATCAGGAGACGCTATTGTCCACTTCGTCCGCGCCTTGAGCGAAGTCAGCTGGCAGGAGATACAGTCGTCCGGTCAAAGTGACTCGCCACGTACGTATAGTCTACAGAAGCTGGTCGAGATCAGCTACTATAACATGGATCGTGTTAGATTTGAGTGGACCAACATCTGGCAAATCTTGGGTGAGCACTTCAACGAGGTTGGATGCCATTCAAATACCCACGTTGTTTTCTTCGCTCTGGACTCGTTGCGACAGCTATCCATGCGATTTATGGAAATCGAGGAATTGCCAGGTTTCAAATTCCAGAAGGATTTTCTGAGGCCTTTCGAGCATGTTATGGCCAACAGCACTACTGTCACCGTCAAGGATATGGTGCTTCGATGCTTGATCCAGATGATTCAAGCCCGTGGAGAAAACATCCGATCTGGGTGGAAGACTATGTTTGGTGTGTTCACTGTAGCTGCCAGGGAGCCCCACGGTAGGCCATTGATCCATGCAGAACACAAAAATGGTCTTGCTAACCTGCTTCACAGAAGCTGTCGTCAATCTGGCCTATGACCACGTCAGTCAGATCTACAACACTCGCTTCGGAGTGGTCGTCTCCCAAGGAGCTTTTGCAGATCTTATTGTCTGCTTGACGGAGTTCTCCAAGAATCTCAAATTCCAGAAGAAGTCTCTAGCCGCCATCGAGGCGCTGAAGTCAACCGTTCCGAAGATGCTGAGGACGCCGGAATGTCCCCTTTCGCATCGGCCTGGATCGTTGAAGAATGGAGTCGGCATGGAAAGGGAGGGAATTTCCAAAGCTATCAGCAGGCAAACCCAAGAAGAGCAGTTCTGGTTTCCAGTATTGTTCGCATTCCATGACATTCTCATGACTGGCGATGATTTGGAAGTCCGTTCACAGGCCTTGAATTATCTCTTTGATATCTTGAAACAATATGGAGGTGACTTCCCACCAGATTTCTGGGACACCATATGGCGACAGTTGATTTATCCTATCTTCATGGTATTGAAGTCCAAATCCGAGATGAAGAATGTACTGAACCACGAAGACTTATCCGTATGGCTCTCGACAACCATGATCCAGGCTTTACGGAATGTCATCACCCTCTTCACACATTACTTTGACTCTCTTGAATATATGATGGATCGCTTTCTGGACCTGTTAGCACTGTGCATTTGTCAGGAGAACGATACCATTGCACGCATTGGAAGCAACTGCCTACAGCAATTGATCCTACAGAATGTGCACCGGTTTCAGCCGGAGCATTGGACTAAAATTGTTGGCAGCTTCGTCGAGCTCTTCGATCGTACTACGGCCTACCAGCTATTTTCCGCTGCTGCGTCCTCCTCGGATTCTACCTCCATCGAGGACAATGACAGTGTCCGGAAACCCGAAGGGGAAGCGGCCACCGTGAAGGATCTTTCACTCAACGCCGGTTCTCCGACTTTATCAACTTTTGCAGGTGTTCAGCAAGGGAGTGAAAAGATGAACGGCGAATCTTCGTCGGTTAGCCAGCGCGAAGAGACGACGGAATCAGTCAATCGGACCAGGTCTGACTCAACAATGACAAACAACATACCAACAACGCCATCACAGGCGAATACCGAGCTAGAAGATTATCGTCCGCAATCTGATCTTCAACAGCAACCCATAGTGGTCACAGCGGCACGCCGCAAATTCTTCAATAAGATCATCACGCGATGTGTGTTGCAACTGCTCATGATTGAGACTGTGAATGAGCTATTTTCCAACGACGCTGTTTATGCTCAAATTCCCAGCTCCGAGCTTTTGCGGCTGATGGCGCTCCTCAAGAATAGCTACACGTTTGCGAAGAAGTTCAACAACAACAAAGATCTGCGGATGAGGCTTTGGAGGGAAGGCTTCATGAAGCAGCCGCCCAATTTGTTGAAGCAAGAAAGCGGGAGTGCGGCATGCTACGTTAGCATATTAGTCCGAATGTACCATGATGAGGGTGAGGAGCGACGGAAAAGCCGGGCGGAGACAGAGGCTGCACTGATACCGTATGTCACTCTTCTTGTCCATGCATGGACATCATACTGACGGTCGAGTAGGCTGTGCGCAGACATCATCCGGTCCTTCAATCAGCTCGACGAAACGCAGCCGCGTAACATCGAAGCGTGGCGGCCTGTCGTGGTGGATGTGATGGAAGGCTACACCAACTTCCCGCGAGAAGACTTTGAGAAGCACATTGAGACTTTCTACCCACTTGGAGTCGAATTGCTAAACCGGGAGCCGGGGATGGAGGTGAGGATGGCGCTGCAAGGACTCCTGAGAAGGATTGGAGAAGTCAGGATGGGAATGCCGGCAGTGACGGGGTCGGCGCCGCCAACGCCAACGAGCCCGAGGAATGCCAATTTTTCGTACTTTGAGAGGAGGAGAGGAAGCCGAGGGAGATGATTCGATTGATCGTCAAGGAGGCTGAACAGTATAGTAATTTTTCTTCTCTGTTGCACTTTTAGCGCCATCTTGAGGAGCGAAATTGGCGTCTGTGGGCGATCTATGATGGCTGGCATCAATACCTTGGTACTATTGTACTGGTACTCAATCGGCGGGGTTATAGATGTGTGCATACGACTACCATAGACTAGTATAATGTACGTTGCGTGATGTTGAAGTACAGTGTGTGCCTAGAAGGATTAATGGTCTCATGCAATACATAGTTCTATTCTTTCTGTTCGACTGGCCCTTCTCCTCGGGCAGCCTAGAGATGCAAGCTGGACCCTGAGGACTCTGCTGCTAGCGGTGAGCTTGAGTGTCCCGAGGGAGAAATTGCTCTAGCAAACATAGGCTCATACCAAGTCCCAATGGCATGATCTTTGCCTTCTCCCCGTACAAATACAACAGTAAAGTACGATATATGTCGGAGTGATGTCCGCCCTACCGCCAAGTGGTCGGCCAAGGAGCGGCAACGGCGAGAATAGACTCTCGTCGGCTATTGGCTAGAACCACTGCCAGTCCCCATTCAAGGCACGAGCCATGTCGAGGTCGTCAGTCCAACACTTCGCAACTCACCTCTCTCCTTCCATTTCGCCAATCCTATCTGTGTTATAAGACAAGAGCACCTCACAGAAGCCGGCATGGCTACGCCCACCCCCAGTGGGGACAAGTCCAGCATGTCCACCATGGACAAGCTCAGGCACCCTGATCTCTTCCCAGACCTGCGTGATAAGATGAAGAGTAGACGTGCCCGTCCTCACCATCTACGAAGAGTATCTAACTAATACACCCATGTCCTTTTGCAGACACCAATCTGTACGAGACCAAGAAGGGGTTCTACCATTTCAAGTCCAAAGTCGGCAAATTCCATAACCTCATCAACTCCAATCACCGCCACGACGAAAAGCACGAGCAGGAGACTGACGCCAAACGTAAGCGCATTGCCGAATCCCACCGCTTCGAGTCCTTTGCACCGGAAAGAGAAGGCAACAAGATCAAATGGTACGTCGACGGGCGCGACTACTTCTGGGCCGTCAGTGTCGCCCTGGAGAAGGCAAAGGAGGTCATCTACATTGAAGACTGGTGGCTAAGTCCAGAACTCTTCCTGAGACGACCCCCGTATTTCAACCAGGAATGGAGATTGGATCAGATCCTCAAGAGGAGGGCCGAGGCGGGGGTCAAGATCTACGTCATTGTCTACAAAGAGGTCGCCGCTGCCATTTCGTGCAACAGTGCACATACGAAACATGCCTTGCATGCCCTGTGTCCGAAAGGCACCCCAGGCTATGGCAATATCACCGTCATGAGACATCCGGATCACAACGTCTTTGAGAATGCAGGCGACATGACCTTCTACTGGGCGCATCATGAGAAGTTCATTGTGATTGACTATGCCTTGGCTTTCATTGGGGGACTGGATCTGTGCTTTGGGAGGTGGGACGATAGACAGCATTCCATGGCTGATGTGCATCCGGCCGGGGTCGCAAATGAGGTCTTTCCGGGTCAGGATTTCAACAACAATCGTATCATGGACTTCAAAACTGTGGACGACTGGAAGTCGAACGAGCTCAGCAAAGCGGAATTCGGACGAATGCCGTGGCATGATGTGGCCATGGGCCTCATTGGTGACTGCGTCTACGATATAGCGGAGCATTTCGTGTTGCGCTGGAATTTCGTCAAACGGGATAAATACAAACGGGATGAAGGATACCCATGGATGGTCATGCAGGGGCGTGAAGGTGAGCACGAGGACATCATAGCGGTTCAGCGGCCGAAGTTCCCGATGGGTGGATATGTACGGCATCCTAGTTCACCACTGGAGGATATGCCATGGGCGCACGAACACCCAGGTACGGTGCACGCGCAGGTTGTGAGGAGCAGCTGCGACTGGAGCAGTGGTATTGAACCGGTTGAGCATAGCATTCAAAATGCTTACTGCGAGATTATCAGGAATGCGCAGCATTACGTGTACATTGAAAATCAATTCTTCATCACAGCTACCGGCGAGGAGCAGGCCCCTATACACAACACGATCGGTAGAGCTATTGTGGATGCTTGTGTGAGGGCTGGTAAAGAAGGCAGGAAGTTCAGAGTCATTATTGTTATCCCGGCTATTCCAGGTTTCGCGGGCGATCTAAGAGAAGACGCGGCCATGGGTACGAGGGCCATCATGGATTATCAGTACAAGTCGATAAATCGGGGCGAGCATTCAATATACGGCCAGATCAAAGCGCAGGATGTGGATCCTACACAGCACATTTTCGTTTTTAACCTACGATCGTACGACCGCCTGAACAAAACCAGAGCCATGGAAATACAGGAGGAGAAGTCTGGTGTCAAATACCAAGAAGTGCAGCGAGCAAACGCAGAAGAAATTATGGGAGGGGGCGCTCCCAGCAGCACAGACAAGAATCCCGCTCATGCGGACGTTGCAGGCGACGAGGAGAGGGAAAGATTCATGGACCGTAAAAGGCGATTTGAAGATTCTCGTGATGAAGCTGGACTTGGGGAGATTGAATCTACCAAAGCTGACTCGATTGCGAGGACTGCTATGCTGAACGGTGGAAGAGTGAGCGACCAAGAGTGGGACGGTGATGCGGAGGAGGAGAAGGGAAATTTCGTGCAAGAAGAACTGTACATTCACGGGAAGCTGTGCATTGTGGATGATCGAATTGCGATATGTGGCAGTTCGAATATCAACGATCGGGTAAATCTCCCCTCTGCTCCTACAGATCTTACCAGGAATTTCCACTGACATGGTCAAATAGTCACAGATGGGTCTCCACGACAGCGAGCTTTCGATCGTCATGGAAGATCAGAACTACCTGGACAGCACCATGGACGGTCAACCCTACAAAGCAGGTCACCACGCCGCCACCCTCCGTCGAATGCTCTGGCGCGAACATCTCGGCCTGCTCCCCGCGCAGAAACTTGACGCCACGAACGATCCGAACGCACAACCGCCCGACGTTTGTCCCAACGACATCATGGAAGGACCGGAATACGAATTCGTTGCCGATCCCTTGAGCGATAGAGTGTGGGACATGTGGACCGGTAACGCGACGACCAACACCGAACTCTTCCGTCACCTCTTCCGCGCAGACCCTGATAACCATAGTATGTCCTCACCCCTTCCCCATCATCCCGTTTTGTTTTCCTTTGTAGTGTCAAAGTGACGACTGACTGACCGACACGCCCATCTAGTCAAAACCTTCGACGACTACCAATCCTTCCTCCCAAAACACACCAAATACAAGCAAGGACACCTACACGACCCGTTCATGCGCGTCGAAGAGGTGCGTCAGAAATTGGATCAGATCAGAGGACATCTGGTGTGGATGCCGTTGGATTTCCTGTGCGATGCCGAGATGGCGGAGAAGGGGATGCAGGTCAATGCGTATACGGAGAGTATCTATACTTGAGAGTCTGTAGTGATGATGGGAGAGGGAGGGAGGGGCTTCGTTTCGGGGCAATATCCGCGCTTCGTCGATGGTCATGCTGATTGGGGGGGTGATGATGATGATGTTCAATGATCAAGATCAGGTAGATGATGGGATGGTTGATGACTACCTTATTTACGTTGATGGCTTCACTCATAACGATTGCCTCGTTGAGTAAGGGCACTCACTAGAAGCTAGCTAACCACGAAACCACGCTCCTATTCTTCCACCCACCACTGCCCCATTGTCTCTCAAGTTTCCTCTTCAACTTCCCTACACACCAAACCCATCCCATCCCTTCCCTCCCATCCTTCCATCTTCCCTCCCTCCTATCCCATCCATCCATCTTCCCACCACACTTTTCCCACCACACTTCCCACTATCCACTTCCCCCCTTTTACCATTCACCATTCACAAACCATAAAGTGCAGTGTCTAGACAAAGTAGAGTACATTACATGTGGAATAGTGAGTAATTGGAATGTTTGGTGGTAGGGTGTAGGTTTAGGGTGTAGGGTTTGTATCTTGTTCTGTTTTGTTTTGTTCTGTTTTGTTTTGGTGGGGGTGGAGGTGAGAGGGGGATAGGAGAGGTGGGAGGTGGAGGTGGGAGGTGGGAGATGAAGGTGGGAGATGGAGGTGGAGGGGAAGGATGGGGGGATAGTGGGAATGGTGGGAGGATGGGGGGATGGTGGGAGGGGAAGGATGGGGGGGATAGGGGGAGGGGAAGGATGGGGGAAGTGGATTGGGGGGTGGATGGGGGGAGGTGACAAGGGGGTAGGAAGGGAGGAGGGAGTGGGGGAGGGAGTGGGCGGAAGGACGGGGGAGGGATGGGGGGTGAGTGTATTTGGGTATGAGCAGGGTGAGATGGAGGGTGAGGTGCGATGGAGGGAGCTGAGATGGAGGGAGGTGAATGTGAGATGGTTTCACAAGGTAGCATCAATGTTTCTTTAAAGCTAGGTAACTTATACATGAAAGTTGTCATGGCCGTTTTCGGGTCGTTACATGTGTGTGTGTGTAAATGGATCCATACCCTCCGTCATATACCCATCTATTACCCATCACTCGCTCTTCCCCCCTCTTGGATGACTCGCCCATATCACATACTTTCATTTGCCAGCATCCGTCTTCCTCATGACCTCGATATCCTCCTGCAGAAACTGCCTCTGATCCCCCGTATTGGCCACACTCCCCATCAAAGTCGCCTGCGCCACCTCCTTAAAAAACCCAATGCTCGTCACCTTACACTTCCAATAAGTGATATACTTCGCTTTGACCTCGATGAGCGCCACGCGCGGATCGTCGGCGCTGCCGTCGTGGACGCCGTCGCCCAGGTTGCCGAGCCAGGCCGCGGTGGCCTTGCTGTAGATCTGCTTGATGCGGGGGTCGTCGTTGGCGGCGGTGGTGACGGTGCCCGTGACGGAAGCCCAGTCTTGCGAGGAGCTGTTTTGGAAGGTAACTTGGGCGGTATTGTCGTGTTCGATGTCAGAGAATTTGGTGGAGTGTTTGGTGGATAGGAAGAGGAAGTCGGGTCCGTCGCGCTGGTGGGAAGGGAGGGGGTGTTAGCTTTTATGTTTGGCTTGTAGAAGGTTTTGATCTTGGACAAGTGGTTGGGTGTGTGTACCTTTGCAATAGCCATTGAGCGAGCGACGGGGCCGATGTTCGGGCGGATGGTGGTGAGCAGGCCGACCTTCATACCGTCGACCATGCTGTAGAAGTCTTCAATCTGCTTGGCTTTCGGGGTCTTATCATCCCATTGGACGGCGACGAAGGGGTCGGTCTTGGAATCCACCATGGATTGCGTAAGTTTCTCGGGCATCTTGAGTAGAGTGGTGGTGCTGAAGGACCTGGATAGGCTGTGATAGAGTGGGCGAATGAGTGCTGATGAAAGAGCTGGTAGGAATGGTGTAGTTGAGCGGAGAAGGAGCATTGATATAGTAGAATGGCAGTTGTTTGGAAGCCATGACGAAGATGTCGTACTCGTACTGACCTCAAGTAAGTCCGGTCGCTTAGTTATGGTCAGTACGATTCCTCTTTCTCTGATGGAAGGAGCAGTTACATCATTGTCGGTCGGATTTTGATTCATCGAAGATTCATGGGCCCAGCTCCGGTCCCCACATTGCCAAGACCGCCAAGACCGTGCCAAGCTGAGTAAGATACTAGAAAAGGGGGTGAAGTCTTATCATCTTCTAATTCTGTCTTGCTACTATAGGGGTTACTAAAGAGTAGGAAGAATAGGGGTATTTCCCTCCCTAAATATATCCTTCTAACGCTAGTCTAATTACCCCTTATCAGCTCCAGAGAATATATACGTAGCGCCCCCGCAAAGTAGTAATATTATAGTCTTCCTAATTTAAGCCTTTTAATATAAGATATCTTAACTCCTACTTAGTATCTTTATTATAGGAACCCTACTATAGAGCTTTATAGCTCTTAGAAGTAGATAATCTACCCCTATTAGGGCGTACTAGGCCTTATACTTAACCCTAAGCTCCGACTCTTAATAACTAGTATAGACGCTGTAGTATAGTATTCTTTTAGCTTAATAGTAAGTCGTATACTAGGCTTCTTATAGGTAATTATAGAAGGTATTATTACTAGTAATCATCATCGCTGAGGCGAATAGTACGACGTGGCTCTGCAGGCTATAAAGGAGCAACCCCCCTAGGACGGCGGCGTAGTATAAATGGTTCTCGAATACTAAAAAGACTGTGACTTTATCGTTATCGCACCGGTCGCTAGAAAAGGGGGTGAAGTCTTATCGTCTTCTAATTCTGTCTTACTACTATGGGGGTTGCTAAAGAGTAGGAAGAATAGGGGTATTTCCCTCCCTAAATACATCCTTCCAACGCTAGTCCAATTACCCCTCATCAATACTTTACTGTACTTCAAATTTACTACAACAATATAAATGGTAGCTACCATACCAATCCGTAGGCCAGCTGCCTTGCTACGTGACCGACTCATTCTTTAAAATCAAGCCTTCACGAGTCCCGTATCAACACCGTTAATCTGCAGAGCATTTCGCCTGGTTTCAAGGCGACAGAGCGCTAAATGACGTATCTACTTCGCCGCCACATATCTCCATCTTTGCCGCCTCGTTCAGGTGTACGATGAGGGTCAGTTGCTGATCTAGATAGTGAAGATAGCCAGATGTTTTCTCCGCAATGCAGAATGTGGTCTAAGACTAGGAACTGTATTCTGGAGTTCATTCAGCAAACAAAGGGACTTTGCGCCATTGGCACGTCGTGACCCTTTACAGCAGCCGAATTCAACGGCTCCCATGCTTTCGGCGTTCCTTTCAGATAAAAAATACTATTACAATTGGATTAGCCAAATTCTTTCGAGATCAGCAAGGCCTTCGATAGGGGTCGGTAAATATGGCTGTCCGGAGTATTACTGCTAGGATCATATGCACTGGATACCAGGCCATATGTCGACGAGGTCGATCGCGTTACATACGTTGGACTTTTAGATCGTCTTCTTGCCTTTCAACGTTTCAACAGCTTCCCATTATGCCTAGTTCGAAACAAGAGAAAGGACTAATCTATTCAGTTCTCTTATTGGGTTTCGAGGCTGCTATGCCAAGAATACGAGAAAGCATCAAGAACCCTCCCAACTTGGGTACAGCGATATTGAAGCTAAATTCCAGTCCCACCACTCATAACACTATTGAATTGTATTGGAATGGTGGTAGAAACAAACATCTCAACGAAAGAAATAATAATTCATTGCACAAAGACAATATTCGGCGAATGATCCGGAATATGGATGTCATACAATATCACCATCAAGCTCCCCCCAGTTATCACATAGTCAGCGGATGTTGCGACTACTAATATCTCATGTTGTGAGGTGAACAAAAATAGATTGAGAAAGCCGCGCTTGTCGCATATATAGGATAATAATAGGACGAGGAGGAAACCTTTATACGCGAATACCCGCCCATCATCTACCACCAGTTCACCGCCAAGCTATCAACCTTTGCGTCATATTGAACAGTCTATTCTACTCCTTCGTCGGGTATCTGTTTGGGAATGGATGAAGACTTCGAAGATACTCAGCCTCATCTAAATATGGACTGCCAATCCATGCGACTGACCGTCATTCTAAGGTTTTGTTGCGACATGAGCAATTGGCAGTTTTGGCCTTTGATATATATGGTAGCTGTATAATGGTTCCTCGAATGTATACGACTCATCCATCAAAGTTCTCACCGCCCCTATTCACTGCACCATTCATCAATCACTTGAAGCTATAACTATGCATTCTCGCTCCATTCTTCAGTCTACCTCCATAATCTCAATACTCATACTGAGTTACCGTCCACTCGCCTCAGCTTTTCCTCTTCAGCCGAGACAATCCGCCACCTGCACCGATCCCAACGCAGCCTTTGATAGCAGTTGCTGGGGAAATCTCAACCTCGGCGATTTCCTCACCAATTCTACCACAGGCTGGAACGCAACCCTCGGAAAGACCTGCAAATCCGGCGACAATGCCGCATACTGTTGTAGGAAATCCGAGGCATCATGGTCCGCCTGCTTCATGCGTCAAGCAGTCAACCTAGCGGAAACATTCTCCTGTGCTTCCCTCAACGCTTCGAAGTGTCCCACATCCTCTCTCACCATCGTGCCCGAGATCGCCGTAGCCCAACAACAAAAAGTCCGTTACGTGCTACACAGCATTTACAGTAAGCCATTCCACCTCAGCAATGCTTCAAAGTAACGGTAAAACCAAGAGAGTAAGAGCACTGACCCACCAAACAGCAATTTACAACCTCTTCAACACCTGGCAGCAAGCCCTCCCCGCCGCAATCTCAGACGCCCACAACAACGTCCACGATCTAACCACAGAAGTGGACCCCAAAGGAATCACCAGCGTCCTCGCCCCCAACCTCGTCGAAGCTTTCCTCCTCGGCCTCCCCTTCCTCGCCACCCCAAACGCCACAACGCAAGTATCGCCGCAAATATCCAACTCAACCAACGCAACGGCTCAAGCCCTCTTACTAGGCTTGCAGCGCGCCCCTGCAGTGGCGAAAGCGATATTTGTGAATAACAGCGCCACGATCTATCCTGTGCAGACTACTGGCGCGGCAGACTTTCTCGCGGATCCTTACAGCACTGCGCAGATTAATGGGAGGCTCAATGCGGGTTTGGGTCTGATCATGAGTGATCTGAGCGCTTTTGTGAAATTTGCATCTTCGGGGTTGTTTTCGGGGCCAGGGAATTATTCGATACCGGATCATGAAGGCTTGGGGGCTGTGCTTAAGACCTTTATTAGCTCGACTGTGCGTGAGGATCATGTTTATGTTGATGAAAGGATGGGGCTGGGGATTGGGCTGTAATTGCGGTCTTGAAGGTGGAGATGGGAGTTGTAGGGATGGACTGTACTAGGAGATCACGAAGTATGACTTTCAATATTATTGGGATCAGAAAGACTACGTACAGGAAAAGGGATAAGGACGCCCAAATGTTTATCACAATATGGAATGGAAACGTAGAAGATGACAATCTAAAAGCCGGACAGTCTTTTGATATCAATCCGCAAGTTTCTGAAGATTGCCGACCAGGAGAGAGATGCAAGAATCCGGGTTCCATATAAGTGACGACTTTCTTGCTAGAAGATATGAAAGGTAACAACTAGTACCTCATGCTTGACACCGCAGTAGGGCTAATGATAGTTCCCAACAGAGAGACTCGTGATGATTGGGCAAATAATGGAATCTGGATGGCCTGATATAGTAGAACGAATGGGAACATTCGTTCTGTGTCGATTATTCCGTGACATGGATGATTTCCAGGTGTCCTCTCCAAATGAATCCCTGTCGCGCTGATAATTTATACCGTGGATACTAGAACTACTGGATACTGGGCGTGCTTGGATACGTAGTACGGAGGTTTTGATGGACTTTACTCCTTCCGCAGTGCTGGGTGACTACAGTCAATGGAAGCACCCATAAGAACATGTGGTCCTCCACACTCGATGCCAATGCGCGGTTTGGGCTTACTCTGCCACCAAGCAACACACGGCATTTTGGAATACAAATTGAAAAAACCCTTGTCCTATTCTACATGCAGCCTGCACGTCCAGGAAACGCTTCTGGACATTACGAATCAGCAGCTGCAGCTAGCACGATACCTAGAGGAGCAGACCGATGTTGAGGAGGATGACTGGAGTCAGGGTGCAATCGTTTATGTTGTAAGGCGGCTCGCAGACTATTGGGAAGATGGCTACGATTGAAGAGCAGAGGAGGTAATACTCCCGCCTGACACTGCTCTCTCCAAAGCGCGGATGCTGGTCGCATTGATGCTGTTCCGCAGGCCAAGATCAATGATGAGCTCCGCGAATATATGGTCAAGACCGACATCGAATACTAGGTTACGAGCCCCAGGTCATACATTACGTCCATCACCAATCCCCCAACCCCAACGCTTTCCTCTCATCATTTTCCACGGCTGGCCTGGCTCATTCCATGGGACACACAAAATCATAGAGCCTCTCACCAACCCCCCGAACGAGAAAGACCAAGCCTTCCATGTCATTGCACCCTCCATTCCCGTTTACGGACCCGCGCCAGCACCTCAGAAGAGCGGCTTTGGCCTTGTGAAGGCAGCGCAGGTATTCAAGATCCTCATGGTTGATGTGCTGGGCTAGGAGAAATTCGCTACACATGGAGGTGATTGGGGTGCTTTCATCACAAGATCAATGGCAATGCAGTATCCTCAGCATGTTAGAGCTTGTCACACCCATTTCGTTCCGTGCGGACCCCTACCGTTCTACAAGGCGCCACTGACCTTGGCTCGCCTGATCCTGAACTCATGGCCCTGTACAGCGCGAGAGAAGTAGGCCCTGGAAAGCCTACAATTCCTTATGAAAGAGTCAAGCGGATATCTGATGCAGTAGTCGACGCGCCCTCGAGCCTGGGTTCCGCGTTGGGCGATAGCCTTATCGGTCTGCTCGGTTGGCTGGTGGAGAAATATCATGAATGGACCTACGTCAAAAGTCATACCATGCCCGACGATGAGATCATTACCTTTCCAAAGATGCATTGAATTCCAGGCGCAACGCCTGAGCTACGACTCTACCAGGCTGCCGTCGCCCAGCAAGACCGGACGGGCAAGGAAGATGCTTACAAGTCGTACGTGGCGACACATTTGACCTTCATCTTCTTCCCGAGAGCGATCGCAGCCCCACCAAAAGGCTGGGTGCAAGCGATTGCGAACGAACGGTTCTATAAGGACCATGACAGAGGAGGGCATTTCCGACGGTCGAATGCGCGGAATTGTTGGTTGGAGACCAGGGAGTGGTTTGGAAGTGAGATTTTCAAGACGGCTATGAGATCTTGACCGTCTCCGTAGTGGTTTCGATATATCTGGCAACATATTTCCTGATGATCATGGTAACCAATTCTTGCCTTGAACTCAACAACTCACTCTATGTCGTGATCAGTGGATGCCTCAGTAGAAGAGCTGATGCTGTGATCTCTGAACCCTCTAACCATCGAAGGGTAAGCTTTGATGAGGTGAGCTTGGTCGACATGATCTGCTGGCGAGGCTGTTTTGCGAGAACATATGACGCCAATACGAGGGCGCCGATAGCCAGCACGAGTATTCAGAGGCCAGTGAATGCCTTAATTCGAACTGGAGGTTGGCTGATTAAGTAGGAATTGTTCCCCTTGATGCTTGTAATGATACGCCGTTACCCTGTATATTCGGGGAAACGGTAGGGAAGATAGCGAGGAATCGTTGATGCGACTTGCGCTCCTTCATTAAATCGCCGGGATCGCGGCTAAAGCCTCGATGAGTTCATCACCAGGGAGTTGAAACAGGCTGAGACATCACCTTGGAGAGGACAGCGCACATTGAGTATGTATGGTTTATTACTCTGTCCATGGCTACCTTCAATCTTACCCTCCAAGTTTAGACTCCTGAAATGGCCAGGACACTATTATATAGATGGTCTACGTGTTGGCTTTTGTTTCCATCTTTCCCTGCTTTCGCGCAAGAAGCTCATTCGGAGTCTCAATTTGATGTTGCAAATCCTCAATCCACAGATATTGTTCATCATGGACCGTACCAGACCTTCGCATGCGGCGGTCATGCATCCATTGTGGCCAATGCTCTCGATTCCTTGTGGACAGATCTCATAATAGCGATTGACTCCAGCACCTCCAACACGACTAGTCCTGCGTTCAACGCGTTCTTCAAGACACCTACCTCCGCCCCTTTTGTTACCGAAATGTTGACCAACATATCGCGCGGTATTCCTATAATGACTTGGACCAGCCAAATTCCGCACACACCTGTGCTGGTTTGTGCCTTTGAGCGCGGCGTCACAATACGAGTACATCAGCAGACAATCGATATGTACGATGGGTGCAGGGGTCCTTTGCCTCCTCCCACAGCCTTCGCCATAAAATCCAATCACTGGATCGTGTTATGTCCGGAATTCTTTACCGATATTATACCCGCTACGCCTCCCTGGCAGCTGAATCCCCCAAGCGCACCTCAGGATTACTGTCGAAAGACCGACCGGCTAACGAGAACGTTGGGAGGTTTGCTTATCCGTTACAAACCGTCGATAGTATTGCATGAGCTCGTGCATCAGTATCTTGTAGCGTCGGAACTAGGGCGCCCACATGTGCAAGAAACGTATACTTTCGATGGTTCGCTTAGTCTTTCCGCAGACGAATCTTTGGAAAATCCGGCAAATTACCAGTTTTATGTCGCTGGTAAGTCTCATTGTACATACTTGGGGTCGCGATCAAATAATGAATATCGGTTCCGGGGAGAAGTGCTGACTTGAATTATGTCCACATAGCCCTAGCAGGCGGATGCACCGACTTTGAAATCCGAGGCCCGCTGCACATACCTAATTGCGAGGGTAGATGTTTGAGCTCGGATTTGCAGTATGATTCCTCCGGATCGAATGATACCACTTTGGATGGTGCAGCGTATCCGCTACGATGAATACGGATCAGCTATCGAAGGAATTGACGACTCTGGGAACAGTATCAACGTCAATCTGCGAAAAGGCAGTTGCATTCCCTCCCATTACCGATTTTGTGATTACCGATTTTGTGGGCTCATTGCCATGAACCAAATCGCAACTAGTCCTGAGATTAGCTAGCCAGTGACGAGCAACCTAGCGTACATACCCTAGTGTCACGAATCTCAATTGCTGCAAATATCAGTAGGGGCTCAATCCGGGTTTACCAAGGTAAGTGCTCTTGACGAAACCGGGAGACTAGAACCTTTAAGGGGAAGAGGCGAAGCCAAAGATGAGTGAAGGACGGCGGGGCCTTTTGGTATTGTTGAGCCGTATCGCTCTGCTGGCTAGACTGAGTCAGCTGAGGAACATGGTAGCTGTAAAGACGATCAATGGTATAGCAACGTATGCGTGGGATTACTTCCAGTCTCCGAAGCAATAGTATACTAGGCCCTGAAATACTCACTCTATAATCCTATATATTCCATATATACACACATTTGGGTCTATCTCCCTAGGATTCGAATACGTGGATTCAATGATACAATTATCATTGAAGATCTAGGACTTTGAGTGCTTTGGCTATTACACGTAAAGGTACTTGTTATAAGATTACGATGAAAATTGCGGGTATAAGTGCCTGAGGCCAAACGTCTAGATCGAGCCAAGCCCTTCGCTAGAATAGCGCAAGGCAACCCAACCTCCATATTCTACGGAGTATATCGCATCAACATGCAACAAGCTTCCAGAGGCTAACGACCAGCACCATGCAGCTCACTCTCCGATACCCAATCTACCAGTTCCTCGCCATACTCACCTCAATACTAACTCTACTCCACATCGGCATCCCCATCGTCGCTCCGCCCGTGCATGCGTACGATTCATCATCCCTCCTCCTCTGGGCGGGCAGCGTCCCATCGTTCGTCTTCATCATTTGGACATCTTACCGAACCATTGAGGACTATTTCTGCAATTGCAACAGCGATTTCCATGGTGGCGTCCAACGTGTGCGCACATCGAGCGATGTGGATGTAGAGGATGCACGGTTTACGGCCGTGTTTGCTATGGCTTTGGCTGCTGCAGCTACGTGTAAGATGATCCTGACTACCCTCATGGTCGCTGTAGAGGACGGGTGGGAGATGAGATGTTCATGAGAGCACACGCGCTTCTGCTACTCTACATCCTGACTCTAACAGTGGGTTTGAATTCTGGATGAGTAAGATGCTGACTGCAATCTCTGCTCCACCAGTGGCAATGGATCTACTGCAGTTTTGGTGGGTGGTCATTCGAGGCCTCGTGCGCATGATGCTTCCATTATCGGCCGATCCGGCCAATCGCCTTTTGGAGCTCTGCTGGGGGTTGGTATTTCTTATCACTACGGTTGGGGCGACAACTGTTTGTGCGGTTTATCTGTGGTTATTGTATAAGGTGTCGTTTCTGCAACTGCGCAAGTTAGGGGTCGAGGCCGGCGTCAATTGGAGGCTTCGTGGTAGTGTGACGGATGCGAGTCTGGTGGGAGTGGAGTTGAATGATCAATGATTCGTCCAACAACAGGACAGTAAGAGGTGTGTAAGGAGGTCTAGGAATGAGAAAAGAGATGGTTGAGATATCTTTTGGGTGTGTTATATTGGGATAGTCGAGGTGTGTTGGCATACTTTCTGGCAAGAGGAGGACGAATTTCATACGAAATCGATGTCTTGATACGCGTTCAGAACCCCTGCCAAGAGCAACTGCCATACTCCATCCAGCCTTTCGGCCCTTCCAAAGCGAGCCCAAATTGAAGCTTTCGGGGGAAAGGAGCGGGTCGACGCAGCCCCCAAACAAGCCACATACGCCAAGCCTGCAGGCGCTAAAACACGCCCCCGGGCGCACGTCACAAACAGGACCCCCGGAATAAAACAAATCGTCCCTGCAGCAAGTCCCCACAAAAACAAACACTTGCATATAAAACGCAGTCTATTCCCGCCATGTCCCCGCCATCCTTCACCCACCTGCTCGCCTCCAAATCCTCTATCGTCTCTACAACCGGCAAAACGCGCCTGAGGCAGGCTCTCGAGCGCGCACGAGATGGTGGTCCCGCCTGTGTCGCCCTCTGGCTCTGGCTACCGGGATACTCGCTGGCCCGCCTCGTCGGCGGTTTGGGCGCTGATGTCCGTCTTCCCTTTTCATAACCCGCCAAAAACCAACCCCCATACAACAAGCACAATCACAAAGAACCAACCCAACTAACCGTCGCGTGAAATTCCCCACAGGCCGTAATGGTCGACTGCGAACACGGCAACATCGACGACAGCGAAATGTACCAATCCGTCGGCGCCCTCGCCTCCGCCGGCTCCTCCCCCATCATCCGTACCGTCGGCGGCGAACCCCTCATGATCAAGCGCGCCGTCGATTGCGGCGCCCATGCCGTCATGATCCCCATGTGTGAATCCAAGGTATCTATCTCATCTCTTCCCTCCTTATAATCTCCCCTTCACCACATTATATGACCCAAAAGGAGGTATCAGAGTCAACTTATTCACAACAAAATCCACCCATCCAGGCCCAAGTCGAACAAGCAGTCCGCTACATGAAATACCCCTCGGCGCGCTGGCCGCAGGGCGTCCGCGGCGCCGGCACCATCTTCGCGCCCCCAACCTTCCACCAGAGCGACGAGGCGTACTTCGAGAGCGCGAACGACAATGTGATTTTCATCGCGCAGGTGGAGTCGAAGTTGGGGGTGGAGCGGTGCGAGGAGATTGCGGGGGTGGATGGCGTTGGTATGTTCTCTTTCTCTCTCTCTCTCCGTTATCCCATGTGCGCTTTTCCCCAATACACGTAGCGATTTCATGGCGTTATTCCCTGTTTCCGAGGAATGCGCATAATCAACACAAAACTAACACCACCCCTCCCAACCACCAGACATGCTCTTCGTCGGCCCCAGCGACCTCGCCTCCTCAATGGGCCACGCCACCACCGACCATCCCGCCGTCCGAGCCGCCGCCGCACGCGTCCGCGACGCCGCCCATCGCCACGGAAAATTCTCGGGGCATTTCGCGGCGGATGCGAAGGCTGGTACGTCTATCCTTCTTTCTCTCACTCCATCTCCCTTTCACTCGTATATCGTATGTTGAATACAAAACATGTTTTTATTGAGTAAGGAATGAGCTGATCAAGCACTTTTTTTATGGGAACAGCAGCGCAACGCGTAAAAGAAGGCTATCATTTCGTGAACTGCGGCGAGGATGTTAGTGCGCTGTCGTTGTGGTTTACGTCGGAGATGGGGACGTTGAAGCGGTTGAGTGCGAAACTTTGAGGTGTGGGGGGGAAGGGAAGGCTTTGTGCTAGATGGATATGATGTTGTGTTGTTTGTAGGTGGGAAAAGCTGTTTGTTGTTGGTTGGGTTTGTATATGTTGTAGTTGTAGATAGATGATGCAAGATTATGTTTATTTCCACTTGAGTTCGCGGTGTGGCGATTGATGTATTGGTATAACAGCGAGTGGTTCTAATGCACGGCGTGCATAGTATTGTACAACATGAGCACATGAGAATGGTTCATTGCCGCATTATTCCATACCTAGTCGCTGGATCTACGTATCTAGTACAAGACCCTACTATCGGTAGCGGCATTAGGTGCATCATCTATGGAGTAATTGATGTGTGTGCTATACGCGCAGGAAGGGAGATCAGGTTGCATACCTGCTGGTCTACGAGTATACGTACATACAGGTTGCGAGTTTTGGGAAAGGGATTGTTCATCGCACGAATCTTGGGGGGCGCGTGTACGGGCACACTTTGGGCATCCTCGCTCACTCGGTGCTTCGTAAGGTCACTTTATTCTTTGTCAGGGCTATTAGCGGTATTTTTGATGTTTGGTTATACACATTAGCCCTGGATATAGACGTCAAGAGGGGCTAGAAGTATGCGTCCGGCGCCAATTTCCTGCGTTTTGACACCCATGTCCTTGTTTGCCTCGCCCACTGTAGTTGCGTCGCCGTCAGCCAGTCCTTGTCGGGTGCTAGTACTACCAGGACGGCCACCCTCGACATCTGTCCAGTACCCTTCTCCCCCATCCGCTTCCCACTTCTGAACCTTCGTATTCCAAGACCCGGTGATCTGGCTACTCGTTTGGAACTGTCTTGATCCCTGGCTGGATTTCGGAGCGAGCGAACTCTTTGGCCACGAGACCTTGAAAGATGAGCTGTATGGCTTCGAGCTGGGTTTGTGACTGAGGATGAAGAAGGAGGACGGCAGGATGCGGATGAAGATTGGGCGGAGGGTGGGGAGGCAGGCGGCTATGATGTAGTTTGCTGGTTCGTTGATGGTCCAGATCGTCCAGACTAGGGATGTAGCTGGCGGAGGTTAGCGGGTGGATTTGAGGATGAAGTGTGTAGGAGCTGTACGTACTATTTGAGAAGCTGTTTGCGTCGGTTGAGAATAGGATGCTTAGACGAGCGCAGCTTGCGATGAAGCCGCTGAGGAGAACTTTAGCTTCTACGCTGGAACAGAGCAGAAGGAGGAGAGGCTCACATGATACCGTGCAAGAATGTCGCAGTTAGTGCGATCTTTGCTGACACACTGACATTCAACTTCCACACAAGCGGCAGAGGCATGACGAGCATGATTGCCCCAGTCACCACGTTCGGGATTGCCATGTAGCGAGTCCAGGCGATCTCGTCGATACATGCCCCCCCTTTGATCGATTTATCCCCAGCGAACGACAGGGGCGAGCATCGCAGGATTGCTACCGTTGTGTTGGCCACGCCCGTCGCAACGATGACGAGTCCGACCAGGTACGCAGTGATGGTGAAAGTCTTCTTGGAAGTGGTGAAGACGCGAATGTATAGCAAGAGGATGGCACATTTCGATAATGCAATCGAGGCGCCATAGATGATGATCCAGGCCATGAAGTTCTGACCCTCATTAGCCGGGATTTCTGGGAGCGTAGTGCTACACAGAACTTACCTGACCAACGAGAGTATCATTCGAAGGGGTCATTATCTGGATTCGGGTAATGTGGGATCCGACTCCTGCAATCCTTGGGACTGCTCATGAATATCAGTATTCCGGACGCTTGAATGCACCATCATCGCCACTTACACGCAAGTGCCAGTCCGCAAAGACCAGAGGTAAGGACAGCCGCGAGCAGAAGGACATAATCATCGGCTGCCAAGGCGACCTTGTTCATCGTTCGGGACACAAATCGACCAGTCACCATCAAGAATTGCATGAATATCAATAGTATAGCAACGACAACGACTTTCCAGCCGCCATGGCCGTAGTCGGTGACGGCGATGGAGGACCCCATCAGCAAACTTCCTCAAATATAGGAACAGTCTCCACTATGTCATGGAATTGGTATGGAATGGTCAATAAGCTGTGATACAGAGGATGAACGAGAACAGGCATGCCGAGCAGATGTACGACCATTTTGTGAGCTGCAGACCATACAAGGAACCACGGAGTAGTCTGAGAAGTAGGTCCGAGACATTCCATCTGGTCCCCGGCTCGCCAGACCATCAGCCACGATCGTGCCGCATATACCACACAGCTTCAAGTTGAGACCTGAGAAGATCTATGCATGGGTGGTCGGCAGACGGCCCGTGCGAGATCTCTCGAAGTACCGGAAGACTATTTGTCAGATGTTGGTAGCCTATCACTGACAGACAGTAGTGCAAAGTGCCTAAACAGGCCTCTTTCGGCGAGTTGGATTTCACTTGCACATCGAGCTAAGCGTGCATATGCTTTTAAGCGACGGTCGGAACGAGGCGCATTGTCCTGGGCTGAGGACTACCCATCCACTGGCTTTCGCAAATAGCTTGGGTCAGGTACGACTGACATGTCATTGGAGCGTCTCGGCTATGCACGTAATACCGAATTGGACCTTGACAGGAAGCACAGACGTTCTTGTATCCTTATCTCGTCGGTACTCGGCCACGTTCGGTCATAAACCGCGATATATCGATTTGGCGCATCAGAAGAATGTCAATCAATTGAAATTGGAGGATTTTCAGAGCGCTGAAAGCTGGGTTAGAAGAACGATTGGGCGGTTCGTCAAGATGATTGGTTGACAACGTATTGCGGGGGCGAATCAACGGGCGCATTTGAAGACGGTGAAGTGCGCAGGATTGTGATATAGCCTCCGAGCAATCTATTCTGCGGCCCAGCGCGGTTGGCATCTTTCATCTCGGAGATACCTATGACAACGCTTGTCTTGACCATGCAGCCGAATTTGAAACATCTTCAGGTGGCTGTCGCTGGACCTGCAGGGAGAGGGTATCATATGAAACAACATTCAACTCAAATGACCAAGCTGGAGGTTGGCCATCCTATGCAACGTCCACACATGAGACAGGTATGAGCAGAGATGCAAAGGTTTTTCGCCAGGACACACGATCAGAGAGGAGTCACCAACATAACTGATGCAAGGACAACCCTGTGTACAACGGACTGTCAAGCGTCTAGAATACTAAGATTCGTATGCACTTGACCGTCGACACTGCGATAAGAATGTGAGATATGGGAAGTTGTGAAAGATGGGGAAGATTTGACGCGAGGCTGAAAGAAGAGACGAGCACGTGACATGTGGCTGCGCTAGCATCTGACGCTAGCATCTGACACTAGAAACGTAACTATCCCGCATCTGGTCAAGGCTCAAAAGTCTCCAGACGTAGATATTGCCGCAGGATTTGCTATCTACTCTGCCAACCAAGACACACACGGATTTCGTGGTCTTGGAGTAGGAGACACTTTCCTGATCTGTGCCCTTAACAGATCAATATATAAGTTGTAATGAAGCAGCTTCACTGAATATTATTAATGGCATACTGGGGTGAATTCTCAGACCGTTCAGACCTACGAATTCGCCCTTTGCTCTGATTCTGCCAATATTTCTCCTTCTGATACAAGACAACGATGACAGTACAAACCCCGATTTTTAAGCGGACTTCATCGATGTTCGTTGCCTGAGTACGACCAGTTCTAATGGATGATGGATGAGTGTTCATAGAAGGTAAAATACAGCGCCTCCAGCTCTTGGTTGGCAATGCAGCTGAACCAGACGACGTATGGTGAATGTTCAAGAGCTCGGGCTTGTGATTTAAGATCTTTGATGAAATGTGGTCTGACAATACGTAACTCGCATTGGGGGTGCATGATGCTAATCGAAAAGAATTAATCAGGAACGTTGCGACGGAGTGAAGCAAGACGAGAACCTTCTTCGCTTCTTCAATGTTCTCTCGTACAGTACGGAGTACTTGGCTCCATCACGCCGGTAAGTGACCGAAACGCTATGTTCCTCTTGGTCTTCTCGCAAGTCGATGAAGCTTCTGCGACCATGCCGCAAACGGCTCTCTGTCCTCTTGATCCACTATTTTCGTGTCTTATTTTCAACGAAATCAGTCGCCTCTTTCGTCATTTGTCTTCAAAGCGAAAACTGACAGATGACTTTTAAGTCACCGGTGGAAGGAAGCCCCCGTTAGTAAGTGGTATTTCGACCTGGCCAAGACGCTCGGAAACAATTGCAGAAACAATTACAAGTTCAAGAATATGTGAGAAGCATACAATGTAGCTCACCAGGGACATCCGCTAATTGACTATCGGAACATGGTCCAGGTTCTCTCTTTACCGAATGTAATCCTGTGCAACGATCATCACGGTCATGGAGTTCCCAAAGGGCAGCTAAGGATAGCATGTCGCAAAGCTAAAGGCTCTCACTTCTCGTCCGAATGTTCCATTTACGAGCTATGTGCTTTTTTGTTCTACTGGCGTGTCGCAGCGAGGGGCTACTCCTCCTATGAACTGTTCTCGGTCCCTTATCGCTCCACTAACAGCAAACGCGAAGTCTATGCACGTTGCTAGAACATAGATTGAGGGGACACGCTTCTAAAAATCCCCACAATTCTCAGTCTAGCTATTCGGGGTTGCGTTCGCGATATTATTCGAAGCCACCAATTATTTTTACACACGCACCTCATTCGCGCTTTATCGCATGGCGCAAGGACTAAGCGCAAAGTTTTGCGCCAGGTACTACTAAGTATAATCTCATAGCGATGCGCTTTGGTCAAGGATGGTCGAGTAATGCCTCTCCTTCGGGACCTCCGATTGAAGAGTAGCAACCGGGTCGGCGGGACCATCACTTTCTCCATCAGTCTCATCCCACCTACACTTACCAACCACCAAATATCATTGTTGCACGATGCGTTTCTGGGTTATCTCAAGTTTTCTGCTACCTCTACCATCAGCTGGTCTTGGCGCAGGTGGAAGAAAGCGGTCTGTCACTTCCTCGGCTGCCACCAGCACCTCGATGTCTTCAATATCTGTTGTCCCTTCCGTTGCGTCTCCAACTCCTGTGGCCGTCAATTGCACGGACACGAGTCGTGTTTCAAGCCCGACTTGCTGGGACACACTGAGCATGGACCTGTGGATGTTTAACTGGATCAACACCACGACGACTTGCAGCCCTGATGAGGTCTGGTCAGTCTGTTTTCTACGCCTCGCTTTCGAAACACCAGGCTACGACTGTTCAATCGTTGGCTCGATTTTCTGTCGCGCGGTGATATTGGGCCAGACACCAAGCGAGGCTCATGCTTTTTATGCAGCGTACAACGTCTATGGTATATAGCTTCCTCCTTCTCCGTTATCCACGCTTTTTCAATAGCTAATCGCAGGAACACGGTAGCTATCTGGCAATACTTTTCGAACTGGCAAAAGGCTCTTTACGCAATCAGTTCCCAAAAGGCCATCTCTAAACTTGTTTCCTTGCTCAACGTTCAAGGCGCACCTAAGATCACGGTGAACAGTCTATTGGCAGCTATTATCAGCAATTATGGTCTAGACCCAGCAGTAGATGAAGCATTCATTTCCATTCTGCCTAGTGGGCCGAAGGCAGAACCACTGAACACCAACGAACAATTCATGTCGACGCAGCTTGCAGGCCTTCTTGGAGACACCCTAATGTCAATTCAAGCGAACTTCTCCAATGGATATTTCCTGTGGATGACCCACCATGGGCAATTAATGACAGATACAAGCGAGTCGTTGGAGAACCTGGAAGCTAATTTGGCGGGGATCTATAACACTACGATCAACATACTATCAGTAACAGGTTGATACCAGATGCTATTTCGCATGAAGAGATTCATGGACTCACGAAGATAGTTCGACATGGAATAGAAGTTTGGATTGCTAATCGATGATCATAATACCTCGGCATGATGCGTCGCTCTAATTTCCTGCATTGAGCAATCTTCTCGTGTATGAGCCATCCGCAAATACGTCGTGGCGTAGTACTGGCATGAACATCACCCTGGACCTGCCGGGCTCAGACCATAACGTTTTTAACACGAAAGTGCTCAATAGCTTCGATACGCCTGACAATCCTGATCCGAGGCCGCCCTTTACAACGACTCCAAGGTATAAGAAAGCACATCGTATTCAGCAACAGCTCCCCTCCCAAAACCGCTTCGAACGCCTGGAACAAATATATCACTGCTACGTTGATCAGGTCGGTACACCGCAACTTAGTATTCCATAGGGTGACAACATCGACACATCGTACCACTTCACCATTCCACCTACTGAGCTCACCCAAGCGCTACTAGAAGGCGGCCTTGATCTCTGTCTCATACTGCTCGGAATCACCACTCTCACCCTTCCCACGCAATCCACTGCAACGGAATATCATCATTATCTTCGATCAAAGGCGCTGCTGGAACGGAAACAAGATGCACATTACAACATACAGCTGCGATGCCTTGGATCGACAGCCACTCATATCCGATATGTTCAGCAGCATAGATCATGACCGAGTCGAATGCCACCCCCTTTCTCCGTTAGCGATGAGCCGCATGAAACACCAACGACGGAGAAATCACCTGGAATGAGGAGATTTATCTGCGACTGGACAAGTATTGCTACCTTCCTCTAGCGGGTCATTTGGCAATGAAGAGGTATCTCCGCAAGGCTCAAGCCGCTGGATCCGTACCCAAAATTGACTTGAGATTCCACATAGACTTCGGCCTCGTCACATCAAACGTCAACTAGAAAATGTACAGTCTGGGTCAGCGTCAATAAAAGATACATGCCTCGAATCACCCTCCCCTTCAACGTCATAAATCCTGCCATACTTACCCTGCCATACAACCCAAATACCATAACTCGTAACCATTCCACATACATACATACGACCTCCTATCCCCACTTATCCCCTAAAAAATTGGTGCTTCCAGTATCATATCATGTACCCCTACCAAACAATCACAACAGTCAACATCTCCATCACCATCCTGAGAACTTAACAGAAAACCCACGACCCGTGGAGATAACAGAACCTCAAGCGATACGCCCATCCTTGAATTGATCATATTCTCGAAATACGAAGACAGTGTACCCAATCACATAGGCAAAGAGTCGTGAATCGCAAGAATCAGATCGAAAAGGCACCCAGCGCAGATTGATTGAATGAAAGGAGTCGACGAGTATACAGACAACAACAAGCTCGTGTACCCATCTAACCTATCCATCCTCCCCCAGCCCCCCAAAATTCCCCCCTCGCCCCACACACAACCTCCCACAAACGCCCCCGCCAACGATCCCACAGCACTCAAACCCGAATAACCTCCTTATAAAGACTATAAGTCCCACTGAGCGCTAGGGATGTTATCCGGGGCGACTTTGGTGTAGCTTCGAGTGAGTCACGTTCGTGGTCTATATGTGTCTGATTTGGTGGGAAGTTGTAGCTTAGGCGAAGACGTCGGAGAGTGAGTGGAGGTGGTGATGGATTTTTGGTATTAGCTCGGCTGGCATAGATGAGAGAGTGAGGTTACTATCACTGGTTACCGGCATCGATACTGGTGGCATAGTGGTCGAATATATGGGTTGACAATATTGGTGCGTTTGATTTGATTGTACCTCTTGATGACAAAGACCAGTAGAAGGCTCAGACGATCCAACTGAGACGGTCCTCTAACATTCGGTGGATATAAAGGTGAGACGGAAGCGGTGGCGGAGGTATCGCAACAATTGAAGGTGCGAGCATGCTGGGTGTGTAGGACAGTAACTATGCTTGAATGAGACACGATAATAACTATACTCATTACAACCCTGTCATATTCTATGTCGCTACCTGATCCCTTCCCCACTCGGAATCCTGAGACCGCAATCGTCGTAAAACCTCAGATACTACACAAGAGCCCTCGTTTCGTATGCAACAGTAGGTTATTCATCGCTATAATGACGTTCTGCATATACTTATCAGTGTAGTATTCTGCGTTGCGATTCCCCGCGCGGCGCGGTCTTCACTATGTGAAGGGTTTGGACGGAAGAGCAGAGGATGTCTAAGTTTATCGCAGTAGCCGCCCTCATGTTGATGAGTTGATGTTCAGGAAAATCACTCTATGAGATGGAAAAAGGCTGCTTAGACGTAGACGTTGAGTGTAATAACGATGTCCTCCCCTTCCTGCCAGACTGGGTTGCTCAAGAGAGCGTTCTGATCGCTAGGAGTGACCTGTCTTCGTATCTTCAAAACTATAGTCCTGCATTCGCAAAAGGGTCTCGAAAAAAGGGGGAGAGCAGTCAAGTCTTGGAGGCTGAAGTCAACTCTGGGTCGCGTAGCTGGCTAATTGGAGAAGAAGGACGGATAGCCATATTCTGTGGAAGGATTTGTCACGTGCAAAATAAGACGTGGGCGTAGATACAATGAGATCCATATCATGCTGTTGCAGAGTGCTATATATCTCCTGATAAATTACGTACTGATAGATTTATGGGTCAGGGGCGACGAGTCACGGCACGCTGGAGGTGTATCGATTGCCCATCACTCCTGTAGCAGAACGTACAATATTTGGTCGCAGTGATTACCTAATCGCCCGCTATCGATCTTTCGAAACCTTGCTTGAGGTAGCAAAGCGGTAGCCTTATTGATACCTGGGACAGGGAGACCGATTGTTTCGCACATCTTTGTTACGGGATGAGTTACGAGGCATGATGGAGACATGCTAACCCCCTTCCGCACTGAGTCTTTGATCGATTCAACTGTTCTCTCCGCTCAGGAGCTCCACATAACATATGGATGAGCGAGGCAGTCATCCGAAAATTCTTCCAGCGTAGAATCAAGCCAAGGGGGGTGATCCTACCGATCTGAGGCCTGATTCCGTTGACGTTACTGATGGTTGGGGCTCCCGCTTCTTGACTTCTGGAAGCTGTCACCTTATACCTTGTATCTCGTCTGATCGGAGATTGGTAGATCTACCGGAACCCTTCACACAGATATTGAGTCGCTGTAGCAGACACTGAGTTTGAACTCACTTTATTACAGAGGCTTCGTAAAGGTAGGTCGACATGGTGGTCAGGCGCCAAATGCAGCACATCATCGTAGCAACCCTCTGTCTGCAACTGCCGAATCTTTTTCTCCGCAATTCCCGCCATTGTGGCACTATCCCACGCTCCCTCTCGCCAAGGCTTACTCGACAGCAACAAGACTGCTTCTTGAGCAAGGCTCAGCTTTCTGCAAGTGATTGCTACAAAGAACAATGGGTGTATAATGCCCGCGAAGAATGAGAAAAGTGGAACAGGGTCGATGCATCCATTGTTCGCTGCTACTATTCGCTCAACCCTGCTCCTCGTTACGTCGTTCATGGGTAGGATTATCGATTTGCCCAAGGAGATAATCTGGAGGAATTCCGTGTCAAACCGGCCACCGGTGTGTGGTTCATCAGGCCTATCCATACATAACGTATTTTCGATGATGGTGGTCAGGTAGTTCATCTGCATGACGCTAATTCGGTGTAGCTCTTCGACGCTAAGTGCCGCTTGGTCACTGGTGTTGAGGAAGGAGTCCATCGCCATCGGCCATCGCTCGAGCTTCATCATTAGATCTTGATGCCTAATGTAGACGCTTGGATGTTTATTGTCTGGCGTGGTGCCGTGAAAGTTGGCCCAGCGTCGAAAATGGTACATTCGACTCATATGATAACCCAGCGAAGATGCAGCCTCGTTCATGTTCATAAAGTGATTGAGTGACATTGGCGCCGGTTCTAGAGTCTCTAGTGGCATGATGCTTGAAGACTGGAAAGACTTGAGACCGAGCCACCTCGTCGCTGACATGTCCATGATGGAAAAGATGCGTATGATTTCTTGCCGCAATAAGTCTTGATTGAGTGTGGACCCACACGTTCCATCCTCTCGCTGTAGGATGTTGAGGCCACTTCGCAAGTGGACGAGCGCGCCTGCATCGTTGCCTTGAAGAAATTCGAAGATGGTAAAGAGGAAACAGGACATAATCGCCAAGTCTATATTTCCTGCTGGGTCATTGCATATCTGCGCTCGCAGAATTTTGAGCGCTTTGCAGTATTGAGATTGGGCGAAGTCCTGAAGAGCGTTGGCTTGCTGGTTTTCGGATGTAAGAAGCGTATTGACGCGAAGACGATGCCCCATTGAGCCAATGGCTATGACTGCCGACTTTATAGCGTCATCAGAATGCGATGCTTGTAGGACAAAATGGTGGGCTCGATCCAGATTCATGGCAATTGAGAGCTCCTGGCCGATTTCGTAACGGAAATACTCGAAACAGCGGCGCTCTTGTGTAGTGCCGGATATGTCAGGACTCAATATTGTGGCAATTGAGAGCTGCCGAGCGTGTACAAGTTTGGCAACGCTGAGGCCAGGAGAACTTGGAGGGACAACGTCTTCATTCTTTTGAGTCCGTCGTTGGATGTTCAACAGATAGCCATCACACTTTCGGCCTGTGCTATAGCACTTATTACACGCCGGCTTCTCTTCGTCACACTTGACATGTCGAATCCTGCACTTCATTCAGTATTTCCTCCATGATGTAAGTCAAAACAGTATCACTAAGAGCAAAGAAAGTCAAGGAGGCGAGAAAAGACTAATATTGAGATGCATCAGACATATGGGCTACTGCTAGTTAACTTAGTCTAGGCAATCCCTCAGCTTTGTGACCCGTAATTCGTAACTCGTGTCTCGTAACTCGTAATTCGCGATTCGTAGTTCCCGTACCATCGCCAGGTCCCTGCGTTCTCGTGGATAGAATTAAGACGAGACTAGACTTACTTGCACGTTATGCATCCCGTTCTGACATGATATCCACCTGCTCGAGACTCTTTCTGTTTGCTCTTGCTTGAGGTTCGGGCAGACATCTCTGAAAAAGATCGTACCCTTTCCGTACGTCAATCCTGACATATGTAATGATCTAGTCGTGTACTGGTCGTGAGGATATGCCAAAGGCTCCATAATGTGGTGCTGAAGTTGCTGCCTTGTAGCATGACTGCAGGCCAACATCAGCTTCGGGGTGATTCACCGCAATTAGACGCCACACCCGTCGGTAGCGAGTCTCTGATTGGAGAGCTCGTATCTCGCTTGTTCTAGCTAGCGTGGCATGGCATTCGTCAGCAATGCCGAGGTTCACCCGGGGTTACTATAAACCAAAACATAGATGTATTTACCGTTCATATTGTTAGGACCTTCAATCAATCCTGTTTTGGATTAACGTCGACGACGAAGGTTACTACGATTCAGGTACTCTTATAGGCTATGTAACATATATCTTTGTCGTGGAATGCGAAGTTGGCAGGAGGTAATCCCGTAGTCGGAAATTTGATGGTCGGATGCCAGACTTGCCTTACTCTTTACCAATAGTCAGGGGTCAGCTATATCAAGAGTTCCTTCGGTCTCTTTGTAGAGTAGTCTATACAGGACAAGGTTCGCCAAATCCTTCCTCTCGCTGTCAATAGACTTGGCTTCCTGACGATAGATGTCACTCTTGACTTCAACGAACGTCTCGAATGCCTTTCTGATCGTTCGACTCCTTAGGTAAGCTCCACCGAACAACGTAGAACTATATTCTCGACATTGTACCCAACAGTTGATGAAGCTTCTTTCGCACCAATTTCCCATAGTTCCAGTCTCGAGCTTTGCGGCATCAATCCAAGTTCATTGCATCACCAGTACTCGCATTCTGCGTCAAGCCATGGCCACCTCTGTACTACACTTTGATCAGTACGTTGCGCATGTACGTCGTCTGTCCGCCGAGGAAACTGTTCCAGCGCATTTCGCTCTTGCAGGCCGCAGTCAACTCGAGAGCCTGTTCTTGGACATCGGGCCAATGCCAGGAAACATGCCTGCTACCGGCGGTAACGCCCACGCTGACGCTACAGGACCTGCGAATTAAGGACCGATCAGCGGATATCTGACATGTTGGTTGTGAACAGCCTGTGTGTTCTAAGAAGTCACAAGTGCAAAGACAACTCCACACAGGCGAAACAGCAACTTTGGCGACGTCAATAGAGAAAACGACTTCATCGGAAACTCACCCGTACGAGCTTGTCGCTGGAAAAGGTGGACCACTAGTTGGCATATTCACCAGAATCGCAGTTCGACAGTCTCCAAAATGCACGCGACGAAATATGGAGTGAAATCCGCGATTGCAGGTCCATGGCCCGCTAGGAGCGATCAAGATTGTGCCATTGACGAGGGAGATCGGAGGTGCTGTGTAGTTCGCAGAGAGTTGTAAAGCAAGGGCAGGCGGCTGAGGAATACTTAGGCAGAGCGCCGAAAGAACCAATGAACAAGCATACAGAAGGTAGAGAATCCGAGACATAATGCAGTTTTTTTTTTTGGACCACTTGAAATAAAAGGAAGGGACGAACTTATCAGCGGCTTTGTTTTGGAGCATAATGTTCGCGCTGGTGGTGCGCTTGCGACACTTGTACGCTTATATCACCACATCCGCAAGGCCAATCAAGTCTTCGATTACGAGATTGCCGCTATGGCCCTTGAGATCGAATGCGAGAAAAATCCAGGATGATGATTCATGAGCAAGGCTGCTGGTATTTGAAGAGTTTGGAGGAAACCTCACTCATGGGCAACTTGACGAGAGATTTGCAAGATGAATTCCGAGTGTCCAATTTTTTCGACAAGGCCATTATGGTAAGGTAATGGTCGCACATAATGCTTGCACTTCCGCAGTTTCCCTGCCGCCTTGTGAGAGGGTCAACGCAACACTTGTATACATAAAGCATGCTATCGAATAGCACTAGACAATATGCAATCCTCAGGGGTATAACCGCAACTAATGCTGAAAACCGTAAATAAAGGTTTCACCCACAACGCCACCATGTAATGACAACACCTCACAGGCTCCAATCCAGGAGCCAGTCCGGCCGGACGTCTGGCGCAGGCTGCGTTACCTCGCACTTGTTCTTGTCGGTCAGGTATGCTCCAGCGTAGCTGTATTGCAGGTAGGGACCATACTTGCTGGCCTGCTTGATCACGTCTCTTGAGATTCCTGCAGGATCCTGTGGGATCCAGATGATGGGCGGTGGCTCTCTGGTAGTCGGGTCCTGGAATGCGGCCTTGAGCTCCGCATCTCGCTCCTCGGGGGAAAGGTCTGTCAATTCGTCGGGGTAGCTGGCGAGTGCAGCTCCTAGTTGGTCAGCAACTTCTCGTCGCCTGGACTTGTCGATCGGCTCGGGGAGGTGAGCCTGGATTTCTATGACCCTTGCTGCAGTCTGCTCTTTCAACCTTGACATTGCTTTCCTTGCATGGGCTGCTGTTGCAGACATGCTTTTCATCTGCACGTGGCTCGCAAGACTACCGTCCAGCATACTGACCGGGCTTAATTCCGATGGATCAATACCGACGCCATCCTGGCCTTCCTGGTGCGAATTCTCGCTGTCATCGCGTATGAGAAACCGCTGTCGTTCGGCCTCCACTGCGGAATCTTCTAGTGTGACCGGTAGGAACTCGTACAGAGGCCGCAGATGTTGCTCCATTAGGAAGTGAAATATAGCCGTTAAGATCATGACGACGATCATGATGATGGATTGTGATTTGCACGAAAACTTTTTGTGTTCATCCTTGACTAGTAAGAATAAGCCAATGAGGGCGATCTCGAGTATGTAAATTCCGGCGAACAATTGGGAAAGAGCATTGTTGAATAGTAGACCATGGGTATCCACCTTGTTCCTTTGAACGTAGTAGTAATTGTGTCTATAAGCCACCCAAAACAGAGAAAACGTCATGGACACGAAGACAAGCATTAATGGAGATATAACACTATATATCAGGCCTAGATAATTGTCAGTCTACTCCAAAATTAAAGGTATTGGACGATAGCGCGCGCTGTCAATGCCTCATTGTGATTGAAGCTGAACTAGAGCTCGCAAGGACATACCGATGACTGCGAAATTGGTGGTCAGCGAATAAACATTACCCCACATCTATACTGCTGTCAGCTTCGAGTATCATGAGCCTTTCAACACTCGAAACTTACTTGATGTGGGATGGTCGTTTGTAGCCACGCTTCTTCCCGAGGGGTTTGCGTGAACCATGGCCATATTGTAGTGATGTAAAGAATGCGCAGGTACTGAAACAAAACACTCCCACTGAAGCCTAGTGATTGAACGATAAGGTAATTGAAAAAATAGTTGGCCGATTTGGGAAGATCCTGAGCCAGGAGAGTGGGAGTGCGAGTAGGATTAGCAATGACCTGGGGGATGACGTTGGCGATTCCCGAAGAGATTGCTGTGACCAGCACAAGCTCGATGAAAAGGAAGGTGAAATAAAAATCTTGTGTAACGACTTCGCGCTTACTCCGTGTTGGCGTGCCCACGAGGACTGCCAGCTTTCGTGACAACGCCGGTACGACAAGCTGGATCAACAAAGCAAGCAAGATAGATGTAACGGGACCTAGCACAAGTTAGCTCTCGCTTGCTTAGATGAATTAGATCGCCAGGACTGGTGCACAACAGCGTTCCGCTTCCTCTAAACCTCAACGGCAAATACGTCTCGAGCTTGGATAGTCTGAAGAGACCATAGCAACTATAACATGAAGAATTGCGAAATTGGTTGCGTATCACTCAAATCTCACGAGCGAAAGTATCCTTCGCCAAAAGCTTCGAAGTAGCGGCGCCATACTATGCGCCAGCCTTGCCGTCTGTTTGCTAGATGACTTACCTGCTATCAAGCTTATGATCCAGGAGGGCCATGGCTTGAGCCAGAAGAGCCATGGGACGGTCTCCCTAAGGTTACCGAGCTGAGATAGTGAACCGAGGAAAGTGGTCGGTATACCCCATAAGAACAGCATTGCTACGAACAAGACCAGGGCGATGCATGTCCTAATGAACCTCCCCCAGGAAGTCACGCCCATGTTAGGCCAGATGATCTCATGAGGAGCAACTTCCAGGAAACGAGGAGACATGCGACCGGCTTTATTGTGACTGACAAGACTGCACGCCATATGTGCAGCCATTTGTCTATCGAACTGTATGAACGCAGAATTCTGTTTCTTGAACAAGTCTTCATCATCCAATTTCGGTAGCAGGCTTCCGATTTGGACATTTAGATGAGCAATTTCTGCACGCAGCCAGGCAATCCTCGGTACTTTCTTCTTCTCCCCAGAGGCCCAGGGCTTGAACGAAGAGGCAGGCTTCCAGCTACCATTCTTCCCCTGGATAAGCGAAACCTGGGAGGCAGTCGAAGGCTTCAAGTACTTGCGCCATAGCTGTTTCTCCTCATGACAATCCAACTTGTAGGCTGTGAGGATACTTTGCTCATCATGATCGGTGTGCGCTTCGTTTCCGACCTCATGTGTGAGCGAGTCCTGAGATGTATTTCCCGGTGTTTTCTCCGAATTCATAACCTCTCCACTCTTTTGAAACTTTGTGTTGACCTTGCGTATAATGCTCAGCTCTTCTTTTTCCAGGGCGTGACGAAGCTTTCGGCGACGAGCCACCAAACCTCTCAAGAAACCGTAATCTCGATTCACCCAGACAGTCAACTTAGAGCGGTCATCGTTATCTACGAAAACATCGTAGAGTGCTTCCAGTGCCTCTTTGCTCCGATATTCGCTCGGTATGTTCGTGATGAGGACCGTCCTGGCTGAGGCCTTGAGTCTGTGATCTGGAGATGTGAGGAATCGCTGCCGCACGTCGATAAAGCTAATCTTTTCACGGTATATCCTGTACAGTGTCCATGAAATTGCCAAAATTGCGCATACCAAATGTGCCCAGTATCGATTCGTCTCGGTTGGGGCAACGTTCTGCCACGACAGTTGGTCAATGCCAGTGACCCTTGGTGTCACGAGAGTGCCACCTGCGATTGCAGGATGGTTATTCTGCCCTCCGTTGTAGTTGATCGGGAGGAGTATCGTCACAATGATACCCATCAATGGCACGAATATGATAAGCATCGCCCGGATCAGTCGAATAAAGAAGTATCCATCCAGCCCGCATTTCACCTTGAGCTCTTCGTCTTCAATACTGAAAATCCTGCGGATCCATTTGATTGGGTTCGCAGGTACGGTCTCGACCCGTAGTCTATCTTGTACAAGATATGTCTTGGGTTGGCTGTGGGCGCATCAGCTATAGCGCTTTGGTGCCATGGCATGATACTCACTAAATTCTCCGCCCTATGGCCGAGCTCTTGAGGAGAAAGAATCCAAAGAGCTCGAAGGCGAAAAGGCCCAGACTGACCGCAAGGTTGAGCACGAAGGCCTTGGTAGCGACCCCTTGCAGATTCTCCCCTTTGTTTGAGCCGTCGAGAATCCCAGGGAGACTGAGATTGATACCATTGCTGCTTGTGTTGCTGCTACCGGCCATGTTGATGAACACTGTCTGAAAGTAGGTCGAGCAGCCCAATGCAAGGGTGCCACGACCGTAGTGACAGACGGTGGGTGTGCAACCCCAACACCGTGTTAGAGCTGACCCCTAGGGGCGTCCTCGAGATGCCTGCATTGCCAAAGACTCATCGGATCCTTAGTAAACATGGGCCTCCATTGAACGACTTCAAAATAGCTTCTTTTGGGTGGCAAAGATAAAGGGAATGATATTTGCACATCTTAGTGCGTAAATGTCTAAAAGAAGAAGAAGATGAACCTACGGAAGTAGCCGCGGAAGATCTACGCTAACCTGAAAAGGCTTAGAATACTTAGCTCAGGTTTTGTTGGAAATAAGCCCTTCTGCCAAGATAATAAGCGAGTGGCCACGTCTATAAAGTCTTGTTGTCTATTCCTAGACGCCTTTTTACCTTTTTAGATATCTAGTATAGCTAAATCATCTATTAGACCCCTAAGACCGTTTAATAGGTTATAAGCCCGGCTAGCGCTATTTAATTATTATAAAGAATTATATCCGTAATTAGCTACGTTAGAGCTATTTATTATAAAAGAGAAAATATTAATAATAATATATCTTTCCTATATTACGGTCTTAAAGGAGGATAATTTCCTAGACTAGATTATTAATATTAGGGTATATCTACGTAAAGATAGGCTCTAGAAATATACTTAGAAAAAGGGAGATAAGAAGTCTTTAGAATAGAAGGAAAAGGCGTAGGAAGTAGCTAATTTTATAACTCCTACTATTAGTCCTATAGTTAAGCGAAAATTAATTAAGGCGGAATTTAATAATAGCTATCTAATAATTAGTCGTTTAACGTTACTACTCGCCCTTAAAGGGGACGCCTAGCTTATAAGGCTTACGAGGGAATATTATACCCTTTCGGCTAGTACTTTTAAGGATATTCCGGAGTTTCTAATATATATTAAGGTATTAGAGGAGTAAATTAACGCTATAAAGGTTAAAATAATAGGTGATAAATATACGCTCCTCTACCTATTAATAGCCCTACTAGAAGAATACCGCCTACTAGTCTAGCTATAGTTAATAACGCTAGATATTACGGCGGAAAAGGTAAAAGATATACTACTAGAGGAATATCGTCGTATTATAGGCATCTAAGAGAAGGATAATAATAGTATAGCGTATATAAGGCGTTTTAGTAAGTAGTCTAGGCCTAATAGGCCGGAGGTAGGATGATATCCTATTTATTAGAAGTTAGGGTATATAAAGGATACCTACTAGAAGGAATATCTAGATTAAATTCCTAATTAGATAAAGGAAAAGTACTCCCGATAACGCTAAGATAGGGCGGGGGTGGTAAGGTACGACAGCGATAGATAGGTATTCTAGGGATTTCTCTAAGAAGGGGAGACCTGGCAGGCCTTTCGTGGGTAGAAAAAGACCTATATGCGGAGACTTCTCTAGGAAAAGGGGAGCTCTATAAAGAAGAATAGTGGTAGTAATAGCCTATAACGGTTATAGCTACAAGAAGAATAGTGGTAGTAATAGCCTATAACAGTTATAGCTATAAATAGAAGAAGAGGATAGGTAAATAGCCCACGGAGTAGAGACTTCTTAAGGAAAGGGGAGCTCTATTTAGAATAGCTAATAGCTTATAACGGCCTTAGAACTATTAACCTAGTTAGTTATAGAATACCTGAATGGCCTAGTTAGTTACGGGAAAATTAGCTAATAGCCTATAACGGCCTTAGAACTATTAGCCTAGTTAGTTATAGAATATCTAAATAGCCTAGTTAGTCACGGGAAAATTAGCTAATAGCCTATAACGGCCTTAGAATTATTAACCTAGTTAGTTATAGAATAGCTAATAGCTTATAACGGCCTTAGAACTATTAACCTAGTTAGTTATAGAATAGCTAATAGCCTATAACGGCCTTAGAACTAGTAACCTAGTTAGTTATAGAATAAATAAGTGGCCTAGTTAGTTACGGAATAGAATATATTAACCTAGTTAGTTATGGAAGAAAGAATGGCCTAGTTAGTTATAAAAGAAAGAATGGCCTGGTTAGTTATAGGAAGGAAGGGGGAAATAGGCTGGATTTAGCCCATGACGGCTAGGAAATCTCTGTGGAATCTCCGCGTTAGACGTAAATGGTGACAGCGAGGCGGTGGTAGTAATGGCTTAAGGGGAGTGTTAGAAATAAGCCCTTCTGCCAAGACAATAAGCGAGTGGCCACGTCTACAAAGTCTTGGTTGTCTCGTTGTCTTGTTCCTAGACACCTTTTCACCTTTTCAGACATCTAGCATAGCCAAATCATCCATCAGACCCCTGAGACCGTTCAACAGGTTTTAGCTGGCTTGGCACTTGCGAGAAATCTCAACCTAAGTACGTACTTATCTGAATCACAGTATGATGAACACAACCCTTGCAAGACCGGCGGCATACCGACAAGGATCCAATCAAGTGATAATACGAATTTGTTAGTATGTTCCAATGTCACAGGATACATGTATTTTGGCTGCCTTTATCGTCAATAAATGACCCATCGATCAACCCCATATCACTGCATGAACCAGTCACCATTCCGTCAGTGCCATTCAAGTTAGACAATGAAAAGCCTTGTAAGCCAGTGTACTATATGGGACTCCTTTGGGCTTTTGTTTCCTGCAACATGGACTGAAGCGTGACAGGTGGTAATCCAAGTTTGGATTGCTCCATGTCAAAGATCATAACACAACAATTTCAACTTAGATCGGAATTCCAGTCCATTCCCTCCTGACGGTCATGTTTTGCGCTTCTAGCAAGGCGTGCTTTTGATATCTCTGATCGTCATTTAACGAAGCGTCTTGCCTCTCAAGCCCAACCAATGGCAAACTGGGAGCCATCGTGCATAAGGTACTTCCCGAGGTGATTGAGATGGCTGTGTGCGTGACAACATGAGCCTTATCTTGGACGTCGCCCATAACCCAGTGGGTAAGTCAGACATAGCAACGGCTAACGTGATAAGGTTTAGACTGCACATATTCTAGATCTGTATAGTAGATGTTGATCCGCCCAGGCATTGAATCCCATCGTTAGCCGCTGCTACGTCTGACTTACCACCTGGTTATGGAACATGAAGCCATCATCTTTCGAAATCTAGGGTAAGCGCGCCGGCGCGCCGCGCCCGTCCGGTCCGGCAACGACCCCTAATACTACTTTACCCCGCACAACACTACTACTCGTACTGACCACAAGTGAGTCCCAACGCTAGATTGATTGGTGGCACCTCCCGAAACTACTAAGCGAGAGGACTCACTTGTGGTCAGTACGAGTAAGGTAGTCGTAAGACTCAGGTACGTCCGTACCATTTCACCACAAAGCTTTGATCATTCTTCGATCAATTTACTTGCCGAGGTTACCATGCATTCTTACAGAAATCCTAAGCGAAATCCGACGACTCAAACGATACCGCTTAATCGAACGTCGCACTCCTCCGGGCGGTCATTACCACGGCGGGAGGCAAGCACTCGGTGCAACGAGCAAGTCCCTAACAAAGTTACCTGCCCGATCGAGCGTCTAAATCCTCGCCAGGACTCGAATCCTTGGCGATGAGACCCATGATCGTTTTTGAACACAATGATCTGGATTTCCGACGACCATGCAATGCAATGCAAGGACGTGCATATAGATCTCTGTCGGGCCCGCCAGCCCCCTCGCGGGTTGCGACGAACGCGGAGCAACATGGGATTTGTGAAGGGAACCTCTCTGATGTGCCCATTGACCAGATCTGGCAAGAGATCAAGAGACTTTATGTCAAGCCTCTCCACGACTTCGGAGTGGCGTTGATTATCCAGTCAAATGCTGTTTGGGCCGACTTAGATAGCCATTCCCTGCTGCCACCATGCTCATGTAGTTGTCCGCTAGCGGCATAACCGATATCTGATCGGTTGCACGACTCTATCGATGGCATGCGAGATAGCGATCACGGTGGCAGGTCTCATTTGGTTCTCAACATTGCGATCGAACAACATTCCACGAAGTCGGGGCCGACATCTATTGGCTGGAAGTGGTGTTGAAAAGGCTTAATCCGAAATGGGTGCGACTTGAAACAGGCGATTGATAGGAAATAGGCAGGTGGTCGACCTCAGCGATAAGGATCATTCACTTCCAAATTCGTTGCCACAATGTGTGGGCTAGCTATATTACATATGAAGATGGTTGCGTGCCTTCCGAGCTCGAGCAGCTGTTCCCTTGCGGTACTTGACGTTTCGATATCCTCTATCCGTTCCTCTGCCCACCATGTCGACTATCATAAAGCGACTTGGCTTCGGCAAGAAGCAGGACAATGTCTTGAATGCTGAAGTTGTTAGCCCCGAGTCGGGCTCGGGCTCAGATATCCTGGCATCATCAGATGTCAAGGATGAGAAGGGCCTCAATGTTGTGGAACACCAAAGCAACGTCATCACGGCATCTGGCAATGATAGACATATCTCCGAGGTAGAAGTCAACACAACACTGCATCAAATCCAGAAGAAGCATCGATGGGACCCCAACCTGCCTGAAGAGCTGGAGGAGGAGATCGAAGAGAATACCGAAGGGCACAACTTAGCTGGAGAACTTCGTCTAGTGGATGAAATCATAGAGAACTCGCCATATCCTGAAGTTCGCGCCGCTGTTCGAAATGTGAGTATGCCCATCTTGTAATCCTCCCTGTACTGAATCGTCTCCAGTACGACGAGGATGTCCCAATCAACACTGTCCGCGCCTGGGTGCTTGGAATGCTCTTGACGACCCTCGCCTCGGGTCTGAATGCTCTCTTCGCGCTGCGCCAGCCGGCTATTACCATCACTTCGCTCACCGTCCAATTGGTCGCATACCCTCTTGGTGTTGCCTGGTACTATGCAATGCCCAAACGAGAATTCCGTATTTTCGGCAAATCTTTCAGTTTGAACCCTTGCGAATTCAATATGAAAGAGCATACCATAATCGTCGTCATGGCGAACGTCAATGTCGCGGGAGGTGTCGCTTATGCAACGGACACCCTTACAGCTCAGAGAGGTTTCTACGGACAGAACTTTGGTTGGGGTTTCAACCTGCTGTTGTGCATATCTACACAGATGATTGGGTACGGACTCGCAGGTATTTTCCGCAAGGTACTGGTTTGGCCATGTAAAGCACCTCCACCTTTTGCAAACTTCTGGTCCTGATGATTTGCAGCTGCTATGATCTGGCCGACGACTTTGATCAATACTGCTCTCTTCTATGGTCTCCACGACAAATCCAAGACCGACCCGGCAAAGACGAATGGCTGGCGAATCTCACGATACCGATACTTCTTTATCGTTTTCGCAGGCTCCTTTTGCTGGTACTGGTTTCCAGGCTTCATCGCTCCATTCCTTAGCGTGTTCTGCTTTGCTTGCTGGATTCGCCCGGACAACGTGGTCGTCAATCAACTTTTTGGTGGATGGACTGGGGTGTCGTTGCTTCCCATTACCTTTGACTGGACGCAAATCAGTGCTTATGCTTACAGTCCATTGATCCCGCCTTGGCACGCCATCGCAAATACGCTTATTGGAGTCATCCTTTGGTTCTGGATCGCAACCATTGGTATTCACTATTCCAACACATGGTATGCGGACTTCTTGCCGATCAGCGATTCTCAGAGCTATGACAATACGGGGTCTCTCTACAACGTGACCAAAATCTTGACCCCAGAATATACCCTGGATCTGGCCAAGTACCACGCATATTCTCCTCTCTTCCTTTCCACCACCTTCGCTTTAGCCTACGGCCTATCGTTCGCAACCATCTCTGCTGTTCTCGTGCAGACGGCCATCTTCCACGGTCCAGATCTCTGGAAGAGAATGCGTAATATTCGAACCGACGAAGATGACGTTCACTTACGAATCATGGGCAAATACAAAGATGTGCCGCAATGGTGGTACACCAGCTTATTCATGATTATGCTCGGCATTTCCCTTGGCGTATGTCTTGGATATCCAACAAACATGCATTGGTGGGGATTCTTCCTTGCCATCATTATCGCAATCGTGTGGTTTGTCCCCATTGGTATGATTCAAGGCATGACCAGCATTCAGATTGGCCTCAACGTCTTTACGTAAGCCATTTCCGCTCCCCTAATCGTTTCCTCGCCACTAACGGACTCCCCTAGCGAGTTCGTAACGGGTTATATCCAGCCCGGTCGCCCGGTAGCGATGATGCTTTTCAAAACCTACGGCTACATCACAATGGCTCAGGGCCTCTACTTCGCCCAAGATCTCAAATTGGGCCAATACATGAAGATCCCACCACGAACCATGTTCATGGCTCAAACAGTCGCCACCTTGTGGGCCTGCATCGTGCAAGTCGGCGTCCTGGAATGGGCTCTTGGGGGCGCCATCACCGATATCTGCACCCGACATCAAGCCAACAAGTTCAACTGCCCCACTGGTCGCGTTTTCTTCAATGCATCCGTCATATGGGGCTTGATCGGCCCACAGCGCATCTTCTCGGCTGGCAGCCTGTATGCGAACCTCCAATGGTTCTGGCTTGCCGGCATCCTCGCTCCAATCTTCGTCTATGTCCTTGCACGCATGTTCCCCCGTACACCCATAAAGTACATGTCCTTCCCCCTCATCTTTGGCGGGACGGGTCAAGTGCCTCCCGCCACCCCTCTCAACTACCTTACGTGGGGCATTGTCGGGTACGTTTTCAATCATCACATCCGCAACCGCTATCGCGGGTGGTGGATGCGGTTCAACTACATCACGAGTGCGGGCTTGGATGTTGGATTGGCGATATGCACCATTGTGATCATTTTGGCGCTGAACCTGACAAACGTAAGTATGACGAGTTGGTGGGGGGTTAGTGCTGCAAATAACAATGCGGATAATTTGGGTACGGCCGTCAAGATCGTGAATCCTGATCCGAGCGCTACAGGGAGATTCTTCGGACCGACGAACTGGTAGGGGGGTTGGCGAGGATGACTTTCAATTGTTTGGGCGGGGAAACATGCTTGGTGCTTGCTTGAGACTTCATGTAGGATATGATGATGCACGCATGTCACTCACGAAGTTAACGCCACAGCTGGTACGAATATATTACATCCATTCCTATGCTACTGCAGTTACTTAGGTTATATTAGCCTAATTACAGCTTATGACATACTGATATACAGTGGTGAAAGCGTGAAGTCGAGGCCTGACTGTAAGGGACATGACCAAGCGAGTTGGTGTTTCGGATCATTGATATGCTGTAGGATTGTACGGACGCATTGCCGTAGAGTGCAAATAAGCCGCTCTGTGGCGCAGGCTTTTCGTAAGATGAGGTGGTTGTCTACAAGAGTAGATATTGCCATTCTTGTCGAGGCTTTGACGACAGGAGCAGAGACGCTGAGACAGTCAAGTCATGGTATCGATGCTGATCATCTCATATCAGGTGTTGAGGATGAGAAATGCTGATTTGGGAAGGGAGAGTACCACAGAGGAGGTTAGAAGAGTGGTGGACAGAGGGGAAGAGAGCAAGTGAGGCTCTCGACTCTTGTAACCGATTTATGGAGTGAAGTTCGCCAATACAATAGCGTTCGTTATATTCACATTGGTAGTTATTATGATAGAGACCTGATTGTCAAGGCGTCAGCATGAAGTGACCAATCGTCGATGTTCAGTCACCTACTCAAGCAATATATTTCCACGTCCTTACCACAACGAACCTTTACCTGCACAACAAAATCACAGTTCCAGATGTCTCCACCAGTGCCGCTCATCGCGATCCCAACTATCTCAGACCTTTACAAGTCTGGCGATCTTCAACCCGCAGACCATGAAGATATAGGAGCGCCGTTACCACCGGCTTCAGCAGCGCTCAACGCCAAAGTCTCGCTGATTCGTACCTCCATCACTACTCTCGCGACTACGTCTATCGTCAATGCAGCGAATGAATCATTACTGGGTGGAGGTGGCGTCGTAAGTCACACTCTTCTCATTCTTCTCAGGGAACTCGGTCCCAGCATGGACGCAACACGCCGTGTCACTGGAAATTGTAATATCTGAATTTGTCTGGAAAGCCCACTCTCCTAGCTACTGCTTGCTCTGATAGAATGTCCCTAGCTAACTCTACCAACCAGGACGGTGCCATCCACTCCGCCGCCGGTCCCTCCCTCCTCCACGAATGCCGCGCCCTCAACGGCTGCCCCACTGGCTCCGCCAAGATGACCTCCGCCTACGCCCTCCCCAGCAAACACATCATCCACGCCGTAGGACCCATCTACGAACGCGCGAAACGGCATTCCGACGACCGCCCCGCCGAGCTTTTGACCTCTTGCTACAGAACAAGTCTACAGCTCGCAGCAGAGAAGGGGGGCAGTATAGCATTCAGCTGTCTCAGCACAGGCGTCTATGGGTATCCATCGGGGGAGGCTGCGGAAGTGGCTTCCAGGGAGGTGAGGAGGTTTCTGGAAGAAGATGATGGGGGGAGATTGGAACGGGTGGTGTTTTGCTGCTTTGAGGCAAAGGATGTAAGGGCTTATGGGGAGTGGTTGCCGTATGTTCACACACCCTTGTATCAAAAAACCCAACCTAACAAAGTCCTAAACACAGTAAGATATTTCCACCCACCACCGAAAACCTCCCCTCCACCAAACACAGCGAGGAGCCAACAGCCCCCAATACCCAACCCACCACCACCCCCGTCCCGAAAACCGATCCATCCCAAGCCAACAAGCACCCCCACCCCACCGAAGACATCGAAAAAGACTGGGAAGCCGTCGATAAGCCCAGCGTCGAAACCTCCACAGAGAAACCCACAGATATTAGCGATGAAGGTGAGAAAGTGGAGGCGCCACGACTGGCTGATGAAGAGGGAGAGAAGGTTGAGAGACCGAGGGAGAGGGAGCCGGTGGATGAGTTGGCGGAGAGTGGGGAGGTGTTGCCGAGGGGGTTGTTGAGGGATTGGTAGGTGGGGTTGGGGTGGGTGGGATGTTGGGGTGGGGTTGGGATTGGGTGTGGTGAGGGATGCGGGGTGGTAGGTGGGTGTTGTGGATGAGGGATGGAATATGAGATATGAGATATGGCATGCGTACGGACTTTTTATACCCAGATTGAACGAGTATCCCGCTACATGGGTTGTAGTATTTATTGCAAAGAGACAGTCAGCCAGATACTTAGCCACTGTTGTTGATGGATCCACTCCGCTCTGAAACAGCTATCAGACTATACTATTCCCGTCATAAAACCCTATCCGTCATCGCTCCTACCAACACTAATATCCATCTCAAACCCCCAAACCCAACCCATCAAAGCACACAAGCCCCCTACGACCCCTTCCCCGCATCTTCCTTCAAGCTCACAATCCGATTCAGCACCACCCTCCCCCCTTCACTCTCCCTATCCATCGTAAAATACGCCACCCTCAGCCCCTGAAACCTCACAGTCTCATATCCCGCATCTGCATTCTCCACCCCCTTCTCCCCCTCCTCCCGCGGCCACGGCGCTCTTCTTCGGATCTCCTCTAGTCCGGTCTCTACCATTGCGTTGGGATAGATTTCTTCGCTGTTGGGGTTGAGGTCGTGGAGGAAGCCGCCGGGGGCGGAATCGGGGTTTTCGGAGTTGAAGAGGGGGTTGGAGATGCGGATTTCGGCGTTGATGTAGGAGGAACCGACCCATTGGATATAGGTTTTTGGTTTTTTGAAGGTGGTTCCTTCGGCGGGTTTGTCGTAGGTGGCGTGCACGGCGGTGACGAGGTTTGTTTCTGGATCTTTGGTGAAGGAGGTGGCGGTGATGGGGTAGGGGACTTTGAGGAGGCCGACGGCTTTGCCGGGCGCGAGGCGGAAGTAGTCTTTGCTGTCGACCTCGCGGAAGTCGGAGCGGTCGATGTATATTGTTTGGGTGAAGGGGACGGTGTGGGTTCCCATCGCGGGATCTTTGCCGAAGGGGACGTCGACGTGTTCGATATAGTCGTCTGGGAGGTTGGAGATGGTGACGGGGATGGGGTCGAGGAGGAGCATGAGGCGGGGGACGGATTGTTCGAGGTAGCGGCGCACGGTCTGTTCGAAGCGGACGGTTTGGATGTTTGTGAGGGAGGTGGAGACGCCGAGCTCGTTTACGAAGGCGAGGATGGCGCCGGGGGGGACGCCGCGGCGTCGGAGGGCGATGAGGGTGTAGAGGCGGGGGTCGTCCCAGTCGCGGACGATGTGTTGGTCTACTAGGGTTTTGATTTTGCGTTTGGAGAGGACGGTGCCGGTGACGTTGAGGCGTCCGTATCTATAGGCTATTAGCAATGATCGAACATGGAATGAGCACTACGACGTACTCTCGTTGCATGGGCTTGTAGATTTCCACAGCGTCACATAGCCACTCGTAAGAGACTCTTGACAATTGAAACTCTGTCGTACATAACGAATGGGAAATGTTCTCGAAGCTATCGCAGAGACAGTGGGTGAAATCGTAAGTTGGATATATCCTCCACTTGGAACCCGTACGATGATGTGGCTTGTCAAGGACTCGATAGGCCGATAGGTCCCACATTTGAGGGTTCCCATCCGTAAGATCTTGCTTCATGCGTAGAACGGCTTCTTTCGGTTTATACTTGCCATCTCGCATTGCTCGGAATTCATGTAGTGACTCCTCTGGAGGCCTGTCACGATGTGGACATGCATAACGAGGACCATGATTCTCTCCACCTCGCTGAAGTTTAATTTCGGTATCTACGAGGACTATCAGCAGGGTTCTTGTACGTACCATCACAGTGCCAAACCGGAACAATGGCAGACGTAGGCACCGTCTTTTTCGACCAAGGCTTCAGCCAATTCGTAAAGCTTGTCGAAGTTATCACTTGAATAAGTCACCTTGAATGGCTTGAAGCCCAGCCATCCGATGATGTCTTGGATGGCGGTGAAGTATTTCTCTTCTTCTGCTTCAGGGTTGGTGTCATCGAAACGAAGGTAACAAAGACCACTGTGATACCTAGCAAAGCCAAAGTTGATCGCTATCGCTTTGCTGTGACCGATGTGTAAGTATCCGTTGGGCTCGGGGGGAAATCTAGTAGTGATATCGCTGGTTGGGTTTTCATTGAAGACGGTCTTGAGGAAGCCCTCCTTGAACATAGAATTCGGATCTACAGGAGTCGAGGGCACATTAGGGGCCTTCTCCTTTTTGGCCGGAGCAGGCTTGGATTCTTTTGCCGGCTTAGGTTCTTTTGGCTTCTTTGCTTTAGCATCTTTCTTTACTTCCTTTGGCCGTTCGGGTAGTGTTGTACTTGGACTTGGTCCTGCTTTGTCTACTGGATCCATTCTTAGCTTGATACACACAAGAAGCTACGCCTAAGTTATCGAATTGCATTTATCATTGACTCCTCAGATATCTTGGCACCTTGGCAACGCCCCGGTCTTAAGTTAGCCACTGGGCGCCACTTTGCCGGCATTCTGCCGAGCCGAGATGCCATCCCTGCAAGAATTTGTAGTTCTAGGAACACCTGGAGCTTTGTTCATCAAATATGATGCCATCTCATTCTCTGTGCCGCCCATCCTGTTGATTTGTTCGTGTGGCGCGGGCGTTGTGACTGCAATGTAAGTCAACTCGGTTCTAGAAATACAGCACAGCGAACGCGACTTATGAACGCTGCAGGGCGCCTCTTGTGAAGAACCCCCAGATCCAGTCCGCCACACTACATAATCCGTTACCTCTCTATCTCCACACATACATATGGCCTTTCCTTGCAATATGGCCCGCCTTCTTCGCCATCTATCTTTCAGAGGAGAGGTACAACACGTATATTTCAGGATCTGAGTGGACATTTGTCTGGGCAGGCTCAATCATCACGGCACAGTCTTTGGCATGGCTTACAACACAATGGAACGTCAACCTGGCGACTTTGTTCACATCCGTAACGGCTAGGGATGTTCGAGATGCTAAGCTCATCAAAGTCATTCCCGTCACCAATGCCGGATCGGCCGAAATCTGCCCCTTGCTTAGAGACAATGTATGAACCATCCAAGCATTCAGGGAAACATACTAAATTCGAGAATAGGTCGGCGGCAAGCAAAGCATCTCTTTCCTCTTTCAAAAGCGCCGGTTCTTCTACACTCCCGAGAGCGACAGTTTTGCGCCCCAGTCATACGAGATAGACAAGGAGCCGAGACCGGCGATCGAGACCTTCCAGAAGTCGCAGGGTTTGACGACAAGTGCGGAGATTGAAAAGGTACAACAGCAATACGGAGACAACACCTTTGACATACCTGTACCTACATTCACCGAGCTATGGAAGGAGCATGCCGTGGCCCCTTTCTTCGTCTTCCAGATGTTCTGCGTTGGGCTTTGGCTGTTGGACGATTACTGGTACTACTCACTGTTCACTTTGGTGATGCTGATTGGATTTGAAAGCACGGTTGTGTGGCAGCGGCAGAGGACACTGACCGAGTTTCGTGGAATGAGCATCCAGCCTTATGAAATTTATGTGTATAGGCAGAAGCAGTGGGAGCAAATTACAAGCGATAAGCTATTGCCAGGCGATCTGGTCTCGGTCGGTCGGACGAAAGAAGACAGTGGAGTGGCTTGCGACATGCTTCTTGTGGAAGGTACGGCGATTGTCAATGAAGCTATGCTGTCTGGAGAGAGCACGCCTTTACTGAAAGATTCTGTTCAACTTCGCCCAGCCGACGCGCCCCTCGATCCTGAGGGTCTGGACAAGAATGCCTTCCTATATGGTGGCACCAAAGTCCTCCAAGTCACTCATGGAAACGCGAGTGAAGATGCACCCGGGACTGTACCAACACTTGTTTCTGGCGTGGCCCCTCCACCAGACAATGGCGCAATGGCGGTGATAGTCAAGACCGGATTCGAGACAAGCCAAGGCAGCCTCGTTCGGACGATGATTTATTCAACAGAAAGAGTCTCGGCGAACAATGTCGAGGCGCTGCTCTTTATCCTCTTCCTTCTCATTTTCGCAATTGCCGCTTCGTGGTATGTGTGGCAGGAAGGTGTAGCCAAGGACCGCAAGCGATCAAAGCTTTTGCTCGATTGTGTCTTGATTGTTACAAGCGTTGTACCACCGGAGCTGCCAATGGAGCTTAGTCTTGCCGTCAATACCAGCCTTGCTGCCCTCAGCAAGTACGCCATTTTCTGCACAGAGCCCTTTCGGATACCATACGCTGGTAGGGTCGACATTGCTTGCTTTGATAAGACCGGGACTTTGACTGGTGAGGATCTGGTCGTGGATGGTATTGCGGGACTCTCACTGGACGACAAGAACGCAAAGACCGAGAAAGATGGCGCTCACAGCAAAGTAACATCTGTTCTTGAAGCTGGCCAACAGACAACTCTTGTCCTCGCAACCGCTCACGCTCTCGTCAAACTGGATGAAGGAGAGATTGTTGGTGATCCTATGGAGAAAGCTACACTAACTTCTCTTGGCTGGACTCTGGGCCGTAATGACACCCTATACGGCAGACCAACAACCTCCAGTAAGGGTAGTTCGAGTGGCGAAGTCGTGACAATCAAGCGGCGATTCCAATTCTCCTCATCGTTGAAGCGACAGAGCTCTGTAGCGACTGTTCTGACCACTGATCGGTCAACGTCTAGGAAGGTTAGGGGCACTTTTGTAGGTGTCAAAGGAGCGCCAGAGACTATTCGCAAAATGTTGACCAAGACTCCACCAAAGTACGAAGAGACATTCAAGTACTTCACAAGAAACGGAGGCCGTGTCCTTGCTCTTGCTTATCGATACCTCTCAACAGACAACGAGCTAGGTCAGACCAAGATCAACGCTCTAATGCGGGAAGATGTCGAATCAGGCCTGACATTTGCTGGCTTCCTAGTACTGCAGTGTCCCCTTAAGGACGATGCTATGAGTGCTGTTCGCATGCTGAATGAGAGCAGCCATCGGTGTGTCATGATCACAGGTGATAATCCACTTACGGCAGTACATGTCGCCCGCCAAGTCGAGATCATCGACCGCGATGTTCTTATCCTTGATGCTCCTGAGCATGACGATAGTGGCAAGAAGCTTGTTTGGAAAAGTGTAGATGACAAGGTGAACATATCAGTCGATCCTAGCAAGGCCTTGGATGAGGAGATCATTCAGAGTAAGGACCTATGCGTTACTGGGTACGCGTTAGCAAAGTATAAAGATCAGCCTGCTCTTCCTCAACTCTTACGTCACACCTGGGTATACGCTCGAGTGTCCCCTAAACAGAAAGAGGACATCCTCTTAGGCCTAAAGGACGCGGGATACACAACGCTCATGTGTGGCGATGGCACTAATGATGTTGGCGCACTAAAGCAAGCGCACATCGGTGTTGCTCTTCTCAATGGGTCGCAGGATGACCTTAACAAAATAGCAGAACACTTCCGAACGACCAAGATGAAGGAGGTTTACGAAAAACAAATTAGTATAATGAAGAGGTTTAATCAGCCTGCGCCGCCTGTCCCTGCACAGGTCGCTCACATCTACCCGCCGGGGCCCCAGAACCCTCACTACGAGAAAGCGATGGAGGCGCAAGCGCAAAAGAAAGGGGCTGCTGGGGACGGCGCAGCAGCTTCAGAAGCTGCACAGAAAACCGAGGTCCAGACTATCACATCTCCGGGCGCAAAGGCTTTACAAAACGCAAATGGGAACTTGAAGCCCCAGCAACAGAAACAACTCAAAGCGCAAGAGCAAGCCGCTGGTCTGGCCGATAAGCTCACCTCTACGATGATGGAGCAGGAGCTTGACGAGAATGAGCCTCCGCGGATCAAGCTCGGCGATGCCTCGGTTGCAGCTCCATTCACAAGCAAGCTTGCCAATGTTATCGCGATACCAAACATCATTCGACAAGGTCGGTGTACTTTGGTAGCGACCATCCAGATGTACAAGATATTGGCATTGAATTGCCTGATTAGTGCGTATAGTCTTAGTGTGCTCTATCTCGAAGGCATTAAGTTTGGAGATGGCCAAGTCACAATCAGCGGTATGCTCATGAGCGTGTGCTTTCTTTCCATCTCAAGAGCAAAGGTAAACCACTCCTCCCAATCTCTACCCTCGCCCTCAACTAATATTGCGAAGTCCGTCGAAGGCCTATCCAAAGAACGTCCTCAACCCAACATCTTCAACCCTTACATCATCGGCTCGGTCCTCGGCCAGTTTGCCATCCACATCGTCACCCTCATCTACCTCTCACGCTACGTTCAGCGCGTCGAACCTCGCTCCGATGACGTCGATCTAGAGGGCGCGTTCGAACCCTCACTTCTCAACAGTGCCGTGTACCTGCTGCAACTGATACAGCAGATATCCACTTTCGCCATCAACTACCAAGGCCGCCCCTTCCGAGAAGGCATCCGCGAGAACCGCGGCATGTACTGGGGCTTGATTCTCGTCTCCGGCGTCGCATTCTCTTGCTCGACGGAATTCATTCCCGAGATCAATGAGAAATTGAAGCTGGTGCCTTTCACGACGGAGTTCAAGTTCATCATGACGGCTGTCATGGTCGTCGACTATGCGGGTTGCTACGTTGTTGAGAAAGTGTTGAAGCATCTGTATAGCGACTTTAGACCGAAGGATATTGCGGTCAGGAGGGATGACCAGCTGAGAGCGGAAGAGAGCAGGAAGGCGAAAGAAGCGCTTGAGGCGCTCGAAGAGAGCAAGGCCGTGGTCAGTAACGGCGTATTGTAGATTCAGGATCTGTGTCTTAGATGAGTCCTTTTCGTTTCCAATAGTGTTGTTCTAATCTACATTGAAATACCTAGTCGTGGTATCAACCAAACTACACATGTCCCAGTATCCCCAAAACTCCCTCGTCATCATTACTATCTATCCAACCGGCGAAGAGTCTAGCAACAGATATCATGCTATCCTTGACAATGCACCACCAAACCCCCGAACCCAATCTACTAAAGGACGAAAGTCTCCGAAAATACCACCCGTTAATATCGTACATTTCACTTCTTCCGAAGTCCCCTTCCCTTCGCTTCAGATCCCATACTACACATCCACCTCCAAGCCCCCGAACCAATCTACCAAAGGACGAAAGTCTCCGAGAACAGAAACCCGTCGGTATCGCAGATATCTTCCGAACTCGCCTTTCCCCTTCCTTCCCTTCCGTCCCATCTCACGCGCGCCATTGCTGGATTTGCATTACCGTACCATCATCATATAAAGCCAACCATTTCTACCACCCTGAACTATTGTCTTTTAGATTATAAGAGTCACATCTCTCAAACAACATACGACATCCATAGAAAAGACCAAGCACGCAGCATTCTACTATTACTATTAGATATGGAGAAATCAAAATTACCCACGCCACCACCAACACCACCGCCCTCACCACCACCCTCGCCACCACCCATTCCACCCGATATACCACCTCCTCCCCATTGAATTTCTCGCCGCCCACCCCGCCGCCTGATTTGGCTTGCTAGATGATGATTGTTGGGGAGGAAGGGGGATAAATTAAGACTCTGGTGATAGCGTTCTTCAGGAGAGGGCGTCTGGGTAACGGTTCTAGAGGCGGCGTTAATTGATCAACCATTAGGAAGGGCTCGCAAGCTGATGATGAGGCGTTGGGGCGAAGGATTGGGTGATTGGGTTGGTTAATATACCCTGGCATAAGCGCAGTGGTGGGTTCGAGAGTTGCAATCAAATTTTTTATGGCATAGTTTTTCTGCTGGGAAAGGGGGCCGGAACAAAAGGTATTAGGTGGGGACGAAGGTGCATTGTCTTCTCTCAAACGGAGTATAATTGACAGAGATCTATTATACCAACACGGTAGTAATCCAACTCGCCACCATCTATCATACCCTTGCCACACCCAACAATCCATGAAATTATACCCCCCCACCCCTGAAGGATCGCATGACTTTTCAATACCACTCTCATCAGTTAGACAATGCATCCGCCTTAAGGTTTTAGAGTGAGGTACTACCGTAAAGGGGCAAGATGGAGGGTTCTGATGAGGCGGGGATGATATGCGATGAGACCTGGTATTTCTTGGTATTTGACACGCAGAATGCTTGTATTACTTTCCGTTATAAGGTATAGAGTAGGGGGTAATAAGGAGGAAGAATGAATGATGGAAGTAAAAGGAATAGTGCCAAGCTTTGCATATTCTAGCTGTTTTGCATACGCTAGACAGCTTGGCACGGTCACTTCACCGCGTAGAGATCACCTTGTCTCATCAATACCTCAGTTTTGTGACTTGCTATTTTGCGCAGGATTTTGGAATAGCATCTTTGTCTTTCCGGTAATCCAATTGGAGCCCTGCTTATTTCCTGGAACTGCATAAGCAGAATAAGACCTTCGAAGCCTGGCTGTGCTTCCTTTTGTCGTACGCATCAATAAAAATCAGTACCCCAGGATTGGGCTCGTTGATAGACAAGCCTTCTGCCGTGGTACCCACACAATGGCTGGTGCTGAAAAGCAGTCTCGGGCCAAGTCCACTCTTGCAATTGAATCTATTCAGACCACAACACGCCAACGAGAGCAGCACACCGAAGTCCGGCTCCGTACATGCTTTCTAAGCCTACCTGCCGAGCTTCGCAATAATATCTACCGACTCTGTCTTGCCACCGGGCGGGTGTTGGCTATCAAAGATATGCACCCTGACGAGTTTCAAGCGAGGAAGGAGGGAGGTCGTTGCCCTTGGAGATCTACCTACACGGCACCGGACCATTGTAGGGACATGTGCTACAGTTGCCCTGGCACCTATCTCAGGCGATTTTGTTCCTTCAATGATCCTCGGACGATGTATGATTTGACTACATATATTCCGGGTAATGCGCTTGCTCTAGAGAACACTACAATAGCGATCCTGGCTGTCAATCACCAGCTCAGACAGGAGGCTGGGTCCCTGTTCTATGGATCGAACATCTTCAACTTCGGTACTATGAGTTCACTCGTTCCTTTTCTAAAGGATCGGGCGCCAGATACTCGCAGATATATCAAAAGTCTACAGCTCGAGCTTCATGTATATGCAACGAATTGGTATCCTAGCTTTGCCGAGCATGGAAGACCGGAAGCATGGAAGCGAGCCTTCACAGCATTGAAGAAGCTGCCTTATCTTCAACTGAATACACTTCGCATCAAACTTGACGATGGCCACTGCCAATTCTACGGTGAGGGTCTCAAGACGCATACACCGCAAATGCGTTGGTTGCATAGATTAGCGGAGATCAGCACTCTAGACTCCCTCGGCGTTCAATACTTCATGCGGTGCCAACGATTCATTCCTGGTGAGTGGTACGGAGGACTCCCTTGGTTCGAAATGCCTTCTGAGTTAGGAGGTCCTTACAACGCGGGAGATGTGCGTGATACCCAGGAGGAGCTCTGGATGTTCCTAGCACCGAGAATGCTCACACGAGTGGAAGGGAACAGCCACGAAGCCGAGACGCTGCAGCATCGTCGCATCAGAATGCCTGAACCTATCACGACCACTTATGAAGATTTGGGAGACGACATTTTACGAGTAGATTGAAGGTGTAAGGGCCCTTAATATAACCTTATTTCCTTCTTCTTGAAGATGGCTCTCGTGGCTGCTCGCTTCTGTTACAGGCACAATAACTCTTCACCGACGTTCATCTTCAAAGGCTTGTTCTCACTTCATTCAGAATCTGGTTGGGAAAGCTAGCATTCCAGTGAACATTCCCTCAATCTTACGTACTGGAGTTTGCGGAATAATGTCGTGAAATTTCAATCGGGCGTTCAGGATGAGCGATTTCTACAGGAAACGGCCAAACGTCAACGTCAGCAGCTATGGGCCGATTTGACGTGAAATACACAGCCTTGGCGCAGACGATATACCTTCATCATGCTCGATTCCCCGTACCGAACGACAGCCTGCATTGACACTCTACAGTTGGCGCACTCTATTGGTTGGTGCGGACTTCCCTTACTTTATCCAGCCTCCAAGAACGGCTATGAATTCTACATCTTGACCTGGCTGATCTTCATGTTATCTACTGTTGTACAGCAAACATATGTTCAGGCGCTTACGCTCGAGATCTTCTTTTCCTTCCAAGTGTCTCCAGGACCCTTGTTCGACGAGGACAAGAAGCTTGGGAAATCTAGTACCAGTAAGTAAGCGACAATAATACAACGGCTACGAAACGTCAAAAGTTGACAGTCGCATATCATCACGAGCGACGCCATGGTGTCGGACCTTTGTCGATCTCCGATTTAATCCCTAGGAGTTGAAGAAAAGACAAATTAATGCCACTATATCTTCAGCCACGAAGACTCACACGAGCTATAAAGCGCTAAAACATCTGACCGAGATCGCACAGCGTAGTTGCAAGACCGATTGTCTTATACATCAGCGAGATTCGGATACTAACAAGACGGCCCTCACCTCGCATTCAGTCAACTCTCCTCCAGCATCAACATTCACCCCTCGGAAACCGCCATCAGTAATCAGACTTTGGAAGAATCGAAGGAATTCAAGGAAAACCTCATCGAAGCTTACAATCTACTACTGAAAACCAAAATTTGACGACCTTGCGTTCTAAACTCTTCATCCCTCCTACTAGTAACTACATTTCCATACAGTACCATATCATACCATACTATAACCCACATACTACCACATCATCTATAGCAGCCTTATTATCCCTACTCGTTCTATATACCTCAACTTTCTCCTTTCACAAAATGCAACATAGCATTTACACCCTCTCCCACTCCAGTCCCATATCTTCTCCCCCCGTCCTACACCCTATATCTATACCTATACCCTAATCCACATCTAATTCTTCTCCTTCTATCTCTCCTTCTACATCGACTCATCAGTTTAACATACCGCTTAGACCCTGCTTCCTCTCCCCATCATGATTTTCCGAGTCCCCATCCCATACCCATACCCTATACCCACCACTTCCCCAACCCCCATACCCCTCCCTCTCCCCCACACCTACAAACCCCCACCTCTCCACACCTCCCACCCACCACACCCCCCCTCCAACTCCCCACCCCCGTCGCATATCCCCTATCCCATACCCCACTCACCCTCTCATATATATCTACAACCACCCTTCCAATAGCAAACACCACGTCCTAAACCCCAACACCAATACCAATCCTAGCTCCCCATTCCTTCATCAATTCCCCAATGAACTATAAGCATTTCCACGTACTGTACTATCATCTGTTGAAATTGTGATGCCATGGTGTATATATGGTATGGTTAGAGGTGGGAGGAGTTAAGGGTTGGAGTGGAACGGGCTTGGGGTGGGGTTTGTGGGGTGTGGGGTGTGGGTTATGATTGGGGGTTAGGGGAGAGATGGGAATGGGGATGTGTAGGAATATATATAGGGATGGGGATGAGAATGGTCTGGAATGGCTTTCAGGGGGTTTGGGAGGGTTCAGATAGGGATGGTGTAGGTATAGGCATGGTACAAAATATGTTCAGTGCATAACCAATAAACATACCGCATACAATAGCCGTCGCCGCTTCATGTTTAATCTAAGGATAATACCACTTCTATTGATGGGATTTCAATTTCCTCGAAGCAAAATAGATGAAGTAGTGGTCTGCTATGAGGTCTCTGTGGAGATGGAAGGATTGGCTAGGATAGCTTTGAAAGGGATTGGTTGCGGATTCATGCTTATGATTCGTAGAAGAGGTTTAGAAGGCTTCAGGATAGGGTATGGGGGTACTAGGTAGCCAACGGTTGGCGATCTCATTGGATTGGGTATCCAGATAGATGAAGGGAGGAAGATAGTAATACAGATTGTTGAATTCATGGGAATAAGAAGCTTCGGGTATCTAAATGCAAATCAAAATGTGGAATCATTCGCCATTTCCACTCCCTAAGTCCCACCATTCACAACCTCCCCCTCCCCCTTTCCCCTCTCCTCCAAAATCCTCTTCAACTCCTCCACCTGCACCTTCAACCCCCGAACCTCCAGCACCGCCGCCTCAGTCTCCACATTCGGCCTACTCCCCTCCACCGCCTCCGCCCACCCATCAGCCCCAAAGTCCATCTCCCCAACCCCATTCCCCTCCCACTCCTGAACCTCATCCTCATCGCTCTCCCCAAGCCGTCGATTGCCCTGCACCTTGTACGCATCCTTGGTCTCGAGCCACGCGGTCACGAGCAAGAGCGGGGAGTAGATGACGCCCATGACGTAGTTGTTGAGCCGCTCGTAGCGGGCGGTGGACATCCACCATTCGAAGGGGAGGATGAGCAGGAAGACTTCGATCAGGTTGAAGGGGGCTATGAAGACGTTTTCGTCGGGGGCGCGGACGAATTGCATGGTTTTTTGGGAGAAGAGGGCCATGTATTCGTCGATGGCGTTGTCGGTGATGTCGGCGTAGGCGGAGTTGTAGAGGGCGATGAGGATGTTGAGGAGGACTGTTGCGTGCTTAGCTCGGGAGTTAACAGAGATAAGACTTATGGGTACTTACCAACCATCACCACAAAGGTAAAGATGTAGTAGAGTATGATACCAAATGGAGGGGCGAAGTTGTCGAAGCCGTCAAAATCCGGCGATTGCATGACGCTATTCAGCATTGACTGCATGATGAAGCTTGTTACGCGGGCATTGTCGTCCACTTGATCCATACCAATGAAAGCTTGCAGGAAGCCCACCATGATGATGAGGAGGAGCGCGAAGAAAATAAGTGACTCCCTCATCATAACCTTGAGTACGACAAGCATGGCGCCGAAGAAGCGGAAGGTGTCCAAATAGAGCAGTAACCGCATCCAAAACATTGGCGCTGAGAAAGCTAAGAAGTTATAGCTAAGCTCGTTGAACTTCCTCCTTTGGCCGCCATCGTCACCAACAGGGTGCCCCAAGGCAATCAGACGTGTTATGAAGCTGACACAGAGCAGAGCGTAGAGTGTCGAATTGAAGACGTTCCAGAAGCCGATATAAAACCTCCCAACTTTCCAGAATTTGCCGATCTCGTCAAATATGAACCCAGCTGTCATGAGATAGAGTATACCCTCTACAACGTCTAGATCACCCGTTGAGTTGATTGAATTGATAGCGACCGTGTACAATGCAAGGTAGAACACTGAGATGAATATTTGTAATGCGTTTTGATAACGAGGCGCCCTCATGCGATCCGGATCAAAATGGTCCCAGAAATTTGTATTTATCTTTCCTTTCCATGCAATGAAGTTCGAGGGGTACTTAGAACGTCAGAATTCTAAAAACGGAAGATGGGAAGCAAATCGCTTACCTGGTCATCCTGCACCAGCCAGCCCCTCCAGAGATACGTGACACACTTCTGATATCCACTCGACCCGATAACTCTCAGCGCATGTAAATCCACGGCGCGCTCAATCGCATTCGCCGGCTCCGTCTCTTCGCCATTGATGAGTATCGAGTACCGCTTCAACAACAGTTCTTGCAACAAATAATCCTGATCCTCCTCCAATTCGATCAGTCGTTTCGCTAGCACCTCGCAAGCCGTAGCCCTCACAGCGTGCAAGTCCGCATCCCACAGCTCCAATCGCGCTTGCCGTTTGAACCACCGGTAGCAGACCAAAAGGCAATATACGACGCATGCCCCATTTTCTTTTCCGCCGGCGGCCTTGGCGGTGGCGATGACACGGCGCGTTATAATTGGGGAGTTTGCTTTTATGACTTTTGCTTCTTCGAGCTCGCAGGGGATCACTTGCTCGATTTGGTATTTGAGGCGTAGGGCGACTTTGGTGACGGCGGCGGGGTCCATAGCGGAGGGAATGAGGTCGTGGGTGTCTGAGGGAAGGACTAGCTATTTGATTAGCTGCGGAGGCATCAGGTACTAGGCTTCAATGGCACTCACGGCGACGCATCTCGTCGCGAAAGTCATTGCGGTCGTTGCCCAGACCAATCAGCTTCTTCCAGCGGACCATGTTTGCGGGGGTGATCGGATTCTGGGAGACGCGTATAAAGGGTACGGAGGACTCTGAGCCGAAGGCTTCAAACTGCTTGGAGAGAAAGAAACACTTCCGCCAGCAATTGAGACTCCAGACGGAGCCACCTGTGCTTGGGAAGTATCGCCATGTCCACACCTGAAAGTTGGAAGTGGTGTCTTGGTACAATCTTGGCGAGATGCAAAGACGCTAGTCAAGCACCTCTAACCATTTCAGGAATATTATATACCCTTGCACGCCTTGCAATTGACGGTTCTGTTTACTTCGTAGTTGATGCATGATGCTTCAAGAAGCGTAGGCGCAGCTGCGTTTCACGAGAAGTGTTCACAGCACACCAAAGTTGTGCGACTTCAGGACTTTCGTGATGTATCATAACCCATCATATCGTCTCCGCAACAACCCCCTCATCGCTCTCACTAACGCTCTCATCCCCACTAACCTCCGCATTCTCCCTCTCCCTCTTCTCCATCAAAGCCTGCAACTCCGCATCATCGTTCTCCGTAACCGCCTTCGGCGCCATCCTCACCACACATCCACCACCAGCACCCTTGATGCTCTTCTCAATCTCCTTGATCGCCTTCTCCAACGCATGTATACCTACATTCTTCTCCAAACACTGACTCGTCAATACGTAGAGCGGCGGTGACACCAATTTGACTTTCACAGGGGCTTCTGGGATTTCCGAATTCAGGGCTTCCGCGGCGCGGAGGGCGTTTTTGACGGCATCTATACCTTCGTAAGAAAAACAGGTAACTTCGACGTCGGCGCGGACTTTGGTCGGTTGTGGGGTGAGGCGCTTCGAGATGTAGGATTGAAGTTCGGTCTTGACGACTTCGGAAGGAAAGGTCACTTCGGCCCAGACGTCTGGGTTTCTGTTGCTGCGTTAGCTTTCGAGGACGTGGGCTCGGTAAGGGGACGCCGTACGTTATTGAAAGCTTGAACGCGTCAACGGCATGTCCGTATTTCTTGTTCAGCGGCCACGCAATGTCTTGATATAGCGTCTCCATGGGTGTCTTTGTCTTCTCTGCCACATGCCGCATGATTGAAGCGACCATCTTGCCCTTATTGAAGCGCTCCTCGCACTTGACGATATCTTCTGCGGAGACCCGTCGTTTCGAAAGATCGATGTACCCTAGGTCCATCAGCCCCGCTCGTGTCACATGTATTTCACGCCACTGCATACCTTTCTCCTTGTCCACCCTCAACACGACGACAACCTCGTTCCTCCCCACCCGAATGAGTTTCTGTATACTCCTGATACGCCTCCTCGACAATTCGGATAGTAGGATCATGCCATCGATGTTGTCGTACTCCAATAGTTTGACGTATGCGCCCATCTCTGCAATCTACCCCCATGTGAGTCATGTCTTTTTACCTTAGATTGCCGTGGCGCCTTACTTGTTTGACCTGCGCACGCCCATTAGAAACATCTCGCCAGACATGCTCAGCGTGGCAGGCGTACATTGACCATCACAAACTCCTCGAGGTCGGGGTATTTGTTCTCATAGAAGCGGCAATTCGTTAATGACATGGCGGCGGTGGAGCCAAACTCTGATACTGGGAGGCGCCTGTAATCTTCTCTGATATGTTGGATAGAGCCGATCGCCAGTATTTTAGGACTTCCTTTCGGCGTTAGAATGGTACACTCGCTGACTTGAGTTGCTTGTGAGTCAAGGATAAGATTACGACATGTCACTTCTCCGGAGGAAAAGCCTTGGCAATATAAAAATTGTTGTAGGGCTGAATCCTGCATATGTCAAAAGCCAATCGGAAGTTTACTTTCTTCTTTCGGGGTGTCGCTTTACTTCTCATAAAACCCCTAATGGCATATAGAAACTCGAACGCTCTTGCTCCGTACTCAAACCATCACGCTGCTTCGTGTGTTGCTCAAGGACTAGAACAATTATGTTTTGCCGCGAGGATCAGGAATAACATTCAGTTTACTAGAGGTTAAATTACTTTAGAATTGAATTGACAATCCCCTTATTACGAGATCCTGATATCTTTCACTCATCAACGTAAACTATTCCACAACGCAGCCATCGCCGGAAAGTTTGGTGTCCCAAGTCCAGTCACTGGATCCCACCCCTTCTCTGTACCAAACCCGGTTGTGTTGCACCCAGGATTACTACCACGAACGACATCATTCAGGATTTCCGGATGAGCATACAACACTGGATTGATGAACCCAACTGTCCTCTTTTTCTGGGCCAGCCTCTGCCCATTGATCAACGAAATGACACCCGCCACCATGGGCGAGGAGCCCGACGTGCCAGAGAACGGCTGATTGGTCTCACCGGAGTATACGGAGTATTGATATCCATTGGCGCTGATGTCTGGATACCCCCGTGCCAGGCCGCTGTTGTTGTACAGTGATTGGCCGCCTGCACCAACGATTTGGGAGCCATGGTTGGAATGATATGCTTGCATGGTAGGAAGCTGCCAATCTGGGGCGGCGAAGACATTGCTGAAGCCCCCACCGGATATGATCGTGTCCAATGGTGCGACCTCTTGTACGCCCGGGGCGAATGGTGTGAACTTTGAGACTCTTGTGGCGCCTACAGCAGTTACGTAAGGGCAGGAGGCGGGGTAATTCACTTGAAAGAGGCCTGGGCTGGTCAAGCTGTTTTGGCCTGTTGAGGGATTTGTGCAGTTGTTGCCGACTCCGGCGTCACCCGATGCTGCCAACACCGTGACCCCCATCATACCTAGCTTCCCGAATTCATTGCATTGGCGCTGCAAATAGGCGGACGTGTGTCCCGTTTCGGCCTGTGTCCAGGATATGGAGATGACATCTGGGAAGTGGCTAGTGGCAGCAGAGCCGCATTGTTGCGGTGTCATCGTTGGATCTCCGCCGGCAGAGGTACAGTATGAACCGTCCAAAGCGTCGAGCAAGGTTTCGAAACTTCCGATTTCGTAAAGGGCAACTTCATTCGGATATACAATAGCCCATGAGATCTCAAAATCGCCGTTAGCTTCAAACAGATTCGCGGGCGTGTTCAGGTCTGCGTAGGGTAAACTTCCATTGATACTGATCGTTCTCGGGTGAGTTCCGCACGGTACGTCCGTGTATACAGAGAAGAAGTCGTCTAGATCTGTGGGGAACTGTGAGGCCGGAGCAAATTCCACGATACCAACAGGGATCCTTCCTTTGCTATCCATTTTCTGGATAGTAGAAGGGTCAGGGATGCCGTACAAGGCTCTGACGCATGCAGGCGTGACCCTATTGGCACAGTCTCCAAGGTATGTTTTTGGATCCCCAGCATTGGTACCCGGTGCACAGGTCGGACATGATCTAAAGGTTGGAGCATATCCGCATCCTCCTTTTCGGCCATTTTTGGGTGCAGATCTTGGCTCCTTCCGTTTCGTTCGGCGTTCAATGTTGGTGTCAAAATGTACCGTTGGTGTGATGAAATCGATATGCCCTCGCAGGACTTCCGGGACATGGTACTCTTTGCAGGCAGCTTTCAGACGTCCATCAGCTTTATTTACATGCACGAAATACTCTGTTCGAAGCAGTCGCTCAGCGTCCTTCGCTGTGATGTTGAGCTCAAGCCAGTTGTTACGATGGTGCAAAAGACGATCCACAGAAATGTCGTTGTGGATCAGCCATTCCTTGACTGCAGCCACTGTATCGTCGGAAGCAGCAAATGCATTTGCCACTTGCTCCGCGGTCCAGTGCTTTCCGTAGTCGGACGACTTAGGATGCGAGACCTTGTTGAGAAACTCTCCTGTTCGATGGAGATCTTGCTGAGCGAGACCGATACGCATAGGGATGAGGGTATCGCTGGGAAGTCTGTGTTGTCTTGTCCAGCCTCCATCTAAGCTTCGGCGTTCATGGAGGACGTATCGAGAGGTGGGGCTTCCTTGCACGGCATCCAAGACAAGAGCACAGGTGATGGAAAGATACGGGATCCGCATGTTGATGGATGCACGAAGTGAGAGGATGGTTCCGAAGAGCGAGGTTGTCTTCCTCTGGTGATGGTTGAATAGGAGTTGAAACGCAAAACGTTCTTCTGGAGGTATGTGACATTGTGTGGTCTGCAGAGAAAGGCCTTTCTTTTGTATCCTCCACAGTATTCAGATTGACTATGTTGAAAATTGTTTTAGTGTAGCAATGTTGAGAATATATAAAGACGAAACATGGGTCGCGATATGCGCTGGATTATCTCGTGCCGTGCCGTTATGGAGTTGCTACATTACGGTCACGAATGAGCCTCAGAGGCTCTTTTGGGACTGAGGGCCCGTATACGCTCGTAGAAATGTTCTGAGTCCCAGTTGGAGCCGCGCCTACGATGTCGCGTGTGTTATCTGATGCCAAAAGCAAAAGCGAGAAGGTACACGGGATACTCCACTCCATTTATAGATGCGCCGAGCTACCTCGTCCCGTCCCGTAAGGGAAATGACGCTGTACGGTCTCGAAGAGCCTCGAAGGTCTTGTTTGGGACGACTCGACGGCGCACGCTCAGATCCAAAGTCTTCATCTCGCATGGGAGAGGCGTGTAAGCCGGCCGTGTATATTATTAGGATCACAAGCCGAGGCGTGGAGTAAGGATGATTGCTGTTCGGGTGGTGTAGCGAAATGATGAAAGCGCCGTAAAACGACTGGTGTTCTGCCATAGCCACCACGGACAGGCGATCAGTCATTGGATTAAGTTGAATGAAGTAGAAGTTCCGGAAAGTGCTGAATTATCGAGATGACTAATGCCGAGCTCAAGAGAAGATCGAATATAAGGTTCCTTGGGGGAGGCGCCGAGTCGTCACACACCTTGAAAGGAAGATGACAGTAGCCTGAAAACGCTATCTCCCATGTATTTCCAAATCCAACGAGACCACATCCATGACCGTTGAGGAGATTTTTCCATACCAATGCAGGCCAGTAGTCTCCTTGTTCTAGAGGATGAGGGCACCGTATCCTAACAAGTATCGTGTCGAAAGCGATCATATTTACTTTTGTCAACTGCCTCCATGCTTCGTCTCGGTATGCTTGCCATCACCCCCGCCCAATCACCTTATATTAGGCGTTGATTGCGGCATGCCAATTTACTGGACCATGATAGCAATCAACAAGCAGAGGAGCGCAACCCAAGAGCCCACGATGCCCGCGTTCCTTACGTGGCGATAATATATCATCCACTGGTGACACAACTCGTCGTCATAACATGGCTCGTTGATTGTAGACTTTGAAGGCGCTTCCTACGTCACGGGCACCATTTCCCTAACATACACTTCTCCCTTCGACGTCGCTAAGACTTTCACGATCTTGCTTCTTCAGAAGTCCAATCAACGCAATTCCCACGGCGACAATCTCCAACACAGCTCCCTCGCCATTCTCTTTCATCCGTCGTCCAAGCTCAAAGGTCCCTGTCTTGGATATAGAAAGACCAATTCTCTTCAGTCCTGCCACAATATCTCCGTGCTGATCTTCACAAACCCAGCTTCCGCGACTCCAAAAGTCATCATTCTTCCATTTAAGTGTCCTCCCTGGCAACGCAACGCTCTTGTACCTTACTAATGTGTCCTTTTAACCATGGACCCATTAGCAGAGATGGCTATTGGTGGCTGATCGTAATCTCTATCCTGATGGCCCTGCCGTAGAGCTTGAGAACCCCTCGAATGCTCCACTTTTCTATCGACACTGAGCCACTGAAGACTCGGGGGTGGGGTGTAAAGCTGAACTTACCCCCACTGTTCCTCTTTTGTTCAAAGGTGAAGAGGATTGTCTCTTTGAAGGGTTTGTGGTTGCATAGAACTCATCGAGTTCTTCTACCGCGTCAGTATTTGTCGGACATGTGGTATAGCAGCGGGAGGTTGAATATGTTGCTGCTTGCGGTGGATGTTGCAAACTATGTTGTTCTACGCTGAGAGAAGTTTCATGCCGTCGATCTCTTGAGACTCGACCAGTATCGTGACCTTTCCATCGTCGACCGAATGACACCTCTTCCTGGGGAGGCTAAATTGGGGGCAAAGGGTTTCGATTATTCATGTTGCAGCAGCTCTGGATCGGCCATCGAGTGCAACATCTGCTTGCAATCAGTACTTTCGATGGCGGCAATAGGCAGATGCTTCCATCAGTCTGGTACACAGTCTGATCACCACACAACCTTATAGATAGCGACGTGATTGCAGCTGCCGAGAAATCATTGCCAATAGGAGAAATTCTGGTTGCCTAGTATGTTGTATTATACTAGTACCATACCACAGCGGCTCAATGCTGCGAGTCGTGGCAGAATCGGAGAGCCAAAAGGAATAATCTGGGTGTCTGGTAAAGCAGTTGGAAGCGACTTCCCCCCCGTCACCCCACCAGCCATAAGGGCTAATTAGTCAGCAAGCTGTTGTCTTGTAGCCATTGGCCATGTCAGATATATAAGGTAGATTCATCAGGCATCAGGCTTGCATCCTCCCGTCCCTACCCCAGAACGTGTCCTTGGGGTTTGGGTGTCTAGAGATGCACTCTAGAAATCTCTAGAGATGTGTGTGGAATCTGCCGAATGCAGTGAGCAAAGCATGCATCGTTTCAGGAGCCAAGCTACGCCCCGATTGGCTTTCCATTCGGAGCATACTGTCATCATGCATAGAATAGAACCCGGAACGCTGCTGGTTCTCAGCCGCATGAGTGTGGGGGCGGGCTGAACAATCGCTGGCGCAGATACAACATTCTGTATGCACCGCGTTTTCGAGACTCGGAATCACGCACATTAGGTTGGAGAACGAGACCCTCAAGATGAAGGCAAGACGAGCGTGCACCTATCTCCACGTGGAATAATTGGCTTTCATCGTGATGAGCCGATCTGAAGCGATCAATGGCTCGGAAGATTTCTCGAGGCGACACGTTGTTGACTTGAAGACACCACCGCCGCCACTATGGGAGACCGTGGAGGCTCGTGCCTTCATCGAAACCCAGCATCACGCAGACGGTAAAGCGCTTCTCCGTGAATGCGCATTGAATAGGGCCACACTGACTTGTATGCAGATTCGAGACTGAATCGCAGTCCTCCCCTTTGCAAACAAGCTGGATTCGCACAAGAGCAAGACCGGTGGGACATCTTGTGTCTACCGAAGCCCAGAAACAAGATCAGGACCGCACGTTCACTCGGCGACAAGGATACTACCGTTTTCATCAGCGAATTTGGAGAGCTTGCCTCCTTTAGTAAATATTTAGGGCTTGGGGCGCATGGAACCGTCCGTGTGGAACCCCCGATATTATTCCCGTGGTACAGAGAGGAGGAATTCGATGATATCCTGGACGGAACCGTCCCTGGTCTTGGCTTACGGCTCGAGGATCGTAAGACGTACAAAGATCACAGGGTGGACTACATTCATGATCGTTGGCCTCGAGTCTCCTATAAACTCAGTAAGTGTCAAGCTCAGTGAATGATTGCCAGCAAGGATTATTCAATCTTGCCTCGCCGCCATTTGCAAGGGAATTTCATGCAAACCAATCCTTCTGTATATGCTTATTATCATGACACCAGGGGACTTGGACATCAAGATTCAATTCGTTGTTCACCAAGGCATTGTCGCCCAGCAATATGTGGTCCTGAATGCAACTCAAGAGCCTAAAACGTGCGTCTTCAACCTCGACCTTGGATTTGGCGCCCAGCCGTCGACCTTGGAGGGCTACCCTCCACCATTCTTGCATCGTGATGTGTTTGCGACTGCAGGCGGCTATGCTGCCATGTTTTGGGCAGGAGATGACCAACATCAAGTCCAAATTGACGTCGGTCTTTTCCAAGACGGAAGACCGGTCAAACTCAGTCTTTCGAACCATAGGGCACAAGTAGCCGCAAGGACTCATGACCAAGATGTTGATTTACCGGAGGATGTCATGGAGTCAAAGACGTCGCCACATCACCTACATACTGTCAGACTTGATCCAGGTGTCGCTCAAGAGCTGACGGCCGTCTATCTCCTGACAAGACACAGATCCACAATAGCGCAAGACCAAGTTTTCGAGACTGGTCTTGACACGGAAGAAAATAGTAGGCTGGAAGGGAGTCAAGCTGCACTGGGAAGTGGAGCCGACGAGCCATATCTGACACGATCCGAAGGCGAACTTGATGAAATGCTCCCTATGGAGGGGCTTGAAAGTGACATCGTTTCTACAAAGCTGGATGGCACCATACACGGCGGATCGAGTGAGGACAAAAAGGCACAAAAAGCTTCGTTCTGGGCTTACGATGGCAAAGAATATCCGGACGACACGGTCAAACCCGACGTGCTGGCGGATCTTCGTGCCGAGTTGCCAAATACTCATTTCCTCTCTCCGGGTCCGCAATACATCGACGTCAGCATGTTCTTGAAGAATAATCACTATGGCAAATGGACCTTGAAGAGCACACCGACCAATCAATTGCTGCGTCGACATTTGCAACAGGTGCTTTCGGTCAACAGTTTGTCAGTTCCGCACGAGAACGGATCACGAAGCGGTATCGTTTTGTCCGATGCTCATATCATGTGCGATTCAGTCCCATCTTGGGGCAGTCTCTGGATGTTCCGCTTCTTGTTGTATATGTATATCTTTCTGGAACGACCGGGAGTGGTTGAGGACAGTCTTCGCGACCAATTGAAAAGTCAGATCAAGGACACATGTGAGAAACATCTCGACTGGACTTACGATATAGCACGACCACGTGACCGGGGGTGGGCTGGTACTTATCACCTTGACGGTTCTTACTCTAAACATAATGAATGTGACAGCTTCTATGGTGCCCTTCAGTTCATCAAGCTTTACGAGTTTCGGATGGTATTCGATGCCCCCAACCATCAATCCTTCGTGCTGCAAAAGCTCCGAAACCGACTTGGTCCTTGGTTTGAAAGTCTCGAGAAGCTTCGGGATACTAAATCTAAGTTGTGGTTCAGCCACTTGACTGACGTCAATGTTGCCTGGCTGGATCCTCAATACCGCCAAGATGAGATTGTTCAACTTCCCGTATACATTGTCACCCATCTCATGACTCTCTGGAAGGCAATGAGTCTCGTCTTTCAGCTTCTGGACGAGTCAACCAATGCGAAAACGATGTGCGAGCTAAACACTGTAAGAGCTTCGCTGCCGACTAAGTGGCAAACGAACTTTTCCCCTTCAAGGCTGAGGGCAAAGATCATGGACTATTTTACCTACGACTATCTCCCAGATCAGCGGGCGTCCGGCGGTCACAGGATGGAGGCTGCTACACAAAGTGGAGAAAATCATAGCAACAAAGGAGCCCTCGATTCAGTGAAAGACAAAGAGATATTCGACCTAGTGCGGAGGAAAAGGGTGCTCGCGATTTATTGGGCAGGGAATGAAAAGCCGAGACACCTCTGGCAGAGCTCGGCATCACCCATTTTCGAAGCCGTTGATGCTGGCTTCTTCAAAAGCGAGTCCTCAATGAGAATCTGGAAAAATACGCTTGAGGCTCAGCGGGTGCACCACGAGCTTTCGTGGGTGAAATTGACGCGATATGCTCTTGCGTTGTGGGCAGCCCAACACGGACAAAGCCTTGACGTGACCATGAATGCCGCGGAAATGCGCAAGAGAGTATGCAAGCGTCTACTAGAGTCCTGTTACTCGAACGGGACTTTCCCAAGCGAGATTGACCTTACCACCAAACAGCCCACAAGTAAATGGTGGAAGCCTGTTGATTCATCTGGAATTTTTCAAATCCCACTTCTCCTCTTTCAAGAGGAATTTAAGTGTTTAGACATGGCTCAGTATTGCTCTCTATGCTATCCCCAAAATCAAGGGTGACGCTGATGTGCGAACAGACTTGCCGCAGATCCAAACAACCGTAGTGACCTATCTCCTTCCCAAAATACAGTGCTAGATCGAGTCGGCGCCATGGTGAATGTATCCGCAAACTGCGACACACGAGATACCAATAAGCCCGAGGACGATCTTGACTTCGACGCAGAGGCAGTGGCAGAAGAGCGTTTGAGACTGCTTGTTTCATTCAAACAGTCTGCTCGTTCCATTAAAGTCGACCAAGCCAACATACAAGATCCGCCGGAATTTGAGCCAGATTGGCTTTTTCCTTATCCGGATTGTTTTGCTTCTGATGAGCCTACGCGCGGGGATGATGACCCATTCGACATCCACGAGCATGTCAAAAAGGGATTGGGCCAGTTGAAGCTACAAGTAGACAAGTATGCAGATCCTGCTTATGCATTCATATACCCGGCCATTGAGAAGTACCTCTCCATGATATCAGACAAGGAGAGTAGTTTCTCCTTCCCTCGTGTGTCCTTCGGAGACGCCCTTGTCCTTGACGTAGGTCAGGATAGTCGTTACACGGTTGAACCCCAAATCTTGTATTATTACATCCAGGACCATCTACATTATAAGAGGACTGTTAGCGAAGCGAAGAAGCGATTGACCATTATCCAATCTTGCCGTTCCGAGCAAGCTTCGCTACTATATCTGGGGTCCCCTGAGTCCGAAAAACTATCGACAGCTGGCTTTCTCATGAGACATAAGATGCGAGAAAATTTCATGAGAGATCATGCTCACAAGGAGGTGAATTTGTGGGTCACGGAACTGCACTTCAGCTTTTATAAGAAAGTAATCATCAACAACGAAAATCATAGTCCCAAGCCTTTGATTGAGGAAACTACCTTTGAAGAACCAGAAAAGTCGTCTGCATTCCCAGGAGAGCCAAGGACTTCTGCGAAAAGATTGCAGAAGGGTGCAATCGGGTGGCGTTTCTCTGGAGATCTCCACGACCGGTGGTGGACGGCCACCGTACTTGCTTTTGTGCCGGACAGGGCGGGAAACAAGGAATGGATTACCAGCGAGGATTTAACGATTCGTGGGAGATACCTTAGTCAGAGAAAGGTCATTGAGGCTCGCCTTTTCTCAAACATGATTAAGACTATAGAAGTGAGTACCAGGGAAATACTCAGAGACTTGGAGACTGTTCTGGATGAAGGACAAGGTGGTATCTATCAAGGCAGCACGGAACATCATGATCCTTTCAGTGAAAGCTTTGACCAAAGCTACTCTCGATCGAAGTTGTTCCTTCAGCTTTCCGATGTCTTGGGTCACCTTGATGACAGCTTCCAAGGCATTATGGATACCATTGAAAGCTACTCTGATAGAGAGAAGCAAAGACCAGTCCAGCCCCGATGGTCGCTCGAGGATGAAAGACAGCATCGCCCCGAACTCCGCAATTGGGACCAACAAGGCAGGAGGAACTTCGCTCTTCTACAATCACTCCGAAGCGAAGTAACCACCAAGAGGGGCCGAGCCCAGCATCTTCGTGAGAGCCTCCATGCAGATATGCAACTACGCGAGGCCCGACTACAGGCTCGGACCGCCGAGGACGTCCGGCTTTTCACCTATGTGACTATCATCTTCTTGCCGATAAGCTTTTCTGCGAGTTTGTTCAGCATGCAACAGGCGCCTGGTAGCAATGTCGTTGGGACTTTCGCCAAAGTCGCATTTGTTGCCCTTGTCATCACCTTGATACTACTTTTCAATGTGAAAACGATGAACAAGAACATGTGGAAATACATACACACGGGTCTCCGCAAACTTTCATATAACATGAGCGTGAGTAGCTGGAATTTCTGGAGAGAAACCCGGGAAGAGCTGGCGCAAGCCGAGAAACGCAACATTCAGCCTGATGAGCCTTCACAGATACAGAGGACGAGCAACTGGTGGTACTTTATCTTTTTTCTCGTCTTTCTTCTTTTGGAACTACCAGCAATTCGAGTTCTCTTGGCATACGATGCATTGTTTCCCACCACCGAACAGGACCCGAACCCACCCACACTCTTCAAGAAAGTCATCCGCGTACTCCTGGGGTTACTATTTTTCCCACTCTTCGCCTTTGTCTACACTGTTCTCTTCCTCCTTGGCAATATCATCGACCTTCTCTACCAACTGTACTCGTCACCGGGCGTGTACATGCGAAGTCGTCTTCACCGCATACAAGCTTCTACGGACCCCTCCAATGAAACACTGAGTCTACAGACTAGCAACGTAGAGTCTGAGGACATTAGGTGGGTAAATGAAGATAGCATGAGTTCCGCAGAGACAGCCGCAAGCCACGATGGTGGCCGGAATAAGGCATTCGCCGGCCTCGAGCAGCTCTCACTCAGCGCACAGAGAGAGCGATTTGGTACTAGGGTCGCCAGACTTACACATCCACCAAGACCATTCAGGTCTCCCCTGCCGGCGAGCGATATAGTCGGAGAGGCTGTCAGAGGGAAGAACGACGATCAGTTTTCTGAAAGAGAACGAGCAGAAAAGCCGTCCGCGATTGGAGAAGGTGGGCGCAGTACCGGAATGCAAGGGGGTCAGCCTTCAGCCGTAAGCTCTGGGACTCGGATTGGAAGGGTTCTAGGTAAGATAGGACGGAAGGGTTCACCGAAGGAGTTGCCAACAGCGAGGGCACTACCAGTATGAGGAGGTCTTCAGAAGCAGATGATGGAACCGCTCAATAATGTTATCAGCCGCTCTTGTACATGTAGTTGCGAAACCCCTTCACTATCGGCCCCGGATACCATACGTATAAGTTGTGCGACTTCAATCACCGGCAATGCTGAAAGAGGATGCAGGACAGAGAGGTGGATATGAAGTGAGTCTGGTTCAGCAGACATGCATGGTTTTACTTCTCTGAAAATCTTTATGAACAAGCCCTTGTTGAAACTACCTATCCCCTTCCCTGTGTGAGAGATCGCGCGAAAGCATCAGTCTCCTCACTCCATTCGAGGAGTCCTCGAGCACAGCTTGGTGAGCAGCAAAGAACGGAACAGCGACATCTGGTATCTTGTGCCAAGTGTTTCGCTGGGTGTTTTCATTCACGGGAAGCAGAACCGATCCATTCCTCCACTGCCTTATTGCCATAATAAAGCATATCACTTCCTCGAGTCCAAATACTCCAAAGAATCAGAATTCAATAACTGCTATACCTATCTTTCACAACTCTCCCCCTACACACCATCAACCAAACCCCAACACCCCCAAGCAAAAAGCAACCACTCTATCATACCTCCCCCCTCAACCCCTGCGCCCTCCTCGCAGCCGGAATTTGCGCCAAAACCCACCGCTGCTCCTCCATCGCCAAAGCCTTACCACAACACTCAACCTGCTTATCAATACTCTCACGAGCCCGCAACACTCTAACCTGCAACCCACGATCTTCCCGGCGATCACTCAATTTATCGAGTAGAACCACAGCGCATGAATAGCAGCATACGTCGCCTTTGGGCAGCCGTACTGGGTAATGGGATAGATTGTCCATAGTGCAGTATTGACCTGAGCATTTCTTGCAGAAGGAGAGGCGGGTGGGCATTGAGCGGAGGTCTATGAAGGTGGGGGCTTGGGCCATGATGTATGGATATGCGGTGGCTTTTTGGGGGGATAGATCGGAAGAAAGAAGGGTTTGGATCTGGCTGTTAGAAGAACTGCTGTAGGAGAAATGAGCCTGGTGGATGGAGACGACCAGGAGTGGAAGGCAGTATATATAACGACCAGGGTGAGGTTGGGATACAACAGCGTGCCGAACAATAGTCTTTGTACCCACAACAATCCCTTGAGCTATTCGAACTTCGAACAATGCCTACTGTCATACCTTACCACAAAAGATTCGATAAAGCATTCGAAGCAAAGAAGAAAAGCCATTGTGCGGTAACAATGACATCCTAAACGCCAGCCAAGGATCTCAATATTGCCATAGTGTAGCTTCCCTACGCTAAATGGTAGATCTGGACAGGAATCTTGCTCGCACTGCACCAGAACAAAGAATACTGTCATCACGAATGCTTCTGTATCTAAATCCCATGACAGATCTTCCTAAGATCCCTAGAGCCTCAAATCATCCTACCCGATAGCTCGCATGAGCAAAGCTACAAGATCGACAGCAATGCTACTGAGTTGACGAGTGGGGAATGCAGGTAGCGTAAGTCAGTCAGAGGCATAGAATTGAATACGTCTCGCGACTGAAGGTGGCGGTCGGTGCTGCTGTAGAAATATATGTTTCTGGAGACATGATTGTATTGGGGATAGAGTGAGACGGCGTAGGTAGCTAGACCTCTATTGGGAATTAGTAGTTTGCACTTTGAGTAGAGGTTTTGGGAATCACGATGGACTTAAGGGGAGTTTTTTGTTTTGTATATGGGTAGGAGTGGCTGGTTAGAAGGAGATATGGAGAGAAAATGTGGTTGCGTTGGATAAGTAAGTGCTGGAATTTGGATATTCTTGTGATTTTAGGAGGGAGATCTTGGTGGTTGTAGGGGGTTTGGATTGTAGAGTGTACTCTGAGACCATCTCGAATTGAGGAATTTTACTCTATAAGAGGTCTGATTGAGCAGCAAGGAAGTAGGAATTGACCAAGCACGTATATTAGTTTCTACCACTTAATATCTGAAGATCACCGATATCGACCATTAGATGCACGAGTCCGCAAACATTCACAACACAAAAACCTATACCCCTATCCATCCCCCTTCCCCCAACATCCCCAGTACCAACCTACTCTCAAGGCCTGCCCACCTGCTGACACGGAAAGCTCGGATGAAAGTTAATAAACTCCTCAATATCCGCAAACAGCCTCATCCCACAATGACACTTCTTATTCCAGCAATGCCCGGGCTCCTCCTCACTCAACGACAGCAAGAAAGACTCCGGATGCACAAAGACGCCGTCTTTGATCTCGGGATGTCGGACATTCGCGGTGTGAGCGCGTTGGTCTTTGAGGGCTAGGTTTGCGAGGGAGGTGGTGGCGGCGTCGATGGTGCGTTCGAGGTTGTCGCGGTGGGCGGCTCGACGGTGGGCGGTTGCGAGGGGGGTGAGGATTGAGGGCTCGGGGTTGGGGTGGGTGGTGGAGGCGGAGTGGGAGGTGTGTTTGGGGGTTATGGTGATGATTTTTGGGTCGGAGGTTGTGGTGTGGCGTTTTGTGTCACTATGGGGGCGCGATGATTGCTTGGTGTTGTTGCGAGGCATGTTGAGATGCTGTGGAGTGCTGATGTTGCTGTGTGGGGTTATCTGAGTCGTTCGTCTGGTGTGAGTCTTGGGTTGCTTGAGACTTCAGATGATTGGATTGTTCGAGTTGTGAGTGGTGGTGGAGAAGGAAAGGAAGGGAGGCTGAGAGGGGTTTATATAGATATCAGTGAATGTTGAAGGATGATGTCGATACAATGTGATGAAGGGAACTCGACCATAGTCTTTGTTGGCTTGTGGTCATCAAAAGGAGAATTATACGAAGAAGGGCAATATGAGATGATAGCCATTTCTCGAACAACAAGGGCAAATCAAAGAATTTGTTATTCCAGGACTTACTGACTGCAGCTTACCTTAGTATGATAGTCCTTTTGACTTTTCGGCATCATTGTTCAATCGCATGTCTGTTTCAACCGTCCTTTTCGATGGCTGTCAAAGAAAGTGGGTCGACCTAAGAAACTTGCCATTGAGCGTGCTGGTGTGTCAAAGGAACAAAGCTTGAAAATGCCCAGAGTTGCTTAGATGCAAGTTCGTAATGCACATGAGTTATCGATGCGTCGATCCAGGGTGGCTCAAACCACATTGAGTCACATACTCGAGTGAACCATTCTTGGTGTTAGTACTTCCATCACTCGGTAATATCTTGAGATCACACCGAACTTAGTGTAGCGAGTACCTGCACATTGCGCGCTGTTGCGAAGGTGGCCGGACTCTTCCTTCGTAGTCGTATATGAGGTCCATATTTTGCTCATTGCCGGGGCTTCCAGTTAAACATTTCGTTTTTCATTCGGCAAATTGTAAAAATACCACACTTTTCTAGAAAAATTGCATAATTACCACACCCAAATTATAAAAATACCATACTCTCAAGTTGGAGTACCAGAGGTACCCTAACCCTTGGGGGTAGGTAACCTGGGAAGTTATCCTTTAGCCTAATGCGCTGGGAGGCTGATGCTTAGGCGGCTGATGTGTGGGGGGCTAAAGTGCGGGGGGTTGATGTGCGGGGGGCTGATGTGCTAGGCGCTGATGTTACGGGGGCTGATGTGCGGGGGGCTAATGTGCGGGGGGTTGATGCCCCTAAGGATTAGGGGACCTCTGGTACTCTAACTTGAGAGTGTGGTATTTTTATAATTTGGGTGTGGTAATTATGCAATTTTTCTAGAAAAGTGTGGTATTTTTATAATTTACCGTTTTTCATTCCATTAATATTTAACGCACATAGCCTTAATTTATAGGCGTTTGCTGGCGTCTTTTTTGTTTTTCACTCCATAGACCACTTACTCCGTGGACAATCTCCCCGTCCGCGTAGACAGGAGCAGGAGCTGCTTGCCACACATGAGACTAGGTAGAAGGAGAATAGGTTGGGAAGCCTTTGCCAAGGGTGGAGGTATTTGGGTGGCCGCGGTTCTGGTACCCTGCTGTTAGCTGCAATGAATCTGCGCTGCATGATGGAGAGATGGGGCTCTTGTTGAGCCTCGAACGATGGGGCTTTATCGGATTGCGTTGTGATGATTCATGGTGGTTGAGGTGCAAAGGGGATGGTGGTATGAATTCGTCCTCGAAGTGTCGGCGCCAATTTTAGCTTGTTAAACTTTGGCGCTGAACGTATAAATTTCCACCCTAATTTTATATGTAAATTTATATAATAATCAGAGTGGGACTTCTATCATCATCGGCTCAGCTACGCAGAGTCGCCTTTTCTTCCACTTCCCATTTTCTCGTACCCGACTTCTACCGAAGAAGCTGGAGGACAAGGTAATACTTAAGGTAATACATATCTTAAGTGCACCACCAGCTATCCCTTAAGAGTTCCGCTGCCGTCGCTCTCTTCGCTGGGTCAAGATCTACCATCCGCCCGATAAATCTTTTGGTAGTGGTGTCGAGCTCCGGAAAGTCTTTCCAATGCGAGAATGGTTTGGCAGGGTTGCTCTCATTGAAGCTCCTATTAATATCGATCAAAGCAATGCACCATTGGTCGTCATTGATATGCTCTAACAACCCAATAGGGACCGGTCCGAAATAGGAAATCATCCGGTGAAGCACCTCCGCCTGCGGCTCTACCCCTTCCGGCAGCTGATCGAAACCGAAGATATGGATTCTAAGAATGGCGTGGATGACCTATAGACAAGAGTCAAGAGTCAAAGTAAAATTCGTGATCAAAGACGGGTAGAGGTCTCACTATGACTCCAAAAGAAAATATATCCGACGCTTTGCCGATGTGAATTCCGGTATGTGCTTCAGGACTACGCCACATGACGTTGCCAACCTGTGTACCGATAATGGCCTCACCCTCTTTCACTTTGGCTGCATTGTCCCAGTCCGCCACACTCACCTGTGTAATGTTCAACTCTTCGCTTGGACTGGCCGTATACATAAGTAAGATATTGTCAGACTTCAAATCTGCGAGAAGCTCCGTCTGCAGTTAGGCATTGCACCGATCTCAATGTATGGAATGGGACTGAAGCTTGCCTGTATGCACCCAGTCTTTGTCATGAAGCTCTTCAATTCCTCGTAGGATGTCGCGCAAAATCCGTTTGGTCTTATCGATAGGGAGAGCGGTGTGCCGTAAAAGGCTGAGGAGGTCTTCGGTAAAGTATGGGAAGATTAGGGTGGATTCGGCCTCATTTTCATCAACGTGTAGCCGAATGAAGTGACTGTCCGACAGTTCATTGCGTATCCTTCTTGCTTGCTCAATTGATCTGAAAAGACACGTTTCAGTACGTAATTGCAGCTGTTGTGACTGATTTTGGTCAGCGCTCTGAGCTCGGGAAGACTGCGGATCAGTTTGGTACCTCGCAAAGCTGACAGTGTTCGGAGAGTCTTTCCGGGACTTGAGAAACTTCTGAATTACATAGATAAAGCCATTTCGCCCCACGAGATGTTTTTGCAGAGACACCTTTCCTCCTGCGCTTTGTCTTAACATTGCAACGATTTAAAGTGACACGAAGGTTCGTTCTGCTTCTCAAGCTGAGGGACGACTCAGGTGGCAAGCTGAGGAGTTCACCCCCTTCTAGTCCACACTTACTTCTGGTCTACACCCTCGCTTTCAATAGTATTTCACTTCAATTACTTGCTTTTACTAAAAGTTTTATAAAAAGTCTTAGGTTAAATAGTCCTAAAAGTAAGAATAATTATAAAGTTAGCTTAGTTAAGAAAAAAGTAAATGTTATTAGACTTTAAAGTATCTTCTATAAATAATATAATAATTATAAAAGATATATATATATATAAACTAAGTATAATATATTACTTAGTATTAATAACTAATATATATCTATAAATATATAAGTAAGAATTAGACTAACTACTTTAAGTTAGTACTTTAGACTTAAATTAGATTCTTAATCTAAGTTATATTATATATTATTAATATTATTATAATTATCTAGCTAATCCTTAATAAGTAAATAAGGAAATATAAAAAGTTAATATTTATCCTTATAAAATTAAGGAGGCTATTAGATTTATAATTAATAAATAGTCTATCTTTAATCTAGAGATAAATCTAGAAAACTCTTAGATTATATTATAAATATATTAGAAGTATAGTATCTTAGTTATACCTTAGGAATTTTAAGTTAATACTATACTTAATTAGTATTAAAAGTCTAAAACTTAGTATTAAAATCTAATTTAATAGTTAGTCTAATTATATTATACTTAAATTATATATATATATCTTATACTAGTAATATTATTTAATACCTAGTAGGCTAGTCTACTTAAGCTTACCTCTAGACTAACCGCGTCGATTCTATTTAGAACTGAATTCATAATTATTATGTAACGCTAAACCTATACAGGGTATAAGCTAGCTGTAAGTAGTTTAGCGAGTCGGGTTAATACCTAAAAGTAGTACTAAGTACCGAAAAAACGGTTAGTCTACTTACCTCTAGAGGCTTAGTAGCTATAAGATAAGATATAGCTTTATACTTTAAGGGTAGAAGGGTATTTTTTATAATCTTCTTATAAGTCTATTAGGAAGGCCTAAAACTTAAAATATTACTTACTAAAGGTACTTTATAGTATTATATCTTTAAGTTAGTATTTAGTAATCTCGTAGTACTAAAATCTATTAGGAGGATTTTAAAATTTAAAAATCTCCTAAGAGAGGGATCTCGTTAGATTTGCCGCTAATAACTAAGTAGTATTATACCGTTTCAGGGTCTATAGCGTAATACGGGGGTATAGGCGTATAGAGTATTACTAACTAGCATGTACTACGTACTACGTACTACGTATATACGTAGACTACTTAGCCTACCTGTAATACCCCCGCGTAGAATTTAGCTAAATCGTCCGAATCTAATATTAGGAAAAAGAAAGCGTGAATGTATAGTATAGTATCTAGATCCCGACGTAAGGTCTTAGCGCTTTCTACGCTTTATAAGGATAAAAATCTTCTAATAAGACTCGTTAGCTTAAGAGGCTCCGAGGAGAATTTCTAGAATACGGGATTTTAGAATATAGGAGACTACGTAATTACGAGCTACTAATTAGAAAATAGTTAGACTACTATAATATTACTAGGCACGGAGTATTTCTTACTAGGATCCTACTCGTATTCTTATTAATTATAAAGGCTAATAGGAGTCTTACAGAAAACCCTAGCAAATTAAAATTAGTAGCGTCCTATTTAAATACTAATATTAAGTAGAAGAATTTACCCCCTTCTAGTTTAAACTTACTTCTAGTCTACGCCCTCCTATTTTATAACGACTAACTTTCTTATTTCAGTTTCGCTATAAGTATTATAGAAAATTATAGACTAAATAGTTCTTATACTAAAATATTTTATAGAATTAGCCTGGTTAAGTATTTATAGCAGCTCCCGTTAGTAGGCCTGAGAGTACCCTGGAGCTAGGTCCGGGAGTCCGGAGTTTTAAAGGCTCCAGGCCGCTAGCCCCTTAGGGCTGGACTAGAAGTAAGTTTAGACCAGAAGGGGTTGAATTCTTCTATACCTTACGTAAGTACTTATTGTTCCACTAACATTACAGAACCAGGAACATAACAATAGTACGATTGACACCTTTATATTCCTTTCCCTTCAGCCTGGAACAAGAGGCTGCTTTGCCGCTTGCTTTGAGCTGCGTTCGAAGTCAAACCATCTACTTCGACAATTTGATTTCCAAGCAGTGGACGAGAGCTGAGACGGGAGGACCGAAAGACACGCAAATCTTGGTGTAGACCGTCATTATTGAAGGAGTCAAAAGCAAAGTCTGATGAAGGCGTTCCCACTTCCTCACAACGGTTGGATCTTTCTTAGTGGTAACTTCAGTCACTCTTGCTAGACAAAGAAAGGCCTCTCAAGTGCGTGTCTTTTTCGCGATGTACGCTGAAAATAGGATTATCAGCTGGAAAGTATTCCATTTTATTGACCTCAGTAACAACAGAACCAATTGAAAATACATCGCATCTCGTTGAGAAAAATGGCCAAGTCGCAGGTCTCGCTAGCTTCCCACTTACAACATCATTCTCGAAAGCTCTCGAACAACGCGGTCAATCTTTGACTTACTCATAGTATCTCTCCGGTTGCTTGCCTTCCCTCACAGCTGCCGCCACTCGCAAGTCTTCTCTGATGTTCTCGAGCTCTGCGGCTTCCTCCAGGCGCCTTCGCCGCTCATCCATCCTCCGCCGCCTTTCCGCCAATCGGTTATCAAATGACTGCGTACTCCCATCCGGCCTTACGGGACTCGGAGGTGTCGTAATGGCCTCAGCTGTACCAGGCTCGGGATCTGTATAAGATATCAATGGAGGAGGCGTTCGCAAAGTGGACGGTATAGGATGGGATGCATCTGGAGCATATCGGGAGCTGGACGAAGCCCCATATCCGCTGAGTTGGCTACGGGTCTGTGGATTGACGGGATGCGAACGGCTTGTTTGCACACGCTGTGGCTGCATTGAGGGACGTTGTTCGAAACCTAGATGGGAAATTACGTTGGCCAAGGTTTCGTCGTCTAAGGCATCAGGATGATGTTGCGCATGTGGGAATGCGTCAATATTGCCACTGAAGGCCTTCTCTCGCTCAGTGACAAGAAAGCGCTCTAGATCCTCGTCGCTGAGATGATCCGCCGAAGGAGTATCTTGAATTAGATCACGCCATCCGCCTTCGTAGATTTCCTCTCGCTGCTTCGCGAGAAGACCCTCCAAGGCATCGTCATCCAGAGCACCGGGAACGGGGGTTCTGATACCTTCCTTTAGCATATGTGGTGGAGGGTTTGCCAGCAAACGAGCAAGGCCCTCATCGTCAAGCGCATCGCCATGGTGTGGATCTCGCTCGTGAGAAGCTACTACTGGATTGATTAATTCTGGAGGCGCATTAACAAGCGAGCGAGCAAGAATTTCGCTGTCAAGCGCATCAGTTTCCGAGGCCCTAGATGCTGCCGCGTGGACTGTGAGCCTCTCCGTCTGTAGATGAATCAGGTCCGGGCCTCGGTCTTCCAACCTTCGCACGTGGTCGTCAAGGGATCCAACACGATCGTCGCGCCTGGGACTAGGATTGCGGTACAAAGAGTCGTCCGAATATTCACTGTCAGGGCTCTCAGAACGAATGAGATGTGTTTCGCTATGAAGACGAGCAGTCTGATTCGTGCCGCCTTCTTCATAAGCGTCAGCAAGCTAGGGGACGAAATCTGGACGTGATACTTACGGCGCGCAGCATATACCTCGTCGTACCTAGCCTGTTCACGACGTTCTGCGTCTGATTCATGAACATATTCCTCGAATGTCTTGTCTTGCGACTCTGGCTTCTGATACCACATTCCATGGGCAGCCCAGTACTCACGGTCTGGCAAGCTGTTGAGAAAGTCTCCAATCTCCCCAGTATCATGGTGTGGGCGACCACTGTTGCGTTCAAAGGTTTGATCCGCCATGAGTGAGAAATTTGGGGAGCTCCTATCGTATCTTATCAACTTGGAGGGGCAAGAATCGACGTGGACGGCTGAATGACCGAACAACTCCGGAACAATAATGCAGACCGAAAGCGATCAGAAAGCTTTCTGTGTAATCGCACTTCACGCTTATATCATAAGGGACAGTGTGTTTAAGCTTGGATTCCTCGTACTAGAAGTGAGGGTGAGGATTGAGAACGGTGAATGGTGCTCGATGATTCAAAAATAGTTGCGGGCGAGGCAACTTACGGAAAGACAATATCGATCTTTGCCTCGCGTTGTCGCCATCATCATCTTGGACTTTGGAAAGATCCTATCAACGATAATGCGGAGAGTTGTCTAGAGCTTCAGGGTGGTACAGTCTCAAGGCAACGTCCATTCACACTTCCTCGTCTATTAATCTCCGACACTCCTATTATTGAAAGTGTCAATGATCTAATCTCAACTCTAGGCCATCATTGCACGCTTGTGGTAAAGACTGTCCACGCTCTCGACTTTCACACCTCTAATTTGACCCCTCAAACTTTGATCGTCAGACTCTTCCTCTCCATATTGTCTCCCGACATCCTGACCGCTACCATATTCACGGCAAGCCTGACCTGACTGACGGCTGGGACCGATAGGGATTGAGTGGGAGAGGGCCACGACACCGGTCGCTCAAGTTACGGGTGCGCGGACCTGAATGCTAGCAACCGCAGTCAGCAAAATATCGACTTGATTACTATTGAGGTGCGCAAGCTACCTGCGAGTGAAGACGGTGGCCTTCAGAGTTGAGATTCCGATATCAACGGAAATCCAATTAGTCTCCATGAGCATTTGCTCTTGGTCACAGCCATCGATGGACCTGTCGAAGTCGGATACCCGGAATTAAAAGACGCAATTCGTGAGGCCCGTCTCAAACGCGGATTTCATGATGTGGTCATCCAAGGCTCTAGGAGTCGCTTAATGTGGTCCGTCGAGGCTGTAAGACCGACATACTCATGGCTAAGTCTTCTACACCCTTCTGTATCATGTTTGCGAGCACTTAAGGCGTCCTCAACCGAGCGAAGTAGAAAAACGAAGCCCTATTGATTTGGGTTGATGTTTGAGCTAATGTAAGTGTCTTGCAGACGAGCAAAATCATCCTCGCTCAACTATTGCGAGTATTCTATAAGTCGAGCTCAGACCTGGTAAGCCTGAGGGCAACAGGGAGTATTTGAGGCGGTATGATCGTCTTGATATATTAGGAGGCTTTGAAAAGACGATAGAGTCACGGAATAGATCGTTATGTGAGCGCAAAGTTTACGTGGCTCAAGAAGATGGATTGAAGAGCGGTGGATGCCTTACCAACGGGAAGCATGGTTATTAGCCCCAGCCCTCTGCTATTTGCTACGGTTGCCACATGATCAGCGACAGTCAAGATTTCTCCAATTGCCTTGGGGTTGCCTTACTAGAGTAAGAGGCGACTACTAGAGTTACACAATTTCTATGATTAGACAGGTTTTGCAGTAAGATTATTCAACGTTTATTTGATAATTTACACGGGTCTAGCCGTACGCTAACCCTAATCTAAATTTACCTAAATATAAGCTATTACTACTTAGCCCTACCTATCTAGGATTTACTTATAAAACCCCTTTTAGTAATTATCTATTTATTTATATTATTAATAATAATATATTATAAATATTAATTCTAATAAAGAACTTATATATATAGCTACTCTAGCCCTCTTTATCCTTAGTTTATATTATATTAGCTAAGTTTTATACTACGCCTATATCCTACTAGTTAAGTATTAGAGTAAGGAGTAGAGTCTTAATAATTTCCTACTTATATAAATAAGGTAGATCTTTAAATTTATTAAGAATAAAATATATTAATTACTTACTTATTTTAACCTTAAAAGTATTAACTAGTAATATAATTATTAACCTAGCTTAAAGCTTACTTTATATCTTATTCTAATTAAATTCTTATATCTATATCTTTTATATAAGTTATTAATAATATTTAGCTAGTCTCCCTCCTTTATTTTTATTATAATTAATAATATCTTTAAGTACTTATATAATTACTATAATCCTATTTTATACTAGTATCTTATTCTTAAATATAATAGAATCTAGAGGTATATAAGGGTAATTAAATATATAAATAAAATATATAAGAGGTTTATAATTTAAGGGTTTATTAATAGAATATTTTAGTACTTTTATTAATTAAAGGAAGACTAAAGGTTCTTCTACTTTATATATAAAAAGGTATATAATATAATATAATTAGGGGTAATATACCTAGATAATCTAATTAATATATTATATAACCTATTTAAGGGAAAGGTAAATAACTTAATAATATTATAAACTTCTAATATATAAGACTAATTATATTAAGTATTTTAAGGGTAGTAAGTTTTAGATCTATTTAATAATAAAGCTTATAAGTATATAGAATTTATTATATTATTATATATAAGCTACTTAAATATATAAAAGAGAAAGTTTAATAAAAGAATAATTAATATATAAATTATTATTAAGTATAGTTTTAGGATAATATAAATACTTTAAGTAATAAATACCTTTAAGTATAAAATAAAATTAAGGTTAATACTTATTAATAATATCTATTAAATAGTAGTATTATTAATAAACTATTTTATTTATTTATAAGGCTAAAATATAATATCTAGTTAATTTAAAATAAGGCCTTTAATAATCTATTAATATTTATTAGTAATTAACTCTACTTAATAATTACTTAGATATATTTCTTTATATTAAGCCTTATAATATAATTAAAGGGATTATAAGCTTATAATCTATATATAATTACCTAACTTTAATATTATAATACTATTAGTTTATAAACTATATTATTAATTAAGAGCTTATTATTAAATTTAAGTTATAAAGAAGCTTATAAAGCTAAGTTATAAATTAGCCTAAATTTATAATATATATAAGAAATATAAAAAACCTACCCTTATTAAGTAATATAACTTATTTATATAATTATTATAAAATAGTAAGTATCTTATAAGGCCTTATTTCTTTATTCTTACCTAAAGCTTCTACTTCTATATTCTATTTAGTTTTTCTACTTCTTATTCTAAAATATCTTAATTTTAAGTTACTTAAATATTAGGGGTTTATATTAATAGTTTTTTATTATTTTATATTATTTTATATATTAGAGTTATAAAATATACCTAAGTATTATATCTACTAGTCTTATAATATTCCTATTATATATTATTAACTCTATCTTTATTAAACTCCTTATTAACTTTTATATAAAAATCCTTTATAATATTTCTCTTTCACTTACTATTATTATTATTACTTTTAGAGTCTCTATTATTACTTACTTAATTTATATCCTTAATATTATTAAGCCTATTAATATATAATTATATTATACTTATAACCTTTTTATTAGATATCTAGGGATAGCTTAGTATATTATTATTTATAAGGATAGTAAGACTAATCTTATTAATAATATTTTCTAGTATTTTTTATATTTATTCTATCTCTTTACTTAGGTACTATTAATATAAAACTTAATTTATATAAAGTATTTAAATAAGGTCCTCTTAAGCCCTTATTTACTTTTATAATAGAGTTATAAAGGCTTATAACTCTTTATAAAGTATATTTAATATATTATAAGTTTATTATATTCCTTTAATTAAATATTTAAGTTTTATATTAATATTAAGTTACTATTTATAAATAAGTTTTAATTTTTTAATTAAAACTAGGTCTTAAGTACTAGTTATTATAAATATATTAATATTAATAAATAAAGGGGCTTAAATACTACTTATTAATATAGGCCTATTAATACTTATAAGTATTATTATTAAAGTTATTATATAATAAGATTTAAAGAATTTTAAACTTTATTTTATAAAATTAATTAAAATAGTAGTTATATCTTAAGTTAAATAAGACCTTTATATTTATTTAAGTCTTTACTTATCCTTTTATAACTTTATCCCCTTATTGTTTTTTTATTTTATTATTATAATTATTATAATTAATAAATAATACTATTAATAGAATTAACTTTATCCTTAAGATTACTCTAAATATTAATACTACTCTAGTAGTTAATATTACTCTAATATTAAAGACTTAAGCTTTATTACTTATAAGGGGAACCTTTTAATATAATACTTATATTAGAGGGTAATAATAATATTATTATAAATAAGAGTAAAATAAATAAGGCTTTTAAAGAGGAGTCTTATTTATTATTTTCTTTATAAGAAGGAATTTTATTAAAATTAATATTCTCTATTTCCCTTTTAACCTTTTTACCTTAATAAGTAGAGAGTATATCTTATTTAATATTATAATCTTATATTTTCTCCTTTTTATCTTTTTTTTATCTTTTTTTTTCTAGTTTAAACTTTATTAATTATTAATTACTATTAATCTAGTATTTATATAAGGTTATTATTAGTTATTATATACCTAGATCTCCTATTATATTCCTTTTTATACTTATATTATTTAAGTAGTATTACTACCTTTTATTAATAATTATTTTAAGAGTAAGAATAGTAGATATATATTTTAAAGTCCTATTATATATCCTTTTATTATAAATTTGTATTAAAAAGTTTATATATACCTACTTTAATAAGTATATAATTAATAAATATATTATTAGGCTATTATTCTAATATCTTTTATAGTTAATCTATTACTTACCTATATTTATATCTATTCTATCCCTCTTATAACCTTCCTCTACTATTATTAATAGTTATTTTATACCTCCTAGGTATACTTTAAAGTCTTCTAAGGATATCTTAGGTACTAGTACCTTTATTATTACTATTACTAGTACGCTAGATCCTCCTTTTATATCCTTATAACTAAAGATCTTAATATAATATAATAAATATATAATTATTATATATTTATATAATTAGTAGGAAGATATTATTACTAGCCTTTATATAAATATACCTCTTATACCTTAGGAACCTCTTAATAATAATAATATCCTTCCCTTATATTCCTTTTAACCTACTTTATAGAAGTCCCCTTATAAAGAGAAAGGTTATAAGAAAGCTAGACTATATAATATAAAGCTATTATAGTATTTAGGGAGGTATAAGAGAAAAGGGACTAGGAGCTTAGATATCTTATAATTAGATAGTTATAATAAGAAGTATAGGAGAGGTAGATAAAAGGGATAAAGTATATATAAAGGAATACTTCTTAATATTAAGGAAATAATAATATTTATTAATTATATACTTATTAAAGTAGGTATATATAAACTTTTTAATATAAATTTATAATAAAAGGATATATAATAGGACTTTAAAATATATATCTATTATTCCTACTCTTAAAATAATTATTAATAAAAGGTAGTAATACTACTTAGATAATATAAGTATAAAAAGGAATATAATAGGAGATCTAGGTATATAATAACTAATAATAACCTTATATAAGTACTAGATTAATAGTAATTAATAACTAATAAAGTTTAAGCTAGAAAATATAAAAAGAAGTAAGATATAAAAAATAAAAAGGAGAAAATATAAGATTATAATATTAAATAAGATATACTCTCTACTTATTAAGGTAAAAAGGTTATAAAGGAAATAGAGAATATTAATTTTAATAAAATTCCTTCTTATAAAGAAAATAATAAATAAGACTCCTCCTTAAAAGGCTTATTTATTTTATTCTTATTTATAATAATATTATTATTACCTTCTTATATAAATATTATATTAAAAGGTTCCCCTTATTAGTAGTAAAGCCTAAGTCTTTAATATTAAAGTAATACTAGCTATTAAAGTAATATTAATATTAAGAGTAATTTTAAAGATAAAGTTAACTCTATTAATAATACTATCTATTAACTATAATAATTATAATAATAAAATAAAAAAAAGAATAAAGGGATAAAGTTATAAAAAGATAGGTAAAGACCTAAATATATATAAAGGTCTTATCTAACTTAAGATATAACTACTATTTTAATTAATTTTATAAAATAAAGTTTAAAATTCTTTAAATCTTATAATATAATAACTTTAATAATAATACTTATAAGTATTAATAGGCTTATATTAATAAGTAGTACTTAGGCCCCTCTATTTATTAATATTAATATATTTATAATAACTAGTACTTAAGACCTAGCTTTAATTAAGAAGCTAGAAATTATTTATAAGTAATAACTTAATATTAATATAAAACTTAAATATTTAATTAAAGGAATATAATAGACTTATAATATATTAAATATACTTTATAAGGAGTTATAAGCCTTTATAACTTTATTATAAAAGTAAGTAAGGGCTTAAAAGGACCTTATTTAAATACTTTATATAAATCAAGTCTTATATTAATAATATATAAATAAAGAGATAGAATAAATATAAAAAATATTAGAAAATAAGATTAATAAGATTAATCTTATTATCCTTATAAATAATAATATACTAAGCTATTCCTAAATATCTAATAAAAAGGTTATAAGTATAATATAATTATATATTAATAAGCTTAATAGTATTAAGGATATAAATTAAATAAGTAATAATAATAATAGTAAGTAAAGGAGAAATATTATAAAGGATTTTTATATAGAAGTTAATAAAGAGCTTAGTAAAGACGGGGTTAATAATATATAATAGGAATATTATAAGACTAATAGATATAATACTTAAGTATATTTTATAACTCTAATATATAAAATAATATAGAATAATAAAATAACTAATAGTATAAACCCCTAATATTTAGGTAACTTAGAATTAGAATATTTTAGAATAAGAAGTAGAAAAACTAAATAGAATATAAAAGTAGAAACTTTAAGTAAGAATAAAGAAATAAGGCTTTATAAGATACTTACTATTTTATAATAATTCTATAAATAGTTTATATTACTTAAAAAGGGTAGGTTTCTTATATTTCTTATATATATTATAGATTTAAGCTAATTTATAACTTAGCTTTATAAGCTTCTTTATAATCTTAAAAATAATAATAAGCTCTTTATTAATAATATAATCTATAAACTAATAGTATTATAATATTAGAGTTAGGTAATTATATATAGATTATAAGCTTATAATCCCTTTAATTATATTATAAGGCTTTATATAAAGAAATATACCTAAGTAATTATTAGGCGGAGTTAATTACTAATAAATATTAATAGATTATTAAAAGCCTTATTCTAAATTAACTAGATACTATATTTTAGCCTTATAAACAGGTAAAATAATTTATTAATAGTACTACTACCTAATAGATATTATTAATAGGTATTAGCCCTAATTTTATTTTATACTTAAAGGTATTTATTACTTAAAGTATTTATATTATTCTAAAACTATACTTAATAGTAATTTATATACTAGTTATTCTTCTATTAAACTTTCTCTTCTATATATTTAAGTAGCTTATATATAATAATATAATAAACTTTATATACCTATAAGCTTTATTATTAAATAGATCTAGAACTTACTACCCCTAGAATACTTAATATAGCTAGTCTTATATATTAGAAGTTTATAGTATTATTAGGTTATTTACCTTTCCCTTAAATAGGTTATATAATATACTAATTAGACTATCTAGGTATATTACCCCTAATTATACTATATTATATACCTTTTTATATATAAAGTAGAAGAACCTCCAGTCTTCCTTTAATTAATAGAAGTATTAAAATATTTTATTAATAAACCCTTAAATTATAGACCTCCTATATATTTTACCTATATATTTAATTACCCTTATATACCTCTAGATCCTATTATATTTAAAAATAGGATATTAGTATAAGATAGGATTATAATAATTATATAAGTACTTAAGGATATTATTAATTATAATAGAAATAAAGGAGGAAGACTAGTTAAATATTATTAATAACTTATATAAAGGATATAAGTATAAGTATTTTATTAGAATAAGATATAAAGTAAGCTTTAAGCTAGGCTAATAATTATATTACTAGTTAATACTTTTAAGGTTAAAATAAGTAAGTAATTAATATATCTTATCCTTAGTAAGTCTAAATATCTACCTTATTTACTTAGGTAGGAAATTATTAAGACTCTACTCCTTACTTTAATATTTAATTAGTAGGATATAAGTATAATATAGGACTTAGCTAATATAATATAGACTAAGGATAAGGAGGGCTAGAGTAGCTATATATATAAGTTCTTTATTAGAATTAATATTTATAATACATCGTTATTAATAATACAGATAAATAGATAATTACTAAAAGAGGTTTTATAAGTAAATCCTAGATAGGTAGGGCTAAGTAGTAATAGTTTATATTTAGGTAAATCTAGATTAGGGTTAATATATAACTAGACCTATATAAATTATTAAATAAATATTAAATAATCTTACTATAAAACCTATCTATTATAAGACCTCTCTTATATTATTAAATTTATCTCCTTTAATATATTCCTTATCTAGTATTAATAGTAAAATATTATTATACTTAAAAAGAGGAGTATTTATAGTATAATAAGTATCTTATCTTAAAATTACTTTTTCTTTTTTAAAAAAAACTAATAATCTTCTTACTATAATTAAATAAGTTCTACTACCTATTTAGAACTACTTACTAGCTTAATAAGAGAGTTATTTTTTATTATTCTACCTTATTAGTTAGTTTATAAGTATCCTAGTTACCCCTTTAAAATTAGTAGAAAAAGTAAGGAACTTTAAAGTCCTAATTTTTTATATTCTACTTATATATATACCTATTCTTTATAATATTTTCTACTTAAATAAAGTTATATAGCTTATATTTAACTATTTAATACTTTAAGAATAATTGAAATTAGTTTATTAATATAAAAGAAATATTAGAATAAGTTAATTTACCTACTAAATTCTATATACTTATAGCTAGAATATAGATTATAAATAATAAAACTACTATTATTACTTATAAATTACTTATTCTATAATAATATTTATTAATATATCTAATATTATTAAATAGGAGGAAATATCTATCTTATTACTAGATATATAATACTATTAAAATAATCTATATTAGTCTATTAGTATACTAGAAAATACCTCTAAAAATTTAAGATTTTTACTTAGGAAAAGTATACTTAAAAGTATAATTCTTTTATTTATTAGTAAGTAATAATAGTTATAAGGTAAATTCAAGTCTAAATATAATAAATATATATATAAGCTATTATAAATACTAAGACCCTCCTTAAGTATTATAGGGGTTAAAGTATAAATATTAGTAAAGATATTAATTTTAGATTAAGGAATTATTTATAATAGTTACCTAGTACTAGAGTATTAATAAATAGTTATTAGGCCTACTTATATTATAACTCTATTATAATATTACTATTTAGGACTAATAGGGTATAACTAAGTATATTATTATTAAATAACTTATTATATTAGTTATTATTAGGAAAAGACGTTATTATTATTAAGATAGAAGTATTAAAAGATTAATACTATCTACTAAATACCTAACTAACTACGGGATATCTAGTATAATAATATTCTATTTAATTAATAACTTCTACGCTACTAGACTATTTAATATAATTCTTAAATTATTATACCCCTTATATTATAAGATATCTTTTATACTCTTATAATAACTATTAATAGTTATACTAGATTTATTATATTAATATAGAGGAATCTATTAGATATAGGAGTTTATATAGCCTAGTATTTAACCGGCCCTCTAAAGTTTAACTAGCGGTATGTAATAAATAAATAGCAGAATAGCTTATTTTTATTATTAGAAAGTCTAATATTATAGTTTAATATAAAGATATAACTATATAATTAAGTATAGTATTAGGCCGTTTTTATACTTCTAATATTATAATTAGTATTCTTATAAGCTACTAAGTAGCTATTAATAAGATCTAGGTATTAATAATAAGTTATAACTAATATATTAGGGGTAGTCTACTTATTATCTAATAGTACCTACTTATATATAACGTTTTTTATTATTTAGCTAGATATATATTTAGGAGTTTTAAGCCTAATAATATAGAGGTTTCTCTATCTTATTACTTATAATAGAGTTATATATAGCTAATTATAACTAAAAGTAGGCCTAGTTTATAAGTTAATACCTACGTACTTTATTAATTAGCCTTATAATTTATTAATAGTTATAATAAATACTAGTTAGATAGGGTACTACTTATAAATAAATGGGGTAGGAATCCGCCTATTATTTTCTTTAGATTATAATAGCGTCTTAAATAGTATTACCTTCTTACTATTATAGGTACTACTTATAATCTCCCCCTTAAAGATATACTTATTATATCTTATTACTTATAATTAGGTCCTATTATATAGATATAGTAGATTAAGGTTCCTTAGTAGTATAACTAGTACGCCTAGCTTAATATATAACTTATAAAATAGTAGGGAGGGTTTATAAAACCTATAAAAGTACTTAAAGGGGAAGAGTTTATTATCTTCTTTTAATATAATATAATTAATACTCTAGTATATTATTATATTACTAGAGATATATAATATTATCTTAGTATTAATACTAGTAATATCTTTATTAGTAATAGTAAGAATAGCCCGTTCTAATAGATAAACCCTTTAAGAGATATTTATCCTAATATTAGTATAGATATTCTTAACTAAATTATTAATAGTATTTCTAGGGGTATAACTATATTTCTAATATAATACGTCTTTATTAGTAGTAGGGCTTCTCTAGATATTAATATTATTATTAATAGTAAGGAGATTACTTATAAATAGTCCTATTTTATAATATATAGTATTTATTAGGTTAGGATTATTAAGTTACTTATTAATAATAAGATTTAAATATATAACTTTATTCTAGAAATAGGCCTTCTAAAGATACGCCTTAATAACCTAGCTACTAGATCCTCCTAGAATAACTAGGAGTATTTATTAGAAGTCCCTATAAAAGTAGACTACCTTACCCCTAAAATAAGCCTAGTTATTATTATAAATATCCTAAAAGCTATAATTAATAGCTTTTATATTATATTAACTCTATATAAGAGATCTATCTTAAAAGATAATATAAGCTTACTTAATTAGCTTAGTAAGATTAGTCCCCTTTTTAATCCTATATAAAGAGGTAGTATTAGAGTCTAGGGGTATCTTAAATTATAAGTAAGCTATTTAACCTCCCTATAATAGTATTAATATAATACTAGAAGACGCTACTACTAGAGTAACCTTTTACTAGGAATATAGCCTTTTTATAATAGTGTTTTAAACTATTATCTTACTAGTCCCCTTAGTACTATTAAGGAAGAATAGTATACCTAGAGCCCTAAATTTATTATTAATATTAATATTAATAGCGGCGATAATCTAATTAGTAGTATAATATTAGTTAGTATTTAGCCTATTTTATAAGACCTTAGCCTTATTAGGGGTAATTTAATAAGATATTTCTTCCTATAAAAGTCTATTTAGAATATTATTAAAATTATTAAATAGGATAGTTAGAATAGGTAGGTTATATTAGGCTAGATCCTTAGTATATTTAGGGGTTAATTAATACTAATTAACTATTAATAAGGTAAAGGGCGTACTATTTAATAAATAACTATTACTTATAATAATTATCTAGTATCTAAAGTATTAAAAAATCTTATTATAAGAGGTATAAGTAGTTATTTAAGATATACTCCTTATACTTATTCTATAATATAAGGGCGTTAGTAGGTTAGAGTTTAACTAATACTAATATAAAAAGACTATATAGCTTATAACCTACCTAAAAATCCTTTCCCTTATTAAGGATCTTATTAGTATATCTATTATTTTTAGTTAACTTAAGCTTTATATAGACCTCCTTCTATCCTATTAACTAGCTATCTACTATCTAGAGGTTATTAAATAATATAGCCCCCTTAATATAATAGAGGAGTAGTTAGTAATAGAAGAGATTCTTAGTTTTAAGATTAATAAAATTAATACGCCTAAGAGTCTCCCCCCTTTTATATATTTTCTAATATTTATTTCTTTTATTCTATATAAAGACCTTAGGAAAATCCGCGTATAGATAATTAAGTAGATCCCTTATAATAATAGGATATTTCCTATTCTATTTTATAAAAGGTAATAGTTAACTATTATTATAAGCTTCCTTAATAAGATAGTTTATATTAAAAAACTCTATTGATATAGTCTTATAAAGCTTATTACTATCTATTAACTTTTATTTAACGGCCTTATTAATAGCCTAGTTATTAGCTAGCTTAAAAAGGGTATACTATTAGTCTAAGAGATAGATTTATAAATACTTTATATAAGGCTTTATAATATTTATACTAAATGAGAGTATCTTCTAGATAGCCTTAATAGACCTAATCTAGTAAGTAGACTAGAACTTTATAATTTTATCTACTAACTCCCCTTACTATCGCGGCTAGCTATTAGGAGCGGGGTTATTATTATTACGCGTATAATTCCTAGTAAGGGAGATATTAGCCTAATTAGGTCCCTTATAAATATATTTATATAGATAGAAAATAGACTTAATAGAGTTATAGATTATAATATTAATATAGGTACTATATTTCTTTAATAGGTACGGGTTATAAGAGATAACCTATCTATTATTAATAGAGGAATTAGGTTTAAAGGGGCTAACTAGATATTTATAGAAAGGATAACTCTTATTAGGTATAAAAGATATCTCTTAGTAAAAATCCTTTAGAAAAGCCTTATTATAATAATTCTTCTCCTAATTAAAATATCTATTACTAGGGACCCTAGTATAATAATTATAAATTATATATTATAAGACTAACTTATATAATATATTACCCTATTATAAAGGGAGGATAAATACTTAAATAAGGCTATTAATATTACTAACTATCTAGATCTAATCCTCTTCTTATATAATAAGGAGAATATAAGTATATAAGAGACCTTACTTCTAAAATTTAATAATATAATAGTAGCTTATATAAATACTAAGGACGTATTACTTAAGGAGGTTCTTTATTAACTCCTAGAGCTTTTAATTAAAAATACGGGTAATTAGATTATAATAGTACTCTAATATCTAACTAGGTTCTAGTAAGCTCTAAATATTAGGCTACTTAGGATTATATATAAAGGTAATAAAAAAATTAGATTTACCCCTTTTTTAGACTATTATTATAGCGTCTTATATTCTCGCTTTTATAGTATATAAGCTTCCTAATATTATTAATAGAAGGATAGTTACCTTACTACTAATATCTTTAAGCGAGATATCTAGATTAATACTAAGCCTATTTATTAGGCCGGAGTAGTAGTCTACTTAAATAGTCTATTAATTTTAATAATACTAATTTAAGTTATTAAGCTCTATTAATATCTAGATATTAGTAGCTTAATAGCTAAATAGATATCTACTATTAATAGTATAATTAAAGAAATTAGGCTAGATCTAGATATTAATTAGCTAATTATTTAAATTATATTAACTATCCCCTAACTAATATTTAAATTATTTATAACTATTTATAATTAAGTAGATTTAGGTCTAGAAAATAAATAGGGAACTATATTAAATAGTCTTACTTATATCTATTTTATATAAAATTATTATCTTATTACTTACTAAGACCTATTATAACCCGAAGGTATATATTTACTAATAATATACTAGTCTAGTTCCTACTTAGGGTTACTACCCTCTTCCTACTCTAGTTTATTATTACTACTAATTAAGGTATACTAGGCGAGTGTACTAGTAATATAGTTCCGTCGTAATATATATAATAGATAGTTACCTAGAAGCTAATAGCCGGCTAATAGGAGGTAGTTATATTATAACTATTTACTAAATAAAAATAGGAGTAGATATTAGAGGGCTATATAAGAAGGATACTAATTAAGGATTAATATAAGGCCCCCCTTAATAGTTTTAATATAGATATCCTACTTAATCCAGCCTCTTATAATATTATTAGGAGTTATTATAATATAAGCGACTTTAATAAAGGTAGGCTAATTATAAGTACCTTTATCCTATTATTTAAGATTTAACTATTAGATATAAACACTTATAATATTAATAGGATATTATAATTTATCCTCCTTAAGGTAGTTATAATAGGATTTAAACCCCTAGACGTATAAGTTAATAGACTAGAGGGTATATTAAGTAGAAGTAAGGGTATCTTAATTTAAATTATTAAAATATTAATAGTAAATATCTAGTTACTCTTATATACTATCTAGTATATAAATCTAGGCGAATTTTAGCCTAAGGCCGTTATTAATAATAAGAGGACCTATTAAATAATAAATAAACCCCTAGATCTAGAAGGTAGTTTAACTAATATAGGTATTAATATTAGTTATACCCTTACTAGTAAAGGAGAGATAATTATTATAACTAATAATATTATTTAAAAATTCTTTACTATATATAATCCTCCTTTATATAAACTATCTATTAATAATAATATTATTAATATTACTAAGTAAGCTATTAATTAATTATACCCTAAGCTCTACCTCCTTTCCTAGCCCTTTAAGTAATAAGTTAACGTCGGCCGGCTTATATAATTAGTTAGGAGATAGCTAGTTATTCTTCCTACTATTATAATATAACTATTAACCGCCTCCTAAGCTATTATATTTACTTTTCTAGGATAGTATATTATAATATATATATATATTACTAGTAATATTAAATAACTTATTAACCTAGTAAAGCTCTATATATCTTATTATATAGGGATCCCTATATATTTAATATCCCTAGCCTAGCGTCCGCCTTTAATATATATTATTCTACCGCTAGTATAAGCCTTATTAAACGGAGGGTTAGTACTTAGTATTATTATCTTTATTAGCCTACTACTAGGTATACTAGTAACGCGTATCTAGATAATATTAAGGAGCTAATAGAGGAGTAATTTCTTAGGGGGCCTCTTTATAAGTTAGGGGAGTAGGTTATTACGGGTTCCTAGGGGGAATAACTACTTAAATAGTAGAATAAGAAGGTAGGATAAGTTACTAGATAATAGGGGGGTGTTAGAATAGAGGGGGAGGTAGGAAGTTTTATAAAAAAAATTATTAGTATTAAGTTAAAAAAATATATAAAGTATAAATAATATTAGTTATAATTAGTATTAAAGAGTTCCTTAACTACCTAATATAGCCTACGCCCTTACTCCTATATACTCGCCGGCGTTTATTACTTATAGTATTAGGATTAATATTAGAAAGGAGGTGTTAGTTAGTTAGGGGTAGGGTAGAGGCTAATAATCCTATATTAGCGTAGTTAGAGTAATACTAGGGTAGCGGAAGGTAAGGGATAGGTAGTATAAGTAGTAAAGATAAAGAAGGGGGTATAATAAAGTCTATATAATAGTAGGTTAAAGAAAGAGGATAATATAAATAGTAGGAAAATAATTATTAATAAAGTAGGGGTAGAGAAAATATACTAAGAAATAGTATTCTTAGTAGGAAAATCTATTTATTTAAATATATCTTCTTAACTACTAATATAATTAATATAATTTTAATAGCGTTAAGTTCCTTAAAAGAGGCTAAAAACTTTAATTAATTTAAAAATTATAAAAAGGGTAGGTATATAGTTAGCTAGAATAAAAAGAATATTATAACTTTAATATTCTTTATGAAAGTAAGCTAAATTAAAAGCGATTAAATAGGGGTATAAAGCGATAGATCTATTAGATAAAAGCTCTAGGAGATCTTTAGGATTTAAAATTACAGATATTTTATTATAGTAAGAAGATATATATAATATAGCTAATACTATTATATTTAAAGGTAGATTATCTAATATACTTTCTACTATTTATCTTACCTACTAATATATCTAATATTAGTTTAAATAAGAAGGAATAATCTAATATTAGTCTAAATAAGAAGTAATATCTATCTTATTACTAGGTATATAATACTATTAGAATAATTTAAATTAGTAAATAGATATATATATATATATATATATAATATAGCTAATATATCTAATATACTCCTTACTATTTATCTTATCTACTAATATATCTAATATCTACCTACTAATATATTAGCTATTATTTTAAATAGGAGTTATTATCTATCTTATTACTAGGCTAGCTATCTACTAATATATTTAATATACTAAATACTAGGTAGTAGGAGTAGTTTTCTAATATAAAAATCCTAAATTTTTATAGGTATTTTCTAGTAAAAATAGAATCTATATTATTATAAATAACTATAAATTTAAGTCTTAGTATATACTTAATAAGAGTTTTAAATATATATTAGATATACTATTATATCTAAGTAATAGGAAAGTAGATATCTTATATCTTTAAATAAGTAGTACTATTACTAGCGTTATATTAGCCGCTGTTATCCTAGTAGCTTTTAGGTACTAACCTCTATACTTTACCTATACCTTCACTAAGGTAGCTAATCACAAACGGCTGTTTGATATTAGTACAATGAGTCCTCAGCTTATTTTCGGAACTGCTTCTTTTGGCATGGATCTAACAGACTTTCAAGATCCTGCATCGGTCCAAAACCTTCTTGAGAGCCTTCGAGACTTGGGCGTCCACCGGCTCGATTCGGGCGCTCGCTACCCGCCAATGAAGCCAGGAAGGGCAGAGGAGCTGATTGGCGAGACGAAAGAGCTTAGCGGGGGTTTTGTCATTGACACCAAGGTGTACACAAATACACAGACAGATGGCAGCGGGGACTTGACGAGTAAAGCTATAGAGAGTTCGTTACAGACGAGCTTACAGCGCCTAAAGAAGCCTGATGGAGTAGGCCGAAATCCAGCTATGTCTTGAAAGAATCTTCTTTGCTAATGCCGATTCCAGGTCAATATCCTTTATGCACATAGAGCCGACCCGTCCACCCCACTTGAAGAGCAGATCATGGGGTTTAACCAGCAGATCAGGCGAAGTCGCTGTAAGGCTGTGAGTTCGAGCAACGCCCTCACTCACGTCTTAGTTGGCTAATATGCCGAATCTAATAGTGGGGTGTGTCGAACGTGGGTCCAGAGATGCTCGAAAAGATGCTACGTCTATGCGAGGAGCAGGGTCTACAGAAGCCAAGCTGCTATCAGGGCGACTATAACCTTGTCACACGCGGTATGGAGACGAGGCTCCTACCGATCTTGCGCGCTCACGGTATGACTTATAACGCCTTCAGGTATGTGATTCGATAGTAACCGCCAAGCCAGCTATACGATCGAATCTAAAGCTGACTTCAAATGGATAGGCCCCTCGCTGCAGGGTTTTTGACTGGCAAGTTTATCAACAACGAGCACGCAGGCACCCGCTTCGACGACAAGAATCCTCTCGGTAATTTCGCGAAAAAGCTATTTGGTGCACAAGACCTACATTCTGCCATGAAAAAGTTTGACGTCGAGGTTAACTCATACAATCTAACGCCGATCGAGGTCGCAATCCGCTGGATTTCACACCACTCAGCCCTGAAGGATGATGACGGGATCATAATGGGTGCGAGTAAGGCTGAGCAGATTCAAGGATCATTTTCCATGATCAAGAAGGGGCCGTTGCCCGCACAGGTATTAAAGATGGCCGAGGATCTTTGGAGCGCGGTTAAGGAAAGTCGGGGCGAAATTATATAACTGGCTCGAGGAACAATGGCATGGAAGGAGCGAAACTGTCATTGGGACTTCCATTCTCACGACAAGCATTTTAGTAGGCTTCAAGAACGTGCGAAATTGATCGTAAAGTGATCTCTCCGGCTTCTCTACGCTGACTATCCTGCACCAGAACCAAGGAATCCTTTCCAAGACTAGTAAAGCAAAACATGGAACCTTGAGACTGCCCTCGCTCATCCTTCTAGGACGCTGAGTTGGGGGTTTCTTGGCACGTCTAGGAGGACGAAGATACCAAGACCGTCGGTGGACTGGTGTATCTTACGTTGGAAACGACGAGCTACGCCATCGATCTTCGAAAAAGCCACCTCAAATTCCCCTTCAACAACATCTCGCACTTCTTCCCTGAGCTCAAAAATGTACTGGGGATGTTCGCACATCTGAAAGAGCGCCTGGCATACTGGCATCGATATAGTGTGTGATGAAGCCAAAGTCAATACAAGCGTCCTCCCAGCCAACTCATCTGGCCTTCCGTCTATTCCAGTGGCCACATTATCCATCAATCGGAGCAAATTGTCGAGTTTCTCGTCGCCTAGGACCGTGCCAGCGGCTTGATATCTCACCATCCAGACATACGGCACAACTTGAGCGACGTATGGCTCCGTCCACTGCGGAAAGATTCGAAACAGTATGATTGACTTGAACACATTTTCGGTGTACCATTCCATTTGTCAGCAACTGGAGCTGCTGTATGCTTCGCCATGGCCAACCTCGCGGGGCATTCAGCCACTTCATGTCCCGACGTAGATCATCGCCTACAAAAAGTTGAGACGAGACTCGACTCACTAGACATATGATCAAGCCGAAGGCCTCGGTGTCCTTCCATTCTTCTAAACAACATTGACACGCTTCTCGGATCTCAAACACAATATGTGAATCCTCACTTTCAAAGCCTGACAGCTCCTGAGTCATTGCATAATCAACCTCATTGCAAATGAGAGAGCCCAGCTTGGGGGTCAATCTCCTTCATTGACTGGTACAATCTGCACTAGACTTTGAATGAGCTGATGCATTGGCGGCAAGCATGGCAGCGTGCCGTATTCGATGCATCCCCAAAACAACCTCCTCCCGCCATACTCTTTGGGTCTGGGTTGAGAAAACGCTGTGGTTGGTGGCAGTCAATACTGACCAGCTATTGAGACTCCTCTCCAGAAGCCACTTTACGACCCTATGGATCAGCTCTTCAAAGGTAACATCCAGCTCCCTGCCGAAGCGACGTCACAGGACATCTTGAAATCACCGCCAGCCCCCAGCGAACGTGCGTGTTTGCCACGTGCGTCTCTCCCTCCGAGTGCGAGCGACTTACTCAATGTATTGCCCGATAACACAATGCCTGACATTCCTTTCAAAGTCATCGTGGATCAAGCTCGATTCGAGGACGTCGCAGTGGATCTGAGGCCTTGTCTCTCAGCAGCCGTAAACATATACACAGCTGCCAATCTATCCGCTGATTCCGGCACTGCCTCATCGACTGCCTTACATCATGATCATAATTTCATGGTCGCTCAGAGGCTGCTCGAGTCTACGGGCGACGAAGGCAAAGCGAGAGACTCTGTCAAGTTTGCTGGAAGTAACGCTCTCTTGAGCATTGATTAGATAGCTGATATCCAGCTAAACACTGCTGCGAGCGGCTTTGCTATATATGCGCGAGTGGTATGCTGTTTGCCTCCGATGGGAGCAACATCATGATGAACTGAGTGATCGTCTAAGAAGGTATATTTCATATGCAGAGATTTTACGTGGCTGCCAAGGCGCTACCACGCCATCAATCTGGGGAGTTTCTATACTACCGGCGGTCCCTGAGTAGATTACTAGTAGTAGATAACATGAGTCATCCTCTAAGCCACACCTATTTTTGGTAGTAATCAGAGGAAAGCCTAATATCGTCGCTACCGCTATCGCTATCGATGTCGCTACCCCTCGCTGTCGCTCCGTTATAGGGCGGAGTTATAGGCGGAGACCTGACTACTCTCTAAAACGCGCACTATAATTACTATAATATAGGCGGAGAGTAGAATCTCTTACTATTACCCCCGCGTAGGGTAGAGATATAAGCTGAGATATAGTTAGGGATCTATTTACTCCCTAAGACACGTACTTAATTTACTATAAGGTAAGTAGAGAGCTAAGACCCTTATTATTACTATCTTACTATTACTATATATAGTTCCTATTATAAATCTGCTATATTTAAGGCTATAAGTAGACTAACTATCGAGTCGGGATTTAGTACTAAGATTTAGTACTAACCGAATACTCGGGTTAGAGTCTTAGTACCGACTTAAATACTCGGTACTAGCTATTAGTACCGACTCGTTAAGGCCTTAATATCTTAGCGAGTCGGGTTAACCCGACTTAAATTACTAAGGTATTACTAAGACGCTAAGCCCCTAATAAAGTAGTAGAAGGAATTAAAATAGTCTCCTTATAATATATATTTAGAATAATTATTATACTTATAACTTTATCTTCCTAGTATCTACGGGCCGGAAAGATATAGGATATCCTACGGGATATCCCACGTGGGATAGTATAGGACCGTAGGATAGGATAGGTAAATTAGGTCTTAATACCATATCTTTATAATAGTATAGGACGGGAATAGGATAGGTTTTTTTAGTAGGATAGGATTTTCATGAGACTACTTTATAGGATAGGATATTTATAGGATATCCTATAATTAGTAAGTATATGACGTAGTATTTTCTAAAAAAATATTTTTTAAATCTTCTCTTTCTAGTTATAGTATTCTATATAATAAAGATTTCTAGATATTTTTAAGATATTCTACTATTAGTAAGTATATAATATAATATTTTTTTAAAATATTCTAGAGTTATTACTATATAGAATGTTATAACTAGAAAGCTGACTAGAAAGGTAAATATTAGCTTTCTAGTTATCTTTCTAGTTATAACTTTCTAGATAGAGAAGATTTAAAAAAAATAAAAAAATTGCTATATTATATGCTTACTAATAATAGGATATCCTAAAAATATCCTATCCTAGAAACTAGTCCTACGAATAACCTATCCCGTGGGATTATCCTATAAAAACCCATACTATCCTAGAATAGAATAGGACTAAAATCGCTAATCCCATACTATAGTACGGTATAGCAGGCGAGACTAATATCTTATACCATCCTATATCTTTCCGGCTAGTACTAGTATCTAGTATATATTCTTCCTAGTATAGTAAATATTTATATTACTAGTTTATATTACTCCTACCTTATTCTATATATAGGGTTTATACTATATTAACTCCTATAAAACCTAGTAGTAAAGCTATTAAATTAGAATTAGATAATCTTATTATACTTAATTCTATATTAAGTAGTATTCGTCCTAGCTAATCTATAAGTTAGGTTAGTTAGGGTATATTAAGTAAATCCTTTTATTAGAAGAAAGAGCTTCTTTTAAATACTATTTAGTCTATTAGAAAAGAATTCCTAGAATTAATATTAATAAGGAACAATAAACATATTAAATAGAATTTAGCCTCTAAAGTCTAATTTAAAGTATAGTAGTAGTAAACTACTATTAGTAAAAGTATTAAATCGAAGTCTAATACTAAAGTTAAAGATCCCCTTTAATTTAAGAAAGTTATATTAGGTAAATAGGCTAATATCTAGGATAACTTTATCTAATTAGCTTTAATAGTAGAAGGATTACTAAAGATTATATATAAGAAGTATAATAAGCTTCTAAACTACCTAATAGTAACTAGTAATTTAAGTATATCTAATATAAAGAAATATACTTAGATAAGTAAATACTATTTATAAAAGCGGCTTAATCTATTATTATAAATAGAACTTTCTTTAACTTAGGTAAGTTATCTAAGGTAATATAAAATAGTAATATAAAACTAATTCTTTAGGATAATATTAGAAGAAAAGTAATACTAGGTTTTCTACTAACTTTTCTTAAGAGAAGTAGAATAAATAATTATATAAATACTTTCTTACCTTAAATTAGTCTTTCTATACTATTAATTAACTAGAGTTTTAGTAGTTATTATTAATAGCCTATCTAGATTTAACCCTAATCTATTATATTAAATTATAAAGTATAATCTTTTTAGATTTTAAAGGAATATATATAAAAATTAAAGTAGATTTAAAGTATCCCTAATATATTTCTATTATACTAGATGTCTAGTCTAGTCCCTAAAAGGTCGCCTATCTTAGAGTACTAGTCTACTAGGTTAATACTAATTTTTAATATTAGGAATATCTTATTACTTTTATACTACTTAATATCTATTATTCTAGGTATTTACTTATAATAGAATTAATAAAGATATTAATTATTTATAGAATTAAAGATAAACTAGAGAAATCTCTTACTTAGCGCGATATCTAATAGGATAAATTAAAAAACTCTATTCCTTATATAACTTATATCTTTAACCTTATAATATAAGACTTTATTAAAGCCCTAGATTTAGAAACCTTAAATAATATAGTAGTATTATTAAAGGATACTTAAGTTAAAGATTTCTAAGTAAGTATAAGTCTATCTACTATTATTAAGAAGGTATAATATAATAGAAGTAATATAAATAGGTAATATACTTACTAATATTTATAATAGATCCGCGCTCTTATAATAGCTATTAACTTGGCTCCTTAATAAAAGCTTAATTTTTAATAGTTATAAGAAAGCTCTATTAGAAGACCTAGAAAACTTATATAAGATATTTATA
>JAABUM010000102.1_pt1 | contig 170538 bp, 161 predicted proteins | sample 5559161 | NCBI WGS metagenome assembly JAABUM01 (sample SAMN10711868, study PRJNA513369) | rock metagenome | isolation source: Antarctica rocks | place: Antarctica: Victoria Land, Siegfried Peak nord | reverse complement strand
CACCGTAGGCCTGGCCAACATGATCAACCGCTTCCACGCGACGTTCCTCACCGACGTCGACCCCGATACGCAGCAAGCGCTGGCGCCGAGCTGCCCGCTCGCCTACCCGAACGTCCCGATAAGCGGACAACAGGAAGCGCTCAGCATCCGCCGGCAACCACCGTCAGCGCTGCGGCATTGCGGTGCCGAGCAACGTGAAGGACGTCGGCGAGTCAACCCCGACGCCGACCCCGAGCCAGACCCGCCGGACTCCTGACCGTTGTGACCGAGGACGCGGGCAGCCGCACGTCAAGGTCGCCGCGCCGCAGCCTCTGATGTCGACGCCGTACGAGTTGAACCGGCCGGTCGATCTGGTACGGCCTGCGGCGTGCCGGTCGCCAGGTCAGCCGGTGGCCTTGCTAGCGAACTCATTGGTGTAGGTCTTGCTCAGGTCGACGGACTTGCCCTTCATCGACGGCACGTACTTGGTCTCGATGGTGCTCACCGTCTGGGCGCCGGTCACGGGCATGAGGCCGTCGGTGGTGAAGCTGGCTTTCTGGCCCTCGAGCGCCGTGATGTAGGCGGCCTTGTTTCCCGCGTAGTAGTCCGCCGGCACCTTGTCGGCGATCTCGGCGGCACTGTGCGTCGACATCCACTTCAGCGTCTTCACGTACGCGTTGACGACGTGCTGGACGACCTCCTTGTGGCCGTTGACGTACTCGGTGTTCATGAACACCGAGATGAACGGGTACTCGCCGCCGAGCGCTGCCTTGGTGGTCTCCGGGGTCCGCAGGTCGACCAGGACCTTGCCGGCGCCGCTGCTGATGATCTTGGAGATGGTCGGCTCGGTGGTCATACCGGCGGCGATGCGGCCTTGTTGCATGGCGGCCAGGAAGGTCGCCCCGGCGCCAACGGGCAAGAAGTGCACCTTGTCGGCATTGACGCCGACCTGGCCGAGAATGGCGGTGCTGAGGGTCTGCGTGCCGGAGCCGAGCTCGGTGACGCCCATGTTCGCGCCGTTGAGGTCACTAGCGCTCTTGATCTTGTCGGCGTCCTTGCTGCTGACCATCAGAGCCTCCCCCGGTGCGGTCTGCAGCTGTACGACCGTCTCCATCGACTTCCCGGCTGCCTGCAGCTCGATGGTGTGGTTGTACGACCCCGAGCCCGCATCGACGTTGCCGGTCAGGACCTGCTGTTCTGAGGACTGGCCGGACGCCTCGTCGATCAGCGTCACGTCCAGGCCCTCGGCCTTGAAGTAGCCTAGGGACTGGCTGAGCTCGTTGGGCAGGTAGATCTGCTTGGAGATGCCGCCGACCATGATCTTGAGCTTGGTCGTCTTGGCGCCGGCCGCGGAGCCGCCGGTCGTGCTGCCGGTGCTGCTGGTGCCGCCGGAACCGCAGGCGGCCGCGAGGGCCATCGTGACCACCGAAACGGTGACGCGGTGTGCTGTCTTCATGGGTCGCTCCCTTAGAACGTGTGATGTCAGAGGGTGATATCGCTGACGGGGGTGGGCCGCCAGGTGATGAGGCGGTTCTCGAGCTTGGTGACAAGGGCTTCTGCGATGAGGGCCACGACGGCCAGCAGGGTCATGGCGGCGAACACGCCGTTGGCGTTGAAGGCCTGCGTCGCGATCTGGATGAGCGAGCCGACCCCCTGCGTCGACCCCAGGAACTCCCCGACGACGGCGCCGACAAGAGCGAAGCCGAAGCTGGTGTGCAGGCTGGCGAGGATCCAGGACAGGGCTGAGGGGATCGTGACCTCACGGGTGATCCGGGACCTGCTGGCCCCCAGGATCCGGGCGTTGGAGATGAGGTTCTGGTCGACCTCGCGGACCCCCTGGAAGGCGTTGAAGAACACCACGAAGAACACCAGGACGAAGGCCAGCAGCACCTTGGAGGTCAGGCCCAGGCCGAACGCGATCGTGAAGATCGAGCCCAGCACCACACGTGGGATCGAGTTGAACGCCTTGATGTAGGGGCTGAAGATGTCGGCGAGCAATCGGTTGGTCCCCAGAATGATCCCGAACACGACCCCTCCAACTACCCCGGCAGCGAAGCCCAGGACCGTCTCTTCCAGCGTGACCGCGACCTGCTTCCACAGCGGGCCCTGAGCGGTGCCGTCGACGACCCAGGTGTGCAGCTGGCTGTAGATGCCGGACGGCTGCCCGTAGTAGAACTTGTCGATCACCCCTGTACGCGCGCCGATCTCCCAACCGCCGATCAGGACTACGGCGAGGGCGACGCGCAGCGAGTAGACGAGTTGCTGCCGTCGTCGGTATCTCTGCTTCAGGCTCCGGCCGGCGTCCGGTGGGGAGGCGGCCGTCATGGCCGGTTCGCGCTTAGCCAGCACGCTTGGAACGCTCATAGCTGACGAGCACTTCCTCTCGGAGGTCATTCCAGATGGACTCGTAGTAGGCGACGAACTCGGGCAGGAAGCGGATCTCGGAGACGTCGCGGGGGCGGGGCAGGTCGATCGCGTAGCTGCTCTTGACCGACGCGGGCCCGGATGTCAGGACGAAGACCCGGTCCGCCAGGGCGATCGCCTCCTCCAGGTCATGGGTGACGAAGACGACCGCCGCCGAGGTGTCCCCCCACAGGGTCAGCAGCTCGTTCTCCATGAGCACGCGGGTCTGCACGTCCAATGCACTGAACGGCTCGTCCATCAGCAGGATGCTGGGCTGGTTGATCAGGCTGGCGGCGAGTGCGACCCGCTTGCGCATCCCGCCGGACAGCTGGTGCGGGTAGCGATCCTCGAAACCGGTCAGACCTACCCTCGCGATCCACTCGCGGGCCATCTGCTTGGCCTCCCGGGTGCCCTTGCCCTGATAGCGGGGGCCGGCCGCGACGTTGTCGAGCACGTTCTTCCACGGGAAGACGGCGTCGGTCTGGAAGACGTAGCCGGTATCCGGACTGATCCCGGCGACCGCTCGGCCGGACACCTCGACCAGGCCGGCGCTGGGGCGGGTGAGCCCGGAGATGAGGCCGAGAGTCGTGGACTTCCCGCAGCCGGTTGGGCCGACCACGGTACAGAACTCACCCGGCGCCACGTCCATCGAGAAGGCATCGATCGCGGTGTAGACACCGCCCTTGGGGGTCGCAAAGCGCTTGGTCACGCCGGCGAGGCGGATCAGGGGTTGCGGTGCAGTAGGCGTCACGCGCTCTCCTTTGTCGTCCGCGGCTGTGACTGCCGGCACCTGGACGGTAGGGAGGGACGGGCACCGCGGACAGGTTCTGATCACAACCTCGGGAGAAGTGCGTTTCCTTCGGTTCTGCTCGTTCTGCTCGACCTGGCAGAAGATCAGCGTCTTTGGCAAGGCACGGGTCCACACTGGGGGCGGGAGGCGAGGAGGGGGTGGCCGGTGGCGGCTCGGCGGCGGCTGTCGACGCAGATCCTGCTCACCCAACTCGCGGTCCTGGTGGTGGTGTCCGGCGCCGGCCTGGCGCTGTACGCCCAGGAGGCCGCCCGAGGCCTGGATGCACAGTCCGAGCAGCGCGCGCTGTCGGTGGCCCTGGCGACCGCAGCGGTCCCGCAGGTCGGGACGGCGCTACGGGACGGCGACCCGCACCGCAGCCTGGCGCCGCTGGCCGAGCGCATCCGCAGGCAGACCGGTGCCGCGTACGTGGTGGTGATCGACCGGACCGGCATGCGCCGCTCCCACCCCGACCCCCTGCTGATCGGGCAGCGGGTCGCCGAACCCCTGATCGCCAATGACGGCCGGCCGCACACCGGCGTGGACAACGGCCACCTCGGCCGCTCCGCGAACGGCAAGGCGCCGGTCATCGCGGCCGACGGCGCGGTGGTCGGCGAGGTGTCCGCAGGGATCCTGGAGAGCCAGGTCGCGCGTTCCAAGAGTGATGAGCTGCGCCGGCTGGTCCTCTACACCGCCCTGGCCCTCGTCGGGGGGGCCCTGGTCAGCCTGTGGCTGTCGCGACGGCTCAAGCGGCAGACCTTCGGCCTGGAGCTGCACGAGGTCGCCGAGCTCCTGCAGGAACGCGAGGCGATGCTGCACGGCATCCGCGAGGGCGTGGTCACGCTGGACTCCTCCGGCAGGGTCTCGTTGGTCAACGACGAGGCGCGACGGCTGCTGGGCTTCAGCGCCGCGGGTCCGGGCGGAAAGCTCGATGACGTCGTACCGCCGGGTCGGCTGCACGACTTGCTCACCGGCGACGTCGAACCCGGCGACGACGAGGTCGTCCTCACCGACCGGTTCTGCCTGAAGGTCAACCGCATGCCCGTGCGTTTGCAAGACCGCGACCTTGGCGCGGTCGTGACCCTTCGCGACCGTACGGAGCACGTCGAGCTGCTGCGCGAGCTGGACAGCGTCGCCACCCTCACCGATGCCCTGCGCGGACAGCAGCACGAGCACGCTAACCGCATGCACACCGTCGCGGGGCTGCTCGAGTTGGACCGGCCGCAGGAGGCCGCGACCTACCTGCAGCAGATCGCCGGGGACGCCGCCGGCATGGCGGAGGAGCTCAAGGACCAGATCGGCAACGCGACCATCGTTGCGCTGCTGCTCGGCAAGGTCACCGTCGCCCGCGAGCGCGGTGTGCAGCTCACGATCAGCTCCTCCGCCCCGATCAACGACGCTGCGGTGGACGGCCGCCTCGTGGTCACCGTCCTCGGCAACCTGCTGGACAACGCCATCGACGCGGTGGCGGGGACAGCGGCGGCGGCGATCACCGTCCAGCTCACGGTGGAGGAGCGGAGCTTCCTGGTCCGGGTCACCGACAGCGGACCGGGGCTGTCGGCCGCCGAGCGGGGCAGCGTTTTCCTCGACGGCTACAGCACCAAGCCGGCCCGGGACGGCGTACACCGCGGGTTGGGACTCGCGCTCGTGCACCGGCTGGTGACCCAGGCCGGCGGGGGCGTGCAGATCTCTGCCGACCGGCCCACCACGTTCGAGGTTCGCCTGCCGACCCGCGAGCAGCCGCGCCGGTGATCACCACATTGGTCGTGGACGACGAGCCGCGCATCGCCGACATCCATGCCGCCTACGTGCAGAAGGTCCCCGGCTTCACCGTTCTCGCCCTGGCGCACACTGCTGCCGAAGCCTTCGACCTTGTCTCGGCCGCGCAGCCCGACCTGATCCTGCTGGACCTCTACCTGCCGGACGAGCACGGCCTGGAGCTGCTCCAGCGCCTCCACCAGTCGCGCGCGCACCCGCCGGACTGCATCGTGATCACTGCCTCGCGGGACGTCGACAGCATCCGACGGGCGATGCAGCTCGGCGCGATGCAGTACGTCGTGAAGCCGTTCGGTTTCCGGCAGCTCGCCGACCGGCTGGAGTCCTACCGCCAGCTCCGCCAGTCCCTCGAGGGCCTGCACGACGCCAGCCAGGCCAGCGTCGACAAGGTCTTCGGCCTGTCCCGGGGCGCAGGTGCCAGCACTACACCGCGGGTCCTGCCGACCATGACCCTGGTCCTGAACTGCGTCCGGACCTCGGCCACACCACCGACAACGACCGACGTCGCGTTGAACGCGGGGATCAGCCGTCCGACAGCTCAGCGCTACCTCGCGCAACTGGTGGACGTGGGTCTGCTGGAGCTCGACCTGCAGTACGGCGCAGCCGGCCGTCCCGCCCACCGCTACCGGGCCGTGCCCGACAGCCCTGCTCCCTGAGCCAGCGCTGCGGTACTAGGGCTGCTCGGGCTGCTCGTCCTCGAGCTCCTGACCGGCGGTGTCAGTACCGCCCGGATCGCCGTACGTCGTGCCGGGGCCGGGCTGGCCAGGATGCATCTCGTCGGCGGTCGTGCCGGTAGCGGACAGGCCGCCGTGGGGGTCGGGCGTCTGCTTCTCAGGACTGGTCATGACCCGGGCCTACCCCGGCAGCGACGCCAGGAAGCGGGCGGCGACCGGCGCCGCCGTAGCGCCGCCGGAGGTACCGGTCTCGACGAACACGCAGAACGCGAGCGAACCGCGGTAACCGGCGAACCAGGCATGCGCGCGCAACGGGATCGTGGTGCCGTACTCGGCCGTGCCGGTCTTGCCGAACACCCGGCCGGGCAACCCGGCCCCCGAGGCGGTGCCCTGCGTGACGACGGCCCGCATCAGCGTCTGCATCGACGCCGAGATCCCCGGCGGCAGAGGGGTGCTGGCGGCGTGCGTTGCAGCGATCAGGTGCGGGGCGTGCCAGGCTCCGGAGGCGACCGCAGCAGCCATCGAGGCGACCAGGAACGGGCTCGCCTCGACCGACCCCTGTCCGATGGCGTCGGCGAAAGCCTCGGCGGTGCCACCGGGGGTGGGCACCTGACCACCCTGGGCGGACCGCGTCTCCAGCAGCTTGCCTCGGCCGAACCCGTACAGCGCGGCGGTCGTCTCCAGGCTGCCTGCCGGCAGCTTCTTGGCGATGCCGAGGAAGGCGGTGTTGCATGACTTGGCGAAGGCTGTGGTGAGGTTCAGCTGTGGGGGCAGGGGTTCGTCGTTCACGAACTTCTTGCCCAGCACCACCGACTCCGGGCAGGCCACGGGAGTGTCCGGGGTGAAGCCGTTCATCAGCGCCGCCGTCGCCGTGACGATCTTGAAGACGGACCCCGGGGCGTACGCGGAGAAGGCGACCGGCAGGCCGACGACGGGCCGGTCCGCCACCGCGCGTACCTCACTCGTGGCGGTATCCAGGACCACGATCGCGGCCTTCTCGGGCGCCCCGGACAGGGCCCGCTCCGCGGCCTGCTGCAGAGGCAGGTCCAGCGTGGTGGTCACGGTGCCGGCCGCGGCGGGTGGGAAGGTCTTCACCACCATCGGCTGGGCCCCTCCGGTGATCACGACCCGGCCGCCGGACGAGCCGGTCAGCTGGGTGTCGTACAGCCGCTCGAGTCCGGTCTTGCCGGTCGTTCCGGACACGACACCGAGCACGTTTCCGGCGAGGTCGTCGCTGAAGCCGCGGATCTCGGTCCCGTTGCGGAAGGCGAGGTGGCCGCGGGTAAGGGTCGGCGTGCTGCGGGTCAGCTGCTGTCCTGGCAACAGCCCGGGGTAGACGGCGCCGGGGGTGAAAGCGACCTTCCAGCCGCCCGGCTGCTTGACCAGCGGCACCGTGTTGGTCCAATCGAGCGGTCCCAGCCCCTTGAGCTGCAGGTGCACCGCGTACGCCAGGGACGCGCCGTCGGCTGCAAGCACGCCCGGTCGCACCTGCACCGCACTAGCCTGCAGCCGCTTGGTCAGGTTGGCGTACGACGGGCCCGGGTTCTCGCCCTGCGCGGTGACGGCCGCCATGTCGGTGTAACGCGCGCCCTGCCAGTCCTGCAGGAAGCGGACCGCTACCGCGGTGGCCGCGCGCCGGTCCTTCGCCTTGGCGTCGGCGGCGGCCTGGGCGGCTCGCTGCTGCAGCACCACGGTGGTGGCGCCCCCCACCGCGCCCACGGCGACGACGACTCCGGCGATGACCCAACCCCTGCGCACAGCGGCATCTCACCACGTCCGGGACCGGCGCGGCTGTCCGGTCTAAGTTCGTGACCATGACGACACCTGTAGCCGGGGCGGACCCGGCCGTCGTGGGTCCCTATCTTGCGACCGCGCTGGACGACCCTGCCTGGGCCGACAGCACGGTCGTGCTGATCGCGGGCGGCAAGAGCAACCTGACCTACCGGGTGGACTCCCCCGCCGGCGCGGTCGTCCTGCGCCGGCCGCCGCTGGGTCACGTCCTGCCGACGGCGCACGACATGCGGCGCGAGTCGACCGTCATGGCGGCCCTGCGCGACACGCCGGTGCCGGTGCCCGTCGTCCTGGACGTGTGCCTCGACGAGAGCGTCCTGGGTCAGCCGTTCTACGTGATGGACCTCGTGGAGGGACACGTCGTCACCACCGCCTTCCCGACCGGGTACGCCGATTCGCCGCAGGACAAGCAGAGGATCAGCGAAGGGCTCATCGACGTGCTGGCGGCGCTGCACGCGGTCGAGCCGGCGTCGGTCGGGCTGAGCGAGTTCGGCCGGCCGGAGGGCTATCTCGCGCGACAGGTGTCGCGCTGGACCCGGCAGTGGGACGCCACCCGAATCGAGGGGCTCGAGGCCCTCGACGCGCTTGCGCACCAGCTCGCGGCGGCGGTACCCGTCACCCCGCGCTCGAGCATCGTGCACGGCGACTACCGCCTCGACAACACGATGCTCGACCCGGCGCGGGTGGGTGGCATCAGCGCCGTTCTGGACTGGGAGATGTCCACGCTGGGCGACCCGCTGGCCGACCTCGGCATCCTGCTCGTGTACTGGGCGCAGGCCGACGACGCTGGCCTGCGGCAGGGCAGCACCGTCGTGCCAAGCGCAACCGTGCTGCCAGGTTTCCTCACCCGCGAGCAGGTCGCACACGGCTATGCCGAGCGCACCGGCGCGGACGTCGAACCGCTGCCCTGGTACGTCAGCTTCGCGTTCTTCAAGCTCGCCGTCGTCTGCGCCGGGATCGTTGCGCGGGTGCGCGGCGGCGCGATGGTCGGCGGCGGATTCGAGGGCTACGAGGACCGGATCGGGCCGCTCGTCGAGCTTGGTCGGGCCACGCTCGCCGACCGCGCCCTGCTCTGAGCCCGCACCTGCAGCGCCCAGAGCACCAGCGGGATCTGCAGGGGCAGCCTGGCGTACGCCAGCAGCGGCGGCACGCTGCCCGGGTGCACGGCCATCTGCACGTTGGCGGGGAAGACGGCCACGAATAGCCCTGCGGTGGCGAGGGCGCCCCGTTCCCGAGTGCGGGGCACCGCGACCGTTGCCGCGTAGGCCAGCTCGGCGAGCCCGCTGGCGTACGTCCAGAACCGCGGGTGGGGCAGGAACGACGGGATGATCCCGTCGTAGGGCTGGGGCTTGAGAAAGTGCAGTGACCCGGCACCGACGAGCAGGGCCGCGAGCAGGTACGGCGACAGGGTCCGCAGACGCGACATGCCTGCAGTCTGTCCTGCGGCAGGATGCGCGCGTGGCCGACCATCTCGAGCAGGACGTGCCGGCAGGGGTCTGGCAGCACTGGAAGCACCCGGAGGCGCCGCAGCGCTACCTCGTGCTCGGGCTGGCGCATGACACCAACGTCGAGGACCGGGACGTCGTCGTCTACGTGCCGCTCTACGACAATCCGGCCCTGTCCGGGCCGCGGCTGGCGGTCCGGACCGTCGAGGACTTCCTGGCGTGGGTGGACCCGTCGACCGGCGTGCTGGCGGACGAGGCCGAGGCCGGTGCCGTACGCCGCTTCGCCTACCTGGGACCCAGGTGAGCAGCAAGGGGATGGAACTGTAAGTGCCAGCGGCAGCCGGATCGAACTCGAGCCTCACGCAGAACGACGGGTGGGCCGCGGCGTCCTGCGCCTCAGGATGTGCACGCGCTTGTGTGATATGCGCCTGCAACACGTCGTCGCGGGCGTAGCGGTCCTTGAGCCCCTGCGACGGGTCCTCGACAAGGCTCCAGAACTGCTTGTAGTCGTGCAATTTGTCGATCCAGGCAGCGATGGCAGTCGGGTCGTCGCCGTACTGCTCGAAGCCGATCGCCGGGAGGGCCCTCAACTCGGTTGGGGCGTCCTACGGGCAGTGATACTCGGGCCGCATCCCAGCAAGCATTGACAGCCCTGCCTTGGTGACTCCGACACCCTTCGATCCGTCAAGCTGGCTGCATGCAGCTGCCAGTGATGCCACCCGTGAAGCCGATGCTGGCCAAGAGCGTTCCCGACATGCCGGTGGGGAAGTTCTTGTACGAGCCCAAGTGGGACGGCTTCCGCTGCATCGTGTTCCGCGACGGGGACGAGGTCGAGCTCGGCAGCCGCAACGAGAAGCCGCTGACGAGGTACTTCCCCGAGGTCGTGGCGGCCGTCCAGGCCCAGCTGCCGGAGCGGTGCGTCGTCGACGGCGAGATCGTCATCGCCGCAGGCAAGGGGCTGGACTTCGAGGCGCTGCTGCAGCGGATCCACCCGGCGGCCTCGCGGGTAACGATGCTTGCGAGCACCACCCCTGCATCGTTCATTGCCTTCGACCTGTTGGCTCTCGGCGACGACGCGTTGCTCGACCGACCGCAGTCCGAGCGGCGCGCCCTGCTCGAGCAGGTCCTGTCCCGGGCGCAGGCACCGATGCACCTCACGCCGGCAACCACCGACCTCGAGCTGGCTCGGGAGTGGTTCTCATTGTTCGAGGGCGCCGGGCTCGACGGCGTGGTCGCGAAGCCGCTGGACCAGGTCTACGCGCCCGACAAGCGCGTCATGCAGAAGATCAAGCACAGTCGCACCGCCGACTGCGTGGTCGCCGGCTACCGGCTGCACAAGTCGGGCCCCGTCGTCGGCTCGCTCGTCCTGGGCCTGTACGACGACGGTGGCGCCCTGCAGCACGTCGGCGTCGCCGCGTCGTTCCCGATGCCCCGGCGAGCCTCGCTGATTGACGAGCTCGCGCCGTACCTGCTGCCAGAGGGTGCGAAACATCCGTGGCTCGGCGATCTCGCATCGGCACGCAAGCCGGGAGGCGAGCCGTCGCGGTGGAACCGGGACAAGGACCTGTCCTTCGTGCCGCTGCGGCCCGAGCTCGTCGCCGAGGTCGGCTACGACCACATGGAGGGCACCCGCTTCCGGCACACCGTGCAGTGGAAGCGCTGGCGACCGGACCGCGACGCCGCCTCCTGCGGCTTCGCCCAGCTCGAGGTGCCGGTCCGCTTCGACCTGGGCGCCGTCCTGCGCTCGTGAGCGCGACGCTCGTCGCGGTCACCATCCCCAGCTGGACCACTCGAGCGACGGCGGGTAGGCGACCAGGCCCCGGCGACCGATCTCCTGCGACATCGATCCCGGTGCGCCCAGGCGCCAGGCTCGGAAGTCGGTGGCCGACGGAAGACCGCGCAGGCCGGCAGCCCGGTAGTTCTGACGGAGGTAGTCCGCCTCCCGCCACGGGTCGCCCTCGCGGTGTGGCGGCACACGTCGGGCTGCCGCATCACGCCGCCCCTCCTCGTGCAGCAGCCGGGCCGCAATGCGCAAGGCCGGGGCATCCTCGGGCTCGACCGCCGCAACCGCCTCTGGAACGGCTACGAGCACGGGTCGCCGCGCACCGGGCACAGGGATGGGCACCAAACGGTCGGCTGGTTGGCTGTTCGCGAGGTCAAGGTGCCACAGCGGATACTCCCGCCGAAGGGACCCGAGCGGCTGGCCCGACAGCACAAGCGGTGGCCTTGTCCCTTTGCCGAGCACGATCCCTGGCACCCACAGGCCCACGGCGACCGGCCCTCTGACCACGCGTAGGGGCCCCGGGTCCGAGCCAAAGCACACAGGCCGCGCCAACGGGCCGAGCCGGCTCCGGGGTACAGACTCAACGGCGCGCCGAGCACCCGACCGAGCCGCGCCGCAAGGCTCAGGTGCAGATGGGCCCTGACCGTTCTCACCATGTCAGGGTCCTCGGGGCCGGTGGCCGCTCTGGGCTCGACGGCAAGGGTCCGATCGCAGGCGCCCAACAGCGCATCCAGTGCCCGCACCGTCAGGGCCCCACGCCCTCGCTCGGCCTCTTCCACCACGCGCCGGGACATCCCGGCGCGCTCCGCCAGCGCGCGCTGGGACCAACCGCGCGCCTGCCGTGCCGCACGCAGCTCCCTCGAAACATCCACGCCGCCAGCCAAGGACACCGCCGTTCTCGATCGGCTGGTGAACCTAGATCTGTTGACGACCGCAACTGCTGTGGATAACCGCGACCGCCTCGGCCGGCGGCCGGGGGTGAGCAGCAGGGGGTTGAGCAGCAGGGGTCGAGCAGCAAGAGGTTGAGCAGCTATCCCAACTGCCCCGAGGCTCGTGGCAGTTGGGATAGCCGCTCAACCCTTCCCTGGCCGCTAAGTCTCTGGCCGAGAAGTCGGACCGTGGCGAGACCCGATCCGACACGTGACGACAGCGCGTGCCGCGGCGGGAGCCGCACCCCGGGCTGGAAGACTGCCGCGGATGACCATCGCTGAGCCAGATTCGCCGCTGCACCGTCTCGTCGATCTGCTCGATCTCGAGCCCATGGGGCGCGACGTGTTCCGCGGCAAGCAGCCGACGGAGTCCCTGCAGCGGGTATTCGGCGGTCAGGTCGCCGGGCAGGCGCTGGTGGCAGCGGGTCGCACCGTGGACGCCGACCGGCCGGTGCACAGCCTGCACGCCTACTTCCTGCGACCGGGCGATCCCGCCATACCCATCGTGTATGAGGTGGACCGGATCCGGGACGGGCGTAGCTTCACGACGCGCCGGGTCGTGGGCATCCAGCACGACAAGGCGATCTTCAATTTGCAGGCGTCGTTCCAGGTCGTCGAACAAGGCCTGTCCCACACGACCACGATGCCCGAGGTACCCGGCCCCGAGGGGCTAGCGACACTGAGCGAGCGGATGGCGCCGTACGCCGACGAGATAGGTGGCTGGTACACCCGGCCGCGCCCGATCGACATTCGCTACGTCGGCGACCCGCCACGAATCGCAAAGGACACCGGGCAGCGCTCACCGCGCTCGCAGGTGTGGATGCGCGCTGACGGGACGCTGCCCGACGACCCGCTGCTGCACGTGTGCGCTGTCACGTTCGCCTCTGACATGACCCTTTTGGACTCGACCCTGCTTGCGCACGGCAAGGCGTGGGGCACCGGGGACGTGTTGGGCGCCAGCCTGGACCACGCCATGTGGTTCCACCGGCAGTTCCGGGCCGACGAGTGGTTCCTCTACGACCAGGAGTCACCGTGGACCGGCGCAAGCCGCGGGTTGTCCCGCGGCTCGATCTACACCCGCGACGGCGCGCTGGCCGTCAGCGTCGTCCAGGAGGGTCTGCTCCGCGTCCCACGCTGACCAGCCCAGCCCCAGCCCCGGTTCGCGGAGCCGCCCCGTCGGTGCCACGGTATGCACTCCGCGTGGCCCCCGAACAAGGAGAAACCCAGTGCTCATCCAGCGCCTGCACAAGGCCGGCATCAGCAGCGACGTGCTACAGATTCTCGGCTTCCTGTCCATCCTGGGCAGTATCGCCACGTGGCTGAAGGCCAAGAGCTCCGGCGACACCGCACACGCCGAGCGCTTCGGCATCTTCATCGGCCTCTGGGCCCCGACCTTCTTCGTGCTCGCCGACCAGCTCGTGAACATCGAGGCGGCCAAGAAGAACTAGGACGCATCACGGCCGGGGGGAGTCCGCCCCCCGGTCGCGGTCCCGGCTCGGCTGCACCCGCTTGGGCTCCCCCTCCATCTTCGGGAACTGCGGCGGGTACGGCGCCTCCCCATCGCCCTGCCGGTCGTACAGCTCCAGTAGCGGTGACACGTCGTGCGCCACGTGGTCGATCGCGGCGTGTACGTCACCGAGCCGGGCGTACCGGTCCCGCATGGTCCAGATGTCGAAGTCGGCGACCTCGCAGTTCGGCACCTCCTCCCAGGTCAGCGGGGCGCTCACCGTGGCCTGCGGCCGGGCCCGCACGCTGTACGCGCTGGCGATCGTCTGGTCCCGCGCCATCCGGTTGAAGTCCAGAAACACCCGTTCGCCGCGCTCCTCCTTCCACCACTTGCTCGTGGCCAGGTCCGGGCGCCGGCGCTCCACCTCCCGGGCGACGGCCAGTGCGCAGTGCCTCAAGTCGGTGAACGTCCACCCCCGACGGACGCGCAGGTAAACATGGATCCCCTTGCTGCCGCTGGTCTTGGGGAAACTGGTCATCCCCAGCCCGTCGAAGACGTCCTTCACCTCGAGGGCGACCTCCTGCACGTCAGCCCACCCCGTACCGGGCATGGGGTCGAGGTCGATGCGTAGCTCGTCGGGAGTCTCGGTGTCGGCGCGCCGGCTCGGCCAGGGATGGAAGTCCAGCGTCGACATCTGCACCGCCCACGCCACGTGCGCGACGTCGACCGGACACAGCTCGGTCGCCGCCCGGCCGGAGGGGAAGTGGACCGTGGCGGTCTCGATCCACGGCGGCCGGCTGCTGGGCACCCGCTTGGTGTAGACCGCTGGGCTCTCCGCGCCCTCGGGGTGCCGCTTGAGCACCGTCGGACGTTCGCGCAGGCCGCGTACGACGCCGTCCGCGACCGACAGGTAGTACTCGACCAGGTCGATCTTGCGGCCCCTGCCCTCGGGCAACCCGGAAAAGTAGGTCCGCTCCGGGTTGGTGACCTTGACGACCCGCTCACCGGTCGGGGTGTCGATGGGGACCTCGACGAAGGGGCTGGCCACGGCCGGACGGTACGCCGCCCGTACCCCTGATCGAGACTCGAGGTGACCGCCGGGCGGAACACAGCGGGGGCGCCGCGCGCTGAACAGGGCATGAGCTACCAGGTGAGCAAGACCGACGAGCAGTGGCGGGCCGAGCTGAGCCGCGAGGAGTACGCCGTACTGCGGCAGGCCGGCACCGAACGGCCCTTCACCGGCGAGTACGACAGCACCACCACCGAGGGGGTGTACAGCTGCCGGGCGTGCGGCGCCGAGCTGTTCCGCTCGGAGACCAAGTTCGACTCGCACTGCGGGTGGCCGAGCTTCTACGCGCCGAGCGAGAAGGACAACGTGGAACTGCACGAGGACATCTCGATGGGCATGAAGCGGGTCGAGGTGCTGTGCGCGACCTGCGGTAGCCATCTGGGCCACGTGTTCGACGACGCGCCGCAGACGCCGACCGGCGACCGCTACTGCATGAACTCGGTTTCGCTGAAGCTGGCCCCCAGCAACAGTTGAGGCCGGCCCGCCGCTACGGCAGCGAGGCCACGACCTCGGCGATCGGCTTGCGGATACCGGTGTAGAAGGGCGTCTCGAGCTTGGTGTGCAGCCGCGCACGGGAGGTGCGCAGCGCCCGCAGGCAGTCCACAATCCGGTGCAACTCGTCGGCCTCGAAGGCCAGCAGCCACTCGTAGTCGCCCAGGCCAAAGGCCGCAACGGTGTTGGCGCGGACATCCTCGAACTCCCGCCCCATGATGCCGTGCTCGCTCAGCATGCCCTTGCGCTCGTAGTCGGGCAGCAGGTACCACTCCAGCGAGCGGTTGAAGGGGTAGACGCAGGTGTACTTCTTGGGGTCCTCGCGCCGGACGTACGCCGGGATGTGGTTGCGGTTGAACTCCGCCGGCCGGTGCAGCCCGACGCCGGACCACACCGGCAGCAGGTGCGAGCCGAGACCGGTGCGGCGGAACCGGTTGTAGGAGTCCTGCAGAACGTCGATGTCCGGGCAGGTCCACCAGATCATGACGTCGGCGTCGGCCTTGAACCCGCCGACGTCGTAGGTCCCCCGGGTGTACACGTCCTTCTGCAGGATCTCCTCGAGAAAGGACTCGGCCTCGGCGGCCAGCGCACTGCGGTCCTCGGGCAGCGGCTCGGCGACTTCGAACACCGCATACATGCAGTACAGCAGCTGGTCGTTGAGCTCGCGGGCCTTGGGCGCCTCGGGGCGGTTCTCGGTCATGGCTCCATTGTCACCCCTGAAGCGCTGCAAGCCCTTCCAGAGCGGCCCGCGCGGCTTCCTGCCCGCTGCGCGCCACCGCCGGCACCCCCACCCCGTCGTACGACGCGCCGGCGACCGCGAGGCCGGACGGGAGCGCTGCCCGGAGCCGGCGAACGACGTCGAGATGACCCACCGCGTACTGCGGGAGTCCGCCGCCCCAGCGGACGACCCGGCTGTCGAGCAGCGGTGGCAGCGGGCCGACCGCCAGCGCCAGCTCGTTGCGCACCACGGTGACCAGCTCGTCGTCGTCGCGCTGCAACTCGGCCTGCTCGCCATGGCGGCCGACGCTGGCCCGTACGACGGCCGGTCCAGGGCGTCCCCACTTGCGGCTGGTGAAGGTCACCGCCTTGGTGGTGCGGCCCTCGACAGCCGGCACCAGGTAGCCGCTGCCGGTGCCCGGTGAGGGACCGTCCAGGACCAGGGTGACGAGAGCGACGCTGGCCCAGACGATCGCGCCGAGCTCCTCGACCGGGGCGTGGCCGACCAGCAAGCGGGCCGCGGGCGCCGACGGAACAGCCAGGATCACCACATCGGCGTCAAACCGGCCGGGGTCTGCGGTGGATCCCGTCTCGAGCCGCCAGCCGGTCGGGGTCCGGGTCAGGGACCGCACGGTCGTACGCAGCCGCACGTCGAGCTGTTCGGCCAGGGCGACCGGCAGCGTGCCCAGACCCTCTAACAGCCCGGCGAACACGGGGCCCGGTGCAGGGGTGCCGCGCGCCGCGCGGGCGGCGAGCAGCAGGCTGCGGTGCCGACCGGCGGTCACGGCCAGTGCCGGCAGGGTTGCCTGCAGGCTCAGCAGGTCCGCGCGGCCGGCGTACACCCCGCCGAGCAGTGGGTCGACAAGCCGCTGGACGACCTCACCACCGAGCCGCTGCCGTACCAGGTCACCGACCGAGACATCCTGCTCCTGCGGCGATCCAGGCTGCGCGAGGTCGAGGGGCACGCGCGCGAGCCCGGGCGCGCTGAGCACGTCGCTGCGGGCCAGCGCCGCCAGGTCCGTCGGGATGCCCATGAGCGTTCCGGCGGGAAGCGGCCGCAACCGCCCGCGGCTCCACAACGAGGCGCCGCCGGGGACGGGCGACACCAGGGCCAGCCCTGCCTGTGCTGCCAGACCCGTCCCGTACGGCACCCGACGCAGCATCGAGTCCGCGCCCTCATCGACGCTCTGGCCGCCGACGTCGGATACGCGCACCTTGCCGCCGACCTGGCCGGAGGCCTCGAGCACGATGACGGTCGCGTCCGGGCGCAGCCGCTGCGCCTCGAGCGCCGCAGCCAGCCCGGCGATGCCGGCGCCGACGACCACGACGACGGGGACCGGGCTCACATCGGCCAGCGTAGGCAGCCGCGGCCGTAGGGTGCGCGGCGTGACCGACCGCAGCCTGCCGGTTCAGGCTTGAGCGTGCGGATCGGCAGCGGGGCCGTACTGGTCGCGACCTCGCTGGCGGCGTTTACCGCGACGCTCGACAACACGGTCGTAGCGGTGGCTCTGCGGGACGTGCAGAACGACCTCGGTGCCGGTGTCAGCGGGTTGCAGGGCGTCGTCACCGCCTACACCGTGACTCTGGCGGCGCTGCTGCTGACCGGCGGCGCGCTGGCCGACGTGCTCGGGCGGCGGCGGGTGTTCCTGGCCGGGCTGGCCGTGTTCGCCGGCGCCTCCGCCGGCTGCGCGAGTACCGGCTCGATCGGCCACCTGATCCTGTGGCGCGTACTGCAGGGGCTCGGCGCGGCCCTGGTCCTGCCCGGCGGTCTGGCCCTGCTCGCGGGGTCCTACCCCGACCCGGTACGCCGGGCCAGGGCGGTCGGCCTGTGGGCTGCCACAGGCGGTCTCGCCCTCGTCGCAGGGCCGGTCGTCGGCGGACTGCTCGTCGCGGCGTACAGCTGGCGGGCGGTTTTCTGGGTGAACGTGCCGCTGGCCCTCGCGGTCGCCGTCGTGGTGCTGCTGGCCGACGTTCCGGCCCGGCCGAGCCGGCGCCGGCTCGACCTGCCCGGCAGTGCGTTGACGGCCGCGTTGCTCGGCTCCGCGACGTACGCCGTGGTGCTCGCCGGCCGGGACGGGCTGGGGCGCCCGGTGGTGCTGTCGCTGTGCGTCGCACTGGTCGCGCTCGTGCTGCTCGTGCTCGTGGAGCGACGCGCGCCCGACCCCGTACTGCCCCTGCCGTTGTTGCGGGAACGGGCGCTGCTCGGGTCGTTCGCCGGGGCCTTCGCGGCCTCGCTCGCGGTGTTCCTGCTGCTGGTGTTTCTCAGCCTGTTCCTGCAGCTCGTGCAGGGCCGGGACCCCTTGCCGTCCGGGCTGCTCCTGCTCCCGCTCACGGTGGCCCTGGTGCTGACCGCTCCCCTGGCGGCGCGCTGGGCCGGCCGTCGCGGGCCGCGCGCACCGGTCGTGCTCGGGCTGGTGCTGACAAGCGGTGCCCTGCTCGGGCTCGGCCAGGGGCTCACCGTGGACGCCCCGGGCCTGCTGCTGGGCGTCGCCCTCGGGGTGGCGGGCGCGGGCGTCGGCCTCACGACCGCGCCCGCCGTGACCGCCTCCCTGGACGCGGTCGCCACCGGCCGATCTGGTCTGGCGGGGGCGGCCGTCAACGTCGCCCGGGAGCTCGGCGGCGTAGTGGCCGTGGCCGGGCTCGGTGCGCTTGCCGTCTCCCGGCTGGCCGCCGGCCTGACCCGTACGCTGACCGGGCTCGGCGTGCACGACACCCGGCCCGTCGTCGACGCCCTGCTCGGTGCCCGCGCCGGTGAGGTGACCGGCCTGCTGCTGGCTGACCTCGGGCTCGAGCGGGCCCTGCAGTCCCAGGACGTCCTGCTGGCCGCGGCTGAATCGTCCTTCACCGCCTCGACCCGCGTCGTCCTGTCCGGCGGCGGCCTCGTCCTGCTGGTCGTCGCCCTGCTCTGCGTCGTGCTGCTCCGGCCGCCGCCCGCGACAGCTCCGACCGCGGCCGGCTGACGGCGCGGCTGTCGTCCGGCCCGGTGCCAGCCTGCCCCGCCGCGGTCGCCGCGGTCGCCGCGGACCAGTTACGGGGGTCGAGAAGATCGTCGTGCGCCCCGGCGGGCCCGGCTGAGCGTGTCGCAATCGCCCGGCAACGCACGACGATCTTCACGACACCCCTACCACGGTCGTGAAGATCGTTGTGCGGCCCGGCCGGCCCTGCTGAGCGCGACGCAACGGCCGGCAGCGCACGACGATCTTCACGAGGATCTTCACGACCTGCTCCTCGCCGCTGACCGGCGCGGCGGGGGGCGGTTCTGGGACGAGGCCGGCCTGCCGGATAGCGACCACGACCTATACCGGTGGCAGGCCGATCGTGACCAGGCCGCCGGCGTGAGCGCGTGCCGGGCAGCCCAACCCACCTGCGCTCCTACCCGGCGGTGAGCTCGTGCACGTGGTCGACGATCCGGGCCAGTGCGTCGGGGTCGGTCTCGGGCAGCACGCCGTGGCCGAGGTTGAACACATGCCCCTCGGCGGCGCGTGCCTCGGCCACGACCCGTTCGGTCTCGGCTCGGACCACCGAGGTCGGCCCGAGCACCAGGGTCGGGTCGAGGTTGCCCTGCAGGGCCTTGCCCGGCCCGACCCGGCGTACGGCCTCATCGAGCGGCACCCGCCAGTCGACACCGACGACGTCCGCTCCGGCGTGGCCCATGTCGTGCAGCAGTTCGCCGGTGCCGACGCCGAAGTGGATGCGCGGCACGTCCGCGACGCCGGAGAGCACCCGGGCCGAGTGCGGCTGAACGAAAGCGCGGTAGTCCGCCGCCGGCAGCGCCCCCACCCAGGAGTCGAACAGCTGGACGGCGCTGGCCCCCGCATCCACCTGCAGCCGCAGGAACGCCAGCGCGATGCTGGCAAGCCGGTCCATCAGCTGCCACCACAGCCCTGGGTCGCCGTGCATCAGCGCCTTGGTCTGCGCATGGTTCTTGCTCGGGCCGCCCTCGACGAGATAGCTCGCCAGGGTGAACGGTGCACCCGCGAAGCCGATCAACGGGGTCGCACCGAGCTCACCGACGAGCTGCTGCACCGCCTGGGTGATCTGCGGAGCACCGAGCAGCTCCGGCAGCCGGTCGAGGTCGGCAGCGGTCCGGAACGGCGCCGCCACGACGGGACCGACGCCCGGCACGATGTCCAGGTCGACCCCGACCGCCTTGAGCGGCACCACGATGTCGCTGAACAAGATGGCCGCGTCCACCCCGAGTCGACGTACGGGCTGCAGGGTGATCTCCGTGACCAGGTCCGGTCGGAAACAGCTCTCGAGCATGGCGGTGCCCTCGCGCAGCTTGCGGTACTCCGGCAGGGCCCGCCCCGCCTGCCGCATGAACCACACCGGGGTGTGCGGCACCGGCTCGCGCCGACAGGCCTTCATCAGAGCCGAGTCGTACGCCGGCGACGCGCGGCGACCGGCGGCTAGCTGGGTCCCGGTTGGCTGTGTCCCGAATCCTGCGTCGGAAGTGCTCATTGCCGTTGATCGTCGCATGCGTGTCGGGCCCCCCGCGGCGCGCCTAGCCGAAACTGTCGGACCCGGGTGGCACCGTCGCCTCATCGAGAGAAGGAGGTCATCATGACCGAGCAGTTCCGTTGGTGCGCCGGGTGCGACGTCGAGCAGGTGTTCATGGCGCCGCCCTGCCAGGACGGGCACGGCTTGGACTGCCTGGACCTGGCCTGCGTCGAGTGCGGCCACGCGATCGTGGTGGGCCTGCTGATCGTCAACGGGGAGCAGAGCGTGCTGGTTGCCGCGGCCTGAGGTCCTCAGCCGCCCGCGAGCAGCACCACCCCGGCCAGCGCCACGCCCACACCAACTCCCTGTACGGGCCGTAGCCGCTCGGCGTGCAGCTGGCGGGCGAGCAGCACTGTGACCACTGGGTACAGCGAGGACAGCACGGCAACCACGCTGAGCAGGGCGCCCCGCGACGCCAAGGCGTAGGAGCCGTTGGCGGCAACGTCGCCGATGCCGATAGCGGCCAGCAGTACGAGGTCGCAGCGCTGTACACCGAGGGTCCGCCTGCGGGTCGCCGCCAGGACGGTTGCGAGCACGACCACCGAGGTCAGCCGCATCGTCAGCAGGGTCATGACGACGGCGCCGGTCTCGCCCCGGCTGGCGCGCGCCACCAGCACCACCACCGTCCCGAAGCCTGCTGCGGCAAAGGCCGCGAGCAGCAGCGGGCGCAGGCCAGCCCGGCCGGCCAGCTCAGGGCCGCTGGCCAGCACGACGCCCGCGACCGCGACGACGATGCCCAGGACCTGCAGCGTCCGGGGAGTCTCGCCCTGCGCCAGCCCGACCGCGACCGGTAGGACGATCCCCAGCGAGGCGATCGGTGCCACCACACCCATCGTCCCGGTCGCCAGCGCCGTGTAGAACGCTCCGAGCGCTGTCGTCCCGACCAACCCGGCGAGCACTGCCGGGAGGACGTACGCCGTCGGCGTACCGAAGGCCCCGGTCACGGCGGCGAGGGGTAGCAGTCCGAGCAGGGCGACGAACTGGGACACCACGACGACCGAGGCCCCGGGAAGGCGCCTGGTCGCGGTGCCGCCGAGGAAGTCCGAGGTCCCCCACAGCACGCTCGACAGCAGGGCGAGCAGGACCGACACGAGGCCAGCGTAGGGACTGCGCTCCCGCGCGCAGGCGCACCGGCCGCCCACCCTGTCCCGGCGCGGCGAGCCGGACAGGGACCGCAGGAGACCTACCGTGGGCCGATGACGGCGTTGCAGGAGCCCGAGGCCCCGGAGCTGTTCGCGCTCGCCCTTGTCGGTCTGCGGGCAGCGGCGAGCGCCGCGCAGCGCCCGGGCACGCTGCTGCTGACCGAGGTCCCCGCGCCGCGGCGCCTCGCGCCGTACGCCGTCGCGATCTCGGCCGAGGTCAGCCGGGACGACGAACAGATCGCCAACGGGCGGCTCGTCGTGCTGCACGACCCGGCCGGCCAGCAGGGATGGTGGGGCGAGACCCGCGTGGTGGCCTTTGTGTCGGCCGACGTCGAGGCCGAGATGGGCGCCGACCCCGCCCTGGCCGATGTCGGGTGGAGTTGGCTGACCGAGTCCCTCGCCGGGCACCGCGCGGAGCACACTGCGGCCGGAGGCACGGTGACCCGGACGGTGTCGTCGACCTACGGTCAGATCGCCCCTGATGGGCGGCAGGAGGCCAACGAGACGAACGAGGTCGAGATCCGCGCCTCGTGGACGGCGCTGGCCGACGGCGCGGGTCAGCTGGACCTGGGCACGCACCTGCAGGCCTGGTGCGACCTGCTGTGCGCGACCGCAGGGCTGCCGCCGCCAGGTGTGGCGAGCCTTCCTCCTCCCCGCCGCGGCTGAGCGGGTACGGCGCCGGTCAGGACAGGACGAATCGGTCGGTCCGGCGTCGCGCCTGTTCCGGCTCGGGCGTCAGCAGCGGGACTCCAGCGATCACCGCCGACACAGGTCGGGGAAGCCGCAGCGTCAGCGTCGTACCGCGCTCCCGCACGCTGTCGACCTGCACGGAGCCGCCCGACAGCCGGGCTCGCTCGCGGAGCAGACCGAGCCCGACGTGGCGGCCTCGGTCCGGTCGCACGCCGGCGGGGTCGAAACCCGGGCCTCAGTCGCTCACGGTCGCTAGCACCTGGTCCTGCTCGATGACCAGCGACAGCGAGGCGTCATCGACGTCGGCGTGCTTGACGACGTTCAGCAGTGCCTCCTGGAAGAAGCGGTAGATCGTGACTGCCGACGCCAGCGGAAGCGGGTACGCCGAGAGCGGCCACCGCACCTGGACGCACAGGCCGTAGCGCGCCTCGACGTCGAGCCGCAGCGCACCGACCGCAGAGGCGAGATCCCCGTCCAGCAGGGCAGGGGGCCGGGTACGGGCCATGACAGCGCGCACCTGCTCCTCGGCGTCCTCGACGTACTCCCCGAGCCTGACGAACTCCGCCGGCGTGGAGGGGCACCCCGCGACGAGGCTGCGCGCGATCATGAGGGACTGCGCCACCGTGTCGTGCAGCTCAGCGGCGAGCTGACCTCGCGCTCCCTCCTCGGCCGCCACCAGACCGGACAGCAGCTCCGCCACTCCCGCCCCGGCGGTCTCGGCGTCGCGCCGGTGCCGCTCCCCCAGCTCGTCGGCGAGCCGTACCCGCAGGTGGAGCGCTGCCAGGACCCGGGCCAGCTCGCCCAGCTCGGCGCTGGCCCTGGTCAGGAGCGGCCGCCCGAGCAGCGGCTCCAGCGGCTCCAGCGGCGCCGACGGCTCCTGCAGGCGGCGTACGGCGCCCGAGTGCAGCGCCCGGAGGTCGCCGGCGAGCCGGGCGGCACCGGCCACGACGACGAGACAGAGCCCTAGCCCGGCGTAGGTACCTACGGCCAGAGCCGTGACGGCTGGCGGGTCGAGCCGGCCGGCGGCCGCCAGCAGCAGCGCTGCGACCGCACCAACCGACAGCACGGCGGCCGCGGTGAGGGCCCCGGCCCACACCACGAGGGGAAGGGCCGCCGCGCTGCGCTTCACGGCGAGGGCTCGGGCGGGGTCATCGCAAGGACGCCCGTCGTGGTCCAGTCGGTGGCCGGACGCGCCGCCGTACGTGCTCCCGCCCCGACAAGCAGGTCGGGTTCGGGGGCGAGCGCTACGGCACCCAGCAGGCTGGCGACAGCCCGCTCGACCAGGTGCAGCTCCCCGACGATGTTCTCGACACCGCCCGCGGTCTCGGCCAGCCGGGCGAGCCGGCTGGCCGACTCGCGCAGCACTGTCAAGAAGGGGGCAGTGGCCGCCCCGAGGTCGCTCGGCGCGCGCGCGGCCCCGTCGGCGAGCTCGACCTGTTCGGCTGCACTGCGGTGGCGCGCGGACAGGTCGGCGACCGACAGCCAGGTGGCTGCGTGGCCGACCAGCACCTGCGCGAGTCGCGCCTCCCGGCGGCCGAACGGGACCGAGCCGGCAGGACGGCGGGCAATCAGCACGGCCTGTGGTGCTCCCTTGGCGCCCAACACCGCGGAGCACCAGGGCCGGCCGCCCTGGCTCCCGGTGGCGACGCCACGGCTTTCGAGCGCACTCAGCACCCACGGCTCGTCGAAAACCGCGGAGCCCACCCGCAGGCGCTGCGGAAGGCCGCGCTCGTCCCCGACGTACCGCACCGGGCCGTCCGCGGCGAGCAGCACCAACTCGACATCGGCGCCACCGAACAGCCGGGCCGCGGTGGTCACCGCGATCTGGGCGCTGACGTCGCTGGACGGGGCGGTCGAGTTCGCCTGCCCGGTGGCGAGCTCGGCGAACAGGCACGCCTCCTGACTGCGCCGGGTCTCCTGGTCGTAGGAGGACCAGAGCAGCGCCAGAGGTACGAGCAGGCCGAGCAGGCCGAGTGGTGCGGTCGTGGCGAGAAAGGCTGCCAGCAGACCGACCGCGGAGTTGCCGGCCGTGTGCACCGCGGACAGCGGCGCGCTCGAGACCAGCAGGGGCAGCAGTCGGCGGTGGCTCGTCGTGGCCACAGCCAGGCCGACCAGGGTGTGGTTGACGACGAAAAAAGCGCCCAGTCCGATTGCCGCACCGAACACGTGGCCGCCGGCGAGGTACGCCAGGGCCTGCCCCGCGGCGGTGGCCAGGCTGAGCATCGCCACGTTGACGGCCAGCTTGACCGCCGGCCGACGGGTGACCCGCTGGGCCACGGCCAGCCCCACCGCCACCGACACCACCGACCACCAGCCGGTGTGCAGCACCCAGGCCGCGGCGAGTGCGCCCTCGGTCAGGGAGAACGTCCACCGCTGCCGGTCGAACTGCAGGTAGACCACGCCGGCCTCAGACAGCGCGATGCCGGCCGCCAGCGCCGGCAGGCCCCACCAGGCCACGTTCCCGAAGGGGGTGGAGACGCACGGCGCGATCGTGAGCAGCGCGCAGACCAGGGCCAACAGCGGGCCGGCGGGCAACGCACCGAGCGCCCCGGCGGCAGCCACGCGAGGTCCGGCCGTGGACGTACGGCTCACTGGTCCTCCTGGCAGCGGCGGCGCATGGGCAGCGGTGCGCTCGTTGCTTCGTCGTCACCGGGAGTCCGGCAATGGAGCGTCGGCCGCCTGCTTCGCCCGGATGGAGCAGTGCCGCCGCGCAGATGAGCGCCGGGGGCACCCGGCAGGCGCCGCTACAGGGCGGCCCCTCGCGAGCCGAAGCAGACCGCGAACGGGCAGGACGTCCCGTCATCGGCACGACAGCAGTGGAGGACGCGGTGTCAACCGGTTTCGAGAGCGCGCTCGGCACGATCCCGGCCCAGCCGACCGGCGGTGAGCACCCTGGCTTCTCCGCGATGGTCGTCGACGACCACCCGCTGGTCCGCGAGTCGATGGTCCACCGACTGAAGATGATGGGCGCCCGCGAGGTCGTCGAGGCCGCCACCATCGGCGAGGCCAGGGCGCGGGCCCACCTGTCCGGACCCCGCGAGCTCTGCGTGCTGGACCTCGGCCTGCCCGACGGCTCCGGCCTGGACCTGCTCGCCGACCTCCGCTCCGCCGGCTGGCAGCGCCTCGTCGTGCTGTCTGCCGCTGACGATGCCTACAGCGTGCGGGCCGCCTTCGTGGCTGGCGCGCAGGGGTATCTGCTCAAGAGCGCCTCCCCCGTGGTGGTCGTGGACGGCGTACGTCGGGTGCTCGACGGCGGCGTCTACGCCGACCCCTCGGTCGCCTCGATGCTGGCTGCCGGCTTGCGGGGTGGTCCGGTCGACAGTGGCGTCAGCAACCTGTCCGGGCGTGAGATCGAAGTGCTGCGGCAGGTCTCGGACGGCCAGAGCAACAAGCAGATCGGCGAGGCCCTCGGCCTGTCCTCGCTCACCGTCAAGAGCCACCTGGCCCGGATCGCCCGCAAGCTCGGCACCGGCGACCGCGCCGAGATGGTCGCGCTGTCGATGCGCGCAGGCGTCATCCGGTAGCGGACGCCAGCCGGAGAGCCGATGGTGCGCTCGAGCTCATGACGGATGTCTCCGCCACGATTCGCAGGGCCTCGGTGAGGGTCGCCAACGACAGGCTCGGCCGACCGTCGAGGCGGTCCAGCACCTGCTCATGGACGTGCGGTACATGCACGAACCCCCCACGCAGGTCGGGCCGCTCTGTGGCCATCAGGTGCATCAGCCCGTAGAAGACGTGGTTGCACACGTAGTTGCCGGCCGTTGAGCTCTGCGCGGCGGGGATGCCGGCCGCCCGTAGGGACCGGACGATCGCAGCCAGCGGCAGCGTCGAGAAGTACGCGACCGGGCCGGCCGGCACGATGGGCTGATCGACGGGGGCCTGACCGGCGTTGTCGGGGAAAGGGGCGTCGTCGAGGTTGACCGCGAAGCGCTCCGGGGTCACCGCGTGGCGTCCGCCGGCCTCGCCGACGCAAACGACGAGCTCGGGGTCGTGCGCCTCGATCGCGGACCGCATCGCTTGGACGGACTGGCCGAACACGACGGGCAGGAAGGCCGTGCTCAACTCGACACCGGCCAGGGACCAGCCCGCGCTGAGCTGCTGCAGGGCGAGCTGTGACGGGTTGACAGTTTCGCCGCCGAACGGCTCGAAGCCGGTCATGAGGACTCTGGTCACGCTGGGCTCCTTGTTGGGGAGGGGGCTAGAAGGCCAGGAAGTACATGAGCGCGACGTTGCAGCCCCACAGCGGAACGGCGGTCGGGAGCTGCGCTCGGATCACGGCGTAGTCGTTCTTGAGCTCGAGCAGGGCGACAGGGACGATGTTGAAGTTTGCTGCCATAGGTGTGCACAGTGTCCCGCAGTACCCGGACAGCATGCCGATGGCGAAGACCACGGCTGCAGTGCCGTGGTACTGCTGGATCAGCAGCGGGTAGCCGATGGCGGCCGTCATGACGGGGAACGCGGCGAAGGCGTTGCCCATGATAATGGTGAACACCGCCATGCCCAGGCAGTACAGCACGACCGCGGCGATCAGCGAGCCTTTGGGCAGGACGTGCCCGGCGGAGCTGCCGATGGCCTTGCCGACGCCAGCGGTGGCGAAGACCAGGCCCAGCATGGCCAGCAGCTGGGGCAGGATCGAGGCCCACCCAATGTTCTCGGTCAGCCGACGACCCTCGCCCAGGGGCACGGAGGCCCGCGGCGTACGGAGCAGCCACATGCCGACCAGGAGCGCGACGACCGCCGAGACCCCGAGACCGATGACGGTTTCACTGAGCGGTTGGAGAGCCGGGCGGCCCCCGATCCTGACGTCCTTGCCGAAGGTCGCGAACAGCCCGGTGACGACGGGAATGACGAGCACCGGCAGGAACAGCTTGTTGCCGAAGCGGCTGGCCAGGTCCGCCCGCTCGACGGGTGTGGTTTTCCTCTCTTGCGTGCCGTGGGCGAGCCGCCCGAACCCGGCGATGCAGGCAATGGCGACGACTGCCAGCCCGAGCGGCCAAGCCGGCACAGTCTTGTTAACGACAAAAGAGCTGTACGGGAAGCACAGACCGAGCAGTGACCAGAACGCGGCGCTCCAGATCCTGTGCGGGTTGGTCCGGTCACGCAGGACGAGAAAGCCGACGGCGAGGAAGAACGCCGCGATGAGCCAGTAGAACCACTCGACGCTGATCATGGCCGGGCCTTCGCCGGGTCGGTGACTGCCGCGGCCCCTGGCGGGGTGCCGTCCCCTGCCGGACCCTCGGGATGCGAGTTTCCTGCGCCTATCTCGCGCGCGACCTCCCGGTCCAAGCGCAGGCTCCGCGCGCCGTGGATGAGCAGCGCACACACCGCTGTCGGGATTGCCCAGAGCGCGACCTGCAGGGGTTGCAGGGTCAAGTGGTAGGTGGTGTCCACGAAGCTGGTGATAAGCAGGACGGCGCCGACCGCCACGAAGATGTCCTCGCCGAAGAACGAGCCCACGTTGTCGGTACTTGCGGCGAACGCCCGGATCCGCTGTGACACGCGGTCCGGCAGCGTTCCATGCCGTCGTACGGCTGCGGCCTCCGCCATGGGCGCGACGATCGGCCGGACCGACTGGGCGTGACCACCGATGCTGAGCAGGCCGATGGCGCAGGTGATCTGGCGGATGAGCAGGTAGAGCGCCAACACCCGGCCGGTAGTGAGCCGGGACAGGCGGGAGATCAGCCGCCGCGACTGCTCCTGCAGCCCGTTGCGCTCGACGAGCCCGATCACCGGTAGGACGAGCAGGAAGATGACGATGGACCGGCTGCCGGCGAAGCCGGTCCCGAAGGCGTCCAGAATGGCCCGCGGCGACATGCCCCCGAGCAGACCGGTCACCAGACCAGCAACTGTCACCACGAGCATGGGGTTCAACCGGAGGGCGAAGCCGACGATGACCACGACGACCCCGAGCAGAACGAGCATGAGCACGCCTTCCGCCGAGCGGCACGAGTTGTCACGGTCACCGTATGAGTTGTTCAACAATCCGACAAGGGGCAAGATGAGCAAGGAACACGTCCGTGCGGCAGGGGGAGGTACCGCGTGACCGTTTCGCCCCTGCCCGGTACGGCCGGGGTGGGCAGCCCTGTGGCGATGCTCGAGCGGCCGACCACCGCTCAGCGGGTGGCGGACGTGCTGCGTGAGCGGGTCCTGCACGGCGAGCTGCGCTCGGGGACCCAGGTCGCCGAGCTGCAGCTGAGCGCTGCTCTCGGCGTTTCCCGCAACACCTTGCGGGAGGCGTTCCAGATCCTCATCGGGGAGCGCCTGCTTGTGCACGAGCCGCACCGTGGGGTCTTCGTACGGCGGCTGAGGACTCCGGACGTCCGCGACATCTACACCTTCCGCCGCCTCGTGGAGTGCGCTGCCCTCGCCCACCCCGTTCAGTCCGCCCACGCCGGCCACTTCGCCCACGACGCCGGGTCGCCGGACCTGTCCGATCTGGCGGCTGCCGTGGCCGACGGCCGGGCTGCCGCGCGAAGGCGTGCCTGGCACGAGGTCGGGACCGCCGACGTCCGCTTCCACGTGGCCGTCACAGCGCTGGGCGGCAGCGAACGGCTCGACCAGGTGATGCGCTCGCTGTTCGCCGAGCTCCGCCTGGCGTTCCAGCTGGTACCGGATCCCCGTGCACTGCACCGTCCGTTCCTGGCCCGCAACGCCGAGATCCTCGCGCTGGCCGACCAGGGCGACCACGAACGGTCGAGCCGGCGGATGCGAAGCTACCTCGACGCAGCGGAAGCCCAGATCGTCGCGGCCGTCGAGAGCGGCTGAGGTGCTGGTTCACCTGGTCGGGTCGACGGCGGTGCTGCTGGAGGTCGACGAGCCGGACCTCGATGGACGGGACCAGGACGAGCTGGCCGGCGGGAACCTCGACGATCTCGCCGTCGTGAGCGGCTGGCAGGAGGCGCTGGCCGCGATGGTGGGTGACGGCCGGCTGCGACCGCCAGCCGAGGTCGTCGCCGGTGCCCGGACGCTGCTGCTCGACGGCGTTGACGTCGGGTCGGTCCTGCCACGGCTGGACGAGCTGCGGGGCAGCAGCGCGCCGTCTCCCCATCCGCCCGGCCCGGTGGTCGAGCTGCCCGTGGTGTACGACGGAGCCGACCTCGACGCCCTCGCCCGCATGTGGGGCACCACGCAACGGGAGGTCGTGGCCCGGCACACCTCCACTGAGTTCCGGGTCGCCTTCTGCGGCTTCGCACCGGGTTTCCCCTACCTCGTTGGGTTCGGCCGGGACGTGCCCCGTCGGGCCACACCGCGGGCCTGCGTACCGGCCGGCTCGGTCGGGCTCGCGGGCCGCTACTGCGGTATCTACCCGACGTCCTCCCCCGGTGGCTGGCAGCTGCTGGGCACCACCGGGGCGCCGCTGTTCGACGCGGAACGTGACCCTCCGGCGCTGCTCCCGCCCGGGACGCGGGTCCGCTTCCTCGACGTCACGCCGGGCCGCAACGGACCGGACCCCGACCCGAGCACGCGCACGCACCCTGCGCCCAGCCGCCCCGGACAGGGAGGCGATCGCGGGTCACCTGTGCACCTTCAGGACCCCGCCGGACGGGCGCTGACCGTCGTGCGTCCCGGTGCCCTGACCACCGTGCAGGACGCCGGACGACCGGGCCTCGCGCACCTGGGGGTGCCGCGCTCAGGCGCCCTGGACGCGGGAGCGGCGTCCTTGGCCAACCGGTTGGTCGGCAACCCGGAGGGGATGGCCGTACTCGAGACGACGGTCACCGGAGTGGCGCTGCGCGCCGCCTCCAGCCTCACCGTGGCCGTCACTGGGGCGCTCGCCGCGGTCTGGGTGGACGCCCGGCCGGTCCCCTGGGGTGTATCGGTCGGGCTGGCCGCCGGCCAGGTGGTGGACGTCGGCCCGGCGCAGGTGGGGGTCCGCTCCTACCTCGCGGTCGCCGGCGGTGTCACGGTGCACGCGGTGCTGGGCAGCCGCTCCACCGACACCCTGTCGGGGCTCGGACCCCCGCCACTACGGGAGGGCACGATCCTGGTCGTCGGCGCGCGCTCCCATTCGGTCCCGGCAGCGGACTTCACCCTCCCGCTCCCAGTCGCGGACCCGGTCCTGCTACGGATCACCTGTGGACCCCGGGACGACTGGTTCGGCGCCCCGGGGGTCGCCGGGCTCCTGGCCGGGCCGTACGTGCTGTCCTCCACCAGCAACCGGATCGGGGCCCGCCTGACCGGTCCGCCCGTACCCCGCCTGGTCGACGGCGAGCTCGAGAGCGAGGGGATGGTGCTGGGCGCCGTGCAGGTCCCCCCGAACGGTCAGCCGGTCGTTCTGCTCGCCGACCACCCGACGACCGGCGGGTACCCGGTGATCGGGGTGGTCCACCCCCACGACCTGGCCGTGCTCGCTCAGACCCGGCCCGGCGCAGCAGTCCGGTTCGTCATCCCCAGCAGGAGGCAGTGACGTGAACGGTCCGATCGACCTCAACAGCGACCTCGGCGAGGGCTTCGGGGTTTGGCGCCTGGGCGACGACGCGGCGCTGCTCGAGCTGGTCAGCAGCGCCAATGCGGCCTGCGGCTTCCACGCCGGGGACCCGCCGACAATGCGGTTTGTAGCCGCGGGCGCTGCCGCGGCGGGAGTGGTCGTGGGCGCCCAGGTCTCCTACCGGGACCTCGCCGGCTTCGGGCGGCGGCGCATGGACGTCGCCCCGGACGAGCTCACGGACGACGTGCTCTACCAGGTCGGCGCGCTGGATGCCTTCTGCCGAGTGGCCGGCGACCGGGTCCGCTACGTCAAGCCGCACGGTGCGCTGTACAACACCACGGTCGACGACGAGGTGCAGGCAGCGGCGGTCGTCCGGGCGGTCAAGGAGTACGACGCCGCGCTGCCGGTGCTGGGCCTGCCGGGGTCGGCGCTGCTCCGTCAGGCCGAGGCGGCCGGCCTACGTGGGGTCGCCGAGGGGTTCGTGGACCGCGGGTACACCCCGCAGGGACGACTGGTGCCGCGCGGGCAGCCGGGCGCGCTGGTGACCGACGAGCAGGCGGTCGTCGAGCGGGCCGTGCGTATGGTGCAGACCGGGACCGTGCGCGCCGTCGACGGCTCCGAGCTGCAACTGCCGGTGCGCTCGCTGTGCGTGCACGGTGACACCCCCGGCGCCGTGGCGCTGGCCCGGCGGGTGCGGACCGCCCTCGAGGCCGCCGGTTTCCCGCCGACGGCGTTCGCGTGACGTGCCCCGTGCTGGCCGATCTCGCCGGTCAGTTCGCGGACACCGCACTGACAAACGTGCTCCGCGAGTACCCCTTCGCTCCCGCCCACGTCGTCATCGGTCCCGACGACAACGCCCTACCGCGCGCGCACCACCCGGCCTTCTACGGCGCGTACGACTGGCACTCGTCGGTGCACATGCACTGGCTGCTGGTGCACCTGCTGCGGGAGCACGCCGACCGGGTAGACCGAACCCGCGTGCGCGAGGTCCTCGAGGAGCACCTTGCGCCCGGGCCCCTACGCCACGAGGCCGCGTACCTGCAGGCCGACCCGTCCTTTGAGCGGCCCTACGGCTGGGCGTGGCTGATGGCACTTGCGGCCGAGTGCGTGGGCTGGCGGGACGACGAGGGCGCTGCCCGGTGGGGTCGCGCGCTCAAGCCGGCGGTCGAGGTCGTCACGGACCACGTCCTGGACTGGCTGCCGCGGGCCGGGCGGCCGGTACGGGAGGGCGGGCACGCCAATACCGCCTTCGCCCTGGGCCTGCTGCTGGACGCAGCACGTCCCCTGGGACGGCCCGCGCTGGCAGAGGCAGTGCACGCGTACGCCAGGACCTGGTACCTGCCCGACCGCGCCGTGCCTGCGTCCTGGGAGCCCTCGGGGCAGGACTTCCTGTCGCCCTCGCTCACCGAGGCCGACCTGGTGCGGCGCCTGCTGCCATCGGCCGCGTACGGGACGTGGCTCGAGGGCTTCCTGCCTGGGCTGGCGGTCGGGGAACCCCGCACGCTGCTGCAGCCGGTGCCGGTGCCGGACCGCAGCGACGGGCGGATCGGCCATCTGGACGGCCTGAACGCCTCCAGGTCCGCAGCGCTGCGTTCGGTCGCCCGGGCGCTTGCCGTCGATGACCCCCGGCGGCCGGTCCTGGTCCACGCTGCCGACCGGCACCTGGACGCGGCGCTACCGGCGCTGTCCGCCGGGGAGTACCTCAGCAGTCACTGGCTGGCAACCTTCACCGCCCTGGCGTTGCAGGGGGTCTGAGCGCCGCCGTCGAGACTGCGCCCAGGCGAGCGAGCGACAAAGCAGCGGTGGCGCGTCCCGCCGGACGGCGCGCCGATCCCTCCCCGGTCGTACCCGCGACGTACGCTCGGCTCGTGACGTCGACCCTGCCGGGTCCCGAGCAGGAGGTGGCCGGCCCCGAACCCGAGCCGCTGCTGATGCCACGCGAGGGCGTGCCGCCGGTCGTCCAGGACGCCGGCGCCCTGGCCGAGGTCGTAGCCCGCTTCGCCGCCGGCACCGGGCCGGTGGCTGTGGACGCCGAGCGGGCGTCGGGCTACCGGTACTCCCAGCGCGCCTATCTCGTGCAGCTGCGTCGCTCGGGTGCCGGCTCGGCACTGGTCGACCCGATCGCCTGCCCCGACCTGTCCCTGCTCGGCAAGGTCATGCAGGACGGCGAATGGGTGCTGCACGCCGCCAACCAGGACCTGGCCTGTCTGGCCGAGGTCGGTCTGGTACCGCCGGCGGTGTTCGACACCGAGCTGGCGGGGCGGCTCGCCGGCTTCGACCGGGTCGGCCTGGGGGCGATGGTCGAGAACGTGCTCGGGCTGCGCCTGGAGAAGGGCCACTCGGCCGCGGACTGGTCCACCCGCCCACTCCCCCAGGACTGGCTGGTGTACGCCGCGCTCGACGTCGAGGTCCTGCTCGAGCTGCGCGACGCGCTCGAGGACGAGCTCGCCCGGCAGGGCAAGCTGGCGTGGGCGCACGAGGAGTTCGAGGCGGTGCGGCTCGCCCCGCCGGCCGGACCGCGGGTGGACCCGTGGCGGCGTACCAGCGGGATCCATCGGCTTCGCACGCGCCGGCAGCTGGCCGGCGTACGGGCGATGTGGGAAGTCCGGGACGCGACGGCGCGACGGCGCGACACCGCTCCCGGACGGGTGCTCCCGGACGCGGCCATCGTCAGCGCGGCGGCCAGCAATCCCAGGACCACAGCCGAACTCGTGGCGCTCCCGGTCTTCGGCGGCAGGTCCACCAAGCGCCACGCCGATACCTGGCTGGCTGCCCTGCGCGCGGGCCTGGACCTGCCGGAGGACCAGCTCCCCACACCGGCGCCGAACGGCGACGGGCCCCCGCCGCCCAGCCGCTGGGCCGAGCGCGACCCGGTCGCTGCCCGCCGGCTCGCCCGGGTGCGCGCAGCCGTCACCGCGGCGGCCGAGGAACACCGGATGCCCCCCGAGAACCTGGTTGCGCCCGAGGCCGTACGCCGGCTCGCCTGGTCACCGCCGCAGGAGGTGACGGTCGAGACGGTGCGCAGCGCGCTGTCGAGCAGTGGCGCCCGGGCCTGGCAGGTGCTGCTGGTCGCGGAGGTCCTGACTGCCGCGTTGCCGGAACCGCCGGCCCAGGCCGCCGCCGCGCCCGGTTGACCGAGCCACCGAGCTCCCCCCTCATGGGTTTCCGGCAGTGCGGCCGGTGGATCACCCCGTTGGCCCCGTCTCGGCGTCCCTTTCGCTGGGTACCGTCTGCTGGTGCAGCCCGCTCACGCCCTCGCGCTGCGCCGCGGTGTGCTCGCGGTCAGCGTGCTGCACGATCTCGACATAGCGCCGGCGCCGCTCGGTGTGACCCTGACCGGTACTCCAACGGTGTGGGTCTCCTGGGGTGAGTGCCGGCGCGCGCTGGCGGGTCTGGACCCGGAGAGCCCGGAGGGTCGCGAGCGGCTGGCCCCCTGGCTGCTGGCCCGCCGGTGGGCGGCCGACCTGGTGGTCGAGGATCTGCTCGAGCGGTTGCGCCCGGTCGGGTTGCCCGTCGGGCACGTACTGCACCCGGGGCTGGACTGGGTCCGCGCGCGCGTCCTCGGCGGCGCCCTCGATCTGGGGCTGGGCGCCGTGGGGCTCGACCCGGCCGACCCGGATGTCGTCGTCCTGCTTCCCCAGCCACTGCTGGACGGCTGCGGCATCGACGGCGAGCTGGCCTGGCCCGACTCCGCTGCATACCTGGAGCGGATGGGCGAGCTGGCGACTGAACGGCTGCGCCTGGACGTCAAGGGCCAGCTACGCCCCGTCGGGAACTGCGACGTCCTTACCCTGCTGGGCGCCGCCACCCTGCGCTCCGCCATCGCCGCAGTTGCCGGCGGCATGGGCGCCGCGGTCGTGCCGATGCGCCGGCGCGGCTGGACCCGTCTGGCCCTGATCGACCCGGCCTTCGGCGCTGCAGCGGCCGCCGCCACCGCCCCGGCCGAACGCGGCTTCCCCCGGCCGGTGCTGGTCACTGCTGACGAGCTGGTGCTCGTGGCTGCGGGTGGCACCCCGGACGTCGTACTGCGGTCCCCTGCCACCGATACCCCCTGGACCAGGGACGTGCTCTACCGCTGACCGCCGGCTCTCCTGGCACCGGCAGGGCGGCTGGCAGGATGTGGTGTGCCCATCCGCCAGCTCGTGCTCGCCTCGGCCTCCCCGGCCCGGCTACGCCTGCTGCGCGACGCCGGCCTGGACCCCGTGGTCGTGGTCAGCGACATCGACGAGTCGGGGGTCCGCGAGAACGATCCGCGCGCCTACGTCCAGGCGCTGGCCGCGCAAAAGGCCGCGGCGGTCGCGACGCGGGAACCAGACGCCCTCGTGGTCGGCTGCGACTCGATGCTCCTGCTGGGGGACCAGCTGCTCGGCAAGCCGGTGGATGCTGCCGCAGCCACGGCCCGCTGGCAGGAGATGCGCGGTCGCTCGGGCATCCTGCTGACCGGGCACAGCCTGCTCGACACCCGTAGCGGCGGGTCCCGGCACGCCGTCGCCGAGACCACTGTGCACTTCGGCTGTCCCAGCGACGAGGAGGTGCAGGCCTACGTCGCCAGCGGAGAGCCCCTGCGCGTCGCCGGGGCCTTCACGCTCGACGGCCGGTCCGCGCCGTTCATCGTCGGCGTCGACGGCGACCCCGGCACCGTCATCGGCCTGTCGCTCCCGCTGCTGCGTGAGCTGCTCGCCGGTCTGGGCGTACGCCTGGTGGACCTGTGGACCTGAAGATCGGACCGCTCGCGGTCGAACCTCTGGTCGTGCTCGCGCCCATGGCCGGCGTGACCAACGCCGCCTTCCGGCGCCTGTGCCGGTCCTACGGCGCCGGGCTGTACGTCAGCGAGATGGTCAGCGCCCGCGCCCTACTCGAGGGCAACGACAAGACGCGGACCATGGTCGCCTTCGCCCCGGACGAGGCGGTTCGCAGCGTCCAGCTGTACGGCGTCGACCCGGCCGTCGTGGGCGAGGCTGTCCGTCGGGTCGTGGACCTGGGCGTGCACCACGTGGATCTCAACACCGGGTGTCCGTCCCCGAAGGTGACCGGCCGCGGCGGCGGCGCCGCCCTGCCCGCACACGGGGTGCTGTTCCGCGACATCGTGCGGGCGGCGGTACGGGCGGCCGGATCGGTCCCGGTCACGGTCAAGATGCGGGTCGGCCTGGACGAGGCGACGCAGACCTATCTGGAGGCCGGCCGGGCAGCCGCGGACATGGGCGCCGCTGCCGTGGCTCTGCACGCGCGGACGGCCGAGCAGCTGTACTCCGGACGGGCGGACTGGACCCGCATCGCCGCGTTGAAGCAGGCGCTGCCGGACGTACCGGTCCTGGGCAACGGCGACGTGTGGGAGGCCGCCGACGCCGTACGCATGCAGGCCGAGACCGGCTGTGACGGCGTCGTGGTCGGCCGCGGGTGCCTGGGCAAGCCGTGGCTGTTCCGGGACCTCGCGGACGCCTTCGCGGGCCGTCCCGTACAACCGCCGCCGACCCTCGGCCAGGTCGCCGAGGTGATGCGCCGGCACGCGCGACTGCTGGTCGAGCACCACGGCGAGCAGGGGTACGGCGTCCGAGACTTCCGCAAGCACACCGGCTGGTACCTGACGGGCTACCCGGTCGGCGGTGACCGCCGGCGGCGCCTCGCGCTGGCCTCGACGCTCGCCGACCTCGACGCGCTGCTGGCAGAGCTCGACCAGGGCGCTGCGCTGCCGCCTGGGGCGCAGCACCTCCCGCGCGGGCACCTGCAGGGCCCGAAGCCGGTCTGCCTGCCCGAGGGCTGGCTGAGCTCGCGGGACGATCCGACCCCGCCCTCCGGCGCCGACCGCGCCTTCGGCGGCTGATCTACCCCCTCCCACTCATCCCCCTCCCGCTCCCGCTCCCCCCTGCCGCTCCCGCTCACCCCCTCCCCGCCCGCTCCCCCCCTCCCGCTGCTGATCAAGGCGAAAGGCCCATGATCCTTGTGTTGATCATGGGCCTTTCGCCTTGATCAGCCCACGGGGGGGCGGGCGGGGCGGGCCAGCGCCACGGGGGGCGGGAGGCGGCGGCGCGGCCGTACGACGGGATGGCGCCCGCCGTACCGCCGGGGCTGTGGAGGGTCAGGCGGGACGGGGAGTGCGCTCGCTGGGATCCAGCGCCGGCTCGAGGCGGGCGACGGCCTCTACGACGCGCCGCGCCACCTCCTGGGCAGTGAGCCCGATCTCGGTGTGCACCTCGGCCCGGGTGCCGTGGGCCAGGAACCGGCGCGGGATGCCGATGTCCCTGGCGGGCACGTCGACGTCGGCGTCGCGCAAGGCCTGGGAGACCGTCGACCCGACGCCGCCCGTACGACCGTTGTCCTCGACGGTGACCACCAAACGGTGATCCCGGGCGAGCTCGACGAGCTCGGGTGGCACGGGGGTGACCCAGCGGGGATCGACGACGGTGACACCGATCCCCTGGTCGCCGACCCGCAAGGCGACCTCGAGGGCGATCCGGGCCATGGCGCCGACGGCGACGAGCAGCACGTCAGAGGACTCCGTGCGCCGCAATACGTCCAGCACGCCGCGGCGCTCGATCGCGGGGATGTCGTCGGCAACGGCGCCGCGCGGGAAACGGACGACCGTAGGGCCGTCGTCGACGGCGACCGCCTCCCGGAGCTCCTCGCGCAGGGTGGCGCCGTCCCGCGGCGCAGCGATGCGGATGCCGGGCACGACCTGCAGAATCGACAGGTCCCACATGCCGTTGTGCGACGCGCCGTCCTCGCCGGTGATGCCCGCGCGGTCCAGGACGAACGTCACGCCCAGCCCGTGCAGCGCGACATCCATCAGCGTCTGGTCGAAGGCCCGGTTGAGGAACGTGGCGTACAGGCACAGGACCGGGTGCATCCCGCCCATCGCCAGGCCGGCCGCCGAGGTGACCGCGTGCTGCTCGGCGATGCCCACGTCGATGGTGCGCTCCGGGTAGGCGGCGCGAAAGCGGGCCAGGCCGACCGGCTGGAGCATCGCGGCGGTGATCGCGACGATGTCGGGCCGCTCCTCACCGAGCGCCACGATCTCCTCGGAGAACACGTTGGTCCACGATGGCGCACCCGGGGCGACGAGCTTGCCGGTCAGCGGATCGGTGCCCGGGCCCACGCTGTGCAGGCAGTCCGCCTCGTCATCGACCGCCGGCTGGTAGCCGTACCCCTTGACCGTGACCGCGTGGACGATCACCGGAGCGCCGAAGTCCCGGGCCCGGCGCAGCGCCGACTCCATGGCCTCCACGTCGTGGCCGTCGATCGGTCCGACGTACTTCAGACCGAGGTCTTCGAACATGGCCTGCGGCTGCAGGAAGTCCTTGATGCCTCGCTTGAGGCCGTGCAGCGCGGTGTAGATCGGCGGACCGACGACCGGGGTCGAGGACAGCGTCGTACGGACGGTGTCCAGCGCCCGCTCGTACCCCTGCGTCATCCGCAGCGTCGCAAGGTGCTCCGCCAGGCCACCGATCGTCGGGGCGTAGGAGCGGCCGTTGTCGTTGACGACAATGACCACCGGGCGGTGCGAGGCGGCGATGTTGTTCAGCGCCTCCCAGCACATGCCGCCGGTCAGCGCGCCGTCACCGACCACGGCCACCACCGAACGCTTCTCGCCGCGCAGCGCGAACGCCTTGGACAACCCGTCGGCGTACGACAGGGCGGTCGAGGCGTGGCTGTTTTCGATCAGGTCATGCTCGGACTCGGCCCGGCTCGGGTAGCCGGACATGCCGCCTTGCTTGCGCAGGGAAGCGAAGCCGTTCTGACGGCCGGTGATCATCTTGTGGACGTAGGCCTGGTGGCCGGTGTCCCACAGGACCTTGTCGCGCGGGGACTCGAACACCCGGTGCAACGCCAGCGTGATCTCCACGACGCCGAGGGAAGGACCGAGGTGGCCGCCGGTGCGGGACACCGAGTCGATCATCACGTCGCGGACCTCGGCGGCCAGCACCGGCATCTGCTCGGGCCGGAGCCGCTTGAGGTCGGCCGGACCGTGCACGGTCTCCAGCAGGCTCACGCAACGCTCCTTGGCTCAGGTCCTCGCCGTCAACTGTAGTCGCGAGCAGGCCGCAGGACCGTGCGGCGCCCGCGCCCGGGCATGCCGCTCACAGGCGGGGGACGTGCCGCTCTCCACGTAGGGCCGCCTCGACCAGGGCGACCTGCCGACCGGTCTGTACGAGCCGGCGCCCCTCCCGGTCATAAGCGCCGACCGCCGCCTCGACCGCATCGGGCGGCACGACGCCCTTGAGCTCGGCCCGCAGGGTCCGCAGGCCGTCCCGGGCGGCGCTCACCCCGCTGGCGACGTGCCCGGCCGCGAACCGGGCCAGGACGACCGGGTGTCGCCGCAGGACCTCGTAAGCGCGGTAATCCGGCGGACACAGGTCGAACAGCCAGCCGACCGCGCTGCGCTCCCAGTCCGGCGCCTGGGGGGGCAGGACCCCGGGCGGCCAGCCGGGCGGGACGAGTTCGGGCACTGGCCCACGGTAGGTCGCCCGCGTGGCCCCGGCGTACGGGCCCGGCCGTCAGCGCGGTCACCCCCCTCTCGCCGCGTACGCACGTGTCTGCTCGCGTGCCCGCCCCCCTCGCCGCCTGCGACCGTGTCTGCTCGCATGCCGGAGCCCCTTCCTCGCATGCGAACGTGTCTGCTCGCGTGATGGACCAGCCGTCCGGCACGAGCGTGAGCACGGCGAGCAGGCCGTCACTGCGCGAAACACGTGCACACGCCGCAAGACACGATCCGTTCGTCCCGACCCCGGCGTGCGCCGGAGCCGGGTGGCGTGGCCCTCATGCAGCGCGGCGCAACCGCGGCGCTGAGGTGGACACGAAGCGCACGCCGGGAGCAAGCGTGGCGTTGCCGCCGCGGACGAACGCACGCCGCACCCGGTCACGCAGGTGGCTGGGCCTGCTCCAGCTCTCCTCCCAGCCCCAGCGCACGACCTGAAGCCCGACGTCCTCGAGCGCCTCCTGCCGCAGCTTCTCCGCCCGCAGGACCCCCCGGTCGACGTACTTCGCCATGCCGTCCGCCTCCCCCACTGTCCGGCGGTCCTTCCAGAGGAAGTCCACTCGGCCGAGCAGCACGCCGTCGAGCCATACCTCCACCTGGGGCTCGGGTGCCGGCAGGCCGAGTTCGGCGAGCACGACGAGGGACACCGACTCGTGCACGCTCTCCGACCGCCCGTCGGCGAAGCAGGCAACCGCACCGGCTCGCGTCGCACCGGGCCAGGTGCTGCTTTGCTGGACCACCCAGGCGAGCTCGGCCGGCTCGAGACCGCGCCGCAGCGCCGCGTCGGCCAGGACGACGCCTCCCCTGCGCCCTTCGCTGCGCGAGAGGTCGACAACGGTACGGGCGAGACCGGTGACCGGGACGCCGCGGGCCACGCTGCACTCGGGCTCAGTCAGCGCGGCGAGCCGCTCGTGTCTGGACCTGGCCCGGTCGCAACGGCGCCGCGACCAGCTGCACACGCTGCGGGGTGGTGCCCAGCAACGGCAGGTCGTGGAGTACGGCAGCAGACCTGCGCGCCCCCACCCACCCGGGTCGCAGCACGAGCAGGCGGGCAGCCACCTCGATCGCATGCCGCTCCGCCTCGCCGGCTGCCTGCAGGACGGCAGTCTCGACGTACGCGCCGGTCTGCAGCCGTGTCCACTGCCCCGTACGCAAAGCAGCCGCAACACCGGCGCCAGTGTGCCCGACGACGAGCGCCTGGCTCCGCGTGAACGGCCCGTCCGGCAGGGCCGCCCGCTGGGTCATCGACGGGGACACGAGCCCGGGCACCTGATGCATGACCGCAGCCTGCACCGATCCGCCTGGCGAAGCTGACCACCGTCCACAGGCGTCCCTGTTTGGACGGACGACCGCTCCCCGTCCACAGGCTGCTGAAGCTCCGCGTCCGTAGCACGTGTCTTCTCGTGCACGAACGCCCCTCCTGCCTTGACGAGACCTCGGCGCTGAGTACGCCTGTGCACCTCGCCTTCCGCGACACGGGAGAAGACACGTTCACACGCGAGAAGGGTGGTCCAGCCCAACGGCCGTCCAGCCTCAGGAGCAGGCGGGCGGGTGGGCAGGCGGGGCAGATGAGACAGGCGGGGCACGCAGGGCAGCGGGGCACGCGGGCAGGCGGCAGGTGGCAGGAGCGGTCAGGCGGCGGGAGGCTCCAGGACGGCCACCAGCTCGACGTGCTCGGTCATCGGGAAGATGTCAAAGGCGCGCAGCGACGGCATCGTCCAGCCGGCGTCCAGGAACACCCGCAGGTCCCGGGCGAACGAGGCCGGGTCGCAGGCCACGTAGGCGATCCGCCGCGGCCGTAGCGCCACGAGCGCGGCGGACAGGGCCAGCCCGGCGCCGGCCCGCGGGGGATCAAGGACGACGAGGGTGGGCCGGCCCACGCGGGACGACACCAGAGCGGCGTCCACCGCGCCGGTCCGCACCTTCACCCAAGGCTGGTCGGCGGTGTTGCGACCCGCGTCGGCGCAGGCGCGCGGGTCGCCCTCGATCGCGAGCACCGAGCCGGTGGGGCCGACCGCATCGCCGAGCAGGGCCGCGAACAGGCCGACCCCGGCGTACAGGTCGACGATGCGGTCGCCGGGCACGGCCGCGAGCCCGGCCAGGACGGCCGATGCCAGGGCTGCCGCCGCTCCCGGGTGCACCTGCCAGAACACACCGGCAGCCACCTGGAACGAGCGGCCGAGCACCTCGGCGGCCACTCCGTGCGGGACGCGCATCGGGCGGCCGTCCACGACGAGCCCGGCGTCTAACGAGGGCACCGTACGGGGGCGGCCGCGGGTCGACACGACGACCTGCCCGTCGACGGACAACGACTCGACCTCGGTCGCGCCGCGCCAGTCGTGACCCAGCGGCGCCGTCGTACCCGGTCCGGCGATCAGGCAGGTGTCGACCAGCTCGAGGGTGCGCGAGCGGTGCCGGTGCAACCCCGGCTGCCCGGACGCCGACACCGCCCACTGCATTCGAGTACGCCAGCCCAGACCGTCCGGTGCCCCCGGCACCTGCTCGACGACGACCGGGTAGGAGCTCCGGGCCACCCGCTGCAGCTGCTCGGCGACCAGTTCGGCCTTCAGCGAGCGCTGCCGGGGAAGGGCGACGTGCTGCCAGTCGCAGCCGCCGCAGCGCCCGGGCCCGGCGTACGGGCAGGGCGGCACGACGCGGTCGGGCGAGGCGGCCAGGACCTCGACGGCATCGGCCCGCGAGTACGAGGTGGTGGTGGCGGTCACCACCGCACGCACCCGCTCCCCTGGCAGGGCGTGCCGAACGAAGACCACCCGGCCGTCCTCGGCGCGGGCCACGCAGGCGCCACCCGCTGCGGGCGCACCAACCACCAGCTCGAGCAGCTCCTGCGTCACTCGACGCGTACGGGATCGACGGCCTTGCGGGTGTCTCCTGGCGACTGCCGCTCGTCCTGCTCGATCCGCCGGTCGGAGGACTGCAGCTGGTAGGCGACGGAGGTGACCATGACGCCGGGTTGGTAGTGCAAGCGGCTCTTCAGCCGCAGGGCGCTCTGGTTGTGCAGCAGCTGCTCCCACCAGTGGCCGACGACGTACTCCGGGATGAAGACGGTGACGACGTCACGCGGGGAGTCCAGTCGGATCCGCTTGACGTACTCCAGGATGGGCCGGGTGATCTCGCGGTACGGCGAGTCCAGGATGGTCAGCGGCACGTCCAGGCCGCGTGCGTCCCACGCCGCCTGCAGAGCGCGGGCCTCCTCCGCGTCGACGGAGACCGTGAGCGCGGTGAGGTCGTGCGGGCGGGTCGCCTTGGCATAGGCCAGCGCCCGCAGCGTCGGGCTGTGAATCTTGGACACCAGCACGACCGCGTGGTTGCGGCTCGGCAACGACGGGTTCTCCTGCTCGGGCACGAGCTCGTGACTCACCCGGTCGTAGTGCTTGCGGATGGCCCGCATCAGCACGTACAGCACGGCCATCGCAGCGATCGCGATCCACGCACCGCGGGTGAACTTCGTGACCAGCACGATGATCAGCACGAGGCCGGTCATGACGAGCCCGAAGGCGTTGATGACCCGCGAGCGCTTCATCCGACTGCGGGCAGCGGCGTCCGGCTCAACTTTCAGCAGCCTCGTCCAGTGCCGGACCATCCCGGTCTGGGAGGTTGTGAAGGACACGAACACCCCGACGATATAGAGCTGGATGAGCCGGGTGACCTGCGCGTCGAAGGCGACGATCAGCACGATGGCGAAGCCGGCCAGCAGCACGATGCCGTTGCTGTAGGCCAGCCGGTCGCCCCTGGTGTGCAGCTGACGCGGCAGGTAGCCGTCCCGGGCCAGGATCGAACCAAGCACCGGGAAGCCGTTGAAGGCCGTGTTCGCGGCCAGGATGAGGATCACGCCGGTGGTCGCGACCGTGAGGTAGAAGCCGGGCGGGAAAGTGTTGAAGACGCTGTGCGCGAGCTGGCTGATGACCGTCTGCTGCGCATATCCGGTACCGACGGGGCGGCCGTTCTGCAGCAGCTGCTTCGCCGGGTCCTCGGCGTAGCGCAGGTGCATCAGGTTGCCCAGCGCGATGATGCCCGTGAGCATCGTGACGGCGATCGTGCCCATGAGCAGCAGCGTCGTCGCGGCGTTCTTGCTCTTGGGCTTCTGGAACGCCGGTACACCGTTGCTGATCGCTTCGACACCGGTCAGGGCGGCGCAGCCGGAGGAGAACGCGCGCAGCAGCAGGAAGCCGGCCGCCAGGCCGCTGAAGCCCGTGGCGTACTGGCCGGACGACGCGATGGTGTACTTCGCGCTCTCCGCCAGGGGCAGGTCGCCGAAGGCGTAGCGGGCCAGTCCGAAGATCGTCATCCCGATTATCATGACCATGAAGCCGTATGTCGGGATGGCGAACGCACCGCCGGACTCCTTCACCCCGCGCAGGTTGATCGCCATGAGGATCAGCACGAGGGCGACCGCGACGACCGCCTCGCGGCCGTGGATGAAGCTGAGCGCCGAGGCGGCGTTCTGCACCCCGGAGCTCACCGACACCGCCACGGTCAGCACGTAGTCCACGAGCAGAGCCGCCGCGACCGTCAGCCCGAACTGCGGCCCGAGGTTGGTGTTCGCGACCTCGTAATCGCCGCCGCCGCTTGGATAGGCGTGCACGTTCTGCCGGTAGGACGCAACCACGGTCAGCATCACCGCGACGACGACGAGCCCGATCTTCCAGGAGTAGGAGTACGCAGCCAGCCCGGCCACCGACAGCGTGATGAAGATCTCGTCCGGGGCGTACGCCACCGAGGACAGCGCGTCGCTGGCGAACACCGGCAGCGCGATCTTCTTGGACAGCAGCGTCTCGCCCAGCCGGTTGGTCGCCAGTGCCCGGCCGATGAACACGCGCTTGAGCAGGTCACCGGAAGAGGGCACGGCGAGGAGCCTACGGCCGGATGGAGGGGAGAGCCGGAGGGGCGCCGCGTGTAGCGTTCCTGCGGTCCTGCCGCGGGTGGGTCAGCAGCGCAGAGGGGCCAGCGTGCACGTCGTCATCATGGGTTGCGGCCGGGTCGGTGCCGCCGTTGCCAAGGGCCTGGAGGTGGGAGGGCACAGCGTGGCGATCGTCGACCGCGACGCCGGCGCCTTCCGCCGGCTGCCCGAGACGATGGCCGCCCAGCAGGTGACCGGGGTCGGCTTCGACCGCGACACGCTGATCGAGGCCGGCATCGAGCGGGCCGAGGCCTTCGCCGCAGTGAGCTCCGGCGACAACTCCAACATCATCGCCGCCCGGGTGGCCCGGGAGACGTTCGGCATCGAGAACGTCGTGGCCCGCATCTACGACCCACGCCGGGCCGAGGTGTACCAGAAGCTGGGCATCCCGACCGTCGGCACGGTCCGGTGGACCGCGGACCAGGTCATCCGGCGGCTCATCCCCGAGGGGCTGCTGTCGCAGTGGCGCGACCCCAGCGGCCACGTCGTGCTTGCGGAGGTCGCTTACGACCCCCGCTGGATCGGCCATCGGGTGAGCCAGCTCGAGCAGGAGAGCGGCGCCCGCGTCGCGCTGCTCACCCGCCTTGGTGAGGGCCTGCTGCCCGACGCACAGACCGTCGTACAGGAAGGCGATCTCGTGCACGTCACGATGACGTGGGCCGGCCGCGACACTGTGGCGGCGGCCTTCGCTGCCGGACCCGCCGAGGGAGCGCACCACTGATGGCCCGCCCAGCCCCGACGCCCGCTCCCACGACCGGGCGGCGGCCCTGATGCGGGTCGCCATCGCCGGTGCCGGCAACGCCGGGCGCTCGATCGCCGCCGAGCTGATCGGCAACGGTCACACGGTCCTGCTCATCGAGCGCGAGCAGCGGGCGCTGAAGACGGCGACCGTGCTGGGGGCCCAGTGGCTGCTCGGCGACGCCTGCGAGATCGACGTCCTCGTACAGGCCCAACTGCACGAGTGCGACGTCGTGGTGGCCTCGACCGGGGACGACAAGGTCAACCTCGTGCTCTCGCTGCTGGCCAAGACCGAGTTCGGCGTGGACCGGGTGGTCGCCCGGGTCAACCATCCCAAGAACGAGTGGCTGTTCAACGAGTCCTGGGGGGTCGACGTCGCCGTGTCCTCCCCGCGGCTGCTGGCCGCCGTCGTCGAGGAGGCCGTCTCGGTCGGCGACCTCGTCCGCCTGCTGACGCTGCGCCAGGGGCAGGCCAACCTCGTCGAGCTGACGCTGGCCCCGAACGCCCGGATCGTCGGCAAGACGGTCGGCTCGGTGACCTGGCCGGTGGACACAGCGCTGGTCGCGATCCTGCGCGACGGCCGGGTCATCGTGCCCTCGGCCGAGGGCGCCCTCGAAGCCGGCGACGAGCTGCTGCTCGTCGCCACCACCGAGGTCGAGGAGGAGCTCGACGCCCTGCTGTCCGACGCCTGACCGCGGGCGCCACGGCCGGACTGCTGGTCGACCAGCCCTCAGATCCGCTCGAGGGTCGGGATCGGCCCCTCGGACGCGCGGCCGTCGGGGCGCAACCCGACCCTGGAGCGCGTACGGGCGGGTGCCGGGCAGGCCACAAAGCCGGACCCGCTGGCTGCTACGTCTGGTCGGCCAACTCGGGGACGTCGGCCCGCTTCACCAGGGCCACGGTCAGCAGGGCCGAGCCGATGATGAGCGGCCACTTCACGACGTTGATGACCACGAGCAGCACGATGTCGTCGCCGGCCTTGTCACCGACCGACAGCGCGACCGCAGTGGCGACACCGGCCCGCAGGAAGAACGACGCCGCCCAGGCGGCGGTCGACAGCACGCAGGCCCGGCGCAGCGCAGGCAGCTCGCGCCAGGGCGCGTAGCGGGGGTCGAAGGCGGCGAGGGCGACCGCGACGGCGGGGCGGCGCAGCAGCAGCGATACCAGAAACACCAGGCCGCTGCCGGCGGTGATCAAGATCCCGGGCAGGAAGAAGCCCTTTCCGGTACCGGTGCTGCGCGAGATCACGACCGCCAGCACCAGCGCGAAGAACCCGCTCGCGGCCTGCTGCAACGACTGCCCACGGCTGCGGCGTAGGACGACCACGAGCAGGCCGGACACGACCGCCGCGACGATCGCGGTGTTGAGCGGTGCGAACAGCCGCACCAGCACGAACACCGCTGCGGGCAGCGAACTGTCGAACAACCCCCTGACGCCCCCGAACACCTCGACGAACGTCGATGCCGACAGCTGCTTGGCGGGTGCGGGTGCAGGTCCGCGCGGGGGCGTGGCGGCCGGTTCAGCCACCGGTGGCCTGCAGCTCATACGCCGGGTTGTACAGCGTCGGCTGCCCGTCGCGGCGGGTCAACCGGCCGTGGGCCACCAGGGTCCGGCCCGGTTCGATGCCCCGGATACGTCGGCGCCCCAGCCAGACCAGGGTGACGGTGCCGGAGCCGTCGTACATCTCGGCCTCCAGCGTAGGGACGCCGGCCAGCGGGCGCAGGACCACGGCCCGCAGGGTGCCGGCCAGGCAGACCGGCTGACCCGCGGAGCACGACGCCACCGGAGCCGCGCCGAACGACTCGGCCTCGTCGCGCAGCGCGGCGCTCTGCAGATCGCCCTCGTCGGCGGTCAACCGGGCGAGCACCCGCTTGAACCGGCCCGGCTGCCGATCCGCTACCGGCACAGCGTCCACCCGCTTGTCCTCCACCCGCTTGTGCTGCATCTGCTGAGCGTAGACGGGTGGCCTGCTAGACCGCTGTGGACGGCAGCAGCCGGGCGAACCAGCCGGCCACCTGACCGTAGGAGCCGGTGACCAGCGCCAGCCCCAGGACGAGCAGCACGACCGCCCCGACGAGCGACACCCGGCGGCTCGCGGCCGTCAGCCGGCGGGTGAGGCCGGGCGAGGCGGCCAACGCGAGCGCAGCCAGGACGAACGGCACCCCCAGACCCAGCGCGTACGCCGCGAGCAGCAGCGCGCCGGTACCCGCGCCCCCGGTGGTGGCGGCAAACGCCAGCACAGTGCCCAGGAACGGACCGACGCAGGGGGTGAACGCGGTACCGAAGACCAGTCCGAGCAGCAGCGGGGCGGCCCAGGACGGCGAGCGCGCGAGGCGGGCGCGTGCGCCGTCGGCCGACAGCGACAGCCGGCTGAGCAGGCCGAGCCGGGACTCCAGCAGCAGTGCCAGGGCGAGCAGGAGCACCAGCACGCCGCCCAGGCGCTGGACCGGCCCGCCGGCCTCGCGCACTGCGGATCCGGCGCCCCCGGCGAGGGCGCCGAGCAGGACGAACACTGCCGAGAAGCCGACGACGTACAGCAACGAGCCGCGGACCAGGCGCGAGGCCTGCCGCTCGGGTGCGACCCCCGAGGACGAGCCGGACAGCACGCCGACGTACGCAGGCAGCAGCGGGATGGTGCAGGGGGCCAGGAAGGAGATCACGCCGCTACCCACGGCGACCAGCAGCGCGAGCAGCACCTCAGCCGCCGTAGGTGAAGGTGAAAAGGCGCACGCCGGACGTGCGCGCGGTCAGCCGGAGGGTGCCTTCGGCGACGGCCGGGCCAGTCAGCAGATGGAACAGGTCCTCCTGCCCGACCACCACGACCGTGCGACCGCCGACGGCGCGAAGCGAGGGGCCACGGCGTCCGGCGGGGACCGGGCGGCCGTCGAGGGTCACGTCGAGCACCACCTGCCCGCTCGACGGCGCTGCGGTGAGATAGACGTCCCGGGCCTTGAACTGCTGCGTCACCCTGGTCCCGGCGCCGAGCTGCAGCGCCTGCGGCTCGCCGGTGACCGACCCTTCCAGCGCGACCACGTCCCGCCCGGTGACCACCCCGTCGTGGCGGCGGACGGTGGCACCTGCGGCGACCCCCACCTCCCCGGCGAGATACCGGGCGCCACGCTGGGCGCCGAAGTAGGTCTCCGCCGTGAGATCGCTCCCGGCGCCACCGGGGTGCTCGGGCTGCCGGACCTTCCCGACGGCGGCTCGTGGGACGGTGCCGCCCTCGGCCAGCAGGGCGCGGGTCGCCGCCTCCAGCTGCTCGTCATCGCCCTCGCCGTAGTGCATGTACCGGATGCGGCCCTGCCGGTCCACCAGGTAGTCGCCCGGCCAGTACTGGTTGCCGTACGCCGACCAGGTCTTCATCTCGGGATCCTCGGCGACCGGCCAGGTCACCCCGAGCTGCTGCACCGCCCTGGCCACGTTCGCGTGCTGCTTCTCGAACCCGAACTCGGGGCTGTGCACGCCCAGGACGGTGAGCCCGGACCCGGCGTACCGCATGGACAACGCCCGCAGGAACGGGAACGTGCGGCGGCAGTTGACGCAGGTGTAGGTCCAGAAGTCCACAAGCACCACGCGACCCCTGAGGGCGGCCAGCGACACGGGCGGGGTGTTGTCGAAGTCGTGCACGCCGACCAACTCGGGCGCTGGCCTGCTGCTGTCCACCGATGCGATGCCGGACTCGATCGTTGCGGCGCTTGGGCCGGCTGCGCCACTGGGGCCGGCTGCGGCACTGGGGCCGGCTGCGGGGCGCGAGCCGCCCGCGGAGGCGCGCACCAGCGCACCGGGGTTCCGGGTGCTGAGCGCGGCGACGGCTGCCACCATGGCCAGGACGGCGATCAGGGCGGCGGCAACGGCCGCGCGGCGGGGTGTCACGCTCTGAGCATCGTGTATTAACGGCCGGTAGCGGGTGACGAGGACGTGACCAATTACCGCGTCTCGGTGATCTCCGGTCCACGCTCGGGCATCTGGAAGCCGGCCGCCTCGTTCTCCGGATCGGGCTGGGCCTGCTTGGGTAGCACCAGCGGGAGGGGGTCGCGCACCGCCATCGGATCGCCGCCCCGTACGATGACGACGTCGCGCAGCGCAGCCTCCAGCGACGCGCCGGCGGCCGCGTCCAGCGCTGCCGGACCGGTGATCAGGCCGCGCAGGAACCACCGAGGCCCGTCCACGCCCAGGAAGCGGGCCGGCGCCTGCACGACCTCCTGCCCCGGCGCCTCAGTCGGCACCGTCGCCCGCAACTCCACCCCGAGCGGCCCGTCGGCGTCCTCGGCGCTGCCGCCGGTGCTGCGCAGCGCCTCGGCGATCTCGTCCCGCACCTCCTGCCAGATGCCGGCGCTGCGCGGCGCGGCGAAGGCGTTGAGCTGCAGCGAGGACTCGCCCTGCACCAGCGTGGCCGCCACGACCTCGCCTTCCGGGCCGACATCGACCCGGACCTCGGTGTCCTCGGGGACGGGCACCAGAAGCGCGCCAAGGTCGATGCGCCCATCGCTGCCCCCGGCCGGCGCGTCCGCGCTGTCCCACGGCCCCTGCGGCCGGTTCGGCGGGTTCTCCCTGGACTCCCGAGCCTCCTGCACCTCGAGCTCGGACTGCAGCTGCGCGTCCTCGGCGGCGCGGTCCTCGGCGTCGAGGTCGTCGACGAACTCCTCCGGTTCCACGGGCTCGATGACCTCGTGCTTGCGCCGACCGAACACCGCTAGCGACCTCCCGCATCGATGGCCCGGCTCCCGGTGGAACCGTGCCCGCCCGTACCCCGCTCCGACACCGGCAGCTCACCGGTCTCGCACCACACCACCTGCTCGACCCGCTGGATGACGAGCTGGGCGATCCGGTCCAGGCGGCGCAGGTGCACCGTCTCCCGCAGGTCGTGGTTGATCAAGACGACGACGATCTCGCCCCGGTAGCCCGCGTCGATGGTGCCAGGCGCGTTGACCAGCCCGACGCCCGAGGTGCCGGCAAGCCCGGAACGCGGGTGGACGAACCCGGCCCAGCCCTCGGGCAGCGCCATCGCCAGCCCGGTCGGCAGCAGCACCCGCTCCCCCGGCGGAACGTCGGCCGCAACGGTCGTGACGAGGTCGCAGCCGGCGTCACCTGTCCGGGCGTAGACCGGGAGCGGCACCTCGGGGTCGAGCCGCCGCACCTGCACCTCCAGCACCTGCGTCTCCCTCCGCTGCCCCAGCCGGGCCCGGACCCTACCGTCGCCGTACCGTCCGGGTCCCTCCCTCAAGCGCAGCTGGAGCGTCCGTGGGCAACAGCGTCGTCGTCGGCTTCCTGCGAGTGCTGCTCACATTCCGGTCGTGAGCGCCGTGCCGTGCAACGGGCAGGCGGACGACGGGCCGGCGTACGACGAGCGGCTCGTCGTTCCCTGGTGGTGGTGGCTGGTCGGTCTCGGGGTGGCCGTCCTGAGCGCCGCTGAAGTGCACGGAGGCGTGGGTGGCCCGCTGCGCTCGGTCCTGCCGTACGTCGCGCTGCCCTTGCTGGTCGTACTCGCCCTGGGGGGCTTGTCGCGCCGGCGGGTCCGGGTCGCGGACGGGGTCCTGCACGTGTCGGGCGCCCGCGTACCGCTGGCCGTGGTCGGCGACGTGGCACCCCTGGACCGGGCCGGCGTACGACGGCTGCTCGGTCGCCCGGACACCTACGTGGCACTGCGTCCCTGGCTCGCCGTCGGAGTGCGGGTCGAGATCGAGGACCCGCAGGACGACACCGCACGCTGGGTCGTCGGCACCCGCCACCCGGAGAAACTGGTCGCGGCCCTGGTCCAGGCCCGCCCGCCGGCAGCACCCTCGGCCTAGCCCCGAACCAGTCCTCGGATCAGTCCTCGTGCAGGGCGGTGGGCTTGTGCACCGCCTGCTTGCCGGTCTTGTCGCTCTGGACGAGGTACTGCGGGTCCTGCTTGCTCGCCTTCACGTGCCTCCCCCCGGCGTCGGTCTCGCTGGTGATCTTCTTCTCGATGGTCCCAGGCACGTCGTTGCCATGACTGCTCCACGTGACGTGGTCACCCTTGCTCGGCTCTGCCATGCGCTTCTCCCGGGTCAGGTAGCGAATCCTCGATCAGTGAGCGCGGGTTACCCGGGTGGCCGCCGGCCAACACCGGTGGCCGGACACTGCTTGCGGGCCGGCCGGAGGACCACGGCGCCTCCGGCGCCATTGTGAGCGACGCGAGGTTGAGCAGTACGGCGTCGTAGTTGACCCGCCAACCTGCGAACGACCGCCAGGCCGCCTCGCGGTCCGGGCGCAGCGGGACACCGCCCTCGGCCATCCGCTCGAGCGCCGCGTCGTACTCCTGCCGGGTGACGCTGATCGGGTCCTCGGGCCGCGGGTCGTCCGGGAAGTCCAGTCCCCAGTAGGCGTTGATGTGTCGCAGCGCAAGCGAGCCGGCCCGGACCGACAGCTCCGCCGAAAGGTCGCGTTCGACCTCGACGCTGCTGGCCAGCAGGGCGGCGCCATCCAGAACGGCACCTGCGGCGGTGACCCAGGAGTGCTCGGGCTGCGGGGACCGGAAGAAGGTCAGCGCCGGGAAGGAGGTGTGCGTCTCCTCGATGTCGACAAAGAAGTCCTCCCAGGTCTCCCACAGCGTGTCCAGCAGATCGCCGCGGCCCAAGGTCCAGACCCGCCACAGCAGCTCGGCGCCGGACGGCGGCGAGCCGGCGCGAACCTCCAGCTTGGTCACCCGAGCCTCACGCCGGCTGAAGGCCGAGTACAGCGAGGGCAGGTAGGTGATCAGCAGGGCGAGCAGCACGAGCCCGGTCAGAGCCTCGGTGAAGGCCAGCAGCGTCGAGGCGGTGTCGGCAGGCCGGTCGAAGCCGAGGGTCAGCAGGCTCGAACCGGACTCCCGCAGGGCCGGCACCAGCGCGTAGCCGAGGGCGACGTACCTGGCGGCGTAGCCGGCGAACACCAGCACCAGCCAGATCTGCAGCAGCACCAGCAGGCTGGCCGGCCCGAAGCTGGCCATGATGGCGTCGCGTGCGGCGTAGGTCCGGCTGCGCTTCATCCGCAGCGCGTAAGCCGCCCGCAGTCCAAGGAACACGATGCGCCCGAGCTTGGCCGGTACGCCGCGCGGCAGCACGACGGTGCGCAGCGCGCTGCCGGTCGTAAGGAGCACCACGGCCAAACCGGCGGCGAACAGCAGGATGCGCAGCGTAAGGATCATCCCTCCATTCTGGACGTGTCCTGCGGGCGCTGCCGGGCAGGTCCCTCGGCACGGAGCGACCCGAAGATGAGGGAGTGCACATGGCAGGCGCGTCGAACGTGACCTTCAAGGTGGTCGGGCTGGTGACCGGGCTCGTCGCGGCGAAGGGCGCGCGCAAGGTGCTGGACAAGCTCTGGCTCGCCGGCCGTGGCTCGGAGCCGCCGCGCAACCCGGCCGTCCCCGGAGCAGACTGGAGCGAGGCGGTCACGTGGGCGATCGCGAGCGGGATCGCCCAGGGCCTGGCCAAGATGCTGGCCGCCAAGGGCGTGGCCAGCGCCTGGCAGAAGGCGACCGGGTCCCTGCCCTCGGAGGTGCAGGACGCCGGCGCCTAGCCGACGTGGGCGTCCGGTGACGCGGTCGGCGGTGAGCTGCGGGCGCCGCCGTACATTGCGCACGTGACGGCATCTGGCTCCAACCGGCCGCGGGGGCCGGAGGCTGTGGAGCTGGTGTTCGCCCTCGCCGATGCAATGCGGCAGCACCTCGGGGCGGTGGCAGCCGGCTACGATCTCACGCCGCAGCAGGCCCTGACGCTGCGCCAGCTCAATGACGAGGGCCGGCCGATGCGGGAGATGGCGACGTTGCTGCAGTGCGACGCCAGCAACATCACCGGCATCGCCGACCGGCTGGAGGCGGCCGGCTTGGTCGTACGCGAGACGAGCCAGGCTGATCGCCGGGTGAAGTGCCTGGTGCCTACAACGCACGGACGGCGGGTACGCGCCGAGCTCGACGCCGAGCTGTCCCGGCTGCCACCGCCCATCGCGATCCTGTCGCCGCGGGAGCGGACCGAGCTCGTCACCCTCCTGCGCCGGATGCTGGCCACGGGCGGGGCCTGAGGTGGAGCCGGAGGTGGGGCCGGACCTAGAGCCGGAGGTGGGGCCGGCCGTGGACCCCGAGGGTCTGGGCGTCGGTGTCGCGGGCGGGAATGTCCCGCGTCGGCTGACCGACCTGGACTCGCTGCTCGTCGGCCGCCTGCGCCGTTCGCTGGCCGGAAGCGTCCTGGCCGAACGTGTCGCCCGCGTGGTTTTCGACGCCGGGGAGCACGGCGTGTGGACGGTCGAGCTGGACCGCGGCCGCAGCGGGGTCCACCGCGGCAGCGTGCCCTCCCCGACCCTCGTCGTGCACGCCGAACCGGACGTGCTGGCCGCGGTCGGCGCCGGTCAGGTCTCCGGAGTCCATGCCTTCCTCGACGGCCGGGTGACCGTCCGCGGTGACCTCGGTCTGGCGTTGCAGCTGGACGGCGTGTTCGAGGTGGACGAGCAACGCCCGGACTGCTTCCCGCGGCCCGACAGGTCCAGGCCCTCGGCCTCCGCACCAGCTACCTGGAGGCCGGGCCGGCCGATGCGCCGCCGGTCGTCCTGCTGCACGGGCTGGGGGCCACCAACGCCTCGATGCTGCCCGTGCTGGCCGATCTCGCCGCCGACCACCGCGTCATCGCGCCGGACAACCCGGGGTTCGGGCAGAGCGAGGCGCCCGGTGCGCCGTACAGCTCGGCCTGGTTCGCCGCCTGGGTGGAGGACCTGCAGCGGGTGCTGCGCGCACGGCCGGCCGTACTTGTCGGCAACTCCCTCGGTGGCCGCATCGCCCTGGAGGCCGGCCTGACGCACCCGGGCTCGATCCGCGGCCTGGTGCTGCTCGCGCCCTCCCCCGCCTTCCGCCGGCTGCGCCAGTGGGTGCCCGCGGTGCGGTTGCTGCGGCCCGAGCTCGGGCGGCTGCCGATGGTCATGCCGCACGCGCTCGTGGTGGAGGGCATCCGCGGCATGTTCAGCGACCCGGACCGGTTGCCCCGAGCCTGGTACGACGCGGCCGCCGACGAGTGCGTCCGGGTCTTCCGCTCCCCCGCGCACCGGGTCGCCTTCTTCGCCTGCGCCCGGCAGATCTACCTGGAGGAGGCACACGGCCGGCGCGGCTTCTGGGACCGCCTGCCCGGGCTGCTCCCGCCGGCCCTGTTCGTCTGGGGCGACCGGGACCGCCTGGTGCCGGCCAGCTTCGCCCGCCACGTCGCCGACGCTCTGCCCGACGCCGGCAGCGTCATCCTGGAAGACAGCGGCCACGTGCCTCAGTTCGAACACCCTGACGTCACGATGGCCATGCTGAGGGGCTTTCTCTCCCAGCTCGGGTAGCGCGCACCGGTCCTTCCCTCGGCGACCAGCGACCGGCTACCAGCGACGAGCCCCGACCTGCACCCCCCGACCTGCACCCCCCGACCAGCAAGATCGCCTTGCCGTGGGCGGCCGATCCACCGGCGCACCCGTGGCACGCCGACCACCAGCCCGGGGAACGCGTGATCGGCGTGCCGGATCAGCCCTGACCGCGGCCTCGACCGTGGCACGCCGATCCAGCCCGGCGTCGCGCGGCCGGGCGCAAGCTCGGCGTACAGGTCGGTATCAGCGCCCCCACCCCCGCTCTTGGCCCCTACGCGTCCACTGAGCTCAACGGTAGGCAACGTCCCCTGGCGCGCGCGAACCGCCTTCGCTCGCTCACCGTGTCTTGTGTCGTACGAACGTGTCTTCTCACGTCGCGTCCTGCTCGCCCGATTCAGGCGTGCCGCAGCCGGGCGAACCACCACGGGAGAAGACACGTTCCGACGCGGCAAGACACGGGAGGGCAGCACGGGACAGCGGCACGGCGGCGGACAGGCTCCCGAGCCTGATCGAGCGCTAGCGCGGGTGCAGGTCGCGGATGACCGCCTCGCCGAGGGTCTTGGTTTCGCGCCGGTTGAGCTCGGCGCCTGCGGCGGCGCCGGCCAAGAAGGGCGCGAAGGTCGACAGGTTGCGTCCGACCCGGCGGGCCAGCCTGGAACGCAGTTGCTGTCTGGCCGCCGAAGTCAGCACGGAGGCGAGTGGGGGCCGGCCGGCCACCGGATCGAGCCCCCGCTTGCGGGCCCAGGAGTCCAGGTGGGCCAGGGCGACCTCGGTCCGGGTGCCGACCGGGACGCGGCCGTACACGGCGTGCAGCTCGGCGACGAGCTTGAGCTCCACGGAAACGACCACCAGGGTCTCGGCCAGCAGCTGCACCGGCGCCGCGAGCAGGGCGGGTGGTGCGGCGAACTCGGCGGCCGCGACCGCTCCGCCGGCCGCTCCGACGGAAGCGGTTACCCGGGCGGCGCTGCGTACCAGGGCCAGCGCAAGGTCGTCCTCGGACAGGCCGTCATGGTGTCGTCGGAGGGTCTGTAGGTCGCGGACGGGCAGGTGCGGAGCGAGGTCGGTCACCGCGTCGACCAGGAAGCGGCCGGACACGGCTGCGCGCGCCCCCGCAGCGCGGACGCTCGCCGTCAGGGTGCGGGACAAGCGCAGCAACAACCGGCCCCGGTCCCTGGCGCCCAGGTCCTCGGCCGACAGCTGGCTGACCAGCTGCCCCACCTCACGACGCACGAGCTCAGCACCGGACCGGCCGGGGTTCGGGTCGTCCGGGGCGCAGTCATCGGGGGTTGAGTCACCCCGCTTCATCCGGCTGCCGTCCACATCATCGGGGTTCACGTCATCGGCTTCACGTCATTGGGTTCACGTCGTTCGGGGCTGAGGTCGCCGGTCATGGGGTCCCGCTGCGGTCCGGATGACGCAGCACGCCGTCGGTCATCCAGCAGCCCGCGTACGGCAGATCCTCCTGCCGGCTCAAGACCCAGGTGAAACCGATCGCCTGGTCCTGCGCGGTCACGAGAACGACCTCCAGCTGAGCCTGGTCCCCCTGCTCCACCAGGGGCCCGAGCTGGACGGCGCGGTGGCCGAGCAGCCCGCCGTACACGGGACCACGCACCATGTCGGCAAACTGCTCCACCGGCCCGGTCGCCGCCCGGTTGCTCGGGCTCGCGAACTCCCAGGCGGCGCGCAGGCCCGGACCGGCGCCGTCCCCGTCGTACGGCTCGCGCTGCAGCGCCGCGAGCTGACCGAGCACGACGTCGGTCGGCGCCAGCCCCGGCGAGGGACGGGACGCGACCGGCGACGGCTCAGGCGAGGTCATCGCCGGGTCAGGCGCACTCGCGGCAGATCAGGCGTCCGCCCTTGTCGGAGGCCAGCTGACTGCGGTGGTGCACCAGGAAGCACGAGGAGCAGGTGAACTCATCGCTCTGTTTCGGCAGCACCTTGACCGTCAGCTCTTCCCCGGACAGGTCGGCGCCCGGCAGTTCCAGAGACTCAGCCAGCTCGGTCTCGTCGACGTCGACGCTGGCCGACTGCGCCTCGGCGCGTCGGGCCTTGAGCTCCTCGAGGCTGTCCTCACCCTCGTCCGCCTCTGACCGGCGGGGGGTGTCGTAATCGGTGGCCATGGTCTTGGGCCCTCTCTTGGTGTCTTTCCATCTCCGGCGCGGGGACAACGCTCAGCAGCGCCGTCTTGTGCCCGCGTCGCCTCCCCCTGCCGGAGCAGGTGCAGGAGTCCCTTCGGCGGTCGAGCGCACGAGGGTAGCGGGTGCACCGGCAACGACACCGCCGCCTCCAGTGACCGGTGCATCGGGCAGGCTGACCGGGTGAGCGCACGCATCAGCCGCCGTACCGCCCTGGGCGCGCTCGGCCTGCTGGGCGCCGGCGCGGTCGCTCTGGTCGAGGTGGCCCGGAGCGCCAGCCCCGCTCCGAGCCCGCGGGTGGCGCGCGGCACCACGCGGCTCGTGGAGTCCTACGGCAGCCATGACGGCGAGTGGTGGGGCCCGCCGGCTGCCGCCGGGCCGGGCGCCGGGAGCGACCCGCTCCCGACGGTGGTCCTGCTGCACGGCGGCTACTGGCAGGCCCGGTACGACCGGCACCTCGAGGACGCGGTCGCGGCGGACCTCGCCGGCCGGGGCGCGCTTGTCTGGGTCCCGGACTACGCCGCCTCAGACGCCCCCTGGCCGACGACGTTGCGCGACGCGGCAGCCGCCTACGACTGGCTAGCCAAGGGGCACTTCGCCGGCCGCGTGGACCGGCAGCGCGTCGCCGTCGTCGGCCACTCCGCCGGGGGCCAGCTGGCGCTCTGGCTCGCGTCGCGCAGCAGGGCCCGGACGGTCGCTTCGGCGTACGCGGTGCGACCCTGGCTGGTCGTCGCGCAGGCGCCGGTGGCCGACCTCGTCGCCGGAGCGCGGGAGCGACTGGGCGGCGGCGCGGTGCAGCACCTGCTGGGCGGCGAGCCGGCCGAGGTCCCCGCGCGCTATCGGGAGGCCGACCCGATCCAGCAGCTGCCGACGGGCGTGCGGACCACGTGCCTGCACAGCGACTCCGACGGCGTGGTGCCGATCGGCCAGAGCGAGGCCTTCGTCCGGGCGGCCACCGCGAAAGGCGACCGGACTGAGCTGGTCCGGGTCCCGGGCGACCACTTCGCCCACCTGCACCCCACCAGCGAGGCCTGCACCCAGCTGCGCCGGGCACTGGGGTTGCGGTGAGCACTGGGGTTCCGGTGAGCACTGGGGTTGCGGTGAGGACGGGGGCGCGAGCTCAGTTGACCGCAGAGGCGTAGGCACCCCAGAGCAGCTCGGTGAGCGAGGTCGTGAGTTCGGCGCGGCTGCAGGCGCGGCTCTCCAGCCACCAGTCCCCCGCGGACTGGACCATGCCCACGATGCCCGCTGCCCAGGCGGCCGCCCGGACATCGGTCTCCGGCCACCCCAGCTCGCGCGCAATGCCGGCGGCGAGCTGCTCGGACAGCCGGCGCAGGAACGACCGGATCTGGCCCTGCGCCGGGGCGGCCTCCACCGACAGCACCAGGAACCGGTAGACCTGCGGCTCGTCCTCGATCGCCGACAGGTACGCCCCAACGGTGCGCTCGACCCGCTCCCGCGGGCTGCCGCCGGCGGCGAGCGCCCGGGTCAGCTGGGCCAGGAGCCGGTCGGTGTACCGCTCGGCCAGCGCGGCGTACAGCCCGCTCTTGTCGGTGAAGTGGCGGTAGAGCACCGGTTTGGTGATGCCGCCCTCCGCAGCGATCGACGCCATGGACGCCGCGGCCCCGTCGCGCTGCACCACCGCGTCGGCCGCCGCGAGCAGGACCTCGCGGCGGGCCGGGCGACCGGTCAGCGCGGAGGAACTCACGCGATCTGATGCCCCGAGATGGCACGACTGATGATTAGGCGCTGGATCTCGCTGGTGCCCTCGAAGATCGTGTAGATCTTGGCGTCGCGGTGCCAGCGCTCAACCGGGTACTCCCTGGTGTAGCCGTTACCGCCGAGGATCTGGATCGCCTTCTCGGTGACGTCCACCGCCGTCTCGCCGGCGAACAGCTTGCACATCGAGCCTTCGCCGGAGGTGAACGGCACGTTGTTGCGGCCCATCCACGCCGCCCGCCAGACCAGCAGGCGGGCGGCGTCAATCTTGGTCTTCATGTCGGCGAGCATGAACGCGATGCCCTGGTTCTCCACGATCGGGCGGCCGAACTGCTCACGCGTCCCGGCGTAGTCCAGCGCGTACTCATAGGCGGCGCGGGCGATGCCGACCGCCTGCGCCCCGACCGACGGGCGGGAGGCCTCGAACGTTGCCATCGCGGCCTGGCCGCCCTTGGTGCGCGCGGTCTGCACCTGCTCGCCGCGGGCGAGCGCGGTCGCCCGCTCCCGGGCCCGCGCCATCCGCTCGTCAATCTTGTCCTTGTCCCCCAGCAGCGCCGAACCGGGCAGCCGCAGGTCGTCCAACACGACCTCGCTGGTGTGGCTCGCCCGGATGCCGTGCTTTTTGAACTTCTGGCCCTGCGACAGTCCCTTTCCCTTGAACTCCGGACCGACGACGAAGCTCGCCTGGCCGCGGGCTTTCAAGGCGGGGTCGACGGCGGCGACAACTACGTGTACGTCGGCGATCCCGCCGTTGGTGATCCACGTCTTCACCCCGTTCAGGACCCACTCGCCGGTGGCCTCGTCGTACACCGCCGTGGTCTTCATGCTGCTGACGTCCGAACCGGCGTTGGGCTCCGAGACCGCCAGCGCCGCCAGCTTGACGTCGTCCTCGGTGCCGAAGCAGCGGGGCGCCCATTCGGCGATCTGGTCCATGGTGCCGTTGGACAAGATCCCGGCCACGCCGAGCGTCGTGCCGACCAGGGAGAGCCCGATGCCGGCGTCGCCCCAGAACAGCTCCTCCATCACGATCGGCATGCTGATCCCGGTCTCGTCGGCCCAGGCGCTGGCGAAGAAGTCCAGCGAGTAGATGCCGGCTCTGGCTGCCTCCTGGATGACCGGCCAAGGCGTCTGCTCACGCTCGTCCCACTCCCCCGCGACGGGCCGGACAACGTCCGCGGAGAACTCGTGCAGCCACTTCTGCAGCGTGCTCTGGTCCTCGGTCAACTCGAGGGTGAAGCCGGTCATTGCTGCTCCTGGACGTCGTGGCGGCTGGGTGTTACCGCCGGTAACAGTAGGCGGCCGGCTGCGTCGCTGTCGAGGGCGACGCGGCTCACAGGGCCGAGCCCTTGACCCCTGTTACCGCTGGTAACACCCTGAGGCAATGGTGGATGTCACGTACGGCCAGCTCGCTGTCCACGGCAACCTCGTGCGGTACGCCGAAGCGGGAGCCCAGTCTGGCGGACCGGTGGTGGCGCTCGTGCACGGGATGGCCTCGCGCGCGGCGCAGTGGGCCCAGGCCATGGCTGTGCTGGGCGAGACACATCATGTCCTCGCGCCGGACCTGCTCGGGCACGGCGGGTCCGCCAAGCCCCGCGGCGACTACTCCCTGGGCGCCCACGCCTGCGGAATCCGCGACCTGCTGGCCGCGCTCGGCCACCAGCGGGTGACCGTCGTCGGCCACAGCCTGGGCGGCGGCATCGCGATGCAGTTCTGCTACCAGTTCCCGGAGCAGGTCGAGCGTCTGGCCCTGATCTGCTCGGGCGGCCTCGGCCCGGAGGTGAGCCCGTTCCTGCGGGCCGCGACGCTGCCCGGCGCCGAACTGGTCCTACCGCTCATCGCCGGCTCGTGGGTGCGCAAGGCCGGCAGCAGCGTGGACCGACTGCTCGGCAAGGCGCGGGTGACCCTGCCCGAAGGCCTGCGCGAGAGCCTCGTCGGATTCGGCTCGCTCGGCGACGCGGCCACCCGGGAGGCCTTCGTGCACACCGCCCGCAGCGTCGTGGACGTCAGGGGCCAGCGCGTCGACGGTCGGGACCGGCTCTACCTGGCGGTCGATCTGCCGCTGCTCGTGGTCTGGGGCGCCAAGGACTCGGTCATCCCGGTCGGGCACGGGCGCAACCTCGCACAGGCCGTACCTGCCTGCCGGTTCGAGGTGTTCGCGCAGTCTGGGCACTTCCCGCACCTCACCGAGCCGGACCGGCTGGCCGAGGTGCTCGGCCGCTGGATCGCCTCCACCGAGGCTGCGCGCCTGGACGCCGGTTCGCTGACTGCGCGCCTGCGCTCGCCCGAGCACGCGGCTGGCTGACGCAGGCGCCGTACCCGCGCGTGCCCGACCCCGCCCCGCCCCGCCTCGCCTTGCCCCGCCCCGCCTCGCCCCGCCCGCCTCGGCACCACGTGATCATCAGAAGCATCGATGATCGTCGGGGGCCTGCGCAGACCTGTGGGCCATCGATCCTTGTGATGATCAACGCGAAGGTACGGCGCGGCGGCGAGCGGGGGTCGCTCCGCAGATCGGCGCTAGACGATGACCTGGCCGCCCTTGCCCACGACGACAACGCCGGCGTCGGTGAGGGTGAAGCCCCGCGCCCGGTCGGCCGCCGGGTCGACGCCGAGCGACGCGCCGGGCCAGACGACGACGTTCTTGTCCAGGATGGCGTTGCGCACGACCGCGCCCCGGCCGATGTCGACGCCGTTCATCAACACGCTGCCCGCGACGTCGGCGCCCGAGTGGACCCGCACCCCGGGCGACAGGATCGACGTACGGACCGTGCCGCCGGAGACGATGACCCCCTGGCTGACCAGGGAGTTGCGGGCAGTCCCGACCCGGCCCGGCTCGTCCAGGACGAACTTCGCGGGCGGCAGCGACGGCACGCTCGTCAGGATCGGCCACTGCCGGTTGTAGAGGTTGAAGACCGGCTCCACCGACACCAGGTCCATGTGCGCGTCGTAGTAGCTGTCGAGCGTCCCGACGTCGCGCCAGTACCCGCGGTCGCGGTCGGTCGAGCCGGGGACGTCGTTCTGGGCGAAGTCGTACACCTGGGCGGCGCCCTGCTCGACCATCATCGGGATGATGTTGCCGCCCATGTCGTGCACCGAGCCCTCGTCGCCGGCATCCATCTTTACCGCCTCGAGCAGCGCCTCGGTCGTGAAGACGTAGTTGCCCATCGAGGCATACACCATCTCGGGGTCGTCCGGCAGCCCCGGCGGGTTGTCGGGCTTTTCCAGGAAGGCCTCGATCCGCCGCCCGTCGGGCCTGGTCTGGATGACGCCGAACCCCTTGGCCTCCGAGCGCGGCACCCGGATGCCGGCGACCGTCACGCCCGCCCCGCTCTCGGTGTGCTGGCGCACCATCTGCTTGGGGTCCATCCGGTACACGTGGTCTGCGCCGAACACCACGATGTGGTCGGGCTGGTCGTCGTACACCAGGTTGAGGCTTTGGTGGATCGCGTCCGCGGAGCCGGCGAACCACTGCGGGCCGAGCCGTTGCTGCGCCGGCACCGGCGTCACGTAGTTGCCCAGCAGCGTCGACATCCGCCACGTGGTGGTGATGTGCTTGTCCAGCGAGTGCGACTTGTACTGGGTCAGCACCACGATGCGCAGGTAGCCGGCGTTGACGAGGTTCGACAGCACGAAGTCCACGAGCCGGTAGATCCCGCCGAACGGCACGGCAGGTTTTGCCCGGTCCGCAGTCAGCGGCGACAAACGCTTGCCCTCGCCGCCGGCAAGCACAATCCCGAGAACGCGCGGTGCACTCATGTACCGCATCCTCTCGCACGACCGCCCGACCACCTATCGCCCGACGACTACGTTGCCCGGCATGCGCATCGGTGTCCTGACACGCGAGTGGCCACCCGAGGTGTACGGGGGGGCGGGCGTGCACGTCGAGTACCTCGTGCGCGAGCTGAGGCGCCTCGCCGAGGTCGAGGTGCACTCGTTCGGAGGCACCGCTGACGGGGCGGTCGCCCACTCCCCTGACGGCGAGCTGTCGGCCGCCAATGCCGCCCTGCAGACCCTCTCGGTCGACCTGCGCATCGCGGCGGCAACCGGCGACTGCGATCTCGTGCACTCCCACACCTGGTACGCCGACCTGGCCGGCCACCTTTCCGCGCTGCTGCACGGCGTACCGCACGTGCTGACGACGCACTCGCTGGAGCCGCACCGGCCGTGGAAGGCCGAGCAGCTGGGTGGTGGCTACCAGGTCTCGACCTGGGTGGAGCGGACCGCGCTGGTCGCCGCCGACGCGGTGATCGCCGTCAGCGAGGGCATGCGCCACGACGTCCTGGAGGCCTACCCTGAGGCCAATCCGGCGCGGGTGCACGTCGTCTACAACGGCATCGACACGACCGAGTACGCCGCGGTTAGCGAGGTCGACGTCCTGGAGCGGAACGGGATCGACCCGGCCGTGCCGTACGCGCTGTTCGTCGGCCGCATCACCCACCAGAAGGGCCTGGTGCACCTGCTGCGAGCCGCCGCGGACCTGCCGGGCCAGCTGGTGCTTTGCGCCGGGGCCCCGGACACACCTGAGATCGCGGCCGAGACCGAGGCGCTCGTCACCGAGCTGCGGTCTCGGCGGAGCGGGGTGGTGTGGCTGCGCGAGATGGTCGAGCGGCCCGACGTGGTCCAGCTGCTGTCGCATGCGACCGTCTTCGTCTGCCCTTCGGTGTACGAGCCGCTGGGGATCGTCAACCTCGAGGCGATGGCGTGCGGTACGGCCGTGGTGGCCTCGGCCGTCGGAGGCATCCCGGAGGTCGTGGTCGACGGCTCGACCGGCCTGCTCGTGCCGTACTCAGCCGAGGACCCGGCCGCGTTCCAGGCCGCACTGGCTGCCTCGGTGGGCGCCCTGCTCGACGACCCGGCGCGCGCGGCGACCATGGGCGAGGCCGGGCGCGTGCGGGCGGTCGAGCACTTCGCCTGGGACAGGGTTGCCCGCCGCACCCTCGAGATCTACCAGTCCGTCCTGCGCTAACGGCTCGAGCTTGCTCTCGCTAGGCGTACGAGCTGAGCCCCGGCGCTGGAGGGGGGCTGGCACCGCACTCCGCCCATGCCGGTGTTGCAGTTGCGGGCGCAACTCGCTCAGCGGATGTGTTGAGGCCTCGCACCGCAGCTGCTCAGCTAGCGCCGTACGGATCAAGGTCCGATGGCATCGAGGGTCGGGACATGCCCCGGTCCAGTGCAGACAGCGGGGTGGATCCCGACCCTCAACCCGGCCACCCGGCCGCCCGTCGATCCACAGTCGGGATATGCCCCTGCCCCGGCCAGCCCACGGGGCATGTCCCGACCCTGAACACTGGCCGGAGCTTCGTGAAGCGACCGCTTGCCGCCTATTGGATCGGCAGCGAAGGCGCCCGCGCCGACGCTCAGTGCGCGACGAGCTCCGCCGGCGCGGTCTCGACCTGCAGCACGGCCGGGTTCCCGGTCGTCACCGCCTGCCCGTTGACCTGCTGCACCGCCGGGTCACCGTCCACCGTGTAGGTCCCCGACCAGGTCACCACGACGTAGGGCCCTACCCGGCCCGTACCGGTGTAGCGATGGGTCACCTGCTCGGTGTCCTTCGCACCCGGACCGCCATCGACCAGCCGCGCGCCGTCCCCGAAGTACCAGTCGTACCGCGCCGGACTTGCCCGGAGGCGCACCGTGGAGCCCACGATCGTGATCGGCGGGAGCTGGTAGGCCGCGGCCCTCGTGTAGAACACCGTGTCGAAGTTGACCAGAGTCTTTCCGGCAGGCTGCGGGGTAGCGACACCCTTGAGCACCACCAGCCGCTTGAACTCCCGCTCGATCGTGGTCCTGATCACCACCGCCTTTGGCACGCCTGGAGCCGTTGGACCCATGCAGGTGGTCGGGGGGTTGGTCTGCAGCACCCAGGGCGTCTGCTTGCCGGCCTTCGGGTCCAGCGTTGCAGTCCACGTCCAGAACGCGATATCACCTGGCTTGGGACAGGCCGTCATGGCTGCGCCGCATGTGAGCCCAGCATCAGTCGGAGTATTACCGGAACACGCCGGGGCCAACCGCGTTAATTGCTGTGGTCCCAAGTTTACCGGGGCGCTGCTAGGAGTATTGCCGCCGGCTGCCTTGGGGCCAACAGATGGCTTACGCGTAAGACCACCTTTTACACCGACAAAGCCAAAGCTGCCGTTGTCCGCCGCGCCACAGATCGCATTGTTGGGCGTCACACCACAGTCGACGCCGTCCGCGAGGACTGTCTGAACGCCAGCAGGAAGCCCCAGTGTCACGACGCCCACGATCGCCAATACTTCAACTAGCACCAGGCGCTTCATGAATCGAACCGAATCGCGCGAACGACCCAGCCATCGCTCTTCCGAAGCACAGCAACAGTCCGATGAAAAACACCGGTGCTGGGAAGGTTGGTTACTTTGGCGCCAACTACAAGTTGTCGACGAGGAGTGGTTCCGTACCGTCACGTAAGCGATGTTACCTTCAGGGTGAGCCGCTTCGGCGCTAATTGCAGCGAAAGACTCGCCGACGATATGCTTCCCAGCAGCTTTATCTTTCATCAGAGCGGTGACGTAAGTATTGCAAACGCCGCACTCTGGATCGCTCAACTGCTCGACGACATGCGCGTCTCCACTTTGAAACGCAACGTTCAGTTGAGTGAAGAAGAAAGTTACGAAGGCCGCGGCGCTTCGCGCAGTGGCCGGACGGCCAGCGGTGGGAATCGTCGCTGGCGTCGGGGCGGGTGCCGGAATGGCTGGAACTGTTGGCCGGGCCGTCGCGGAGGAGGTCGCCGATGGAGTTGATGGAGTGGGGGCGGCTCGGGGTGCCGGCTTCGGGGAGGAGGTGGCGCAGCCGGACAGCGCAAGGCAGGCCACCAGCCCAACGACCGCGCCAGCCCGCATGCTTCGAAGGTAGCGAGCAAACCGCGACCGCGCGCCTGCCCTGTGGACACAGCGTCAGGCGTGCAGGAACCGCGCGAGCTCGGCATGCGCCGCGGCCACCGCGACATCAGCACCCACCAGGCCCGGCATCTGCAGGTACCCGTGCACCTGCCCCTGCGCCTTCACGACCGAGACCGGGACCCCGGCGTCGGACAGGCGCGCGGCGTACGCCAGGCCGCCGTCGCGCAGCGGGTCCCAGGCCGCCACGGCCACGACCGCAGGGGGGAGGCCGGCGAGCGTCGCGGCCGACATCGGCGAGAGCAACGGGTCGGCGCGGTCGAGGGGAGCGGGCGCCCAGCAGTCGGCGAACCAGCGCGAGTCGATCGGGTCCAGGCCGCCGCCGACCGCGCACTCCCGCCACGACGGCCAGGCCTGCACGAGCGACACCGAGGGGTAGGTCAGCAGCTGGCCGGCCAGCGGCAGCGACGCGGACCGGGCCAACAGCGTCAGGGCCGCTGCGAGCGCGCCGCCCCCGCTGTCACCGGCGACTGCAAGCGAAACGCCCCAGTTCGCCACCTCCTGCAGCACCGCCCACCCGTCGTCGAGCGCGGCCGGGTGGGGATGTTCCGGGGCGAGCCGGTAGTCCACATCCACGACGACGGCACGGGTGTCGACGGCCAGCCGGCGTACGGGCAGGTCGTAGGTGGCCGGCGATCCAACGACCCAGCCGCCCCCGTGCAGGTGCACCACCACCGGGAAGGGGCCGTCGCCGAGCGGTGTGACCACCCGGACGGGTACGCCGGCGAGCACGCACTCCTCGGCGGACGCGACACCTGGCAGGGGGAACCCGTCGGCGCGCCGGGCCTGGATCTGGGCATCCTGCACGCGAGCCGACCACGGGTCGAGCGAAGACAGCAGGGGCAGCCCGGCGACCGCCTCACGCGCGAGCAGGACGGCGACGTCCGGGGCGATGACGGCCCCGCGCTCGCTCGGGCCCGCTTCGGGCACGGCACCCGTACCGGTTGACGTCACGGCGGCAGCGGGTCCGCGTCCGCATCGTGCGCGACCAGGAGGTCGTGCAGCGCCGAGAACACCCCAGGGCCGGCGGCCAGCACCATCGCGGAGCCGGCGGGTCGGCCGCGCAGCCCGGACACCCGCGCCCCGGACTCAGCCGCAATGAGCGAGCCCGCGGACAGGTCCCACGGCGACAGCCCCTGCTCGTAGTAGGCGTCGACCCGGCCCACCGCCACGGCGCACAGGTCAAGCGCCCCGGCACCCATCCGGCGTACGTCCCGGACCCGCGGCAGCAGATCGGGCAGCAGGCTCGCCTGGGCGGCGCGGCGCCGGGCGTCGTACCCGAAGCCGGTGGCCACGAGCGCCTGGGCGAGCTCGGTCACGGCCGAGCACGAGATGGTCGTCCCGTTCAACACAGCGCCGCCCCCGCGAACGGCGGTCCAGAGCTCGTCCTTCATCGGGTCGAACACGACCCCTGCCATGGTGCCGGCCGAGTCCTCGACGCCGATCGAGACCGCCCACTGCGGCAGGCCGTACAGGAAGTTCACGGTGCCGTCGATGGGATCGATGACCCAACGGACGCCGGTCGTGCCGGTGCGCGCAGCCCCCTCCTCGCCCAGGACACCGTCCTCAGGCCGCGCCACGCGCAACGCGCTGTGCAGCAAGTCCTCGACCGCCTTGTCCGCGGCCGTCACCACGTCGGTCGGACTGGACTTGGTGTCGAGCTGCCGCACGCCGGCGCGCATGGACAGCGCGAGTGCGCCCGCCTCGCGCGCCAGATCGGTGGCGAGGGACAGGGTCGCATCGAGGTCCACCCGGGCAGTGTCCCAGCACGGCGAGCCGCACCCGGTGTGCCGGTCTGCGAGGGTCATGCAGTAGATCTGTCAGTGCCATGTCGTAGAACGGCATTCGGTATCCCGTCCCGGCCCCGGCGATCGAGGAGTGAGCATGGACCTGCGCTTCAGCAAGGACGACGAGGACTTCCGCAGCGAGTTGCGCTCCTGGCTCGACCGGGCCCTGCCGCAGGACATGCGCGAGCCGTCGTTCTGGGCCGGCCGGAGCGACGACGAGAAGTTCCAGATCCGGCGGGACTGGGAGGCCGGCAAGGCCGCAGCCGGGTTCGCCGGAATCGTCTGGCCGACCGAGTACGGCGGGCGCGGTGGCACGCCGACGATGAAAGCCGTCTACGACCAGGAGATGGCCCAGGCGAGCGCCCCGTCGACCGTCAACGCGCTGGGCCTGTCCTTCCTCGCACCGACGGTGATGCTGCTCGGGTCCCCGGAGCAGAAGCGCGAGATCATCAAGCCGCTGCTGCACAACGAGGTCATCTGGTGCCAGGGCTTCTCCGAGCCGGCTGCAGGCTCGGACCTGGCGGCGCTGCAGATGAAGGGCGACAGGCAGGGCGATGAGTACGTCCTGAACGGGCAGAAGATCTGGACCACCAACGCCATGCACGGCGACAAGATCTTCGCCATGGTCCGCACCGGGGAGTCCGGCGGCAGTAAGCACGCCGGGATCTCGATGCTGCTGGTGGACATGCACCAGCAAGGCGTCGAGGCCAGGCCGCTGAAGCAGATGACAGGTGCGAGTGAGTTCGGTGAGGTCTTCTTCACCGATGCGACCTGCCCGAGCTCGCAGGTGCTGGGCGGCGAGGGGAACGGCTGGCAGACCGCAATGCTGCTGCTGAGCTTCGAGCGGGGGAGCTCCGCCATCGGGCAGTACACCGAGTTCCGCAAGCAGTGGCAGGAAGTCGTCAAGCTCGCCGGTCAGGTGCAGCGCGATGACGCGGTCGCCTCGCAGGACCCGGTGCTCCGGCAGAAGCTGGCCAGCAGCCTGATCGACCTGGAGTGCCTGAAGTACCACTCCTGGCACATCCTGACCCAGACCAGCAGGGGCAAGGACCTGGGATTCGAGGCCTCGATGACCAAGATGATGTGGTCCGAGGCCTTCCGCCAAGTGTCCGACACCTACGAGGCGGTGCTCGGCACCGGCTTCCAGGTTCCGGACCCGCAGCCCGGCCTGTCGGTCGAAGAGCTCACCACGATGGCCATGTGGTCGCGCTCGTGCACGATCTGGGGCGGTTCCCAGCAGGTCCAGCGCAACATCGTCGCCGAGCGCGTGCTCGGCCTGCCCCGCTAAGGAGACCGGCTTCATGGAGTTCGCCCTCAACGACGAGCAGCGCGCCCTGCAGGACGCGGTCCGCGCCTACCTGCGCGACCGCTTCGGTCCCGCCCAGGTCAGGGCGCTGTACGACGACCCGGCGAGCGACGGCGTACCCGAGGCCCTGTGGCGCAGCATGGGCGAGCAAGGGTGGCTGGCCGTGCTCGTGCCCGAGGAGCACGACGGCGTCGGCCTCGGCCTGCTCGACGCCTCGGTGCTCGCCCGCGCCTTTGGGGCCGGTACGGTCCCCGGGCCCTGGCTCGGCACGGTCCTGACCGGCGAGGCCGTGCGCCTGGCCGGCAGCAAGGAGCAGCAGGGCGCCCTGCTCCCCCGCCTGGCCGCCGGTGAGGTCAAGGGTGCAGTCGCCCTGCTGGCGTCCGGTTCGGCGACGACACCCCCTGCAACGGCCCGCGCCAGCACGCTCACCGGCGACCTCGGGCTCGTGGAGTACGCCGCGGTGGCCGACACCCTGGTCGTCGCGGCCGGCTCCGACGACGGCGTCGCGCTCTACCTCGTCGACCCGTCGGCCTCGGGCGTCACCATCGTGGGGCACGACGTGTTGGACCGTACGACGCGGCTGGCCACTGTCGTGCTGGACGGAGCGGCCGGCGAGAAGCTGGACAACGGCACCGACGCCTTCCAGGGGCTGCTCGATCGGGCGGCGGTGCTGGTGGCCAGCGATCTGGTCGGCATCGCCCGCAAAGCCCTGACCGACACGGTCGAGTACGACAAGACCCGCGTGCAGTTCGGCAAACCGGTCGGCTCGTTCCAGGCCATCAAGCACGACCTTGCCGACCTGCACGTCGCGGTGACGATGGCCGAGCACGCGGCCACCTACGCGGCGTACGCGATCGACATCGAGGACGACGGTCGGGAGCTGGCGGCCTCGATCGCCAAGGCCAAGGCCGGCGACGTGGCGAACACCGCGGTGAGCGCGATGATCCAGTACCACGGCGGCATCGGCTACACCTGGGAGCACGACGCCCACTTCTACTTCAAGCGCAGCAAGCGCCTCGAGTACACCTTCGGCGACGCCGTCCAGCACCGCGAGCGCATCGCCCGGCTCGTCGTCGACCGGGCGGCCGACGCCAGCCAGCTGCCGGGTACCAACCCCGGCGGCTCCGCGGGCGTTCAAGGCACCGGCGTGGCTGCGGGGGTGGCGTGACCAAGGTTGCCCTGATCACCGGGGGCGCCAGCGGCTTCGGCGCCGAGGTCGCCCGACAGCTCGTGCGCCGCGGTGACAGCGTCGTCCTGCTCGACGTCGACGTCGAGGGCGGCGAGCGGGTGGCCCGCGAGCTCGGCGGACACTTCCTGCCCTGCGACGTCACGTCGTACGAGGAGGTCATGGCCACGACTGCCGCCGCCGAGGCGATCCACGGCCGGCTCGAGCTGGTCTTCCTCAACGCCGGCATCTCGACCGGCTGCGGGGTCGATGAGGACTTCGACCTGCTGACCTACCGGCGGGCCAACGGCGTCAACCTCGACGGGGTGGTCTTCGGCGTGCATGCCGCGCTGCCGGCCCTGCGTCGCGCCGGCGGCGGCTCGATCGTGTGCACCGCCTCGATGGCTGGGCTGACCGGCACCCCCTTCGACCCGGTGTACGGCGCGAACAAGCACGCCGTCGTCGGCCTCGTCCGGGCGCTCGGACCGGCGCTCGCCCCCCAAGGCATCACCGTCAACGCGTTCTGCCCCGGATTCGCCGACACAAAGATCATCCAAACCATCAGGGAGTTGCTCGACAGCAGCGGCGTCCCGATCATCGCGGTGGAGCAGGCCGGGGTCGCGGTCCTGCAGGCCTTCGACTCGCCCGACACCGGCCAGGCGTGGCTGCTGCAGGCCGGCCGCGAGGCGATGCAGTACCGCTTCCGCGGGATCCCCGGGCCACTTGCCGAGGACGGGTCCCGGGCGCAGCCGGCCGACCCGGGCGGCGTCCCGACGGCCTGACCTGCCCCGCTTCCGATCCCGTCCCCTGCAACCGGCTGCCGGCTACCGGCGGTGCTCGACGAGGGAGGCGGGTGACAGCTCCCCCACGCCTGCGTGCCCGGACAGCCCGAGCTGCAGGTCCAGGTCGGCCAGGAACGCCTTCAGCACGTGCGTCACGCCAGCCTGCCCGCCGAGAGCCAGGCCGTAGACCCACGGCCGCCCGAGCAGGACCGCCACCGCGCCGAGGGCCAGCGCCTTCACCGCGTCCGCGCCGGTACGGATCCCGGAGTCGAACAGCACCGGCAGCCGGTCGGCCGCTGCGACAACCCCCGGCAGGGCGTCCAGCGCCCCGACCGCGCCGTCCACCTGGCGGCCGCCGTGGTTGCTGCAGACGACCGCCTGCACGCCGGCGTCCCGGGCCCGGCGTACGTCGTCGGGGTGCTGCACGCCCTTGAGCACGACCGGCAGGTCGGTGAGCGAACGCAGCCAGGCGAGGTCCTCCCAGGTCAGCGTCGGGTTGTTGAACATCGCGAGGAAGTGCAGGACGGCGGCGTTCGGGTCCTCCTCCGGGCTCGCCGCCAGACCGGCCCGGAAGGCCGGGTCGCTGAGGTAGTTGGCGATCCCCTCCCCGCGCAGGAAGGGAAGGTAGGCCGCCGACAGGTCCCGCGGCCGCCAGCCGAGCTGCCAGGTGTCCAAGGTGACGACCAGGGCCTCATAGCCGGCGGCGGAGGCCCGCTGCACCAAAGAGGTGGCGACGTCGGCGTCCTTGGGCCAGTAGAGCTGGTACCAGCCCGGTGAGCCGGCCAGCTCGGCCTGCACGTCCTCCATCGCGGTCGAGGAGGCCGTCGAGACCACCATCGGCACACCCAGCGAGGCGGCCGCCCGCGCAACCGCCCGCTCGGCCTCGGCATGCACGATCGACAGCACACCGACCGGGGCGAGCAGCACCGGGGCCGGCATCGCCGTACCGAGCAGGGTCATGGACAGGTCCCGTGCGGCCGGGACGCCCCGCAGCATGGTGGGCACGAGCCGCCAGTGGTCGAAGGCCTCGCGGTTGGCGCGCATCGTGTCCTCGCCCCCGGCGCCCCCCGAGACGTAGCCCACCGCCCCGGGAGTCATGGCCCGCTCAGCGCTCTCCTGCAGCTCCCGCCAGCCGAAGGGCAGGGCCGGCTGCTCGCCGAACAGCCCCTTGAGGTAGACCTCGTTCTGGAAGTCCGACAACGATGCGCCCATGCGCCCGTTCCTACCGCACCGGAGGCAGACCGTGGCCGTGCTGCAGGCAGCGACCCCCTGGAACCTGCCGTGAAGGCCTGGCAGGTGCACGAGCTCGGGGAGCCGCAGGACGTGTTGCGGCTGGTCGACGTCCCTGAGCCCGAGCCCGCAACCGGTCAGCTGCGGCTCAAGGTCGACGCGGTGGCCCTGAACTTCCCGGACGTACTGCTGTGCCGCGGCACCTACCAGGAGAAGCCTCCGCTGCCGTTCACCCCGGGGCTCGAGGTGTGCGGCACGGTGCTCGAGGGCCCGCGCACGGGTGAGCGGGTCCTGGCTGCGCCGGGGCTGCCCAGCGGCGGGATGGCCGAGCAGGTGCTCGTGCCCGCGGGCGGCGCCCTGAGGGTCCCCGAGGACATGCCGCCGGCCAAGGCGGCCAGCATGCTCATCACCTACCAGACCGGGTACGTCGGGCTGCACACGCGCTGTCACCTGCGAGCGGGCGAGACGCTGCTCGTGCACGCCGGCGCCGGGGGCGTCGGTACGGCGGCCATCCAGCTAGGCAAGGCAGCGGGGGCGCGGGTCATCGCCACCGCCGGGGGTCCCGACAAGGTGCAGGTCTGCCGCGACCTCGGTGCCGATGTGGTGATCGACTACGCCGCAGAGGACTTCGTGGCCATCGTGAAGGACGTCACCGGGGGCCGTGGGGCGGACGTCGTCTACGACTCCGTCGGTGGGGACATCACCGACCGCAGCCGCCGGTGCATCGCCTTCGAGGGGCGATTGCTCATCGTCGGTTTCGCCGGTGGCCGGATCGCCGAGGTGCCGGCCAACCATGTACTGATCAAGAACTACTCGGTAGTGGGGCTGCACTGGGGGCTCTACCGCACGCACGCCCCACAGGTCATCCCGGCCACCCATGAGGCGCTGCTGGCCCTGTGGTCGCAAGGGCTCATCGACCCGCTCGTGGGCGCGGAGCTGCCGCTGTCCGACGGGCCCTCCGCACTGGCCCGGCTCGCCGACCGCGGGACCGTCGGCAAGGTCGTGCTCATTCCCTGACCGTCAGCTGTACCGGGCGGCCAGGCCGAGCACGAGCTTGACGTAGGAGTCGGCGTGGTTGTAGCTGAAGACCGCGTCGTACAACGCCTGGCCTCCCTGCCCCGCGCCGGCCCGGCACAGGTAGAGCGCCGCCGCGGGCACCGCGTCGAACGGGTTCAGAATGTCGGCCTTGCCGTCACCGTCGCCGTCCACCCCGGCGAACGCCCAGGTGGAGGGCAGGAACTGCATCGGCCCAAGGGCCCCTGCGCTGGACACCCCGGCGTTGCGGCCGTGGTCGCTCTCCACCTGGCCGATCGCCGCCAGGACCTTCCAGGACAGCCCGGGGCAGTAGTGCGCCGAGGCGATGTAGAGATCGCGATAGTTGCGGGGCTTGCCCGGCGACGGAGCAGTTGCCTCGGTCACGCGGTAGGGCTTGATGACCGCCGGCCGCAGGACGGTGATCGCGACCGCGGAGCCCACCACTGCCCGGACGTCGCCCTGCAGCGCCTGCAGGTCCTCGCCCGGGGCCGACAACAGGGCGCCACCACCGGCTACCGCGCCCAGCGAGGCCGCCAGCGTCCGGTCCACGACGAGGTCCGCGCCCGGTACGCCGAAGACCGCGGCCGCGCCGAGCCGGGCCGGAACCGTCGAAGGGCCGGCGACCGGGATGGTCCCGCCCAGGGGCAGCTTGCTTCCGCGCGACAGGGCGTAGGTGGACACCAGCTCGCCGCGCGCGACGGCCTGCCACAGGGGGTCCGAGCTCGCGGTCTCCCGCGGCGTGAAGGCCCGGAACTGCGACGGGTCCACGCCGACGACGTGCACCGGCTGGCCCCCGACCCGCACTAGGCCGGTGTCCAGCACCGCGAGGTCCTGCAGGCCCTTGACCCCGTGCAGCGCGGTGAGCTGGCGTCCGGACAGGGGAGCCTTCAGCACGAGCATCAGGTCCGGCGTGCGCAGGGTCCCGAGCGGGGCCACCTGCGCGACCGGCTGCAGGGCGACCGGCGAAGGAACGGGCAGCGTGGGCGGCGACGAGGTCGCCGGGGCCGGCGTGGTGCGGGCCGCCGGAGCGGTGGGTCGGGCCGCGGGTACGCCTGGACCGGCAGCCCGAGTCGCAGCCGCGACGACGGTGTGCGGACGCTGGACGACCGCGCTGGCCATGCCGGCCACCGCCACGAGCGCGAGCGCGCCGCCGACCAGGCGAACCGGCGGCGTACGGCGGCGGACGTGCGTCACGACAGGCTGCCCATCTGGTAGTCATCGGGTCATGCAGAGCTTGCGGGTCGCGAACTGCTCGGGCTTCTACGGCGACCGGCTGTCGGCCCTGTCCGAGGTGCTCAACGACGGACCCGTCCACGTGGTGACGGGTGACTACCTCGCCGAGCTCACGATGCTGATCCTGCACCGCGCACGTACGAAGGACCCAACACGGGGCTACGCCACGACGTTCCTGCGTCAGCTCGAGGGCGTCCTGGGCACGGTCGTGGACCTGGGCACCCAGGTCGTGGTGAACGCGGGCGGGCTGGCCCCCGCCGCTTGCGCCGACGCCGTACGGGCCCTGGCCGAGCGGCTCGGCGTGACCGTCCCGGTGGCGCACGTGGAGGGCGACGACCTGCTGGCCCGCGTGGGCGAGCTCGACCTGCCCCACCTGGACACCGGCGCTGCACTGGGCGACCACACCGCCCTGACCGCCAACGCCTACCTGGGTGCGTGGGGGATCGCGGCCGCCCTGCAGGGCGGCGCCCAGATCGTTGTGACCGGCCGGGTCACCGACGCCTCGCTCGTGGTCGGGCCGGCCGCGGCGCACTTCGGCTGGGCCCGCGACGACTGGGACGCCCTCGCCGGGGCGGTCGCGGCCGGGCACGTCATCGAGTGCGGCACCCAGGCCACCGGCGGCAACTACTGCTTCGTAAGCGAGGAGGTGCCGCAGCCGCTGCGGATGGGCTTCCCCATCGCCGAGGTGTCTTCCGACGGCTCCTCGGTCATCACCAAGCACGCGGGCACCGGCGGCGCGGTGACGGTCGGCACGGTGACCGCCCAGCTGCTGTACGAGGTCGCCGGACCCGCCTACCCCGGCCCGGACGTCGTCGCCGACTTCGCCACCCTCCGGCTCCAGCAGCAGGGCCCGGACCGGGTACGGCTGTCCGGCGCGCGCGGGTCGCCGCCCAGCGGGCAGGTCAAGATCGCTTTGACGATGCTCGGCGGCCACCGCAACCAGATGGAGTTCGTGCTCACCGGCCTGGACATCGAGGGCAAGGCCGCGCTGGCGCTGGCCGGCCTGCGCGACGCCCTGCCGGTCGAGCCCGAGGTCTTCGAGCACCGGCTCGTACGCCTGGACCGACCGGACGCGGTGACCAACGAGCAGGCCGCAGCGCTCCTGCGGGTGACGGTCAAGGACAGCGACCCAGTGCGGGTCGGCCGCGCGTTCAGCGGCGCAGCGGTCGAGCTCGCGCTGACGAGCTACCCGGGCTTCACGCTCACCTCGCCGCCCGGTGATGCCACGCCGTACGGCCTCTACTGGCCCTCGCTGCTACCCGCATCGGCGGTCGAGCAGGTCGTCGTGCACGCCGGCGGCCGGCGTGAGCACATCCCGCACACCCCTGGCCAGGCCGCACAGCCGCGGCGTTCGGCCCCGTCCGCACCGGCCGGAACGCCGGTGGGCACCGAGCCCACCCGGCGCGTTCCGCTCGGCCGGCTGCTCGGCGCCCGCTCGGGCGACAAGGGCGGCAACGCCAACGTCGGGTTCTGGGCGCGCACCGACGCCGCGGCCGCCTGGCTGCTGGGCTGGCTCGACGAGGCCGCCTTCCGCCTGCTGCTACCGGAGGCCGATGCGCTGGCGGTGCAGGTGCACCCGTTCGCGAACCTGCGCGCGGTCAACGTCGTCGTCGTCGGCCTGCTCGGCGAGGGCGTCGCTGCCAGCACCCGGTTCGACCCGCAGGCCAAGGGCCTCGGCGAGTACCTGCGCTCGCGCCTGGTCGACGTGCCCGTCGCGCTGCTCCCATGAGCGTTGCCGAACCGACCGCTGCCGACCCGACCGCTGACGGCGCGCCATTCCACGACGACCACGTATGGGACGTCGTGGTCGTCGGCGCCGGACCGGCGGGTGCGGCTGCGGCCCGCGCCGCCGCGCTGGCCGGGGCCGACACGCTGCTGCTCGAGCGCGAGCGGCTGCCCCGGTACAAGCGCTGCGGCGGCGGCCTGATCGGCCCGTCGCAGACGGCCCTTTCCGACGCGGGGCTGGTCCTGGGCCCGCTCGCCCGTGAGCGGGTCGGCCGCCTCACCTTCACCAGCCGCGGCCGGCGACAGTTCACCCGTACGGCGCCGCCGTTCCTGCCGATGGTGCTGCGCTCGGAGCTGGATGCGGCCCTGGTGGACCTGGCGCTGGCCGCCGGCGCCGAGCTGCGGACGGCGCAGACGGTCACCGGCTACGCAGAGTCCGCCGGTCACGTCGTGGTCAGCACCCGGACGGGGCAGGTCCGGGCCAGGGCCGTGGTCGGCGCCGACGGGTCCCAGGGCCGCGCTGCGGCGTACGTCGGGGTGGTGTGCGAACAGGTCGATCTCGGTCTGGAGGCCGAGCTGCCGACGCCGGTGGGCAGCGACTGGAGCGGGCACGTGCTGCTCGACTGGGGGCCGGTGCCTGGTTCCTACGGCTGGGTGTTCCCCAAGGGCGACACCCTGACGGTCGGGGTGATCGGCGACCGGGGGCAGGGCGCTTCGCTGCGCGCTTACTACCAGCAGTTCGTCGCCTCGCTCGGCCTGGACCTGGCCACCGCGGAGCAGGACGGCGGCCACCTGACCCGCGTACGGGCACCCGCGAGCCCGCTGCGGCGCGGCTCAGTCTTGGTCGCCGGCGACGCGGCCGGGCTGCTCGAGCCCTGGACCCGCGAGGGGATCAGCTTCGCCCTGCGCTCGGGCCGCCTGGCGGGAATCGCCGCGGCGCGCGACCCGGCCTCCTACGACACGACCGTCCTGTCCGAGCTCGGCCCCGAGATGGATGCCGGGCGGGCAGCGCTGCGGGCCTTCTGCGCGCACCCGGGTGTCGTACACGGCGTGCTGCGGCTGCTGCCGGGCGTGTGGGGCCTGTTCGTCGCGCTGGTGAGCGGCCACACGACGCTCGCCCAACAGCTCTCCCGGCCCAAGGTCCAGTTGCTGGTGCGCGCCCTGGGGTGACCAGTTCCACTGCGCGCCTACGGTCTGCCGGCGGTCCCACTCGGTAACCTGTTGACAACCATGTCCGGTGTCAGGCGTGAGCGACGGCATCCCGGGCAGCATGCACAAGCCAGCACGACCATCACCTCTTGCATCGGAGTTCACGTGCAGTCGGACGCGCCACACACCTTGGTCATCGGGGCCGGCCCCGCAGGCCTCACGGCGGCCTACGAGCTCCTCAAGCGCGACGCGCCGACCACGGTGCTCGAGGCCAGCGGCACCGTCGGTGGGATCAGCCAGACCGTCGAACGCGACGGCTGGCGGTTCGACATCGGGGGGCACCGGTTCTTCACCAAGGTTCCCGAGGTCGAGGCGCTCTGGCACGAGATCCTGCCGGACTCGGACTTTCTCATGCGCCCCCGGATGAGCCGGATCTTCTACGACGGCAAGCTGTACGACTACCCGCTGAAGGCCGCGAACGCCCTGGGCAACCTCGGCCCGGTCGAGGCCGTGAAGTGCGTCGCGTCCTATCTGGCGGTGCGGGTGCGCAAGCCCGACGAGTCCAACTACGAAGGCTGGGTAGCGTCCCGGTTCGGCTGGCGGCTCTACCGCACGTTCTTCAAGACCTACACCGAGAAGGTCTGGGGCATGCCGGCCGACCAGATGCCGGCCGACTGGGCCGCCCAGCGGATCAAGAACTTGTCCCTCGGTACCGCGGTCCTTCGCGCACTGTTCCCCCGGCTCAACAAGGACAAGGACGTCGCGAGCCTGATCGAGGAGTTCCAGTACCCCAAGTTCGGACCGGGGATGATGTGGGAGCGCTGCCGGGACAAGGTCCAGGCCTTGGGTGGCACGGTTCACATGCATACCAAGGTCGTGGCCGTTCATCATGAGCACGGGCAGGTCACCGCTGTCTCGGGCCAAGGTGCGGACGGCACGAGCCGCTACGACTGCGACGCGGTCGTGTCCTCCATGCCGCTGTCCTCGCTGATCCGGGTGATGGACCCCCCGGCACCGGAGCACGTGCTTGCCGCGGCCAACGGCCTGCGCTACCGCGACTTCATCACCGTCGCGCTCGTCGTACCGGAGGAGTTCAGCTTCCCGGACAACTGGATCTACATCCACGAGCGCACCGCCCGGGTCGGCCGGATCCAGAACTTCGGGTCCTGGTCGCCGTACCTGGTCAAGGACGGCCGCACCTGCCTGGGCCTGGAGTACTTCGTCAACGAGGGCGACGACCTGTGGACGACGTCCGACGGCGATCTGATTGCCCTGGCCACCCGTGAGGTACGCGCCCTCGGCCTGGTCCAGGGCGACGTGGTCGAGGCCGGTTACGTCGTCCGGATGCCCAAGGCCTACCCGGTCTACGACGTGGCGTACAAGGGGCACGTGGACACGATCCGCGCCTGGCTCGCCGACGCCGCGTCGAACGTCCACCCGGTGGGACGCAACGGCATGCACAAGTACAACAACCAGGACCACAGCATGCTCACGGCCCTGCTCTCGGCCAAGAACATCCTGGGCGAGTCGCACGAGGTGTGGGACGTCAACGTCGAGGACGACTACCACGAGGAGCAGACCCGGCGGCCGCACGTCGCAGGCAAGGGCGGCGGCACCGGTCGCGAGGCGCCGTTCCACCCGCTGCCCAACACTGCCACCGACCCAGCCGCCGACCGCAAGGCCAGCTGACCCGGCGCGGGCTGTCATCCTGTCGGACATGCCGCGCCGCTCGCCCCCGTCGCGATGACGCTGCTCGAGCACCCGGCACCCGCTCCCGAGCTACGGGGCACCGCAGTAGGGACGGCGCAGGGGGCTGGCGGCCGCGCTGCGCTGCCCTGGCTGGTCGGGCTGGCCATCGTCGTCGGCGTGGTGTCCCGGCTCTCGACCCGCTCAGCGCTGTGGCTCGACGAGGCGCTCTCGGTGCACATCGCCCGCCTGCCGCTGACCGAGGTGCCCGGGGCCCTGAGACGGGACGGCGCCCCGCCGCTGTACTACGTCCTGCTGCACGGCTGGATCAAGCTGTTCGGCGAGTCCGCCACGGCGACGCGTGCCTTGTCCTGCCTGTTCGCCCTCGCCGCCCTACCGGTGCTGTTCCTGGTGGCGCGGCAGCTGCGGGACGCCACCACGGCCTGGATCGCGGTGCTGCTGCTGGCGAGCTCGCCGTTCGCGGTGCACTACGCGACCGAGGCCCGGATGTACTCCCTGCTCCTGCTCCAGGTGCTGCTCGGCGCCCTGGCCCTGCAGCGGGCGGCGCAGCGACCGTCGCTGGGGCGCTTGTTCCCCGTGGCGCTGCTGTCCGGCCTGCTGGTGCTCACCCACTACTGGTCGTTGTTCCTGCTGGTGGTCGTGTTCGGGCAGCTGGCGGTGCGGGCTCGGCACAGTCGGGTGGCCCGGCGGCTGGCGGCCGCCGAGGTCGCCGGGAGCCTGCTGGTCCTGCCCTGGGTACCGACCCTGCTGTTCCAGCTGCAGCACACCGGGACGCCGTGGGCCCCCTCCCCCTCGCTGCTCTGGATCCTGTCCACCGTCGGCGACTGGGCCGGCGGCGGCGCCGCTGCCGGCCAGCTGCTCGCGCTGCTGCTGCTGGCCCTGCCCGTCGTCGCCGTACTGGGCCGGGCACAGGGCAGTGCGCTCGTTCTGGCTCGGCCGGTCTCCCCGCTCGGCCGGGACCTCGCCGTTGTGAGCTTCGGCACCCTGCTGCTCGGGCTCGGGGTGGACCAGCTCATCCACGCCGGGTACGCCGCACGGTACAGCTCGGTGGCTTTGGGACCCGCCCTGCTGTTGGTCGCGGTGGGGCTGCGCGCGCTGCCCCGGCGAGCCCTGCTCGTGCTCACCGGCGCCACGGTGGCTCTGGGCCTGGTCGTCAGTGTCCAGACCCCGTTCGACCACAAGCGGACGCAGGCGGCCCAGGTGGCCGCGGTCCTGCGGGCCTCCCTGCAGCCGGGCGACGTCGTCCTGTCCTGCCCGGACCAGCTCGGGCCGGCGGTGCAGGATCTGCTGCCCCGCGGGACCGACCAGGTCGTCTACCCGACGCTCGCCGGGCCGGACCGGATCGACTGGGTCGACTACGCCCGGCGCAATGCCGCCGCCGTGCCGGGCAAGGTCGTCCAGCGGGTGCTGGACCGCGCCCGCGGGCACTCGGTCTGGCTGCTGTCCAGCCCCGGCTACCGAACCTTCGGCAGCGACTGCCAGGAGGTCGCCGACGCCCTTGCCGCCAGCCATGTGATCACCCAGCACGTCCTGTCCTCCAACCGGCACTACCTCGAGCACGAGGACCTCTACCACTACTCCGGGCTCCTGCCCCCGGTCGACGGGCCCCGCCCCAGCGTCTCCTGACCCGGCTCGCGGGCCATGCGGCACCGCGCCGATCGAGCGGACGCTGCGGTCCGGCTGCCGCGCGCCGCTGCGGCCCGGTCACCCGCCCGGAGACGTCACCTGCCCGAACTCGGTCCGCAGCGCCGGACCGTGCTCGTCCAGCTCGGGCGCAGCCACCCGGTCCGGCGCGTCCGGCCACGCCGACAGCTTCACTGGATTGCCGGGCACGGGCAGCCCACCGGCGTCCACCACCATGTTGCGCACCCGGGACTGCTCGCTGCCCAGGGCCTCGGCGACATCGTTGATAGGCCCGCAGGGGACACCTGCGCGCTCGAGCTGCTCGAGCCAGTACGCCGCCGGATGTCGCCCCAGCGCGGTCTCCAGCTCGTCGGTGAGCTGGCGGCGCGAGGCGTGCCGCAGCGCGTTAGAGGCGAACCGAGGGTCGGTCAGCAGCTGCGGCAGCCCCAGCGCCGCAACCAGCGCGCCGAACAGCAGGTCGTTCGCCGCACAAATCGTGATGTCGCGGTCGGCGCAGGTGAAGGTGTCGAACGGCGCGATAGCGAAGTGCGCGTTGCCGATCCGGCCGGGGTCCAGCCCGGTGGCGAGCCACGACAGCGCCGCACCCTCGAGCAGGGACACGGTGGCGTCGTACATGGCAATGTCGAGGTGCGTGCCGCGGCCGGTGCGCTGTCGTCCGAGCAGGGCGCTCGTGATCCCGCCAAAGGCGTAGAGCCCGGCGGCGAGGTCGGCCACCGGGATCCCCGGCTTGGTGGGCGGCCCGTCGGGCGAGCCGGTCGCCGACATGATCCCGCTCATCCCCTGCACCACCGCGTCGTACGCCGGTCGCTGCGACCACGGGCCGGTGTGGCCGAAACCGCTGATCGAGCAGTACACCAGCCGTGGGCTGTTCTCCGACAGCGCCGCCCAACCCAGACCCAGGCGGTCCATCACCCCTGGCCGGTAGTTCTCCACCACGACATCGGCCCGGGCCACGAGCCGCCGCGCCACCGCGAGGTCGTCGGCGGCCTTGAGGTCGAGCGCGAGCGACTGTTTGCCGCGGTTGACCCGGGCGAAATACAAGGAGCGACCGTCGACGAACGGACCGTAGCCGCGCGAGTCGTCCCCGCCGTCCGGCCGCTCCACCTTGACGACCCGGGCGCCCAGGTCGGCCAGCATCATCGTGGCGAAGGGCCCCGCCAGCACGCGGGAGAAGTCGGCGACGAGCAGGCCCTCCAGGGGACCCCGCCGGGCAGGTGACAGCATCCCCGCATCGTGCCCCGGCCCAGGCCCAACGCCACCTGTTCGGCGCTTCGAGTGGGAACGTCGGCCCATCCTGTGGTGTTCTGTCTAGGTGACCGGAACCGCCACACCCCCAGCCCCCACCCCAACTCTGACCGCTGCCGACCGCTGTGACCGCTGCGGCGCGCAGGCCTACGTCCGCGTCGTTCTCGCCTCCGGCGACCTGTTGTTCTGCGGTCACCATGCCAAGGCCTATGAGGACAAGCTCAAGCAGACCGCCGTCGACTGGGTCGACGAGACCGCCACCCTCACCTGAGACCGCTCACCCGCCCGCCGCGCCCACCCTTCCGCCGACCCTTCCGCTCAGTGTTCTGCTGATCAAGGCGTAAGGCCCTTGATCACCTTGTCGATCATGGGCTTCTCGCCTTGATCGGCGCGGAAATGGGGACCGAACGGGCGGACGGGCGGGGTCAGGGCGTGGCAGCGCGGGCGGTGAAGCGGCCGGCCGCCGACTCGACAACGAGCGGTAGGCCGAACGCCCGGGACAGCAGTGGGCCGGTGAGCACCTCCCCGACCGGGCCGGCACCGAGGACCCGGCCGCGGGCCAGCACAAGAGCGTGGGTCGTCGCGACGGGTACCTCCTCGACATGGTGGGTCACGAGCACGCTCGGGGGCGCGTCCCGATCGGCACCCAGCCGGGTGAGCAGTCGCAGCAGCGCCTCCCGTGCCCCGAGGTCGAGCCCGGCGGCCGGCTCGTCCAGCAGTAGCAGCTCCGGGTCGGTCATCAGCGCCCGAGCCAGCAGTACTCGCTTGCGCTCGCCCTCGGACAGCGTGCCGAAACGGCGGCCGGCGAAGGCCCCCAGCCCGACCCGTCCCAGCAGGTTCCTGGCCCGCGAGAGGTCGCTGTCGTCGTACGCCTCGCGCCAGCGGCCCACAACGCCGTGCGCTGCCGTCACCACCACGTCCAGCGCCTTTTCGTGCGGCGGCACGCGGTCGGCGAGCGCCGAGCTGGACAGACCCACCCGCGTCCGCAGCTCACCGAGCTCGGCTCTGCCGAACCGCTCACCGAGCAGCTCGACCGTCCCTCGGCTGGGGAACAGCGCCGCGCCGGCGATCTGCAGCAGGGTCGTCTTGCCCGCGCCGTTGGGGCCGAGGACGACCCAGCGCTCGCCCTCCCGCACCGTCCAGTCGATGTCGGCAAGCAGGGTCGCGCCGTCGCGCACGACGCCGACTCCGGACAGGGCGAGCACGGTCACGCCTCGACGCTACCGAGCGGTGCGGCAGGATCGGGGGATGGCCTACCGCTGCTTCGACGTGCAGACCGCTGACGGGGTGGCCCACCTGCGGCTCACGCGTGGGGACGAGCTCAACACCATGATCCCGGAGTTCTGGCGAGAGCTGCCCGAGATCGTCACCGGGATCAGCGACGCGGCGTCGGCGCGAGTCGTGGTCATCAGCAGCACCGGTCGGCACTTCAGCGCCGGGATGGACCTGTCGGTGTTCGGCGGCCAGCACGACGCTGACGTGCCGGCCGGCGAGCTCGGCCGCACCCAGGCCCGCCTGCGCTCCAACGCCAAGGTGCTGCAGTGGTCGTTCTCGGCGCTGGAGCAGGCCCGAGTGCCCGTCCTGGCCGCTGTGCAGGGCGGTTGCATCGGGGGCGCCGTCGATCTGGTTACCGCCTGCGACCTGCGGTACGCCAGCGACGAGGCCTTCTTCTGCGTGCAGGAGATCAACATCGGGATGACGGCCGACGTAGGCACCCTGCAGCGCCTGGGCACGGTCGTACCGGAGGGGGTCGCGCGCGAGCTGGCCTACACCGGTCGCCGGATGCCGGCCGCGCGTGCGTACGAGGTGGGTCTGGTTCAGCAGCTGTACGCCGACCCGGCCGCCCTCGTGGAGGGTGTGCTCGAGACGGCGCGGGAGATCGCCTCGAAGAGCCCGCTGGCCATCTGGGGAACCAAGGTGGCCATGAACTACGCCCGGGACCACGGGGTGGACGAGGGCCTGGAACAGATCGCGACCTGGCAGGCCGGCATGTTCCAGCCTGCCGACATGATGGAGGCCTTCGCCGCCAAGGCCGAGCGCCGGGCGCCCGTGTTTCCCGAGCTGCTCCCCGAACCCCGCGGCCTCTGACGGCGTGGTGCTCTTAGTGGGAGTGGCGCATCGTCACCGACATGCGGGCGCCCAGGGCGCGGGCGTCGCGCGGGACGGTGTGCTCGTAGTCGTGCTGCATCGCACCGCCCATCACCATCAGGTCGCCCTCGCCCGGCGACCACGTGTGCAGGACCGGACCGCTGCCGGCCCGGCGTACGAGGAAGCGGCGACGGGAGCCGAGCGAAACCGTGACGACGAGCGGGTCACGCAGAACGTGCCGGACGGTGTCCCCATGCCAGGCGACGGCGTCCGACCAGTCCCGATAGAGGTTCACCAGGCAGCTGTCGAACCGGACCCGGTAGCGATCGGAAACCGCTGCCCGTAGCTGCTCGAGCGAGGCCGGCAGCGTGCTGTCGTACACGGCCACCAGGCGCGGCTCGAGCACCTCGCCGTCCCACATCCGGCGCGTCCGTTGGCGCCACGGCGCGTCCCGCAGCAGTTCGTCGAACAGCGCCGCGTGGTCGGGCACCCAGCCTGGGACGAGATCGACCCAGCTGGTCGCGTCCATCTGGTGCCGCATCCGGCCGTCGAAGGACAGCCGCTCCCCCGCGGGCGGGAACAGCGACTCCTGCCAGGCCAGTGGCACGGCAACCCTCCTGTCGTCGTACGTGCTGAGCATCACCACGCTAGGTTGCCCCACCTCGGCGCGCGCGGAAGCGGCCAGACCGGGACACTGTTATTGCAGGTGACGCCTCCCTGTCCCGGGGCGGTCGTCGAGGCAGGAGGCTCCAGATGTCGAGCACGCGCAGTCCCGAAACCGTCGTCGTGACGACGGCCGGCCGTAGTCACACCGACGACCGCATGCTCCGTCAGCGCCGGTACATCCTTACCCAGCTCGCCCGCATCAGCTGTTTCGTGCTCGCGGTCGCCCTACCGGTGCCGCTCTGGGCCAAGCTCGGCCTGATCGTCGGCGCGGTCGCACTGCCGTGGATGGGTGTCGTGGCGGCCAACGCGGGACCCTCCGTCTCGCGCCGCGCGGGCCCGACGGCGATCATCGACCGGCCGGTCGAGCAGCCCGAACGCATCGCCATCGAGCCGGGGCGGGTCATAGACCAGATGTAGCCGCCGGCACTGCTCCTACGACGCTGGTCGACGGACCTCAGGCCTTCGCCTTCGCCGCGGCCTTGACCGACTGCTTGTCCGCTCGGACCTTCTGCAGAGTTTCTGGGCTCGTGACATCCGCCACGCTGCGCAGGGCGCCGTCCTCGCCGTACGTCCCGGCCGCTTCCCGCCAGCCCTTGGGCTGTACGCCGAGCTGCTTGCCGAGCAGCGCCAGGAAGATGCGGGCCTTCTGGTCACCGAAGCCGGGCAGCGCCGTGAGCCGCTCGAGCAGCTCGCCGCCGGAACCCACCCCGTCCCACACCTCCTCTGCCCTGCCGTCGTGGTGCTCGACGAGGTGGCGGCACAGCTCCTGGACGCGGGTCGCCATCGAGCCCGGGAAGCGGTGGATCGCCGGCGGCCGGGCAAACAACTCCGGCAGGTCGTCGCGTCCGGCGAGGTCGGTCGCCGACAGTTCCCTCCCGATCCGTTGGCGCAGCGCCTGCGGGCCACGGAACGCCTTCTCCATCGGGATCTGCTGGTCCAGCAGCATGCCGAGCAGCAGGGCCAGTGGGTCGCGCGACAGCAGCGCGTCGGCGTCAGCGTCCTGGGACAGGTGCAGGGCCGGCATCGGCCCATCCTGGCGCACCCGCAGGCCGGGATCCACCTTGGGCGTCGGGTACGGCCTGCGCGAGAATGGAGCGATGGACACCGGCCCGAGCACGTTCGCCGAGCTGGACCTCGGGCCGGAGCTGCTGCAGGTGCTGCAGGCCCTCGGCTACGAGGAGCCGACCCCGATCCAGCGCGAGGCGGTACCGCCGCTCCTGGCTGGTCGCGACCTGGTCGGCCAGGCGGCGACGGGTACCGGCAAGACGGCAGCGTTCGCACTCCCCCTGCTCCAGCGCCTGCCCCGCGGCGCGCGCGGCAAGGACCCGACCGCCCTGGTGCTGGCGCCGACCCGCGAGCTTGCCGTGCAGGTCGCCGAAGCCATTCACCGGTACGGCGAGGCGCTCGGCGCGCGGGTCCTGGCCGTGTACGGCGGCCAGCCGATCGGCCGTCAGCTCAGGGTGCTGGAGCGCGGGGTCGACGTCGTCGTGGCCACCCCCGGCCGGGTGCTGGACCACCTGGCCCGGGGCTCGCTGCGGCTCGGTGACCTCCAGGTCGTGGTGCTCGACGAGGCCGACGAGATGTTCGACATGGGCTTCGCTGAGGACATCGAGGCGATCCTGCAGGCCGTCCCGGTCGATCGGCAGACGGTGCTGTTCTCCGCAACCCTGCCGCCCAAGATCGACCGGCTGGCCCGCCGCTACCTGCGCGACCCGGTGCGCGTACAGATCGAGCGGGAGCTCACCGTCTCGGGCACAACGCCACGGGTGCGGCACGAGGCGCACCTGGTCAAGCGGGTCGACAAGCCGGCCGCGCTCGCCCGGGTCCTCGACATGGAGGCCCCCGACGCGGCGCTGGTGTTCTGCCGGACCCGCGAGGAGGTCGATTCGCTCACCGAAGCGCTCAACAGCCGCGGCCGGCGCGCCGAGGCCCTGCACGGCGGCATGAGCCAGGAGCAGCGCGACCGGGTCATGGGTCGGCTGCGCGGACGCACCGCCGAGCTGCTCGTCGCGACCGACGTCGCGGCCCGCGGCCTCGACGTCGACCACCTGACCCACGTCGTCAACTACAACGTCCCGTCGGCTCCGGACTCCTACGTCCACCGCACCGGCCGGGTCGGACGGGCCGGCCGCGACGGCGTCGCGATCACGCTGGTGGAACCGCGCGAGCAGGGGCTGCTCAAGGCGATCGTCCGCGCGACCGGGGAGCAGGTGCCGCTCGAACCACTGCCGACACAGGCCGACCTGCAGGCGCGGCGCCTGGACGCCACGCGTACGGCGCTCACCGAGGCGGTCGGGCAGGGCGGGAGCGAGCCGTTCCGGGCAATCGTGGAGGACCTGGCGCAGCGCCTGCCCCTGCTCGAGGTGGCCGCCACCGCAGTACGGCTGCTGCACAAGTCCGGGACAGCGGCACCAGACCGGTACGACCTCGCGCCGGTGCCCCTCGTGCAGCCGTCCACGTCGAGCCGCGCCACCGTGGGCCGGCCGACCGCTTCCCGCCCGGCTGCTGATCCCACGGGGGGGACCAAGGGCGGGACGAGGCCGCCGGGCGAGGACGGCTACAACCGCCGCTCCCCGGCAGCGGCCGGGATGGCACGGCTGTTCATCGGTGCGGGCAGGAACGCGGGCGTACGACCGCAGGACCTGGTCGGTGCGATCGCCGGGGAGTCGACGCTGTCCGGTCGCGAGGTCGGGGCGATCGAGATCACCGAGCGGTTCTCACTTGTCGATGTTCCTGCCTCAGCCGCCGACGAGGTCGTCACGGCGTTGCGCAAGAGCGTGATCAAGGGCCGCAAGGCGCTCGTCCGCCGGGACCGCGACGGGGCGGCATGAGCTGACGGCCGCCGGGGCTGTCGGAGCGAGCTCAGCCGGGCTGGGCGATCTCGCTTTCGGTCGTGGTTGCGGCGCCGGGCACCGACCGCAGTCGCCGACGCGGCTCCCGGCTCGGAGCGCTCGCTGACTGCGGCGTCGAGGGGCCAACCTCGAGCAGGCGCTCGACGTCGTTGATCCGCAAGGTGGTGAGGACCTCGGCCGACGGGTGCGCCAGCAGGAGTTGACCGTCCCGGCGGTTCAGGTGCTTGGCCGCGCCGGTCAGGACGCCGAGCCCGACGACATCCAACGACGGCACCTCGCTCAGGTCGACCACGACCGACGTCACACCGGCTGCGAACGCGGCTGCCAGCTGGTACCGCAACTGCCCGCAGGTGTCGGCGTCCAGCGGTCCCACCGGACGCAGCAGCACCGAGGCCGGTCGCTCGCCCCTCGGCATGTCGCGCTCCGTTCCGGTACCGGCGCCCCGGGCGCCGCCAGGAGATTACCCAGCGAAGCACCCCCGAATCCCAGGCTACGTTGCAAGACGAACGTACGGTTTGCTATTGTGCCATCGTGCCCAAGGTGTCCGACGACCAGCTCGCGGCCAGGCGCGCCCAGATCCTCGCCGCCGCTCGGCGCTCCTTCGCCCGGCACGGGTACGAGGGCGCCACGGTCAAAGTGCTCGAGGCCGAGACCGGGCTCTCCCGCGGCGCGATCTTCCACCACTTCCGGGACAAGGACGCGCTATTCCTTGCCCTCGCCGAGGACGACGCAGCCCGGATGGCCGAGGTCGTCGCCACCTCCGGGCTCGTACAGGTGATGCGCGATCTCGAGGGCAAGGACGCCGGCTGGCTCGGGGTGCAGCTCGAGCTGCGGCGCCGGCTACGGACCGACCCGGGCTTCGCCGCTGGGTGGGAACAGCGCCAGCACGCCCTGGCCGTCGCCGTGACCACGCGGCTGGAGCGCCAACGGGCCGCGGGCGCCGTGCGTGACGACGTCCCCGTCGAGCTGCTCGCGGACTTCCTGCGGCTCGTGCTCGACGGGCTGGTCTCCCGGCTGGCCGCCGGCATGCCCGTCGACTCGCTGGACGGCGTGCTCGACCTGGTCGAGGACGCCGTCCGACGACCGACCGCACCGGCGCTGTCGGACCACCCCACTACGTTGACCGCGATCGACACGAGGAGAGCCACATGACCAGCCAGGACAGCTTCGGCGCCAAGGGCACGCTCCAGGTGGGCGGCACGTCGTACGACGTCTTCCGGCTCACCGCCGTCCAGGGCGCGGCGGACCTGCCGTACTCGCTGAAGGTTTTGCTGGAGAACCTGCTGCGCACCGAGGACGGCGTCGATATTCGGCGCGAGCACGTCCAGGCGCTGGCAGCGTGGGACCCGTCGGCCGAACCCGACATCGAGATCGCGTTCACGCCGGCCCGCGTCCTCATGCAGGACTTCACCGGTGTCCCCTGCGTGGTCGACCTGGCCGCCATGCGCGAGGCCATGGCCGATCTGGGCGGCGACCCCAAGAAGATCAACCCGCTCGCTCCGGCCGAGCTGGTCATCGACCACTCCGTCGTCGCTGACAGCTTCGGGAGTCCGGAGTCGCTCGCGATCAACGGCGAGCTGGAGTACGAGCGCAACCGCGAGCGCTATGAGTTCCTGCGCTGGGGACAGTCGGCGTTCGACGACTTCGCCGTCGTGCCACCGAACACCGGCATCGTGCACCAGGTCAACCTCGAGCGCCTGGCCCGCGTCGTCTTCGAGCGGGACGGGGCCGCCTACCCCGACACCCTGGTGGGCACCGACTCCCACACCACAATGATCAACGGTCTGGGGGTGCTGGGCTGGGGCGTAGGTGGGATCGAGGCCGAAGCGGCGATGCTCGGCCAGCCGGTCAGCATGCTCATCCCGAAGGTCGTGGGCTTCAAGCTCTCGGGTGCGCTGCCGGCCGGCGCCACCGCGACCGACCTCGTGCTCACCGTCACCCAGCAGCTGCGCGCCCACGGTGTCGTCGGAAAGTTCGTCGAGTTCTACGGCCCCGGGGTCGCCAACGTGCCGCTCGCCGACCGCGCCACGATCGGCAACATGAGCCCGGAGTACGGCTCGACCTGCGCGATCTTCCCGGTGGACGACGAGACGCTCGCCTACCTGCGGCTGACCGGGCGCTCGGCGCAGCAGGTCGCGCTGGTCGAGGCCTACGCCAGGGAGCAGGGACTGTGGCATGACCCGGCTGCTGAGCCCCGGTTCTCCGAGACCCTCGAGTTCGACCTGTCCACGGTGGTGCCGTCCCTCGCCGGTCCGAAGCGTCCGCAGGACCGGGTGCCGCTCACCGACGCCAAGGCCATGTTCCGGACCGCGCTGAAGGACTACGCAGGGCAACCGTCCGAGGCCAACGGGGCGAGCCGCGGCACCACCGACGGGGGCGTGGACGAGGCCTCCAACGAGAGCTTCCCCGCCAGTGACCCGGCTGCGGCATTTGAGAGCAAGCCCGAGGACGCCCCGGTCGGCATCAACATCGGGGACGTCTCGCGGCGGGTCAGCAACCCGATCGCGGCGACTCTGTCCGATGGTGAGCGGGTCCAGCTCGACCATGGCGCCGTCGCCATCGCCGCGATCACCAGCTGCACCAACACCAGCAACCCCTACGTCATGATCGCCGCCGGGCTGCTGGCCAAGGCTGCTGTCGAGAAGGGCCTGACGAGCAAGCCCTGGGTCAAGACCACCCTGGCGCCCGGCTCCAAGGTCGTCACCGACTACTACGAGAAGGCGGGGCTCAACCCCTACCTGGACAAGCTCGGATTCAACACCGTTGGCTACGGCTGCACCACCTGCATCGGCAACTCCGGGCCGCTGCCGGAACAGGTCAGTGCCGCCGTGGCCGAGGGCGACCTCGCCGTGGTGTCCGTGCTGTCGGGCAACCGCAACTTCGAGGGTCGGATCAACCCCGACGTCAAGATGAACTACCTCGCCAGCCCGCCGCTGGTCGTGGCGTACGCCCTGGCCGGGACGATGGACCTCGACCTCACGACCGAGCCACTGGGCACCGGCGCCGACGGCTCGCCGGTGCTGCTGGCCGACATCTGGCCGTCCCCGGCCGACGTGGCCCGCGTCGTCGGCGAGGCGATCACCGAGCAGATGTATGCCGACTCCTACGCCGACGTCTTCGCGGGTGACGCGCGGTGGCAGGCCATCGAGGTGCCGGCCGGCGACGCGTTCGTCTGGGACCCGGACTCGACGTACGTGCGTAAGCCCCCGTACTTCGACGGCATGCCCCGGGAGCCGGCCCCGCTGACCGACATCGCCGGTGCCCGCGTGCTCGCGGTCCTCGGCGACTCGGTCACGACGGACCACATCAGTCCGGCCGGCTCGATCAAGGGCAGCTCGCCCGCCGGCGACTACCTGCGCGAGCACGGTGTGGCCCCCAAGGACTTCAACAGCTACGGCAGCCGTCGTGGCAACCATGAAGTCATGATCCGCGGGACCTTCGCCAACATCCGCCTGCGCAACCAGCTGGCGCCTGGCACCGAGGGCGGAGTGACGATCAAGGACGGCGAGGTCATGTCGATCTACGACGCCGCCCAGGCGTACGCCGCGGACGGGACCCCTCTGGTCGTGCTCGCCGGCAAGGAGTACGGCTCAGGCAGCTCGCGTGACTGGGCTGCCAAGGGCACCGCTCTGCTCGGCGTACGCGCGGTCATCGCCGAGTCCTACGAGCGGATCCATCGCAGCAACCTGATCGGGATGGGCGTGCTGCCGCTGCAGTTCGCGCCCGGTGACACGGCCGCCTCGCTGGGACTTAGTGGGCAGGAGAGCTTCACCATCGAAGGCGTGGCCGCCGGCGACAGGGTGCCGCGCCAGTTGACCGTCAAAGCCGACGAACAGCAGTTCACCGTCACGGTGCGGATCGACACGCCCGGCGAGCAGGGGTACTACCGGCACGGCGGGATCATGCCGTTCGTGCTGCGCTCACTGCTGTAGCGGCGGTGTTGCGGCGACGTCGAAGGGAACGACGGGGGCCTGCCGGCTGTTGAGGTGGTAAGACCGACAAGTCGCCCCTTCGACCGTGAAGGACCGCCCGTGACGCCACCGAGCACCGTCCGCGCCGACTCTGCAGAGCCCGGTTTGCTGCCCGCTCCGGGCGCAGCCGGCACGAGCAGACGTGCCGCGCGTCGCCGGGCCGGAGGCCCTACCGTCGTGCCGCCGCTGCCGAGTGACGGCCCGGTGGAAACGTCGCCGGAACCCGACGCCGGGGTCGCCGGCCTCCACGTCGGGGTGGCCGACTCAGGGCCTGCTGCCGCTGACCTGCCCGCTGCCGCCGACCGGCCCGCCGCCGCTGACCGGCCCGCCCCAGCCCACCTGCCGGCCGCAGCCGACCCGGACGAAGACGACGACGACGACCAAGCGCCCAAGCTTGCTGCGGACGACGATGAGGATGACAAGCCGCTGGCCGCCGAAGGCGAGGTCGGCATCTCGACCGACCTCGTACGCGCCTACCTCAAGGAGATCGGCAAGACCCCGCTGCTGACCGCCGAGCAGGAGGTAGAGCTCTCCCAACGCATCGAGGCCGGTCTGTTCGCCACCGAGAAGCTCCGCCTCGCCGACAGCGGCCCGGCAGGCAGGCTGGCGGTCACTGCCCGTCGGGACTTGACGCTGCTCACCGCCGACGGCGACCGCGCCAAGCGGCACCTGCTCGAGGCCAACCTCCGCTTGGTCGTGTCCATCGCCAAGCGCTATCTGGGCCGCGGCATGCTCTTTCTCGATCTCATCCAGGAAGGCAACCTGGGGCTGATCCGGGCGGTCGAGAAGTTCGACTACACCAAGGGCTACAAGTTCTCGACGTACGCGACCTGGTGGATCCGGCAGGCGATCACCCGGGCGATGGCCGACCAGGCCCGGACCATCCGCATCCCGGTGCACATGGTGGAGCAGATCAACAAACTCACCCGGGTGCAGCGGGAGCTACTGCAGTCCCTGGGCCGCGAGGCCACGCCCGAGGAGTTGGCGAAGGAGCTCGATCTCACCCCCGAGAAGGTGGTCGAGATCCAGGGCTACGCGCGCGAACCGGTCAGCCTCGAGACGACGATCGGCGACGACCAGGACTCCAACCTGGGAGACTTCATCGAGGACGCCGACGCCCCGGTCGCCTCGGAAGTCGTGTCGTACGGGTTGATGCAGGAACAGCTGAGCGAGGTCTTGCGCTCGCTGACCGAGCGGGAGGCCGCGGTGGTCAAGATGCGCTTCGGCCTGGTCGACGGACAGCCACGCACGCTCGACGAGATCGGCCGCGAGTTCGGCCTCACCCGGGAGCGCATCCGGCAGATCGAGAGCAAGACGCTGTCGAAGCTGCGGCACCCCTCCCGCTCGCAGAAGCTGCGGGACTACCTCGACTGAGGTGGCGGGTGCTGTGAGCCAATACACCCGCTGGAGGTCCCCGGAACATCCTCCGGTAGGGCATCGTTGTTCCTGCGTCGAGCTTTTGCACGCCTGGAGACCGGATCGGCCGACCAGCGCTGCGCCCGGCTCATCCGACCATGACGGCGTACGCCACCACGTCCCCCGTCAGCAGGTGTTCAGCGGAACGTCGGCACCGACGCCCGCCAGCACGCCCCACCACCAGCACGCCCCACCACCAATCCAGGAGTGTCCGCTATGTCCACCGCCGCCAGCCCCGCCGATCTCGTCGAGGCCCTGGTCGTGCGTGCCCACGCCGAGGGTCAGCTCTCCCTCGCGCAGCTGCGTAACAGCTTCGACCAAGCCGGCATCGGCCCGGACGAGGCGCGCACCGTTCTGCGCCGGCTGACCGAGAGCGGCACGGTCATCGGCACCGATGAACCCAAGACGGCTCGAGGCCGCCGCGCCGACCCCACCGACGCGGCCGGGCGGCCCCGCCCGACCGAGCCGTCGCCGATGGAGGCGGCGTTGCCCGAGGTGACTGCGTCCGAGGCGACATCGTCCGTGGCTGGTGCGCTCGCCGCGGTCACGGTCACTCCGTCGGTCCTGGCCCCGGCCAGCGACGAGCCAGCCACGAGCGACGCCGCGAGCACCGCCCCGACCACCTCGGGCGGTAACGCGGCCGATGCCGGCACGGCCGACGCCGATGCCGGCAGCGATGAGGACACCCCACTCGCCATCGATGAGCCGCCGCCGGGCATCGACCTGGTGAAGGCCTACCTGCGTGAGATCGGTCGCGTACCGCTGCTGACCGCCGTCGAGGAGGTCGACCTCGCCAAGCGCATCGAGGCCGGCCTGTTCGGCGCCGAGAAGCTACGCCTGCACGCGATCGGCGAGGCCAAGCTGCCGATCGGCGTACGGCGGGACCTGGTCGAGATCGATCGGGACGGCGGACGGGCCAAGCGGCACCTGTTGGAGGCCAACCTGCGCCTGGTCGTGTCGCTGGCCAAGCGCTACCAGGGCCGCGGACTCGACCTGCTCGACCTGGTGCAGGAGGGCAACCTGGGCCTGGTCCGCGCCGTCGAGAAGTTCGACTACGCCAAGGGGTACAAGTTCTCGACGTACGCCACGTGGTGGATCCGACAGGCGCTGCAGCGGGCGCTGGCCGACCAGGGGCGCACGATCCGAGTACCCGTGCACATGGCTGAACTGATCACCAAAGTCACCCGCGTACGCCGCGAGCTCACCCAGAGCCTGGGCCGAGACCCCTCCTCGGAGGAGATCGGCCTGCCCCTGGAGATGACGGCTGCCAAGGTCGAGGAGATTCTCGCCTTCGGCCGGGACACCCTGTCCCTGCAGAGTCCGGTGGGCGATGACGAGGCCACCCTCGGCGACTTCATCACCGATTCGGAGTCGGTCGACCCGGTCGCTGCTGTGGAGATGCAGATGCTCCAGGGGCAGCTCGGTGAGGTCCTGGCTTCGTTGCCGTCCCGGTCCGCGATCGTGGTGCGCATGCGCTTCGGCCTGGACGACGGGCGCCCGCGCACGCTGGACGAGGTCGGCCGGCACCTCGGCCTGACCCGCGAGCGGATCCGGCAGATCGAGCGGGACACCCTCGCCGAGCTACGTGCGGGCGGCCGCGCCGAGGTCCTGCGCGAGTACGTCGCGTAGTTCTCCGCTGCAGCACACTTCAGCCCGGCCGCGTCCGCGTGGCCGGGCTGAGGTGTCCCTCCGCGGCAGAAGGGGACCCGCGTGCGCCCAGGTGAGGACATCCGCAGCTACCGGCTGCGCCGAGGCCGCATCTCACCCCCGGCCCACGCTGACCGGCAACGGCTCTGGCTGGCGTACGGGGTGGACGGCCGGGTCCCGCTGGAGGCGGCGGCGGTGTTCGGTCGGCGCGCTCCGCTGGTCCTGGAGATCGGTCCTGGCATGGGCGAGGCCACGGCGGCCATGGCGGCGAGCCGGCCCGACCTGGACCTGCTGGCATGTGAGGTGCACGAGGCCGGCGTCATCGCCCTGCTGCGGCGACTCGAGGACAAGGCCGTCACCAACGTGCGCGTGATCGAGGACGACGCGGTCCTGGTGCTGCGCGAGGCGCTGACTCCCGCCAGCCTGGCCGGCGTACGCATCTTCTTCCCCGACCCGTGGCCCAAGTCCCGGCACGCCAAGCGGCGCCTGATCAGCCCAGCCTTCGCGGCGCTGCTCGCGACCCGTCTGGAACCCGGCGGCCAGGTGCACCTGGCGACCGACTGGGCGCCGTACGCCCAGCACGCCCTAGCCGTACTCGGCGCCGTGCTGCACGCGGGTCCGGTCACGCGACCGGACGAGCGACCGGTCACCAGGTTCGAGCAGCAGGCGCGGGATGCCGGCCGGCCGTCGTACGACATCGTCGCAGTGAAGCGCTGACGCCGCCCGCGGGCGCGCAGCTCGGCCCCTCAAGAACCAGCCATCTGCCTGTACCGCCCCGGCTCGGGTGCCGCCACACCGTGGGGCAGAATGGCCATCCCTGACCCCGTTGGTCCATCCGTGCGAGAGGCCCCACATGAACGAGTCCGTCCGCCAGAACACGACCTTCCCGAGCGGCAACGGCACCGGACACGGCTACCTGGCGTTACCTGAGGGTGGAACCGGCCCCGGCGTCATCGTCATCCAGGAGTGGTGGGGCCTCACCGACCACATCGCCGGCGTCGCCGACCGTCTGGCCTCGGACGGCTTCGTCGCTCTCGCCCCGGACCTGTTCGGCGGCAAGGTGGCCCACGACACCGACGAGGCCGGCAAGCTCATGACCGAGCTGCCCGTGGACGAGGCCGCCAAAGACCTCGGGGGGGCAGTGGACTTCCTGCTGGGCCACGAGGCCGTGACCTCCAGCAAGGTCGGCGCCATCGGCTTCTGCATGGGCGGCGGCTTCGTGCTGATGCTCGCTGCGCAGCAGGGCGACAAGATCGGCGCAGCCGTTGCGTTCTACGGCGTCGGGCCAGCGGTTCCGCAGTCCTACCGGGGGCTCACCGCCGCGGTGCAGGGCCACTACGGCGAGCAGGACGACTTCTACCCGGTCGAGGACGCCAAGAAGCAGGCTGCGCAGATCAGCAGCGAGTCCGGCGCGCCCGTCGAGTTCTTCTACTACGACGCCGGGCACGCCTTTCACAACGACGAGAACCTGCTCGGCACCTACAGCCCGGACAACGCCGCCCTGGCCTACAGCCGGTCGGTGGCCTTCCTCAAGGCGAACCTGGCCTAGCACTGGCCTAGCGCTCCCGACCCGATACGGGGCTAGTCGGTCGCGCGGACCCAGCCGCTGGTGCTCTTCTTGGCGGGAGCGGGGGCCGGCGCAGGTGCCGGTGCGGCATCGGCCGGGGACGGCACGCTCACACCGGCCTCGCTGAGCCACTGACGCTGGGTCTCCAACGACGCCTCGAGCTCGCCGGTAGGGCGGCCAGCCGCCCGGGCCCGGGCCAGCTTGCCTTCGAGCTCGAGCACCTTCTCGCGCAGGCGCACCACGAACGGCGACTCCTGCCGGGGTGCCGCGACTGCCGCCGCGCCGCGGAACTTCTCCTCGACGGCGGCCATCCGGTCCTCCAGGGGCCGCATGGCGTCCCGCGGGACCTTTCCCACCGCCTCCCAGCGCTCCCCGAGCCGGCGCAAGGCCGCCCGGCCCCGATCCAGACCGTTCACCGGATCCAGCGCCTCCGCCTCGACCAGGATCGCCTCCTTCTGCTCCTGGTTGCCGCGGTACTGCTCGTCCTGCTCAGCGAAGGAGGCGTTGCGGGCGCCGAAGAAGCGGTCCTGCGCGCCCTTGAAGGCTGCCCAGAGGCTGTCCTCGACGTCGCGCGGCGCGCGCCCAGCCGCCTTCCAGTCCGCCATCAGCTGCTTGTACCGGTCCGCGGTGGGCTTCCAGTCCGTCGAGGCTGCCAGCGCCTCGGCGTCGCGGACCAGCTTCTGCTTACGCTCCTTGGACACCTCGCGTTGCTGCTCGAGGGCGCCGAAGTGCGCCATCCGCCGGTCGTTGAAGCTGGTACGGGCGGCAGCCACCCGCTCCCACAGCGCATCGTCGGTCTTCTTGTCGACTCCGGTGATCCGTTTCCAGTCCTGGCCGATCAGGCGTAAGCGCTCCGCGGCGTCCTTCCAGGACGAGCTCCCGGCGAGGGACTCCGCCTCCTGCGCCAACGTTGTCTTCTGTCCCGCCGCCCGCTCGCGAGCGGCTGCCCGTTCGGCCTTGCCGGCCTCGACCGCGTCGGCAGTCGTCGCCAGCAGAGCCTCGACGCGCGTCTGCAGCGCAGCGGTGTTGCCTACCGCAGCCGAGGTCGGCAACGCCTCCCGCAGCCGGTTCGCGCTGGCAGCGATCTGCCGCGGATCGCCCGCACCGCTACGCAGCCGCTGCTCCAGCAGCGTCACCTCGGTCGCGAGCTGCTCGAAGCGCCGGACAAAGTGCGCCAAGCCCTCCTCGGGCGTCCCGGCGTGCCAGGACCCGACCTCGCGCTCGCCCTCGGCGGTCCTGACGTAGACCGTCCCGTCGTCGGTGACCCGACCCCACTCGCTCATGCTTCTCCTACCTCCGGTGACTGCCGCAGCAGTCTCCCCCATCGCGCGGCAGACTGGAGACGTGACCGTCGCAGAGCTGCCAGGAGTGCCCGAGTCGGCGCTGCAGCACGACGTCCTGGCTGCCCTGCCGGCGACCACGCCGGCACCGCCCTGGCGCTGCCACGTGGAGGCCGTCGTGTGGTGGCACCGGGCGGTCCCGGCTGCCCGGGAGGCGGTTGCGGCGCAGCTGCGGGACCGCGCCGGGGTGCCGCTGACGGTCGGCGCTTTCCTGCGTTACCTCGACAGCCCGGTGGGGCCGTACGACGAGGTGCTCGCCGCCCCGCACCTGCTCGGCCCGCTGCCCCGGCTGCACATCCCGTTCATCGCGGTCGATTCCCTGGCGTCGGTGCACGGTGGCCGGGTGCACTGGGACCTGCCCAAGGTGCTCTGCTCCTTTGCCCGCTCCGGCTCCGTCGTACGGGCCGAAGGCAGCGGCTGGTGGCTCGGTGCGGCCGCCAGTCCGGTCGGCCTGCGGCTACCCGTCTTCGCCCGGGTGGGCGACGTCCAGGTCGGCGCGGCGGGCGCGGTCACCCGTTCCAGGTCCACGACCTGGGCCCGCGGTCGGTTCGCCCGGGTCGAGGTCGACGTCGATCCCTCGTGCTCGCTCGCCGGCTGGCTGCTCCCGGGGCGGCACCGCGGCGCTGTGCTGCGCGGCCGGCTGCTGGTCGGGGCGCCGGCGTGAACGGCCCGGACCAGCATCGCGTAGACGAGCCCCCGGGCCGGAGGGTGGATCTCGTGGCGATCACCTTCGCCTACATCCTGCCGCTGAGCCTGGTCACCGTCGTGCTGTTCGCCGCGCACCTGGGCGGGATCGCCCTGGCCCTGCTCGCGGTCGAGGCCGTGGTCATCGTCGCCGTGGTCATCGCCCGCCGTCGGCCGCCGCACCCTGCCGGTATGGCGCCCCCCACCAGCCGGCCGTGGCTCGTACCGCTGGTCATGGTGCTCGTCGTCGGCGGCGTTGTCGGGGTCGCCGTACTCGCGGCGTCCGCCGGATGAGCTTCGCGAGCCGGCTTTGAGCGGCGCCGCGTCGTACGCCGGTGCGGTGCTGGGCGCCGCTGTAGTGCTGATGACGGCCTCGAGCGTGGTGACCACGCTGGTGGTGCCGCGACGCAGCCGCGACCCGCTGAGCCGCTGGTTCGACCGCGGTACCGACCGGGTCTACCGGCTGCGCACCCGGGGCGTCCGCGAGTACGCCGTACGTGACCACCGGCTCGCCAGCCAGGCCGCCACCACGATCCTGGTGCAGCTCGGCGGCTGGCTGATGCTGTTCTTCCTCGGCTTCGCGTTGCTGCTGTGGCCGGTCGACCCGCGCGGGTTCGGCCACGCCTGCGCGCAGGCCGGGTCGTCGTTGTTCACGTTGGGCTACGCCGGCCCGTCGGGGAGCACGCTCACCGCGATCGACTACCTGGCCGCGGCCGTGGGCTTGATTGTCGTGGCCCTGCAGATCGGCTACCTCCCGACGCTGTACGGCGCCTTCAACCGCCGAGAGACCGAGGTGACCCTGCTGAGCTCCCGGGCCGGCACCCCCGCATGGGGACCAGAGGTGCTGGCGCGTACCCGGTTCGGGTTCGGGCAGGACGACGAGGGCGTGGTCATGGACGCGTTCTACCTGCAGTGGGAGCGATGGGCGGCCGACCTGGCCGAGAGCCACACCAACTACCCGATCCTGACCCGTTTCCGTTCGCCGTACCCGCTGTCGTCCTGGCTCGTGGGCCTGCTCGCCGTGCTGGACTCCGCTGCTCTCTGGCTGGCCTTGTCACCGGGTCGGGCCCCCGTTGTCGAGGCCCGGCTGTGCCTGCGAATGGGCTTCGTCGCGCTGCGGGCGATCGCGGAGACCGTCGGGCTGCCGGCCGAGCACGACCCGGACCCGGACAGCGACCTGCAGCTGACCTATGAGGAGTACCTGACGGAATCGACCGGCTGGTCACGGCCGGCTTCGTCCTGGAACGCACACCGGAGCAGGGCTGGCCGGACTTTCGCGGGTGGCGCGTCAACTACGAAGCAGTCGCGTACGCGCTGGCCTGGCGGACCGACGCCGTGCCCAGCCCGTGGACCGGGCCGCGGCGTACCGGAGATGCGCCGCTGGCGCCGATCCGGCCGGCGAACCGCATCCCGACGCCGCACTCAGCGGACCGGCTCCTGGGAGCCCCCCGCGGCGAGCAGAGCGGGCAGCCTGGCTGAACGGCTACCAGGCCGGGCGCAGCGGCATCCCCGAGATGCCCGCGGGGCTCTTGACCGCCAGCACCTGGTGCAGCTGGATCTCGCCACGCTCGAAACCGAGCCGCGAGCCGGCCAGGTAGAGCGCCCACACCCGCGCCGTACCCAGACCGACCTCGGCGACGGCCTCGTCCCAGTGCGCGTCGAGGTTGTCGCACCAGGCCTGACAGGTCAGCGCGTAGTGCTCGCGCAGGTTCTCCTCGTGCCGCACCTCCAGGCCGGCGCGCTGCAGGTCGCGCACGATGCGCCCGACCCCGGGCAGCTCCCCGTCCGGGAACACATAGCGCGGGATGAAGCCCCGCTTGCTGATCGGGGCCGAGTGGTCGTCCGGCCGGGTGATGCAGTGGTTGAGCAGCCGGCCCTGCGGCACGAGCTTGCCGGCCAGAAAGGCGGCGTACGCCGGGATCTGGGCGATGCCGATGTGTTCGGTGAGACCGATGGAGCTGATCGCGTCGAACCCGCCCTCGCCGACGTCGCGGTAGTCGCCGTAGCGGATGTCGACCTGGCCAGCCAGCCCGGCGTCGGCGACCGCCTGCTGTCCCCACTCGGCCTGCTGGCGCGAGAGGGTCACCGCGACGACCCGGGCGCCGTACTGCCTGGCCGCGTGCAGCGCCATGCCACCCCAGCCGCAGCCCACGTCGAGCAGCCGCATCCCCGGCCGAAGGCCGAGCTTGCGGCAGACCAGGTCGAACTTGGCCTCCTGCGCCTGCTCCAGCGTCGCGTCCGGGGTGGGGTAGACCGCGCAGGTGTAGGCCATCGAGGCGCCCAGGACCCAGCGGTAGAAGGTGTTGCTGACGTCGTAGTGGTGCGCGATCGCCAGGGCGTCCCGGCCACGGCTGTGCCGGCGCAGGCCCGACAGGTACCGCTTGGCGCCGACCTCCTGGGGTGGCGGCTCCACCCAGTGCACGGCCTCGCGCCCGAGCGATCGCAGCACCTGCATGCGCTCGGCCCACGTGAGCTCGGCCAGCTTGGTCTTCGCCAGCGCCCGCAGCAGCGTGTAGTGGTCCGGCGCGTCGGCGTCGAGCTCGCCCGAGATGTAGGCCCGGGCCATCCCGAGCTCGCCGGGCGCCGAGACCAGGTGCGACAGGGCCAGCGGGCTCTGCACCCGTAGGACCACCTGCGCGTCGAACGGTCCAGCGGCCGAGCCGTCGTAGGCCTCCACCCGAGTCTGCCGCGGCAGGACGCTGGCCAGGGCCTCGGCCACCGGGATGCGGGTCATCGTGATCTCCTACCTGCGCTCGACGCACTTGGCGTACAGGTCGAGCAGTCGTCCGTCGGGGTCGTAGGTCTTCTTAAGCAGCTCATAGACCGGCCCGTTGTAGAGCCGCCAGAACTGCTCGCGCTCGTAGAAGCTCGTGCTGTACAGCGACTTGCGGCCGCCGAGGTCGTCCACGAGCTGCTCCACGAGCCGGTTGTGCGTGCCGTCCGGCTCGCCGGGCGCGAGCGCGACGGAGGACCAGAAGCCGATGTTGACGTAGAGCACGGCCGGGTCGAGCCGGTAGAGCTCCCACACGTCGTCCGCGTGGCGCTGGCGCAGCGGGCAGAACCACACCGGCTCGATCGGGACCTCGCGGGCGAACACGTCCATAAACTGCGCGAGCGCGTCGATCGGGACCTCGACGTCCTGCACGACCCCCTCGCGCTCGGGCCGGCCGCGCCTGCGGTCCCAGCGGGTCTTCCACCGGTGCCGTTGCTCGAAAGCGACCAGCTTCCACCACACGTCGCTGCGCAGGTAGCGGCGAGGGATCCACCTGCGTACGCCCGGGTTCTGCGCGCCGAACGCGCGCGAGCACCAGAACCAGTCGGTGTCCCAGCGCCACAGGTAGTCCCGGGCAGTGAGCCAGTCCTGGGTCTTGTCCTGCACCGACCGGTAGTAGATCCGCTGGCCGGTGTAGTCCGACAGCTGCGGCGCCGTGTCCGCCCAGGAGCCGAGGGTCACGTAGGCCTCCGTCGGCGAGAACCAGGTGCCGTCGACGAAGGCGACCGGCTCGCGGTCGTAGGAGCCCGCGGCGCAGGCCGAGGTCATCACGTCCGCGGCCTCGGCGGTCGAGCCGACGCGCACGTGCCGCAGGTGCACGTACGGCCGCACGGGCTCGAGTTCGATCCGCAGCCGCAACGCGTAGCCCAGCGTGCCGTAGCTGTTCGGGAAGCCGAAGAACAGCTCCGGCTCGACCGCGCGGCTGCAGGTGCGGACCTGCCCGTCCCCGGTGAGTACGTCCATCTCCACGACCGACTCGTGCGGGGTCCCGTTGCGAAAGCTCGAGCTCTCGATGCCGAGCCCGGTGACCGCGCCACCAAGGGTAATCGTCTTGAGCTGCGGCACGACCAGCGGCATGAGCCCGTGCGCGAGCGTGGCGTCCACGAGGTCCTCGTACGTCGTCATGCCGAGGACGTCGGCCGTGAACGCCTCGGCGTCGACGGACAGCACGCCGCTGAACGCGCTCACGTCCAGCCGTGGCGCGTCGCTGGCGGCGCGGGTCCGGAACAGGTTGGAGGTGCGCTTGCCCAGCCGCACCGGTGCGCCGACGGGCAGCGCTTGGTAGGCCTGCCCCAGCCGGCGGACGGCCTCGGCGTACTGCTGCGACAACTCCGCCCCCTCGATACTTCACCTGATCAAGGACCATATGCCCAGCAGGTGTACGTGCCGCAGGGCACCCCCGGAGCCCGCACCCTCGCTGGTTGTGTCGGACCTGCCTGTCACATTGGCTGTCATGACCCCCTCGCCCTCCACCGACGTCTCCAGCGACCTCGACCTGCGCGGCCGGGCCGAGCGCGTCCTGCAGGCCCTGGCCGGTTCCGGGGCCCAGCTGCGCGAGGACCAGTGGACAGCGATCGAGGCCCTCGTGGTATGTGGGCGCCGCGCTCTTGTCGTCCAGCGCACGGGTTGGGGGAAGTCCGCGGTCTACTTCGTCGCGACTGCCCTGCTGCGCGCCCGCGGCGCCGGGCCGACGGTCATCGTCAGCCCGCTGCTCGCCCTCATGCGCGATCAGGTCGCCGCGGCGGAGCGGGCCGGGATCCAGGCCGTGACCGTCAACAGCAGCAACGTCGAGCAGTGGCGGGAGGTGTATGGCGCGGTGCAGTCCGGCGCCGTGGACGTGCTGCTGGTCAGCCCGGAGCGGCTCAACAACCCCGGCTTTCGCGACGAGGTGCTCCCTGCACTCGCCGCGACAGCCGGGCTGGTCGTCGTGGACGAGGCGCACTGCATCTCGGACTGGGGCCACGACTTCCGGCCCGACTACCGGCGGCTGCGCACCCTGCTCGCCGAACTGCCAATGGGCACGCCGGTGCTGGCGACGACCGCGACGGCCAACGCCCGCGTCGTCGAGGATGTCGCCGACCAGCTCGGACGCGACACCCTGGTCCTGCGGGGCGAGCTCGACCGGGAGTCGCTCCACCTACAGGTCGCGACGCTGCCGTCCGCTGCGCACCGGCTGGCGTGGTTGGCCGAGCACCTGCAGCAGCTGCTGGGCAGCGGCATCGTCTACACCCTGACCGTCGCCGCGACCGAGGAGGTCGCCGGCTACCTGCGCTCCCGGGGCATCAGCGCCTCGGCCTACTCGGGGCGTACCGACGATGCCGAACGGCGGGCGGCCGAGGACGACCTGCTCGCCAACCGCATCAAAGTGCTGGTGGCCACCAGCGCGCTCGGCATGGGCTTCGACAAGCCCGACCTCGGGTTCGTGGTCCATCTGGGCGCCCCCGCGTCCCCGATCGCCTACTACCAGCAGGTGGGCCGGGCCGGGCGCGGCGTGGAACGCGCGGAGGTCGTCCTGCTGCCCGGGGCCGAGGACGAGGCGATCTGGCGGTACTTCGCCTCGCTCGGCTTCCCCCCGCAGCAGCAGGTGCAGGCGACCCTTGCGGCGCTGTCCGGCGCGCCGCTGACGACGGCGGCCCTGGAGGCGCGGGTGGACCTGCGGCGCACGCGGCTGGAGACGATGCTCAAGGTCCTGGACGTCGACGGCGCAGTCCGCCGCGTCCCGGGTGGCTGGACGGCGACGGGCGCACCGTGGTCCTACGACAGCGAACGGTATGCACGGGTGGCGGCCGACCGGGCCGCAGAGCAGCTGGCGATGCGGGACTACGTCGCCACGCCCGGCTGCCGGATGGAGTTCCTGCGCCGCCAACTCGACGACCCCGGCGCGGCTGCCTGCGGGCGGTGCGACCGCTGCACCGGGCAGGCACTTGCCCTCGAGGTCAGCCCGGAAGCGCTGGCCGCAGCAGCCGACCGGCTCCAGCAGCCGGGCGTCGAGGTCGAGCCGCGCAAGCAGTGGCCGAGCGGCATGGACGCGCTCGGGGTGGACCTGAAGGGCAAGATCCCGGCCGGCCGGCTGGCCGAGTCCGGCCGGGCTCTGGGTCGCCTGTCCGACCTGGGCTGGGGGACCCGGCTACGGCAGGTGCTGGCCGCTGCGGACGGCGAGGTGCCGGACGACGTGCTCCGGGCCGTCGTCTCGGTGCTCGCCGGCTGGGGATGGGAGCAGCGCCCAGGCGGCATCGTGGCCCTGCCCTCGGCCTCGCGCCCCAAGCTGGTCGCCTCGCTGGCCCGGCGGCTCGCCGAGGTCGGTCGGCTCCCGCTGCTGGGGACCCTCGAGTGCTCACGGGAGGCAGCCGCGCGGGACCCGGCCAGTGGCCGCGGGAGCAACAGCGCCCCAACGACTTCGCGCCGTCGCGGGGGCCTTCGTCCTGCCGCCGTCGCTCGTGCTCGACGGATGCGCCGTGCTGCTCGTGGACGACCGGACCGACACCGGCTGGACGTTGACCGAGGCAGCCCGGTTGCTCCGGGACGCAGGCTCGGGACCGGTGCTCCCACTCGTACTCGCGGTCGACGCCTGAGGCAGCCGCTAGCCTGCTCGGCATGAACCTGCTCCGCAGCTCCGTCAACGCCTTGCTGGTGCTGCTGATCATGACGGTGGGCACCGTCGCGATCTATGTGATCGTGCACGTCGCGGGCGGCCAGCTGAACCCCGGCAACAGCAATACGCCGAACGCCACTGTGCCCGGGCCCCCCGCGTACAGGTGAGCTGGTCGGCCGGCTCGCTGGGGGACTGGAGTGGCCGGACCGTGGTCGTCACCGGCGCCAACTCCGGCATCGGCCTGGAGGCCGCGGCCACGCTTGTCCAGCACGGGGCGCACGTCGTGCTGGCCTGCCGCGATGCTCAGCGAGCCGAGCGGGCCCGGTCGGGCCTGTCAGGTCCGGGGAGTGCACGTGTCGGCGCGCTGGACCTGGCCGACCTCGACGACGTCGCCCGCTTCGCGGTCGAGACGGCCGAGCAGCACCCGCGGCTCGACGCATTGATCTGCAACGCGGGCATCATGGGCGGCGCGATGCTCGGCACGGTCCAGGGTCACGAGCGGCAGATGGGCACCAACCACCTCGGGCATGCCCGGCTGGTCGCCGGTCTGTTCACACCGCTCGACACCGCACACGGCCGGGTCGTGACGGTCTCGAGCATCGCCGCCCGCCGCGGAACCCTCACGTCCGCAATGACCCAGGACGACCTGATCAGCCCACCCGGGTACCAGAGCCAGGCCGTGTACGCCAACACCAAGCAGGCTAACCTGCTGTTCGCCCAGGAGTTGCATCGCAGGGTCGGCAGCCGGGTCGCGAGCGTAGCCGTGCACCCGGGAGTGAGCTGGACGAACCTGTTCCTGCGGCAGTTGCAGGAGGACGGCAAGGGCTGGCTCGTACCGGTCGCCAAGGTCGTGGGGCCCGTCGCCTTTCAGTCCGCGGAAGCGGGGGCGCAGCCAACGCTGCGCGCCCTGGATCCGAGCACCCCGTCCGGGTCCTTCCTCGGACCCAGGCATCTGAACCAGCTTCGCGGTCCGCCCGAGCTGCTCGAGCTCTACTCGACCGGCTCCGACGCAGCCACCGCGGCGCGGCTCTGGGAGCTCACCGAACAGGTCCTCGAACTCCCGCTGCCTCGATAAGGGCCACCGCCGCACGTCGGCACCGGAGTACGTCCTGCGCTGCTCGGCGTGCGGGGATGCTCGGCGGTGGCTCGGACCGGTCGGCTCAGGTGAACAACGGGTGCTGCCGATGGTGGGGCGTGGAGCGCGCGCCGGCCCTGAGTCGGTTGATCGACCGGGGTACCGCGGCGCTGAGCGCGGTCGTGCTGCTGGGGGCCCTGGTCACCTCTGGGGCCTCTCCACCCTGGCCGGCGTGGTTGGCGCTGCCGCTCGTCGTCGTCGCGAGCCGAGCGCCGTTGGCGCTTCCGGCCGGCTCGCGCGAGGACCTGGTGATCGGCCTCGACTCCTCCCTTCTGGTCCTGCTGGGCCTGACCCTCCCGTGGCGGCAGGCGCTCATTGTGTGGGGCGTCTCCATCAGCGCGGCAGAGTTGACCAGCAAGCGCGCGTGGGACACCCGCTTGTTCAACGCCGGCGTATGCGTGCTTGCCGGTACTGCTGGGCTCGCGGTGCTCCAGTCAGTCCCGAAGGCTGAGGCGGCCTCACCCAAGGGGCTGATAGCGGCAGTGGGGGCGGCGGTCGTGTACTTCGCCGTGGACTACCTGTGGAGCGCAGTGTCGATCGCCGCAGTCGACCGTACGCCGGTGCGCGAGCTCATCGATCGCCGCGGCCTGCCGCTCGCGTTGGCCTGCTTCGTGGGAGTGGACAGCTTGGGTTTCCTCGCCGTCGTGGTTGTGCATCAGCAGCTGTGGGCCGTGGCGCTGCTGGTCGTGCCCTTCGTGGCACTGCTGTGGGCGTCGCGATCGTGGTCGAACATGGGTGCGGCCGAGCGCCGGGGTAGTGCGCTGTCGGCGGCCGGCCTGGCCATCCAGAGGGCCGACGAACCTGCTCAGGTGGAACGGATCGTCCTGGAACACGCGCCCCTCATGCTGCGTGCTCCCGGCGCCCGATGGGCCAGCTCCACCGACGATGTGGACGGGCTGTCCGCGCCCTTCGCGCCCGGCGGGCAGGTCCTGCGGCGGCTGCACATCCCGGCTCGCAGCAGCGGGGGGAAATACGGCGATCGCGACGTCGACGCGCTGCGGATGCTGCTCAGCGTGGCCGAGCAGGCACACGACCGCCTTCGGCTGCTCGCCGAGCTCGGGCGCTCCGCCACCACCGACTCGCTCACCGGCTTGGCCAACCGGGCCCTGTTCCGCGACGAGCTGACGCGCGCGTTGACCAGCGGTGAACGGGCCGGTGTTCTGTACTGCGACCTGGACGGCTTCAAGGCGGTGAACGACACCTGCGGGCATGCCGGCGGCGATGCGGTTCTGGTCACCGCCGCTGGTCGGCTCGTGGACGCGCTTCGGCCCGGGGACCTGGTCGCACGGCTGGGAGGCGATGAGTTCGCGGTGCTGCTGCGCGAGCTTCCAGCGGTAGGCGCCCCCGAGGTCGCGAAGGCGGCTGCGGACCGGGTGTGCCTCGCCCTGTCCGCGCCATATCAGCTCGCCGGTCGACTCATGTCGCTGTCGGCGAGCGTCGGGATCGCGCTGCCGGACGGCGGCGACGCCGAGCAGCTGCTGCACGCTGGCGACGCGGCCATGTACGCCGCGAAGAGCTCGGGAGGGGACCGCAGCCAGGCGTATTCGCCGAGACTGATCCGCGAGCGGTCGGACCGCGCCCGGGTGGCCGATGAGCTCCGGGGCGCGGTGAGGGCCGGACAGTTCGCGGTGTACTACCAGCCGATCGTGGGCGCCCTGGACGGCGGGGTGCTCGGCGTCGAGGCCCTCGTCCGCTGGCAGCATCCGCAGCGGGGCCTGCTCGCGCCGGCGGCCTTCCTGAGCGTCGCCGCCGAGGCCGGCCTGCTCGACGACATCGGCGTCTTCGTTCTCCGCACCGCCGTGGCCGACGTTGGCGCTGCGGCGCGCCTGGCCGGACGGACCCTCTCGCTCGCCGTGAACGCGAACGCCTCGCAGCTGGTCTCGGGCAGCCTGCGCGCCGCGCTGCAGCAGCTGCTGCCGCTCGACGGTGTACGGCTGACCATCGAGGTGACCGAGGACGAGCTGGTGGACGGCGCGGCGTTGGACGAGCTGCGCGAGCTGCGCGAACTAGGGGTGCGTATCGCTCTCGACGACTTCGGCACCGGCTGGTCCAACCTGTCGCTGCTGCGACGACTGCCCGTCGACACGCTCAAGCTGGACAAGTCCTTCGTCGCCGACCTGCCGGACGATACCCGGGCCGCGGCGCTCGCCCGCGCGGTGATCGAGATGTCGCGGGCACTTGGTCTCGGGACCGTGGCAGAAGGCGTCGAATCCGCAGCCCAGAGCGCGTCGCTGCGCCTCATGGGCTGCAGCATGCTCCAGGGCGACCACTTCGGCCGTCCGCAACCGGTCAGCTCACTGGCCGCCCTCATAGAGTCGGCGCAGGCGCCGGTCTAGGCACCCGCGCAAGGGTTGGACGACAGGAGGCAGCGTGAGCGAGCAGGCGGCCGTCCCTGCGGGTGCGGCAGTGCTGTGGGAGCCGTCGGTGGAGACCAGAACGAGGTCGCGGCTGAGCGCGTTCGCCGTGCATGTCCGGGAGCGGTACGGCGCGCCGACCGACTCCTACGAGGCGCTGTGGCGCTGGTCGGTGGACAACCTGGAGGATTTCTGGGCGGCGGCGTGGGAGCACTTCGGCGTGCTGGCCTCCGCTCCGTACGAGCAGGTGCTGACGACCAGAGCGATGCCGGGCGCCCGGTGGTTCACCGGCGCTCGGCTCAACCTGGCGCAGAACGTGCTGCGCGCAGAACGGAGCGGGCCGGCCCTGATTGCCCTGTCCGAGCAGGGGCCGACGCGAGAGGTGTCCTGGGCCGAGCTACGCGGGTTGGTCGGCGCGTTCCAGGCCACGTTGACCGACCTGGGCGTGCACGAGGGCGACCGGGTGGTCGCCTACCTGCCGAACGGCGTCGAGGCTGTCGTGGCGATGCTTGCCTGCGCGGCCCAGGGCGCGCTCTGGTCGACCTGCGGACCCGACATCGGCGCGGCGAGCGCGGTAGACCGGTTCGCTCAGCTCTCGCCGACGGTGCTCATCACCGCAAACGGCTACCGCTTCGGCGGGAAGGAGCGCAACCGCACCGGCGCCGTCGCCGAGCTGCTCGACGGCCTGCCCACGGTGCAGGCCGTGGTGGCGGTCCCGGTGCTCGGCCTCGGAATCACCTGCGACGGCCTGAAGTTGGTCGCCTGGGTAGACGCGGTACGGGAGCCGCGCAGCCCGGTGTACGCGCAGCTCGACGCCGAGGCGCCGCTGTGGGTCGTGTACTCCTCGGGCACGACCGGCCTGCCGAAGGGGCTGGTGCACGGCCACGCCGGCGCGCTGCTGATGGGCCTGGTCCAGCAGGCGCTGCAGTACGACCTCGGCGAGGGCGACCGGTCGTTCTGGTACACCTCCACCAGCTGGATCATGTGGAACAGCCAGATCGCCGCACTGTCAGCCGGCGCTACCGCCGTGCTGTACGACGGCAGCCCGCTGTGGCCGTCGCCGGACCGGCTGTGGCAGCTCGCGCAGGAGCAGCGGCTGACCAGCCTGGGCACGAGCCCGGGATATCTGCTGGCCTGCGAGAAGGCCGGACTGCAGCCCGGCCGGGACCACGACCTGGCCGCGCTGCGGGCGGTCGGGGTGACCGGCTCGCCGCTGCCAGCCAGCTCCTTCCGCTGGGTGTACGAAGCGGTCGGCTCGGACCTCGCGATGCACGTCATCAGCGGCGGTACCGACTTCGCCGCCGCCTTGGTGTGCGACGCGCCCTGGCTGCCGGTCACCCAAGGCGAGATGTCGTGTCGCGGCCTGGGGATCCACGTGGAGTCCTGGAATGATCAGGGCCAGTCCGTGCGCGACGAGGTGGGCGAGCTCGTCCTGCTCGCGCCGATGCCGTCGATGCCGCTGGGGATCTGGGGGGACGCGGATGGCTCGCGGCTGGACGAGGCCTACTTCACGCCGCCGTACCCGGCCTGGCCCCGGGGGGTCTGGCGACACGGCGACTGGATGACGCTGACCAGCCGCGGCACGGCCGTCGTGCACGGCCGCTCGGACTCGACCCTGAACCGGCACGGCGTGCGCATGGGCAGCGCCGACATCTACGCCGCCGTCGAGTCCGCACCGGAGGTCCACGAGGCGCTGGTGCTCGGCATCGAACTGCCCGACGGTGGCTACTGGCTACCGCTGTTCGTTGCCCTCGCGCCCGGGGTCGCGCTCGTTGACACCCTCGTCACCCGGCTCAAGACCATGGTCCGCGACCAGGCCTCCCCGCGGCATGTCCCCGATGACGTAATCGCCGTGCCGGCAGTCCCGCACACCGCCACCGGGAAGAAGCTCGAAGTCCCCCTCAAGCGCATCGCGCAGGGCACACCGGTCGAGCGCGCCCTCAACCTCGGGGCCGTCGACAACCGGGACGCCGTGCAGTGGTTCGTCGAGTACTTCGCGCAACGCGGCCGGGAGAGCTGACTGGTCCCGCTGGGCGCGGATCAGGGAAGATGTGCCGCCAGCAGGGTGAGGTCCGCCGCGCCGAGACGGTCCGAGGCGGTTGCCGCTTGGTGCCAGTACGGATACAGCAGCGTGGGGCGGCTGACGGCGTCGAGCCGGTCGAACTCAGCGGCATCGAGCACCAGGTCGGCGGCGGCGAGGTTGTCCTGGAGCTGCTCGGTGGTGCGGGCGCCGACCACGATCGAGGTCACTCCCGGCTTGGCCAGCGTGTACGCCAGGGCCACCTGCGCCGCCGACACCCCCCGGCTCTCGGCGATCTCGACCAGCACGTCGATCGTGTCGTAGAGCTTGTCCTGGTCGTGGACCGGCGGCTCATTCCAGTCCGTCAGGTGCCGTGATCCCTCCGGCGGCTGCACGCCCCTACGGTACTTGCCGGAAAGCAGACCGCCGGCGAGCGGGCTCCACACCAAGATCCCCACGCCCTGGTCCACCGACAGGGGCACCAGCTCGTACTCGGCCTCCCGTGCCTGCAGCGAGTAGTAGATCTGCTGGCTGACCAGACGGGGCAACCCGTCGCGCTCCCCGATGCTCAGCGCCTTCATCAGGTGCCAGGCGGAGAAGTTCGACGCACCGACGTAGCGAACCTTGCCGCTGCTCACCAGCAGGTCGAGCGCCTCGAGCGTCTCCTCCAGCGGCGTCAGCCCGTCCCATTCGTGCAGCTGGTACAGGTCGAGGTAGTCCGTGCGCAGCCGGCGCAGGCTGGCCTCACACGCCCGGACGATGTGATGACGGGACAAGCCGGCATCGTTCGGTCCTGGACCCATGGGGAATCGCACCTTGGACGCCAGCAGCACCTGATCCCGGCGGTGCTGCAACATCTCGCCGACGATCTGTTCTGACAGGCCACCGGAGTAGACGTCGGCGGTGTCGACCAGGTTGACCCCCGCCTCCAGGCACAGCTCGATCTGGCGGCGCGCATCCTCGACCGTCGTGGATCCGACATTGGCGAACTGGCCGCCACCACCGAAGGTCATCGTGCCCATCGAGAGCACGGACGTCTTGAGGCCGGATCTGCCGAGCTGGCGGTACTCCATGGTCACAGCCTAGGACGGGACGCCGCTCGCGAGGAAGGCGCGGCCGTCCGCGCGCGTTGCTGGCGGTATGAAGGTCGAGATCTGGTCCGACGTCGTGTGTCCGTGGTGCTACATCGGCAAGCGTCGCTTCGAGCAGGCGCTGGCAAGATTCGAGCACGCCGCTGACGTCGAGGTGGTGTGGCGGGCGTTCGAGCTCGACCCGTCCGCCCCGGTCGAGCGTCAGGGCGACTACGCGCTGCGGCTCGCCGAGAAGTACGGCACTGCCATTGCCGAGGCGCAGCAGATGCTGGACACCATGACGCAGGCGGCTGCGGCCGAGGGTCTGGACTTCCACTTCGAGCGGGCGCGGGTCGGCAACACCTTTGACGCGCACCGGCTGCTGCACCTGGCCGGGGAACGTGGCGTCCAGGACGCGGTCAAGGAGCGGCTGCTGCGCGCGGCCTTCGTCGAAGGCGAGCCGGTCGGCGACGCCGAGAAGCTCGTACGCCTAGTGTCCGAAGCGGGCCTTTCTGCCGACGAGGCCCGACGTGTCCTGGCCGACGGGACGTACGGCGACGACGTGCGCGGGGAGCAGCGCGAGTCGCAGTCGCTCGGGATCAGCGGCGTGCCCTTCTTCGTGATCGACCGCAGGTATGGGATCTCCGGGGCTCAGCCGACCGAGGTGCTGCTGCAGGCGCTCGAGCAGGCGTGGTCCGAGCGGGCGCCACTGCGCGTCCTGAGCGGCAGCGCAGGTTCCTGTGCGGGCGATGCCTGCGTGGTCTAGCTGCAGGTCAACTCCTCGGTCGGATGCTTGCCCGATGTTGACCATCCACGCCGTGTCACTGGTGGCACCGGGGGCACGGGGGTTTCATCGTCATCCCTTGACCCAGGAGCTGCACATGACCACCACCACCTCCCGCCCGGTTGCGTCCCCCGCCAGGAGTTTTCCCGCCGCCGCGGCTACGCGCGTCGTGGGAGCCGTATTCGCCCTGGCCGTCGGCTACTTCCATGTCATTGACCAGAAGGGCTTCCCGGGCCAGAAGGGGGACGACTCCGCGGCCTACATCCAGGTGCTGTACTACGTGCTTGAGGTGGCGGCCGTGGTGGCTGCGATCCTGCTGCTCGTGAAGGCTGTGAAGGCCGGCTGGTTTGTGGCCCTGGGCGTGGCCGCCGGCCCGATCCTGGGCTACGTGCTGTCCCGCGGGCCGGGCCTGCCGTCCTACCTGTCGGACAAGGGCCACTGGTTCGGCGACCCCGGCAAGCCGTTCACCGAGTTCGTGGACACCGCATCCTTTGTCTGTGAGGTCGTCCTGCTCGTACTCGCCGTAGCGGCGTTTGCCCGTCTCCGCTCGCGTCGCTGAGAGCAGTCGCTAGGAACGGCAGTGCTTCACGTAGGCCGGAAAGTCCCAGGTGCTCAGGAACTTCCGCCCCGCTGCCAGGCCGGCGTCGTACAGACTTTGGGACTGGGCTTTGGTGAGGTCGAAGTCAACAGCGCTGACCTGCTCAGTCGGGACGAAGACCGTGCGGCGGACCGTGCATGGCTCGTCGACGTACGCCGCGTCCTGGTCGGTGAGCAGGGTGTCGAGCGCAGCGACGCCAAGCGCGAGCGGGCCGTTCACCGGGTGGGTGGCCGGTGGCGTGCCTGGGCGAGTGGACAACCGGACACCGAAGGTCGGCCAGCGCGGCACTTCGCTGTCCGGGCGGTCGAACAACCCGACCGGGAACTGCGAGAGCAGACCGCCGTCCACCCAGGTCGCCCCCCGCACCTGCACCGGGCGGAAGAAGAACGGGATGGCCGAGGAGGCACGGACCGCCTTGGCGACCGGGAACTCATCGGGGTCCAGGCCGTAGTCCGGCAGGTCCCACGGGATCCGCACCAGCCGCCGCCGCGACAAGTCGCTCGCGGTCGTGACGAGCGACCAGGCGTGCTGGGGCAACGCGTCCCCGGTACGCAGGTCCCCGAACGTCGTGACCCCCATCTCGCGCAGCGCGGCGGTCATGAACTGCTCGAGGTACCTGCCTTCGTAGAGCGCATCGGAGGTCAACAGCGACAGCGCGCCACCGACCAGCGGCAACCGGCCGAGCAGGCTGGGGTCGCGCAGGCGTCGGTAGTCTACGGTCTGCACGATGTCCTCGAGCCGGGACAGCGGCTCGCCGGCGTGCTGCAGAGCGGCGACCAACGCGCCGACGACGGCACCGGCGCTGCTGCCGGCAACCCGCGGGAAAGAGTATCCGGCGTCGGCCAGCGCCCGGACCGCGCCGACCAGCCCGATCCCCTTCACCCCGCCGCCCTCGCAGACGAGATCGGCCCTGAGCGAGGTTGTCACCCCGCCGACGCTAGTCGTCGGCGACGATGAGGGGGTGAGAGTTCCGCGCGCCCTGGTAGCCCGGCTGCCGCATGTCCTGCTCGCGCTGGCGTTGGCCGTCGTGGTCGGCGGTGTCGCGACCGCCGTCACCACCGTCTCGACGCAGGTCGCCTCCGGGGCCCGCCCTCCCTCCGAGCCGGCGCAGCCCCGTGGGACGGCGCCTACGGGCCAAGCGGCGCCGCCGGTCGCGCCGGTCCGACCCGAGCTTCGAGCGGTCCAGGCCGTGCCGGTGGCCGCCCTGCGAGCGCGCATCCCGGCCGACGTGCTCATCGTGTCCCAGCAGCGGCTGCCCGAGGCTGTCGTACGTCGGCTGGTGGCCGCGACCGGAGCGAGCTCGACGTTGACCGTCGCGAGCGGCCCGGTGCGCCTCGGTACGGGCCAGACGACCGCCCTCGGCGTCGACCCGTCGAGCTTCCGGGCCTGGACGCCGATAGGCACGGCCGAGAGCGACGGCGTGTGGCGGTCGGTCGCCTCCGACGAGGGCTCGGTCGCGCACGTCGTCGCGCAGGCTTTGCACGTGTCCCTGGGCGGGTCTGTCGTCGCGACGTCCGTGGGCAGCGCCGCGCTGCGGGTCGGCTCGTTCGCCACGACCGGCCTGCCGGGGATCGGGCTGGTCGTGGACGCCGTCCGCAGCGGCCAGCTCGGGCTGAGCGCCGGAACCGGCCTGCTCCTGTCCGCGCCACAGCGCGACCCGGACGTCACGGCGGCGTACGCCAGAGATGTCGTAGCCCGGCTCGGGGTCGTGAATGCGGTGCAGGTCGACCGGCAGGCCTCCGGGCGCTGGGTGGCGCCGACCACGGGTCGGGTCACCTCGCTGTTCGGCCCGCGGGTGGCCCCGCGTCCGGGAGCGTCGTCCTTCCACGAGGGCCTGGACATCGGCGCGCCGATCGGCACGCCGATCTACGCGATGAGCGACGGCGTCGTCCTGTACGCCGGGCCGGCCTCGGGCTTCGGCAGCGAGGTCGTGCTCAGTCACCGCGGCGGGGTCACGACCGTGTACGGGCACGTCAGCCGGATCCTCGTCCCGTCGGGGCGGGTCGCCGTCGGCCAGCCGATCGCGCTGGTCGGCAACGAGGGCGAGTCGACCGGTCCGCACCTGCACACCGAGGTGCGCGTCGACGACCAGCCCGTGGACCCCCTGATCTGGCTGCGGAACCACGGCGTGGTGCTGAGCTGATGCTCCGGCGCACGCTGCGGCTGCTCTCGCTGCCGGCCGGGACGCTCGTCCTGGCCGCGGAGGGTCGGGTGCGCACGCTCGCCGGCGCCGACCCGGAGACGGTACGGACGCAGTTGCGCGCCCGCAACGCCGAACGTATGCGCCGGGTGCTGGGCGAGCTCAAGGGTGGCGCGCTCAAGGCGGGCCAGGTGTTGTCGACGGTGGAGGCGCTGTTCCCCAGCGACCCGTCGGCGACCTGGCGGGAGACGCTGACCGGGTTGCAGGAGGACAACCCAGCGGTGCCGTTCGCTGATGTCGAGCCGGTCCTGGTGCAGGAGCTCGGGCCGCACTGGCCGACGCTGTTCGCCTCCTTTGACCCGGACGCGGTCGCCGCCGCCTCGATCGGGCAGGTGCACCGGGCCACCTGGGCCGACGGGCAGGACGTTGCGGTCAAGATCCAGTACCCGGGGGTACGTGAGGCGCTCGTCTCGGACGTGCGCGCCATCTCGGTGCTGACCCGCGCGAGCGCCCTCGTGGCCCGCGGCCTCGCCCTCCCGCCGCTGGTCGCGGAGCTGCGGGAACGGCTGCTCGAGGAGCTGGACTACCTGCACGAGGCGGCCGCCCAGCGGCGCTTCGCACTGGCCTACCACGGCGACCTGCGGACGGTCGTACCAGCGGTCGTGCACGCCACTTCCAGGGTGCTCGTACAGCAGTGGCTGGACGGGACACCGTTGTCGACGGTGGCAACGACCGGCACGCAGGCCGAACGGGACCGGGCGGCCGAGCTCTACCAGCTGTTCCTGGTGTCCGGGCCGGAACGGGCAGGGCTGCTGCACACCGACCCGCACCCGGGCAACTTTCGGATCACCGCGGACGGGCGCCTCGGCGTGTTGGACTTCGGCTCGACCCTGCGCCTGCCCGACGGGATGCCGGCGAGCTTCGGCCGGCTGATCGGCGCGCTGTTGTCCGGCGACGAGGCCGCCGTGCTGGCTCGGCTGCGCGAGTACGGCTTCGTCGACCCGGGCCGGGCGCTGGAGGTGGGCAAGCTGATCGACTACATGGCGCCGTTCAGCGAGCCGGCCCGGCACGAGCGCTTCACCTTCAGCCGCGCCTGGCTGCGCGGTGAGTTCGGACGGGTCAACGACCCGCGCAACCCCGACTTCGGCGTCGCCCTGCAGCTGCGGATGCCCAGCAAGCACCTGTTCACCCACCGGGTCTGGCTGGGCATGGTCGGCGTGCTCTGCCAGCTCGAGGCGACGGTGCCGGTGCGCCCCGTCCTGAACCGCTGGCTCCCCGGCTTCGCCGCTGCCGCATCCCCGGCGCACGGAGTGAATCATCTGACCGCCGAGGAACCGGGCTGACACGCTGGCGCGGCGGACCGGTGACGCGGCGGCCAGATGATCGTCGGGCGGGCAGGTCAGCCGAGGCGAACGATCATCTTGCCGGTGTTGTCGCCGCGCAGCAGACCGATGAAGGCCGACGCCGCGTTCTCGATGCCATCAACGAACGTCTCGCGAGCCTGTACGCGCCCGTCGGCCAGCGCCGGCGCGACTTCCCGCACGAACTCGCCCTGCAGGTCGGCGTGGTCGCTGACCAGCATCCCCTCGAGCCGGAGCCGCTTGCCGATGACGAGGGCGAGGTTGCGCGGAGCGGGTGAGGGCGTCGCGCTGTTGTAGACGCTGATCATCCCGCAGATGACCGCGCGACCGTGCACCTTGAGCGCGCCGATGGCGGCCTCGAGGTGCTCGCCCCCGACGTTGTCGAAGTAGACGTCGATGCCCTGGGGTGCGGCGCTCGCAAGCGAGGCAGCGACCGCCCCGTCGTGATAGTTGAACGCCCGGTCGAAGCCGAGTTCGTCGGTGAGCCACGCCACCTTCGCCGCCGAGCCCGCGCTGCCGACGACCGTGCCCCCGCGCAGCTTCGCCAGCTGCCCGACGAGGCTGCCGACGGCGCCGGCCGCCCCCGACACGAAGACGGTCTCACCTGGCAGCATCCTGGCCACCGCGAACAACCCGGCGTACGCCGTCAGGCCCGGCATGCCCAGCACCCCTAGGTACGCCGACGGCGTAGCGGCCGAGGTGTCGAGTTTGCGGAAGCCTTTCGCCGGGCCGACGGCGAACTCACGCCAGCCGAGCCCGTGCAGCACGACGTCACCTGGGGCCAGCGAGGAGTCCTCAGAGGTCACGACCTCGCCGACGGCGCCACCGTCCAGCGGCGCATCGATCTGGAACGGCGGGACGTAGCTCTTGACGTCGTTCATCCGGCCGCGCATGTAGGGGTCGACCGACATGACCAGGTTGCGGACGACCACCTCCCCCGCCCCGGGCTTGCGGACGTCGACCTCGACCAGGGCGAAGTCGCTGGGCCTCGGCTCCCCCTGTGGTCGGGCGGCCAGGCGGACTTCGCGCGAGCGGGTCGTGGTCATACCGTGATCGTGCCAGGCCGCGCGCGTGATCTTCGGCACGCCACGGCCGGGGTGCCACACCTGCGGGCCCGCGTAGGCCAGAATAGTCGCCGACGGGGCCGCCGGCTCGGGTCCTTGGGAGGTGTCGTGGGCGCGACGCGGGTGCGCGGTGGGACGGGCGCGCCGTCGGTGCTCATCATCTCGGCGGCCATGGGCGCAGGGCACGACGGCGTCGCGCACGAGCTCGAGCGGCGACTGCAGGCCGAGGGCGCGCAGGTCGAGGTCGTGGACTACCTCGAGCTGATGCCCGGTCGGATCGGCCCGTTCTACCGGGCCTTCTACCAAGGCCAGCTGCGCTGGGCCCCGGGCAGCTACGAGTGGCTGTACGGCAAGATCGACCACGGTCTGCTTGCGCCGACAGCCCGCCGGCTCGGCCGGATGGGCCGCAGCAACGTCCGGCGGCTGGTCGAGGACGGCGGCCACGACCTGGTCGTCTCGACGTACCCGCTGGGGTGCCAGGCGGCCGGCGCGCTGCGCCGGAGCGGGAAGCTGCGTGTTCCCGCCGTCGGCTTCCTCACCGATGTCGACGTCCACGGCCTGTGGCTGCACCCCGGGATGGACCACAACCTCACCGTTTGGCAGGGCAGCGCCCAGATCGCCATGACCAGGGTGGGGACGCCCTCGCACGCCGTCGGTCCGGTGCTTCCCGAGGTGTACCGCGAGCCGGTCACCGCCCCCGAGCGCGCTGCGGCGAGGGCGCGGCTCGAGCTCGACGACCCGCACGTCCCCGTCGTCCTGGTCGTCGCCGGCTCCTGGGGGGTCGGTGACATCGCCGGTACGGCCCGGGCGATCGCGCGCTCCGGCGTCGGTGTGCCCGTCGTGCTGTGCGGCCGCAACAACGAGCTCCAGGCCCAGCTGGCCGCCGAGGGCACGGGGATCGCGGTGGGCTGGACCCGGGATGTGCGCTCACTGCTGGCCGCGGCCGACGTGCTCGTGCACAACGCCGGTGGCCTGTCCTGCCTGGAAGCATTCGCCGTCGGGGTCCCGGTGATCGGCCACGCCTGCCTGCCCGGCCACGGCCACCGCAACGCCGAGGCGATGCGCGACGCCGGCGTCGCAGCACTGGCCGCCTCCCGCCAGGACCTCATCGCCGAGATTCGCCGCCTGGCCTGCACGCCGGCGGGGGCCGCGATGGCTGCTCGCGCGAGGGCGCTGTTCGTCGCCGACCCGACCGCCGAACTGTTGGCCCTGGCCGGCGCACCCGCGACGGTGCCAGCGGTCCGGTCAAGACCAGTTGCCATCCCTGCAGTGCGCATACCGGCGCCGGTCCGGGTGCCGGCGCAGCGTCGGGTACCGGCCTGGGCGGCGCGCACCGCCGCGATCTCGGCAATCGTGCCCATGACCATGGGGGCACTGTCGTTCGGCGTGGCCAAGGCCGGCGAGCACGGCGTCGGTGTGGCGGACGGGTGCGCCTCGGTCTGCGCCGCCGCCGAGCTCGACGGGCGGGAGGCAAACGACCCGGCGGTGGCTGCCGCCCTGCGGTCGTACGCAATCACCGCGGCGATCGGGGTAGGCGAAGGTGCGCCGTCCCCCACCGACGTCGTCGCGCTCAACCGAGCCGGGGTCAGCCTGGTCGGAGCCGACCATGGCGTCCAGACCGACGACCCGCGGCTGCAGCGTGACGGCATCGACGCTGTCGCCGCCGCCGTCACGGTCGCCACCCACGAGGCACGACCACCGGTGCTCCTGCTCCACCGGGCAGGTCTGGTCGAGCGGGTCGTGGCGTGGGGCCGGGACGTCCAACTGGCCGAGCCGTGGGTCGTGGTCCCCCCGGGTGGACCCCTTCCCCCGCTGGCCGAACGCGACCAGGTCGTACTCGACCTGCGGGGGCGGACGACCGCGCAGGTCGGCACGGACCTCCAGGCGTTCTCGGCGGCCGTGGCCCGCTCGCACCTGCGCAAGCAGCCGATGCGGGTGCTCTGGGCCGCCCTGTGAGCAGCACGGCGCTGCGCCGCATGGTGACCGCCGGGACCGCCGTCGTGGCGGCCGGCGCCGCGGTCCAGTCCGCCCCGCTGGTCACCGCGCTCCCCGGGCTGCGCCGGATCTGGCCCGGTCTGGCCGGCCACGGCACCAGGGGACACACCGCGCTGACCTTCGACGACGGGCCGGATGCGGCGAGCACCCCGCTGTTCCTGGACCGCCTCGCCGAGCTGGACGTGCGGGCCACGTTCTTCGTACTCGGCGAGATGGCCGAGCGCTTTCCCGACCTGGCGCGCCGGATCGTCGATGCCGGCCACGAGGTGGCGGTCCACTCCTGGGACCACCGCAACCACCTGCGCAACACCCCAGGCCGGCGTACGACGGAGCAGCTCGAGCGCACCGCAGCCCTGCTCGAGGCGCAGACCGGAACCAGACCGACGTACTTCCGGCCGCCGTACGGCGCACTTACCGCGGCGGACCTGGCTGCCGCGGGCCGTCTCGGGCTGCACCCGGTGCTCTGGACGGCCTGGGGCAAGGACTGGACGGCGCACGCCACCCCCGCCTCGGTGCTCGCCTCGGTCGTGTCGGGAACCGTGGACGGTGGCACGGTCCTGCTGCACGACAGCGACTGCACCAGTGCGCCGGGCTCCTGGCGGTCGGCGTACGGCGCCCTGCCCGGGCTCGTGGACTGGTGCCGGGGGCGGGGACTGGAGCTCGGTCCGCTGGGAGCGCACGGCCTGCACCCGTGACCGCGACGCAGACCCTGGGCGCGGCCTGTCTGGCGCTGGCCAGCGCCACCAGTTTCGGGCTGGCCTCGGCGCTGCAGCACGCGCAGGCCGGACAGGTCGCCCAGCGCTCGGCGTTCAACCCCGGTCTGCTCGGCTCACTCGCCCGGCGCCCGCAATGGCTGCTCGGTGGCGCCGCGGACATCCTCGCCGTGGTGCTCCAGGGCGCAGCGCTGCGGTACGGCGCCGTCGCCCTCGTCCAGCCCGTCCTGGTCGCCGGACTGCCGGTCGCGGTGCTGCTGTCGGCCCTGTACGCCGTACGCCGGCTGCACCGGCGCGAGTGGGTCGGGCTCGCCCTGTGCACGACCGGACTGGCGCTGCTCGCCCCCGCCACCGCCACGACCCCCCGTGGCATCCCGCCCTCGCGGGTGACCGCCCTGCTCGCCGGGCTCGTGCTGGCGGCGCTCACCGGGTGCCTGCTGCTGCTGGCCCGCCGGGTCCCGCGCTGGTCCGGGGCGGCGGCCGGAAGCGCTGCCGGGATCGTCATCGGCGCCGGCTCCGTGCTGCTTGCGGTCTGCGCCGAGCGGGTGGGCGACCTGCCGGCACTGCTCGCCTCGGTGGCGCCCTACGCCGCGGTCGCCGTTGGGCTCGCCGGTTTGGCGCTGAGCCAGGCGGCGTTCCAGACCGGCGGGATCGGCGGACCCCTCGCTGCGCTGTCCGTGGTGGAACCGGTGGTCGCCGTGGTGCTCGCGGTGGTCGTGCTGCACGAGCGGCTGCCCAGCTCGGGCCTGGCGCTGCTCGGGGCAGTGGTCGGCACCGTGCTGGCCGTGGCCGGGGTCGTCGCCTTGACCCGGCAGGGCTCGCCGCTGGTGGAGCCGTCCGGTCAGGACCGGGAGTAGCGAGTTGCCTCGTACGGCCGGCCCGGGGAACGCTGGTGGCGAGCCTGTCTGCTCCCGCATGAACCTGTCTGCTCCGGTGCCCGGGCGAGGGGCGGCAGACGGGGACAAGTCGGGCGCAAGGTGAGACGGGAGAAGACAAGCTCGTACGGGACAAGACAGGTGGCGGCCGGCGCACGCTACCGGGCGCAGTGTTCAAGGGGCGGTGCGCCAGTCCCGGGCGATGGCTTGCTGGGCGACGCGCAGCTCCACCGCGCCGCTGCACACCTGGTCATGCAGGCGTACCTCGACGACGTCCTTGGCCTCCGCCCCGGACGGTCCGCCGCGCGGCTCGGGCCACAGGTTGCGCTCGTCGCTGGCCCCCCGAGCGACAGCGGCACCAGATGGTCCAGTTCCAGGCGGGCGAACGGCGTGCCCGACAGACCGTACGCCGCGACCAGGCGCACCTTGATCTCATGCGTCACAGCCTCGGGCGGCCGGACCGAGGAGGAGTACCCCCGACGGCAGATGGTCGAGGCGATCGAGTCCTGGGTGACACGCGGGTCGACGTCGCCCGGGGTGCACACGGGGTCGGGGCGATCCCCCGGCGCGCTGCACCTTGATGGCCCGACCAGGTGCACCAGCGGGGAAGCCGAGCGCGCGGTGACCGACCGCGGGGTCGCCGACGTGCACGCTGCTGAGGTGCAGGTAGCCAGGGCGAGCACGCCGAGGAGCCACGCCGTACGCCGCATCCCGTCAGGCTAGGTCGCCGCGGGCCTCCGCCCTGGTTGTGCACAGCCCGCCGGCAGCGACTCCCGCCGCTCACGGCTCCGGCCGGAACGTCGGGGCGGTCCAGTACCGTCCTGGCGTGGCTGCCGACCGACCCGACCAGCCCGGCCGGGCCGGACGCGAGGCCGAGCAGGAGCTGGACAAGGTCGTCGGGCTGGCCCGGGAGGCCGACGACGACGCCTGGGGCGCCCTCGCGGCCGCTGACGCTGCCCAGCAGACGGCGGTCGTCACGGGCAGCGGGGCAGACGAACAGCGGGCGCAGCGCGCCGAGGCACACGCCGGCGAGGCGGTCGAGCAGGCCCGGCTCGCCGAGCAGGAAGCTGTCGCTGTCGCCGTCAAGACCGACGCGCTCCTGCTGGACCAGGACGCCCGCAAGGTCGCCGCGCAGGCCAGCGAGGAGCGGCCCTTCGGGCTGCCCGGGCGCCCGATGGGCCGGCGCTCACCGTTGCGGCACGGCTTCAGCTTCACCGTCGGGGCGCTGTTGGCAATCGCGCTGGGCCAGGCCTTGCTCACGGTCGAGCACGAGCTGCTCCTGGTCCTGGTGTCGGCGTTCATCGCCATCGGGCTCGACCCCGCCGTGGGCTTCCTGGTGCGCCGCGGCCTGCGGCGCGCCTTCGCGGTGGCGACCATCGCAGTGCTCGCGCTCGGCGCCGTGGCCGGCTTCGTCGCCGCGGCCGTGCCGCCGATCACCGCGGAGGCCACGCAGCTGGTCAAGAAGGCCCCGGACTACGTCAAGCAGCTCAACGACAGCAACAGCCTGCTCGGCCGACTGAACCTGCAGTTCCACATCACCGAGCGGGTCAAGCAGCAGGCGTCCGGAGGCGCTGTCGACGCCGCTGGCGGCCTGCTGCACGCCGGGACGGTGCTGGTCAGCGCCACCTTCGAGACCATCATCGTGCTGGTGCTCGTCATCTACTTCCTGGCTGACCTCGCGCAGATCAAGGCCGCCTTCTACCGACTGTTCCCGCGGCACCGCCGGCCTCGGGTCGGGCTGCTCGGGGACGAGGTCGTGTCCCGGGTCGGTGGGTACGTCCTGGGCAAGCTGTTCACCTCGATCGTGGCCCTGCTTGGCAACTACATCCTCCTGCTGATCCTGCACGTGCCCTACGCGCTGGTGCTCTCGGTCCTGGTCGGCCTGCTGGACCTCGTGCCCCTCATCGGCGGGTCGATCGCTGGCGTCATCGTCGTCCTGGTCGCCCTCGCCACGGTCTCCGGTACGGCGGCGGCGATTGCCGCGATCTACCACGTCGTCTACCGGATCTTCGCCGACTACGTCCTGAACCCCCGAGTACTCCGTCGGACCGTGGACGTCAGTCCCGCGGTCACCATCATCGCGGTGCTCATCGGCGGCTCCCTGCTCGGGATCGTCGGCGCGCTGGTCGCCGTACCGGTCGCCGCAGCCTTCCAGCTGTTCCTCACCGAGGTCGTCTACCCGCAGCGGGATGCGGCCAGCGCGGCGGAAGGTTCCTGAGCGGTCAGCCCCGGGGGGCGCCGTGGGCGTCCAGGTCGTCCAGGGCCGCGCGCAGCAGCTGCAGCCCGTTGCGCGTGATGGCGTCGGCGTCCTCGACCTCCACGCCGAGCTCGACTGCAGCGCCAACCGCCCCGCCCGCGTAGCCGAACGCCGAGACCACCGCGGTCCGCTCGTCCGCCGGTAGGGCAGCCAGGGCCTGTTCGAGCCGGGCCAGCAGCGCTGCCTCGTCCCCTCCCTCGACCGGACGGGCCAGGACGTCGGCGACCACGGGAGGGAGCAGGCGTAGCCGTGGGCGGCGCGCGGGCTCCGGCACGTCGGGCATGGCTTACTCCTCCGGCAGCTCGTGGTGCGGGTTGGGCCGTCAGCGCTTCCCGCGACGACGTTGAGCGACCGCCCCGGGAAGCCCGGGACGGTCGTCGTACCGACCCGTCAGGTCGCCTCACGGCGGCGTGTCGCTCGTAGCGACTTCTTTGGGACCGGGGGCCATGTCGGGGCCGGCACGCTCGCCATGATAGTCCTCGGTCCGCTCCGGTGCGCGATGCGGGCAGCGGCCGATCGCCGACCGGCCGTACCGAACCGGGGTGGGATGCTGGGCGGTATGACGACACCCACCATCGGAACCGGCACGATCGTCGAGGAGGCGACGGAGCAGCGTCCGCTGCAGGACCCGGACTCGGTCAAGCACATCATCAAGGGCCCGGCCAAGGTCACCGAGGCCTACATCATGGGTACCCCCGTCGAGGCGCTCTGCGGGCACGTGTTCGTCCCGAGCAAAGACCCGAAGTCCCTTCCGGTCTGCGACACCTGCAAGGACATCGCCGACCTGCGCACCGACGGGCGGTACGGCGAGATCAGCTGATGCCGCAACACCAAAGTCCCCGGCGCGTCCCGAGCCCGAAGGGAGGCACCTGGCCGGTCCGCTTCGGCACGGCCGAATTGGTACGGGACCTGGACCGGCCGGCCGGCTGGATGCTGCTCGTGGACTCCACGCCGCAGTCCTACCTCGACCTGGCCGACCCCGAGCACCTGGAGTTCGACTACGTGCGGCTGCTGGCCGACGTCGTGGACGCGGGCTCGCGGCCCGGCCTGCCGCTATCGGTCGTGCACCTCGGTGGGGGCGCCTGCACCCTGGCCCGCTGGGTCGCGGCCCGCCGGCCGGGCTCCACCCAGATCGTGGTCGAGGCCGACGACCTGCTCGCCGAGGTGATCCGAGCTCAGTTCGGCACCGACGGGTTCCGCTTGCGGGTCGGTGACGGGCGCGCGGCCCTGTCGCACCTCCAGCCCGCCGCCAGCGACGTCGTTGTCGGCGACGTGTTCGTCGGCGCGCAGGTGCCGTCGCACATGGCGACCATCGAGCACGTACGGCAGGTCGCCGGCCTGCTGAAGCCGACCGGGACCTACGTCGTCAACCTGGCCGACAGCGGGGCGCTGGGCTACCTGCGGCAGCAAGTCGCCACGATGCAGGCGGTGTTCTCCGACGTGGTGTTGCTCGGGGAGCCTGGCGTCCTGCGGGGCCGTCGGTTCGGCAACGTGGTGCTCGCCGGATCACAGCTTCCGCCGGAGCTGGAGCTGCTGAGGCGCTGGACCGCCGGCGCCATGGGCCGGGCCCGTGTCGTTGCCGGTACCGACCTGGTGGACTTCGCCGCCGGCACGAGACCGGCGACCGACGCCGAACCACCGGTGGCGCCCACTCCCCCGCCGGGGCTGTTTCGTTAGGGCTTGCCAGGTGGGGCAGCATCGTTCGCTTGTGCTCAGCCGGTGGCGAGCGCGTGACGGCCGAGCGTGTCCAGAGCCGCGAGCAGCACCTGGGTGAACGCCGGCGAGGCGGAGCAGGCGTCATGGTCGGCGTCCACACCATGGACGCTGGCATCGGCCGCGGTCGCGAGCGCGTACTGCTTGGCCGGGGGAACGAGACGGTCGCGGCGGGTGACGACGACCGCGACGGGCGCCGGGATCGACCCGACCCACGCCGAGCTGTCGAAGCGTCCCAGCTCGCGGCCGGCCTCGGCGAGATCGACGGCGCTGCCGCGGGAGAGCTCGGCCACCACCCAGGCGGCGCTCGGGTCGGTGGCTCCCCCGCCCAGGCGTACCGTCGCGGTCCACCAGCGGCGCGGCGCCAGGCCCATGCCCAGGCGCAGCAGGCTCATCGTGCGCCAGACCGCGCGCTGCCGACGGTCGTGCCAGTCCATGGCGGTCGCGCACAGCACGACGCCGGCCACGGTTCCGGGGTGCCGCACAGCCATCAGCTGGGCGACGGGCCCACCCATGGAGTAGCCGACGACCAGCGCGGAGTCCACGCCCAAGGCCCCAAGCACTGCGGCTGCGTCATCCGCGCAGTCGGTGAGGCGAAACGGCGAGGACGAGCGCAGGCCCCGTCCGTGACCGCGCAGATCCATGGCGAGCACCCGGTAGCCCGCCTGCGCGAGCGGGGCGTACTGCCGCAGCCAGTTCAGGTCGCTAGGGAACATCCAGCCGTGCAGCAGCAGGACGACCGGCCCGGCGCCCCCGGTGTCGCGGACGAAGAACTCGCCTCGCTCCTGGACGTTGACGGTGCTGCCGGGCGGGAGGGGCAGTGGGGGCAACGGGGGCGGGGACGGATGCGGCGGTGGGGGAAGCGGCGCGGTCATGACCGGGCCCGGACCTCGCTGAACTGCGGCGCCCGCTTGGCCAGGAACGCCGCGACGCCTTCGGTGTACTCCGGGCTGTGCAGGCTTTCGGCGTAGATCGCACGCACCTCGTCATCCTCCTCCAGCCGACCGGCGGACACCCGCTCGAGCAGCGCTTTGGCCCCGGTGAGGCTGACCCGGGCCCGACTGGACAGGGTCGCGGTCAGCTCGGTGACCCGCTGCTCGAGTGCCGCTGCTTCGACGATCTCGTGCACGAGCCCGGTACGCAGTGCAGTGCCCGCGTTGATGAGCTCCCCGGTGAACAGCAGGTACGACGCCCATGCGCGCCCGACCTGGTCGACCAGCCGGGCCGTGCTGGCCAGGCCGTACACGATGCCAAGCTTGGCGGGCGTGATGCCGAACCGGCTGGCGGGCTCGCAGATCCGCAGATCGCAGGCCAGGGCGATCTGGCTGCCGCCGCCGATCGCGAAGCCCTCGATAAGCGCGACCGTCGGCCTGGGGAACGCCGTCACCGCGCCCTCGCCCGCCAGCACTGCCTCGCCGTACGCCGCCGCACTGTCCGGCGTGCTGCGCAGCGAGGTGAATTCGCTGATGTCGGCGCCCGCCGAGAAGGGGCCACCAGGCGGGCCGCGGAAGACCACGACGTCCACGCTGTCGTCCGCCGCGAGGGCCGGCATGAGCCGGGCCAATGCCTGCCACATGACCAGGTTGATGGCATTGTGGCGGCCCGGTCGGTGCAGCACGATCGTGACGACACCGCCGTCCCGATCGACGAGCAGGGAGCCGGCGGCGTCGCCGAGCACGGTCGCAAGGTCCACCTGCCCATCGTGGCCGATCCCCTGCCGGTCCGGCCCGGCGGGTCCAGAACCCGCGCCGATGACGACGCGGCACCCTTTGCACCGCATTGCAAGATGGGCGTGCCGCATCACGGCTCGACGAGGCTCGCCCCGGTGAGGCAGGCTGCGGACATGAGCGCAGCCGTCGACGTCGCGGAAGTGCTGAGGACGTTCGAGGAGCCGTGGTCGCCGCGCACGGTGGCGCCGCTGAACGATTACGACGTCCGCGTGGTCAAGACCAAGGGCGAGTTCACCCGGCACAGCCACCCCGATACCGACGAGTTCTTCCTCGTTCTGTCTGGGTCGCTCACGATCCGGCTGGACACCGATGACGTGCAGCTCGGGCCGGGACAGCTCTACGTCGTACCCAGGGGCGTGCCGCACCAGCCGGTGTCCTCCGAGGGCGCCGAGGTCCTGCTCATCGAGCCGAGCTCAACGGTGAACACCGGCGACAACCCTGGTGAACTCACCGCCGAGCGGCGCCCTGCGTAGTCGTCGTCGGGCTGTCGAGCGCTCCCGATTGCTGGCTCGCAGGCCGGTCGCCGCGCAGTCGGCTGAACACGACGAGGTCGTGCCAGTGCCCGGCACGGAACTGAGCGTGCCGGGCGACGCCTTCACGCGCAAAGCCTGCGTTCTCCAGTGCGCGCTGCTCGGCGACGTTCTCGACGTCGGTGCCGGCCTCCAGCCGCTCCACAAGTGTGTTCGCGAACAAATACTCAGCGAAGCTCGCCTGGGCGGCGCTACCCAGCCCGCGGCCGCGGTGTTCTGCGAGCAGCGTGATCCCGATGTTAAGGGCACGCGCCGTGCTGGACGGGCCATGCTGCACCGCGAACCATCCCACGCTGCCCACCACCAGGCCGTCGGCCTCCTCCACGACGAGATGGCCGGCGTCGTCACTGATCAAGCCGTCCGCAGCAAAGCGCCGCTCAAGGGCGTTGGTGGCTGTGAAGCCGAAGAACTGGAACGGGTCATCGGCCGTCGAGCCCGCGAGCAGCTTCGGCAGGTCATCACCACGCAGCGCCCGCAGGTGCACCCGAGTCATCGGCGCAGGGTAGAAGACCCCGGTCCGAGCCCAACGGATCAGGTCCGGCGGAGTCGGCGCAGCACGGCGACGGTCCCGATGATGACGAGGGCCAGCACCGGCAGCGTCGTACCCGGTCCGGTGGCCGGCAGGGTGCTGCCGCTCGTCGTAGGGGCTCGAGCGGCGCTGGTCGCCTGCGATGGACCGAAGGGCTGGGATGGGGTGAGCCCCGGGCCGGGACTGATCGCCTGGACTCCGCCGGCCTGGGTTCCGGTCGTCCGTGGACGGTGCGCCGGGAACGTCGCCACCTGCTGGAAAGTCGGCCGGTTCTGCCAGTCCGTCTCGGGCTGATCCGCGACACCGACTGCGGCGTAATGAATCGAGTCGTATGCCGGCAGCGTCACGTTTGCATTTGCGTTCTTGCTGGCAGTCTTGCTGGCGGTGGTCGCCCTCCAGTCCGCTACGGTCGCCGTGCCGTTGGCGGCCGTGAGGGCGGCAGCGGTGTCCTGGAACGCCTTGGCGATCGTCGTCGGGCAGGATGACGGGCCCGTACTGCACAGCCTGGAGACCACTGGAGTAGGGAAGGCGTCGGCGACGGGCGTGTTGTTTAGCTGGCGCAGCACGGTCAGCAGGTAGCTCTCCCAACCACCGTCGTACGCGCTGCCGAACTTCGTCCCCCCAATACCGTGCGGGGTGTTGGCGAACTCCTGCGGCACGACCTGGTAGCCGTAGTCGAGGCCGTCCTGGGTGTAGAGCCCGCCCTTGGCGAATAGCGGGTCGAACAGCGCGCGTATGAGCCGCGGGTAGAGCTCGTCCATGATCGCGACGGCGTCCTGGTCGGTGTACTGGGTAGCGGTGTGGCTGGGCTTGATCCGGTGAGCCCCATTGGCGACCCATGCCTGCAGCCGGACGACCATCTGCCTGCCCGTGGCGTCGAGCGGCACTTTCGCGAGGTAGGGCAGCAGCTCGGGCACGACCCGGCGGCCGGACAGGTCGACGGTGCTGGCCGTCGACATCGCCTGCACCAGGTTCGCTCGGGTGATCCGGCCGCCGTGGGCCGCGAATTGCTGGGCGATGGCCTCGTCCAGCGACAGCGAGCGGTAGACCGCGCCGTACGCGTACTGCGAGTCGTGCGCGCTGAAGCCCGGGGCCGGCTTGTTGTTCCACGAGGTGAAGACCCCGGACGGGGGGTTGATCTCGTGCGGATGGCGGTCCGAGGCGAGAAAGCCCTGCCACTCAGCGGTCCCGTCACCCCAGGTCGGGTAGTCGGGGTCGACGTTGCTGGGCCGCACCGGGTCGGCGCCCGAGACGTAGTAGGCGATGTCGCGATCATCGACGTAGAACCAGTTGAAGGTGTAGGAGATCTCGCTCGCGCCCTTCATCCAGCTCGTTGCGTCATGGGTCAGCGAGGGCGTGTTCCAGGCCAGGAAGCCGATGCCCGAGTCGAGCTCGTGCGCGTACGTCGAACGCTGCGAGCTGACCGCGACGGGGTTGCCTCCGCTGGTCGTCCAGCCCGACACCGGGCCGTGCACGGTGTAGTACAGCTCGTGGTTGAGGACCACGGGTGGGCCCGGGCCGCCGGGCTTGGTCACGGCTGTCTCGGAGAAGGTCTCGTGCTTCATCGGCAGGCAGCTGCCGTTGAACAGGTAGTCCTTCTGCTCGGCAGCGACCGGGCCACCCGTGGGGTTGCACAGCCGCTCGAGTCGCTGGTCGACGTTGTCCGTCCCGGCGCTGGTGGCCGACCAGGCGTAGTCCTCGCCACGGCCCAGCTCGACGATGCCGTTGGTGCCGGCGAACGAGGAGCCCTCGGCGACCAGGTCGGGCCCGTGCAGCTCTTCCTGCATGAGGATCTGCGGGGTGAAGTAGGCGACCTGCGGGCCGAAGACCGCGACCGGGTGGCCGCTCGTGGAGTGCTTGGCACCGACGACCAGCGCGTTGCTGAACATTTTCGGGAAGGCCAGCAGCGACGAGACAGCCTTCAACGCCGGGATGTTCGGCGGGGTCGCGTCGCAACCGGTGGTCGTCGCCGTCGGTCCGCCGGTAAGCGGTTTGCCGGCGTCCGGGAGGGCGCGCGTCGTCGGGTCGACATGCCCCGGGATGTCGTACGGGAAGGCCTTGTCCTTGATGGTGGTCGTGGCCAGCGGGTCGTTTCGGGACCGGAACGCGGTCAGCGTCGGCTGCGCCTGCGCGGCGCCGATCTGCCCAGTGAGGTACTGCAGGAGCTTGGCGTTCGCCAGCTCGTTGCCGCCACCCTTGCCGAAGATGCCGCCGACCAGGCCGGCGATCGCAATGATGTCCTTGACGGTCCACGGCTGCGGCGGGCTGCCGACGACCGCGTAGTCGCCGGGGAGCTTGTTGGGGTCGGTCTGCGTCGCGGCGACGTAGGCATTGATGCCGTCGACGTAGCTGGTGAACAGCTGCTGGAAGCGCTTGCCCTGCGGGCCGTACAGGGTGGAGAGCTGGTCGAATTGGTGCTGCAGCTCGGCGTCGCTGTAGCCGGTGAGCAGCAGCTGGTCGTGGTCCATCTGCTCGTCGCTGCAGGAGGGGCCGAGGAACGCCGAGGTCGTGCCCTCGCCGTAGTGGCGCAGGACATCCATGAGGAACAGCCGGTCCTCCGCCCCGGCGTAACCCGCGCCGTACTCGGTGGCCTCGTCGGTGACGCCGTAGATGTGCGGGACGTCGCTCTTGTCGCGGTAGATCTTGACCGGAACGCTCGGGCTGGGCACCTCGATGCGGGTGAGCTCACCGGGCTTCACGCCGAACGACTCCGACTCGTAGAAGCTCCCCAGCTTCGCGTCGGTGAGTGTGGGCGCGCCGTAGATGAGGTTCTCATACTTGCTGAACTGGTCGCTGGCGCCGATCGGCCGCGCGCCCGTCGCCTTGAACGTCGCGAGGTCGCCGACGTTGTAGAGCCCGTGCTCCCCTGGCGGCAGGATCGAGAAGGTCTGCCCCTTCGAGAAGTCGTCCCGCAGGTACGGCGGAGCGCTCGGCGCTGCGACAGCAGCGGTGCTGCACAGCAGGGCACTGACGGCGGTGAGAGCCAGGACGGACCGGCGCAATGTGGGCTCCTTGTGTTGCAGCCCTGTTCTGCGTCCGGCGAGGATCTCCTGCCGACGTCAGGCCCGGACTGCTCTGCGACGCTGCGACGGCGGCGGCCCCACCGCGTCCAGCGGCGCGGCCTGCTCATCGATCGCGCGCAGTGAGGTCAGCACCCGCTCCTTGCTGCGGGCTAGATAGAACGCCGGCAGCGTCGTGAGCAGCAGGCTGCCGTAGCGGGCGGTGGCAAGGCGCGGGTCGAGTACGACGACGACGCCGCGGTCGCTGGTCGAGCGGATGAGCCGCCCAGCGCCTTGGGCGAGCAGCACAGCAGCCGGCGGCAGAGTCACGTCGCGAAAGCCGCTGTCGCCGGCAGCCGCGAGCCTGGCCTTCTGCAGCGGGTCGTCGATGTGTGGGAAGGGGATGCGGTCCACAACCACCAGCTGGCAGGCGCTGCCCGGCACGTCCACGCCCTGCCAGAACGAGCGGGTGCCGAACAGGCAGGTGCGCGCGTCGGAGGCGAAGCGGTGCTGCAGCGCGCCTGCGCTGTCCTCACCCTGCAGCAGGACCGGTAGGTCGGTGCTCGTCCGCACGGCGGCGGCGGCGCGGGCTGCGGCGGCCGTGGAGGAGAACAACGCAAGAGTACGACCGCCCGCTGCCTGAACCAGCTCGGCCAGCAGCTCATCGACTTCCTTCGCCCAGGCCACGGGCAGCCGCCCCGGGTCGGGCAGGTCGCCGGCGATCCACAGCTGCCCCTGCCGGGCGTAGTCGAACGGGCTCCCGACGTCGAGGTGCTTCCACCGGCGGACCGGCTCGTCGTCGGCGAGCACCTCCTTGATCGCCTGCACCTCGCGAGGGTCGTGCGCCGGGCCGTCCCCGACGGGCGAGCCGCCGAGCCAGCGCAGCCCGAGCTGCGTCGCGGCGTGCCGGAACGACCCACCCAGGGTCAGGGTCGCGCTGGTCGCGATGACGGTGTGCTCGCCGAACAGCCGGCTCGCCAGCTCCCCGCCCACGGCGAGCGGCGAGACCCTCAGCGTCCGGTCCACCGTGGCGTACAGCGCACTGGATACCGCGGGCGCCCGCAACTCGGTGGCCGCTTCCGCGACCTCCTGCAGCGCGGCCTTCGCCCGTTCCCGCCTGGCCTGTTCGAGCTCCGGCGCGCCCTCCTGCGACCGGCCGACCTCCGCAGCAGCGGCGCCACAGACTTGGGCGACGACGCCGAGCACCTCAGCCAGGCCGGCGGGCAGCTCGCGGATCCAGCCCGGCTCGACGCCGTCGAGGGCTCCGTCGAGCACGGCGTAGGTGTCCTCCAGCCGCTCCTGCATCACCGGCGCCACGAACTCCCGAGCCGCCGCGCCCGCCCGTCGTACGGCGGGGGCGTTCAGCTCATGGGACAGCGCATCGGTCGCCGAGGACACGAACTCGTGCGCCTCGTCGAGCACCACGGCGTCGTACTCCGGCAGGATCTGCACCCCGGTGAAGACGTCCAGGGCGAGCATGGTGTGGTTCGCGACCACGATGTCGGCCTGCTTCGCCAGCTCACGGGCCTGCTCGCTGAAGCAGTCCACGCGGTCGGGGCACCTGCTGCCCAGGCACTCGCGTGCGCTCACCGAGACCTGCCGCCAGGCCCGGTCGCCGATGGGGAAAGCCACCTCGTCGCGGTCACCGGTGTCGGTCGTTCCCGCCCACTCGCGCAGAGCGAGGACCTGCCGGCCGAGGGTGCTCGACGGCCCCTCGAAAAGTTCGTCCTGCTCGTCGTCGTGGGCACCGGGTCCGTCGCGCATCTGCTGCAGGCAGACGTAGTTCCCACGACCTTTGGCCAGCGCGTACGTCGGCCGGCGGCCCAGCACCGGTTCGAGCGCGGCCACCAGCCGCGGCAGGTCCTTGTCGACCAGCTGCGCCTGCAACGCTTTCGTGGCCGTCGCCACGATGACCTTCTTGCCGCTGGCGAGTGCCGGCACGAGGTAGCCGAGCGACTTGCCCGTCCCGGTCCCGGCCTGGACGAGCAGATGCTCGCGCGTGCGCAGCGCCCGTTCGACGGCCGCGACCATGTCCCGCTGGCTCTGGCGCGGCTGAGCGCCCGGCACACCGCCGAGCGCGGTCTCGAGCAGCTGCTGCGCCGTTCGGCGTGCCACGCGGGCCTCCTGCTGTTGTTCATGACGCTATCCGCCGTGGCCTGTGGACGGCCCGCGACATGCACAGCCGACCCTGCCGTGGCCGGCCTGTGGACAGCCGCCGACATGCCCAGCCGATCCTTGCCATCCTGGCCCGGTGACCGACATCCGTGTGCAGCCCGACGTCCTGGCCTTCGGTGCCGAGGCGTACGGCGCGGTCGTACGCCGCGTCGCCCTCGCGGCGCAGGAGTTGTCCGGGCAGGTGTCGAACTGCCAGGGCGCGCTCGATGCCGAAGTTGCTGCTCTGGGGCGCTCGGCCGAGCAGGCCCTGAGGGCACTGGCCTCGGACCACCAGCAGGTCCAGACCGGACTCACGGCGGTCGCCTCGTGCTACCTGCAACTTGACCGGGCGCTGTTTCGATGAGCGCGCCGTGTTAGCGCCACCCGGCCCGGAGCTCGCACCGGCCCGGACGTTCGCGGTGCCGGTCGTACCACGGGACAACTGTGCAGCGGCGCGCCAGGTCGCCGACGCACTGCGGCATGCCGCCGACGAGGTCGAGACAGCACAGCGGCTGGGCCACGCCGTGCTGGAGGACACGCACCGGCAGTGGACGGGCAGCTCCGCGAGCGCGAGCTGTCACCCGCTCGACGACCTCGACGGCAAGACCCGGTTGGTCGCCCGCACCCTGCGCGAGGCGGCGGAACAGCTCGACCGCTACGCGCACGCCCTGGCCAAGGCCAAGGCGCAGCACAGCTGGTCCTGGGGCAAGATCTTGACCGTCGCCGCGGTCGTGGTCGTCACCACCACCGTCGTCGTGGTCACGGTCGGCGCCGCAGCCCCAGCCGCTGCCGCTGCCGACGCCGCCATCGTCGAGGGTGAGGTTGCCGCGACCGCCGCCGCCGCCGCTGCAGCCGCCGGGGCCGCCGCCGATGCTGCCGAGGCCCTTACCGCCGCCGTACGCGCGTTGCGGGCGGTCCGTGCGGTCGCGACGTTCCTGCGGCCACAAGTCGTGCAAACGGCGTTGTTCACCGACGTGGAGGCGTACGGGCAGGTTCGCGACACCGGCCACCTCGACATCGGCGCGCTGATCGGTGACGCCGCGGTCGGGGTGGTGTCCGGTCACTACGGCGGACGGATGGCCGGCGCGAGCGAGCAGCTTTTCGGCAAGCAGGTAGCCGATCCCGTGGCAAGGTGGTTGCTGCCCAAGCTGGGCACCGGGCTCGGCTGGGGCGCTAGCGACGCCGCGACGCAGGTCGCGATGGGCGGCGACGTCGACCCGCTCGAAGTCGGCGGAACGGTGGTGATCGCCACCAGGGGCGGAGCGGCCTTTTCCCGCCTGCACGTACGGGCGGAGCGACGCGCCGGGATGGCCTTCGGGCCGTGGCCGCCGGAACGCGTGCCCGCGTCTGTCCCCGCGCTGCTCGACCACCTCGCCCAGCACAACGGCGCCCCACCCCCCGGGTACAAGGGCGGCAAGGTCTACGAGAACAACACCAGCGTGCTGCCGGACGGGGAGTACCGCGAGTACGACCTGCATGCCAAGGTAAAAGCGGCCCCTGGTGTGAAGGGCATTCCGCGAAACCAACAGCGGCTGCTGGTTGACGGGCGAAGCGGTTCGGTCTTCTTCACCGATAGCCACTACATGAAGGGCTTCCGGAGGGTTCGATGACGCGAACGGACTGGAACGCACTGGACCCAGATCACTGGCTCGTCGCTTGGACAAGGTCCGAGACCGAGCTCAAGGACGTGCTCGACCAGATCGATGCCGTTCCCGAGGGGACAGCGGCGCGGCTGCTCCGTGCTGAGCGGATGCGAGACAAGAAGGGACTGCACAAGGAGTGTGCCTCCGGACTCCAGTTCCCCCAGTACTACGGCCGGGTGTGGGACGCCCTCTCAGACTGCCTCGAAGACCTCGACTGGCTAGATGAGCGGGGCCTCGTGGTCGGCATCTCGAACGCTAGCCAGCTCCTCGGCGCCGCCTCGGACGCGGACCTGGAGATGTTCGGCCACATCCTTATTCGTGCGAAGGAGAACTGGCGGCACCCCGTGTATGAGCGGGACCTGCGTGAGGATCCGCAACCGTTCACCGTCGTCCTGCAGGACAGCGAGTCCGGGCTGCGATCGCTGGCGTCGCGTGCGTCGTCCTTTCAGGGGCTGCTCGAGCAGCTGCCCTGAAGCCAGGTTCTCCCGCGCCAAGCTCCACCTTGCGCCCGACTACCCGCGCGGACAACCGGCGGGCACCCCGGCGGGCGTCCAGGGTCGGGAACCGCCCCAGCCGGGCGCCGGCACCGAAGCGCAACCCGACCCCCATCGCGCCAGAGCACAGCTGGGTCGCGGCCGAGCGGGGCGGGTGGCTCCCAGAAGCGCGCCCAGACACGATCGAGCAGACTGCCGTGTGACCGACCCGCTCGCCTCCGCGTGGGTGACCCGTGACCCGTGACCCGTGACCCATGACCCGGTAGCCGAAATCCCGTGACCGTGACCCGTGAAGGCCTGCGCGTGCTGGTGCACCCGCGTCGTACGCCGCTGACGTGGGTCTACCTCGGCGTGCTGCTGAGCTCGACCGTGCTTCTCCGGCTGCTCGGTGACCAGCGGGCCTCGACGCTGCTGCGCGCGATGAGCACCGATGCTGCGCATCTCACGACGACCCCGGCACGGGTGCTGGTCGGGTCGGCACTGCTGCTGCCCGGCGCAGTCTGGCTGCCCTATGCGTTGGTACTCGCCGTGACGCTGGGCTCGCTGGAGCTACGCTTCGGACGGCGCGCGACGGCACTGGTCTTTCTCACCGGCCACGTGCTGGCAACGCTGCTGACCGAGCTGCCGATCGCGATCGGCGTCCACCTGCACGCCCTTCCGCAGAGCGCCGCCCACCGGCTGGACGTGGGTGTCAGCTATGGCATGTACGCCGCCGTCGGCGCCGCGCTGGTACTGCTGCCCGTCCCCGTACGGCGGTTAGCCGCCCTGCTCGCCGGGGCCGTCGTGCTCGTCCCGGTGGTCGGTGACCACGATCTCACGTCGGTCGGCCATGTGCTGAGCCTCGCGACGGGCCTGGCCCGGTGGCCCTGGCTTCTGCAGCGTCAACGGCAGCGGCAGCCGGCACCGCTGCTCAGCTGATCCATGAGCGCAGCTCGGGCCAGGTCGCCGCGAAGCCCGGGTGCAGGGTCAGCACCTCGACGGCGTCGACCTCCACCCAGCGCACATCGGTGCTTTCCCGGTCCAGCGCATGCACCGACAGTTGGACCGGGGCCGACGCCAGCACGGTCGTGTAGCTCCACCCTCCGTGGTCGTCCAAGAGCTCCGCGCGCACCGTAGTACCGGCTGCGTCGAGCCCTGTCTCCTCCGCCGCCTCGCGCAGAGCCGCCTCCACGGCGCTCTCCCGGCTGGCACGGGCACCCCCAGGAACGCCCCAGGTGTCGCCGTGGTGGCTCCAGGAAGCCCGGTGTTGCAGGAGCACCGAGGGCCCGGGAGCAACCAGCAGCAGCCCGGCGGCGCCGAACCGGCCCCAGTGCTTGTGGCCGGCCGCGCAACGCATCCAGCCGTCCCCGTCCGCAAGCACGTCCGCAGTCTGCCGGTCGACGGCAGGACCCGCCTGTCCTGCCCCGGCAGTGCAGAACACGGGAAGATCAGCCTGGCCCGCGTGAAGGATGCCGAGTCGCTCCTGCGCTTGGAGAGGCCGACGCGCGGCGGCAGGACGGCTTTGACAGAATCCGGTTCGACCACCTCGTCTGCCCGAAAGGCCCCCCTGTGAGTGACATCAGCTTCGATGGTCGCGTCGCGATCGTGACCGGTGCCGGCGGCGGCCTCGGTCGCACGTACGCGCTGGAACTCGCTGCCCGCGGCGCTCTGGTCGTCGTGAACGACCTGGGCGGCAGCGTCGACGGTACCGGCGGCGATGACAGCGCGGCCACGAAGGTCGTCGCCGAGATCAAGGCCAAGGGTGGTGACGCCGTGCCGAACTTCGACTCCGTGAGCACCCCCGCCGGCGGCGCGAACGTCGTTAAGACCGCGGTCGACGCCTTTGGCAAGGTCGACGTCGTCATCAACAATGCCGGCTTCCTGCGCGACAAGAGCTTCCTCAAGCTGACCTGGGACGACCTCGACGCGGTCATCGACGTGCACCTCAAGGCCGCCTTCTACGTCTCGCAACCGGCCTTTGCGATCATGAAGGAGCACGGCTACGGCCGCTTCGTGTTCACGGCTTCCAACGCGACCTTTGGCAACTTCGGCCAGACCAACTACTCCGCCGCCAAGATGGGCCTGGTCGGCCTGGCGAACACCATCGCCGTCGAGGGCGCCCGCGCCGGGATCCTGTCCAACGTGATCATGCCCGTCGCCAAGACGCGGATGACCGAGGAGCTGCTCGGCGATTTCGCGGACTACCTCGCGCCCGAGCTGGTGACGCCGATGGTGGCCTACCTGGCGAGCGAGACCTGCACAACTACCCACGGTGCCTACTCCGCCGCCGGTGGCCGGTACGCCCGCGTGTTCTGGGGCCTGGGCCAGGGCTGGTACGCCGGACAGGGCGTCACCCCCACCGCCGAGGACATCTCGGCACACCTCGCTGAGATCGAGCACCGGGAAGGCTATCTCGTACCAAGCTCCACGACCGATGAGATCGTTGCGCTCGCCGAGCGGTTCAAGAGCTAGTGCTGGGCTAGTCCGGCGGCGGCCCCAGCAGGCGGTCCAGGAACCGACCGACTCCCGGGGACGAGCCGAGCAGGTCGTCCACCCGAGGTACGGCGGGAGCGCGGCCGCTCATCCCGTCGGCGCGATCGGCCTGCTCGGATCGCGCCGGCTGAGGGGGGCGGCCCGCTCGGCGCGGCAAGCTGAAGCCGGACAGGAAGTGCCGCGGCTGCCGGGCCCGCTCCGACGGCGTCAACGGCAGCTCGTCCAGGCCGTCCAAGGCGCCGCCAGTCAGGTCGATACCAGTCAGGTCGATTCCAGTCAGGTCGGCACCAGTCAGGTCGGCACCAGTCAGGTCGGCACCAGTCAGGTCGCCACCGGTCGCGGGGGCGTGGACCCGGTCGGCGGCGTACGCCGACAACTGCCCGCGGGCTACCGCCTGGGCTTGGCCGAGCTCGAGGCCGCCGCTGACGAGTTGGGCCGTCGGACAAGGGGCCTGGAGTCCGCAGCCGCTGCACAACCCATCGGCGCCGGCTCCATGCAGGGCCGCGACGGCCTCCGGCAGCCCGGTGGCCGCGGCGATCTGCGCCCGGGCCTGCGCCACCGCCAGGTCGGCGGACCGCTCGGCCAGCCCGGCGCGGCTCTGCGCCCGGTCGACCGCCTCCTGGGCCTGAGCCAAGGTGTCGGCGAGCAGAGCGTCGTACATGGGGGTGTCGCTCACCCCGACAGCCAAGCAGACCCGAGCTGCTCGACGGCGTGCACGGTCAACGCCGGGGTGCCGGCCTCGTCCGATGCTGCCAGGTCGATCTCGGCCCGGATCCCCCAGTCGTGGTCCCCGGCGGGGTCGTCGATCACCTGTCGTACCTCCCAGCGGTCGCGGTGCGCGGTGATCTGCAGCAGCGCCGGACCGCGGGCGTCCGCCCCGGTCGAGATCGCCTCGTGCTCGAGGAAGTAGCCCTTGAGCGAACCGGCCCAGTCCACGCCGGGGTCCAGCTCGGCGAGGGTGTCCCAACTGCGGCGGGCGGCCAGCTCGACCCGGCGGAACATCGCATTGCGCACGAGCACGCGGAAGGCGCGGGTGTTGCGGGTCAGCGCGGGCGGCGGCTGCGCGGCTACGGCGACGCCGGCGCCACTGGTGAGCTCCGCCCATTCATCGAGCAGGCTCGAGTCCACCTGGCGGACCAGCTCGCCCAACCAGCTCGTGACGTCCTCGAGCTCCTCGGTCCGCGCCTGCTCCGGCACGCTGCGCCGCAGGGCCTTGTAGGCGTCCGCCAGATAGCGCAGCACCAGCCCCTCGGCGCGGGCGAGGCCGTACACCCCGACGTACTCGTTGAAGGTCATCGCCTGCTCCCACAGGTCACGGGCGACCGCTTTGGGCCGCAGCTCGTAGTCCGTGACCCACGGGTGCCCGCGGCTGTAGAGCTCGTACGCGGCGGTCAGCAGCTCCTCGAGCGGCCGGGGGTAGGTGACGTCCTCCAGCAGCGTCATCCGCTCCTCGTACTCGATCCCGTCGGCCTTCATCTGCTGCACGGCCTCACCGCGGGCCTTCCTGCGCTGCGCCGACAGCACCTGGCGTGGGTCGTCCAGGGTGGCCTCGAGCACCGACAGGACGTCCAACGCGTACGTCGGGGCCGTCCGGTCGAGCAGCTCCAGGGCGGCCAACGCGAACGTCGACAGCGGCTGGTCCAGGGCGAAGTCGGCCTGCAGGTCGACGGTGAGGCGGGCGGTACGGCCCTGCCCGTCGGGAGTGTCGAGCCGCTCGACGACGCCCCCCGCCACCAGTGCCTTGTACGACGAGATCGCCTGCCGCACATGACTTCGCTGCCGGATGCGGGGCTCGTGATTGTCGAGCAGCAGCCGACGCGCGGAGGCGAAGGCATCGCCGGGTCGGGCAATGAGGTTGAGCAGCATCGCCGAGCTGACCCGGAAGCTCGAGGTCAGGGTCTCCGGCTCCGCGGCAACCAGGCGCGCAAAGGTCTTCTCGTCCCAGGACACGAACCCCTCGGGCGCGCTCTTGCGGCGTACCGACCGGCGCTTCTTCGGGTCGTCGCCGACCTTGGCCAGCGCCCGCTCGTTGTCGATGACGTGGTCGGGCGCCTGCACCACGACGGTGCCGGCGACGTCGTACCCAGCGCGCCCGGCCCGTCCGGCGATCTGGTGGAACTCGCGCGCCTTCAGATGCCGAGTGCGCACCCCGTCGTACTTGCTCAGCTGGGTGAACAGCACGGTGCGGATCGGCACGTTGATCCCGACGCCGAGGGTGTCCGTGCCGCAGATAACCTTGAGCAGCCCGGCCTGCGCCAGCTGCTCGACCAGCCGGCGGTACTTGGGCAGCATCCCGGCGTGGTGCACGCCGATCCCGTGCCGTACCAGCCGCGACAGGGTCTGGCCAAACTTGGTGGTGAAGCGGAAACCGCCGATCAGCTCGGCGATCTGCTCCTTCTCGGCCTTGCTGCACATGTTGGTGCTCATCAGGGCCTGGGCCCGCTCTACCGCCGACTCCTGGGTGGTGTGCACGACGTACACGGGCGCCTGGTGGGTCTCGAGCAGCTCGGTGATCGTCTCGTGGACGGGGGTCAGGACGTACTCGAAGCGCAACGGCACGGGCCGTTCGACGGCGGTGACCACAGCCGTCGGACGGCCGGTACGACGCTCGAGGTCGGCCGCCAGGGCCCGGGTGTCGCCGAGGGTCGCGCTCATCAGCAAGAACTGCGTGCCGGTCATCTCCAGCAGCGGCACCTGCCACGCCCAGCCGCGGTCCGGGTCGGCGTAGAAGTGGAACTCGTCCATGACGACGAGCCCGATGTCGCTGCCGGCGCCCTGCCGCAACGCCCGGTTCGCCAGCACCTCCGCGGTGCAGCAGATGATCGGGGCATCGGGGTTCACGCTGGCGTCACCGGTGGCCATGCCGACCCGCTCGGCGCCGAACACCTCGCACAGAGCAAAGAACTTCTCGCTCACCAACGCCTTGATCGGCGCTGTGTAGACGCTGCGGCGTCCGTCGGCCAGCGCCGCGAAGTGCGCGCCGACCGCTACCAGGCTCTTGCCACTGCCCGTCGGGGTGGACAGCACGACATGGCTGCCTGCTGCCAGCTCGAGCAGCGCCTCCTCCTGCGCCGGGTAGAGCGCGATGCCGCGGGAGTCGACCCACGAGGTGAAGGCGTCCAGCACGTCCTCGGGGCCGCCAGCCGGCAGCAGATCGGCCAGGATGCTCACCCCGTCACGCTCCCACGCACATGGGCACCGGCGTCGGGCACCCGCTGGTCACGGTCGACTGAGCTGTCCCAGCCGAGCCGTAGGGGAGCCGAGCGCGGCGCCGCAATGCCGATGGCAACTGGGAAGTGCTCGGGACCAACCACAACAGCACACGAGTGCACCTCCACGTGCGGTCATCGACCACCCGGCGAGCGCAGGTGATCGTGGCCCGGCTTCGCTCTGGTGCTGCTGTGGTTGGCGGAACACCGCAACCAGGCGGTCGAAGGCCGCGATCAGCGGGCGCGACCGGACGAGCGACGGGCCGGAGCCGTTCCGGCGCGGGCAGCCAGTTCCGCGCGGGTGCGTGCGGGACCAGCCGTACGGGGCGCAGCTGCCTTGGCGCCGGTCGAGGCTCGCCCCGAGCCTGAGGCACCGCTGCCGCCGGTCGCCCGGCCGCCAGCGGCCCGGGCGTTGTTCCTGCCTCCGTCCCGGCCGCCGCTGCTGGTACGGCCGCTGCCGCGCGGTGCGCGAGGCGGCTCGGCGATGACGGGCGCGGGCTCGACGAAGGCCGCGGCCGGTCCGGTGAGTGCGGTGATCGCGGAGTCACCCGGCCGTACCGAGGCGGTCGTGGGGCGAATGCCCGCCTGCTTGGCCAGGGTGCGCACCTCCGAGCCCTGGTCGGGCGTGGCGATGGTGACCACCGTTCCGCCGGCGCCGGCCCGCGCGGTACGGCCCGATCGGTGCAGGTAGGCCTTGTGCTCGGTCGGCGGATCGACGTGCACGACGAGCGCGATGTCGTCGACGTGGATGCCCCGCGCCGCGATGTCGGTCGCGACGAGCACCCGCGTGCTGCCCTCGGTGAATGCAGACAGGTTGCGCTCCCGCGCGCCCTGACTGAGGTTCCCGTGCAGCTCGACCGCTGGAATGCCCGCGGCGGTGAGCTGCTTGGCGAGCTTTTTCGCGGTGTGCTTGGTCCGCATGAACAACAGGCTGCGCTCCTGGCCGGAGGCCAGCTCGTGCACGACGGATTGCTTGTCCGCGCTGCTGACCGCGAAGACGTGGTGGGTCATCGTGGACACCGGGGACACCGCCGGGTCCACCGAGTGCGTGCTCGGCTGGTGCAGGTATCGCTTCACCAGCACGTCCACGCCGTTGTCCAACGTGGCACTGAACAGCATGCGCTGCCCGACCTTCGGCGTGCGGTCGAGCAGCCGCTTGACGGCCGGAAGAAAGCCGAGATCGGCCATATGGTCGGCCTCGTCGAGAACCGTGATCTCGACGCCGGACAGGTCGCACGCCCCCTGACCCAGCAGGTCCTCGAGCCGGCCGGGGCAGGCGATGAGCACGTCCACTCCCGGGGCGAGCGCCTTGACCTGCGGGTTCTGCCCGACGCCGCCGTACACGACGGTGCTGGTCAGTCCGACGGCCTCGGCAAGGGGGCGTACGACGGCGAGCACCTGGTTCGCCAGCTCGCGGGTGGGGACGAGCACCAGCGCGCGTGGACGCTTGGGTCGGCGGCTGCCGCCGACGAGCCGGGTGACAATCGGGAGACCGAACGCAAGCGTCTTACCGCTGCCCGTCCGTCCACGGCCGAGGACATCTCGCCCGGCCAAGGTGTCGGGCAGGGTGGCTACCTGGATCGGGAACGGAACGGTGATGCCCTGTCCGCTGAGGGCGGTGATCAGCACGGTCGGGATCCCGAGCTCGGAGAACCCGGTGGCCGGTACGCCGCAATCCGTCCCTGTCCGGGTGGTGGCCGTGCGCGGCGCAGGGACCGGAGCAGCAGCGGACGGCGTGGCTGTCGAGGCGGTGTCCGGATGGGACGGGGTAGGCACGGTCATGCGGGATCCTCCGGGCGGCGGGGTGTGGGTCCGCCGGCAGAGGCTGTGCTCGACGCCGGCGGTGCGGCGAGCAGGTGGTGAGCAACAGGGGCTGGGCAATAGGGGTTGGGTAACCGGGGGCGAGCCAGCGCGTGGTGGTGTGCTCAACCGGTGAGGGCCACGAGCTCCACGGTCAGGGTTGCACCAGAGGCGGCACGATAGCTGACGGACTGGCCGGCGCGGGCGCCGAGCAGGGCCCGGCCGAGCGGGCTGGCGGGGGTGATGACCTCGACGCCGACGGCGCTCTGCTCCAGCATCCCGACCAGAAAGGTCTCCGGTGGCTCAGTCGTGGCGAACCGGACCTCGACCGAGCTGCCGACGTGGACGGTGTCGTCACTGTGGTCCTTGGCCGCGTCGTCCCTGGCTGCGGGGGCCGACAGTTGGTCATGCAGTAGGGCGATGCGGGCGTCGAGGTCCTCGAGTCGGATGATCGCCTCGACGTTGCCTGCGCGGTCGGCGGCGTCGCCGGTTCCGCCGGTGGCCGTGCTCTCCTGGAAGACCTGGACGCGCTGCGCGAGCAGGGCCGCCAAGCGGGCGGCCAGAGCAGCGCGGGCCGGGGCGGTGAGGCTGTCGATGACGGGCAAGAAAGTCCTTCGCAGGTCGAGGGGGTTCGTCCGCAACAACCGTCGGCGGCCGCGGGTGGTTCCTTCCCCGTCGGTGACCTGCGGCACCCTCGCAGGGTGCTGGTCGAGCTGGAGGGTTTCCACGCGGTCAAGCACGCCCTGCGCTTCGCCCCCGAACTCGTGGGCGCCGTCACCGTGCGTTCGCTCGAGCGGGCGGCGGGCCTGGCTCATGAGCTCGCCCCGGATGTCACGGCCGCTCTGCTGGCCAGGGCCGTGGTGGGCCCCGTCGGCCACCCGACCGGCGTGGCTGCGACGGCCACCGTGCCCGCGTACGACGGCGCGGTGCTGCAGTCCCGGACGTCTCCGCTGGTGCTGCTCGACGACCCGCGACATCCGGGCAACGTCGGCGCCGTCGTACGCGTCGCGGCCGCCGCCGGAGCCAGCGGCGTGGCCGTCGCCGGCCGACTCGACCCGTGGCATCCCGCGGTCCTGCGCGGCAGCGCCGGGTTGCACTTCGCCCTGCCGGTGCTGACCACCCGACCGGAGCAGGTCCGGGGGCCGCTGTGGGTGCTGGATGCGGACGGGACCGCGCTCGGCGACGTCCCGTTGGACGTCGTCCCGTCCGACGTCGTGCTGGTCGTCGGCAGCGAACGAGCCGGGGTGGGACCGGTCCTGCGGGCCCGCGCGGACGCGGTCGTCGCCCTGCCGATGCGCGCCGGGGTGAGCAGCCTCAACCTCGCCACGGCGGTGGCCGCCGTGCTCTACCGCTGGCGGCTCGGCGAGCCCCCGGCGGTCGGGCGGCTCAGGCCGCGCGACTGCTCTGCATGACCTTTCGGATCTGGGCCGGTGGCACCTGCCGCTGCAGCGCCTCGGCGAGCAGGACAGCGAGCGGGTACTCGGGTTCGCAGGACAGGGCGCGGTCCAGCGCGATGGTCGTCATCGCCCCTGCCCCGGCCGCGTAGGTGACCCACGCGAACAAGGTGCAGACAGGGGCGTCGTACGGCGGTGGTGTGCGCCGGCAGAGCTCCTGCAGCAGGCCCTGGAGCGGCTCGCTCCGGCCAGCGGACCAAGCAGCCACCTGGTCCCGGACGATCACGTCGTCCAGGGCGACGACGAGCTCCGCGGCCTCCTGATCATCGAGCCTGGCCGGTGGAACCGACCAGCGATCCAGCACCGCGCGCCAGCGGTCCACGCAACGGCGCCGGAACGGCTCGAGACCCTGCTCGAGCAGGGCGCAGCCGTGCTCGGTCCCGGCGTCCTCCAACCGTTGTGCAGCGGCCGAGGAGGCCAGGAAGGACGGCGGAGCGAGCAAGGCCTCGAGTTCACGCCGGCTCGGCAGCACCGGTCGGCCGCTGAGCACCGTCTCGGCCGCCAGCAGCTGCACGGAGCGGGTCATCGCCCCGCTCCGGACCGGCGTGCCGGTGGCAGGGCAGCACCGCTCCTGCGTGCACAGGTAGGACCAGAAGCGGTCTCCCCGCACCAGCACACTGTCGGTGACCAGTAGCGGCGCGACGCCGGCCACGAGGGCGTCCACCAGATCTCCCCGCACCCGGGGCGCGGGGTCCTCGGTGAGCACGACCAGGGCGACACGGGTCGCACGCTCGTGCCGCACCCGCACGAGGACCCCGGCCACGAGCTCCGACTCGTGCTGGCGCGCCGGCAGGTCGTAGCGCATCGTCAGGCCCAGGCGGCCGCGCGGTTCGTGCAGGCACAGCACCACCAGGCTCTCGGCCGGCTGGAAGCCGAGCCAGTGCGGCAGCGCCGCGACCAGTTGGGCTGGGCTGGTGAGCCGGGCGATGGTCTGCGACATGGCCCATAGCGTGGTCCTCGGCAGTCCGCTCCAGGGGCCGCCGACCCGATCTGTGGAGAACTGCCTGTGGGCGGATCAAGGACACGATGGTCCCCGTACCCTGCTCGCCGTGACCACGCCCACGCCTGCCCGCCGACCTGGCGTCACCGTTCCCGTCCAGCTGCGCTTCGCCGACCTGGACCCGCTGGGGCACGTGAACAACGTCGCGTTCTTCACGCTCATGGAGACCGCGCGGGTGCAGTTCATGCACGAGTTCGGCGGGACCTTGCGCGGCCACGTTCTGGTGGCCCGCAGTGAGTGCGACCACCGCCGTGAGATCCCCGCCTCGACGAGGGTCGTCGAGGTCAGCGTGCAGGTCGAGTCCGTGGGGCGTACCTCGTTCCTGCTGCGGCACGACCTCAGTGATGCCGGCGTGGAGGTGGGTGCCGGGCGGGTCGTGCTCGTGGCGGTCGACGAGCAGCGCCGGCCGCGACCCGTCACCGACCTGGAACGGGCTCAGCTGCTGGGCAGCTGAGTTCCGCCCCGCTCACACCTCATCGAGCACCTTGTAGATCCGCTGCTCGGAGATCGGCCCCTTGGCCTTGACCGTCGGCGCGAACAGGCTGACCCGCAGCTCCTCCAGCATCCAGCGCACCTGGTCCCGGCGTTCGCCCGCCGGCAATCGCTCCCACTCCAGCTGCACCTCGTGGACGCGCTCGGCGTGCACCCGGTCCCGGGTCGGCTCCCGCGGTAGCCGGTCCAGGCGGACCGCTGCGGCCTGGAGGTAGCGCACCAGGTCGGGCAGCCGGGCCACCCCCACCTCGGTCACGAAGCCCTCGTGCACCAGGGCGACAAGCTGGTCGCGTACCTCGGGCTGGGGACTCCTGGCCAGCCGGCGTTCGAGCTCTGCTGCCGCGGTCAGCACCTTCTCGGCCTTGACGAGCGCATCGGCGAAGGCCGGCTCCAACCGGGGCCGGACGGAGGCAGCCAGCACAGCGAAGTCCTCGGCATCCCAGACCTGCACGTCGCCTACCAGCGCGTCCACCGCGGCCAGGACGGCGTCGGCCAGCAACGCGCCGACACTGCCGTACGGGTTGCGCTGCAGGGCCAGCTTCGAGGCGTTGGTCAGCCGCCCGCGGACGGCCTTGACCGGGGAGGGCAGCGAGAGCAGCACCAACCTGCGTACGCCGGCGGGGTGCGCAGCCGCCTGGTCCCTGGCGGTCCCCAGGACCCTCAGCGCCACGCTCGCGCCCTCGTCCACCAGCGCCGGGTAGCCGACCACCGCTCCGGAGCTGACTGTGCGCGGGATGCTGCCGACGGACCAGGCCGTGAGCCCGGTGCGCTCCAGATCCCCTGCTGCTGAGGCAATCGCCTTCCGTACGGGCACGGCGAGCTCGGCCTGCAGAACAGCCAGGTCCTTGCCCTCCGCGAGCGCCGCGCCGTCCCCGTCGACCACCCGATAGGTCACGCGCAGGTGGTCCGGCACCGCACCGAGGTCCCAGGCGTCGACGGGGATGACGACGCCGCGGACGTTGCGAACCTCGCGCGACAACGCCGGTAGGAGCGACTCTTCACGAGGGGACAGCCGCCCCAGCACCGCGCGCGCGGTGTCCGGTGCCGGCACGAGCTTGACCCGCAACGCCTTCGGCAGGGTCCGGATCAGGGCGGTGACCAGCTCGAACCGCAGACCCGGTACCTGCCAGTCGAACTCGCGTGGCGTGACCCGGTTGAGCACGGCCAGCGGTACGTCGACGGTCACGCCGTCCACCGTGCTGCCCGGCGCGAACTCGTACAGCAGGGGCAGGTCCAGGTCGACGCTGCGCCAGCTGCTGGGGTAGTCACCCGGGTCGACGACCCCCTGCACGAGCTCGTCGAGCCGAAAGGTGAGCAGGTCCGGGTCCTGCCGCCTGGCCTGCTTCCACCAGGCGTCGAAGTGCCCGCCGGACACCACCTCCGCGGGCAACCGCTGGTCGTAGAAGTCGTACAGCGCCTGGTCGTCCACGACGATGTCGCGGCGGCGCGCCCGGTGCTCCAGCTCCTCCACGTCCTGCAGGAGCGCCCGGTTCGCGGCGAAGAACGCGTGGTGGGTGTCCCAGTCCCCCTCGACCAGGGCGTGCCGCAGGAACAGCTCGCGGCTCAGGACGGGATCGATCGCGCCGTACGCGGTCTTGCGCCGGGTGACGAGCGGGACGCCGTACAGGGTGACCTTCTCGAACGCGACGACCGAGGCCCGCCGCTTCTCCCAGTGCGGCTCGCTGTAAACCCGCGCCACCAGGTGCGCGCCGAGCCGCTCGGCCCACTCGGGCTCGATCTTGCCGACCATCCGACCCCACAGCCGGTTGGTCTCGACCAGTTCAGCGGCCATCACGAACTGCGGCGCCTTCTTCGCCAGAGCCGAGTCGCGTACGACGGCGAAGCGCGCCCCCCGGGCCCCCACGTAGTCGCGCTTGTCGGCGTCACGCAGCCCGATGTGGGAGAGCAGCCCGGCGAGCAGGGCCTGGTGCACCTGCGCCGGGGGGGCGGGTGCATTGTCGTACGCGAGATCGAGATGGCGTACGACGCGACGCAGCTGTGAGTGCAGGTCCTGCCACTCCCGGATCCTGAGGTGGTTGAGGAACTCCCGCCTGCACAACCGCCGGAACGCGCTCGAGCCGAGCTCCTGCTGGGACTCCCGGACGTGCTCCCACAAGTTCAGCCAGGTCAGGAAGTCCGAGCTCGGGTCGACGAAACGCGCGTGCAGCTGGGCCGCGGCCTGCTGGGCGTCAGTCGGCCGCTCCCGCGGGTCCTGGATCGACAGGGCCGCGGCGATGACGAGAACCTCGCGTACACAACCCAGCCGTTCGGCCTCGACCACCATCCGGGCGAGCCGCGGGTCCACGGGCAGCTGGGCCAGGGCGCGCCCCGTGCGCGTCAGGCCGCCACGGCCGTCGAGCGCTCCGAGCTCGTCGAGCAGCTGCACGCCGTCGCGGATGTTGCGGTGGTCCGGCGGCTCGACGAAGGGGAACGCGTCCAGGTCGCCGAGGCCGAGTGCGGTCATCTGCAGGATGACCGAGGCCAGGTTGGTACGCAGGATCTCCGGGTCGGTGAACTCCGGCCGGCCGAGGAGGTCCTCCTCGCTGTAGAGCCGCACGCAGATGCCCTCGGCGACACGGCCGCAGCGCCCCGCCCGCTGGGTCGCCGAGGCCTGCGAGATGGCCTCGATGGGCAGCCGCTGCACCTTGGTGCGCTGGCTGTAGCGCGAGATCCGCGCGGTCCCGGGGTCCACGACGTACCGGATGCCGGGGACCGTCAGCGAGGTCTCGGCGACGTTGGTGGCCAGGACGATCCGCCGCCCGGGGTGCGGGGCGAAGACCCGATGTTGCTCCGCGGCCGACAACCGGGAGTAGAGCGGCACGATCTCAGTCCGTTCGTCGACGACGGCGCGCAGCGCGTCCGCGGTGTCCCGGATCTCGCGCTCCCCGGACAGGAAGACCAGCACGTCCCCGGGGCCGGACAGGGCCAGCTCCCCCACCGCGTCGCAGATGGCCTGAGCCTGATCGACGTCGGGATCCGGCGCCCGGTAGCGGATCTCGACCGGGTAGGTCCGGCCGGACACCTCCAGGACCGGCGCGTCGTTGAAGTGCCGGCTGAACCGCTGCGGGTCGATTGTGGCCGAGGTGATGACGACCTTGAGGTCGGGACGCCTGGGCAGCAGCTGCTTGAGGTAGCCAAGCAGGAAGTCGATGGTGAGGCTGCGCTCGTGCGCCTCGTCGATGACGATCGTGTCGTAGGCCCACAGCATCCGGTCCCGGCTGATCTCGGCGAGCAGGATCCCGTCGGTCATCATCTTGACCAGGGTCGCCTCCGACACCTGGTCGTGGAAGCGCACCGTGTAGCCCACGACGCCGCCGAGCTCGGTGTCGAGCTCCTCGGCGACCCGTTCGGCGACAGCCCGCGCAGCGATCCGCCGGGGCTGGGTGTGCCCGATCATGCCGGTGACGCCCCGCCCGAGCCCGAGCAGGATCTTGGGGAGCTGCGTGGTCTTGCCCGACCCGGTCTCGCCGGCCAGCACCACCACCTGGTGCTCGGCGATGGCTGCCGCGAGCTCCCCACGCACCTGGCTGACCGGCAGCTGCGCCGGATAGCGCAGCTCGGGCACGCTCGCCCGGCGTACGGCCACGCGGTCCGTCGCGGCGGCGACCTGCGCAGCGAGCTCCTCGGCCGAGCCACGCCCTTGCCGCAGGTTAGACAGGCGGCGCGCGAGGCGTCCGCGGTCCCGCAGCCCGACCTCGTCGAGGCGCTCCTCGAGCTCGGTGTAGTCGTCCATGGCTGTCCACCACCCTAGGTCGCCGGTGCGCGGCCCTGCCGTAACGTGCCGCCCATGGTGAGGCGCAGCGCTGGCCTGCTCTTGTGGCGCAGCGGGCCGGACGGCACCGAGGTGCTGCTCGGGCACCCCGGCGGTCCGCTGTTCGCCGGCAAGGACAGCTGGACCATCCCCAAGGGCGAGTACGAACAGGGCGAGCCGGCGCTGGCCGCGGCGCACCGGGAGTTCGCCGAGGAGGTCGGCGTTGCCCCGCCCGAGGGCGAGTGCGTACCGCTTGGCGAGGTCACGCTGCGCAGCGGCAAGCGGGTACTTGTCTGGGCGCTCGAGGGCGACCTGGACGTGAGCGAGATCCACAGCAACTCCTTTGAGATGCAGTGGCCGCCGCGGTCCGGCCGAGTGCAGCAGTTCCCCGAGCTCGACCGGGCGCAGTGGTTCGCTCTGGTGAAGGCGACCGCGAAGATCTTCCCCGCTCAGGCGCCCTACCTGGACCGCCTGGCCGACCACCTGGCTGGGCCCCTGCCGGACCGCGACCCGTAGGAGACGTGCACGCCATCGGCCAGGGGCGATAGTTCAGGGGCGATAGTCCAACGCGATCTCGCGCCGACCCACCGGGCAGACGGTGGCGCTCGCGCGGCAGCGGATCCGGCACACTGGACCAGGCACACTGGCAGGGCGTCACAGCCGAGCCGCACGTCCCGCGCACCGCCGGTGTCGGGATTCTGCCTCACCGGAGGACCTGCATGTTCCGTCAGTTCGGGCCGGCGATGGTCATCACCGCCGTCGCCCTCATCCTCGCCCTCGTCCTGGGTGGGCCCACCGACCTCGCGGTCGTCGCCATCCTCGGCGTCCTGGAGATCTCGCTGTCGTTCGACAACGCCGTCGTCAACGCCAAGGTACTGACCCGGATGCACCCGTTGTGGCAGCGCTTGTTCCTGACCGTCGGCATCCTGATCGCCGTGTTCGGGATGCGCCTGGTCCTGCCGATCTTCATCGTGTCGGTCACGGCGCACCTGTCGCTGTCTGATGTGGTGACCCTTGCGGTCAACGACGCGACCAGGTACGGCCAGGAGCTCGCCAACGCCAAACAAGCCATCTACGCCTTCGGTGGCACCTTCCTGCTCATGATTTTCCTGGACTTCGTGCTGGACGTCGAGCGCGACGTGTTCTGGCTCAAGCCGGTCGAGAAGGCTCTGGTGCGAGTGGGCAAACTCGACCAGCTCTCGGTCGTGGTCGCCCTGGGCGGGGTCTTCGTCATGTCGCGCATCGCGCCACACGACAAGCAGCTCACGGTGCTCGTCGCCGGCCTGATCGGGTTGGCGGCGTACTTGGTCGTGAACTCCCTGGACAACTTGTTCGAGCAGTCCATGGACGACGACGAGGACCAGGGCGCCGCGCCGGCGACCAAGATGACGGGAGCGTTGTTCCGTGCCGGCATCTTCACCTTCCTCTACCTGGAGGTGCTCGACGCGTCGTTCTCCTTCGACGGTGTGATCGGCGCGTTCGCCATCTCCGACCGGGTCCTGGTGATCGCCCTCGGCCTGGGCGTTGGAGCGTTCTGGATCCGGTCGCTGACGCTCTACCTGGTACGCAAGGGCACGCTGGCGGAGTACGTCTACCTCGACCACGGCGCGCACTGGGCGATCGGGGTGCTCGCCGTCATCATGATTCTGCAGGTGCGCTACCAGGTGCCCGAGGTCGTCACCGGGCTGACCGGCGTCGGCTTCATCGGCCTGGCCCTGCTGTCCTCGATCGCCGAGCGCAAGCGCAACCCCGAGCAGGAGCCCGCACTGGTCGGCTGACCCGGGCGACGTGCGGCAGGGTTGCGTGCGGCCGGGCTACTTGCGGCCGGGCCGCCAGTCCATGCCCCAGCCGTACATCCGGTCCAGCGCCTGCTGCGAGCCGTCGACGTACCGAATCTCGCGTCGGACGTCCAGCGTGCTGCCGGTCGAGCTGAGCAGCGCGACCGCGCACATCCGCGAGCCGGAGTGCTCATCGAGGGCCACCTCGATCGGCGCCGCGCCCTGCGGGTACAGCGTGACGACCCCGTCGGCCCTGCTCCAGGCCGGCACACCCTCGTAGATGAAGGCGAACACCAGGACCCGCCGGATCTGGTGCAGGTGCTCCAGGTTGATCGACAGGTTCTCCCCACCGGACGCGCTGCCCGAGCGGTCGTCGCCGTCGAGCCGGATGTACGGCGGCCCGTCCAGCCGACCGAACGCGTTGCCGAGCGCCTGGACGACACCCTTGCTGCCGTCGGTCAGCTCCCACAGGCAGCCCAGGTCCAGGTCGATGCTCTGCGCCTTGCGGAACAGGCCCTTGGTGCCGGCGTTCCAGTTCAGGTTCACCCGCATCTGGCCGGTCGCGCCCGAGCCCTTGGCGAGCGAGACCGTGGGCGCGGCCTTCGTGAGGGTGAGCTTCGTCAGCGAGACGCCCCCGCCGTCCGCGGGCATCAGAGGTTGACGCCGTAGTCGCGGGCGATGCCCTCCAAACCGGAGGCGTAGCCCTGGCCCACCGCGCGGAACTTCCACTCGGCGCCGTTGCGGTAGAGCTCACCGAACACCATCGCGGTCTCGGTCGAGGCGTCCTCGGTGAGGTCGTACCGGGCGATCTCAGCCCCGTCGGCTTGGTTCACCACCCGGATGAAGGCGTTGCTGACCTGCCCGAAGCTCTGCCCCCGGGTGGCGGAGTCGTAGATCGACACCGGGAACACGACCTTGTCGACGTCGCCCGCCAGAGACTTCAGGTCGACCTTGACGGCCTCGTCGTCGCCCTCGCCCTCACCGGTGAGGTTGTCTCCGGTGTGCTCGACGGCCCCGTCCGGCGAGGTCAGGTTGTTGTAGAACACGAAGTGCTGGTCGGACAGGACCTTGCCGCCGGGCCCGCAGATCATGGCGCTGGCATCGAGGTCGAAGTCGGCCCCGGTCGTGGTCCGCGTGTCCCATCCCAACCCGACGAGTACGGCGGTCAGCCCCGGCGCCTGCTTGGTCAGCGAGACGTTGCCGCCCTTGGTCAACGAGACGCCCACGAGATCCTGCTTCCTGGTCTGGGCCGGCCGCTCGGCCGACTCTGGCAGTCAACTCCCTGGACCCCGCACCTGTCAGGCTCGGCGTCGCTCGCGCGGCAGCATGCGGTCACTGATGATGCGCCGCTGGATCTCGCTGGTGCCCTCGAAGATGGTGGTCAGGCGCGCGTCGCGCCAGTAGCGCTCGACGCGCCGCTCGGTCGTGTACCCGTTCCCACCGTGCAGCTGCATCGCCTGCCCGGTCACGGCCACCGCCATCTCGCTCGCGAGCAGTTTGACCATCGCCGCCTGGCCCTCGCACGGCACGTCCTCGTCCAGCAGGTGGGCCACGGCATGGGTGAAGCTGCGCGCCTGCTCGACCTGCGCCGCCATGTCGGCGAGGGCGAAGCGCAAGGCCTGGAAGTCCGCGAGCGGGTGCCCGAACTGCTCGCGCTCCTGGAGGTAGACCTGACAGTCCTCCACCGCCCCCCGGGCCACCCCCACAGCCCGCGCCGCGGTATGCACCCGGGCGATGTTCAGTCCACGTTGGACGGCGGCGAACCCGTCCTCGTCCGCATGTCCCTCGTCGGCGTACAGACCGGTGAGACGGTCGGCGTCCGGCACGCGTACGGCGTTCAGGTGCAGGTCCCAGGTGAGGAAGCCGTGGTAGCCGATCTTGTCGATCGGCTGACCGGTCATCCCGACCGGGAACGTACCCCGTTCCTTCACCACGAGGAACGGCACCAGGCCGGCGCTCCGGGACTCGCCTTGCCCCGGGTCGCCCACCCGGGCGAGCACCTCGACGAAGTCTGCGGCCAGCGCGTTGCCCGCCCAGCGCTTGTGGCCGGTGAGCAGCCAGTCGTCGCCGTCCCGTACCGCCCGCGTCCGGACCCCGGCAAGGTCCGAGCCGGCAGTCGGCTCGGACAGCGCGATGGCCCCGATCCACTCGCCACGCGCACTGCGGCCCAGCAGCTCGGCGCGCCGGCCGGCGTCGAGGACCTGCGTACCGAGCCCCTGACCGCGCGCCAGGATGCTGCCCACGCTCAGCCACGCCCGGGCCAGCTCCTCCGACACCAGGCAGTACTCCAGGACCCCCAGGCCCAGGCCGCCCTGCTCAACCGGGACGGTGATCCCGAACCAGCCCAGGGCGGCCATGTCCTCAACCAGATCGACGGGCATCTCGGCCCGCTGCGGGTCGAGCTGGTCGGCAACCGGCAGCACCCGGTCCCGGGCGAACTCGCGCGCCCGAGACTGCAGCGCCAGCCGCCTAGCGGTGGCGTACGGGCTCTGCAGCACAGGTGACTGCGGATCGTGGGGCGATCTCGCGGTGGGCACAGGCCTCCTCGGGGCGCAGCGGCGGCATCAGCTCGTGCGCATCGTGGCACCCCGACAGTCGGGGCCCGGTCGAGGGCCTCTCGCGGACTGAAACACCTATGAGCATGATTTCGGGGTGGCAAGGGCCACAACCGATCCGCTTGCACCAGCTAGCACCGCGCGCCTACGGTGACGGCATCCCCGAGAAAGCGGGCGCGCCCTGAGGCGTGCCTGACCGCCCGGTGACCGCGGCCGCTGTGCCCGTCACTCGAGGGCGCGCACCCGTCCCCTTCCGCAAGAGCGACGGCCTGCCGCCCGCACGGAGGAACACATGTCCCACCGCCGTACCCTGCTCGCGCTCGCCCTGACCGCGACCAGCCTCACCGGTGCCCTTGGCACCGCCTCCACCGCCTTCGCGGCCGATGTCACTAGCCCGGCTGGATCCAGCCCCCTGCTCAACGCCACCGAGCAGCTGCAGCTCGACGTCGGGATCCAGATGGCCAGCGCGCACCAGCGGCTGCTCGTCCAGCAGGCAGCCGCCCGGCTCGCCGCCGACCGGGCCGCAGCCCAGTCCAAGGCCAGGGCAGCAGCCGAGCGCGCCGCCGTGGCCGCACAAGCCCGTAGGGCTGCCCAAGTCCTCGCTGCTCAGCAGGCTGCGCTGGCAGCGCAGGCCCAGCGCGCAGCCGAAGCCCTCGCCGCTCAGCAGGCCGCTCAGGCACAGCAGGCTGCGCAGGCTCAGCAGGCGGTCCCATCCCCCCAGGCCGCCGCCCAGCCGGTCGCGTCGCAGCCGGCCAGCGCGCCCGCGGCGGCGACGGGCGGGGACCCGCGGGCGATCGCCCAACAGCTGCTGTCGGCCCGCGGCGAGGGGGGCCAGTTCGGCTGCCTCAACAGCCTGTGGGGGCGCGAGAGCGGTTGGCAGGTCTCGGCCTCGAACGCCTCGAGCGGCGCCTACGGCATCCCGCAGGCCCTGCCCGGCAGCAAGATGGCCTCGGTCGGCTCGGACTGGCAGAGCAACCCGCAGACCCAGATCCAGTGGGGCCTGGGCTACATCGACGGCCGCTACGGCTCCCCGTGCGCCGCCTGGAGCCACTCGCAGGCCAACGGCTGGTACTGAGCGGACCTCGTACGCCAGGCCGGATTACCGTCTCAACTGACCCCCAGATAGCTCTCCTGCACGCGCTTGTCGGCCAGCAGCGCCCCTGACTGGCCGTGCAGGACGATGTGACCGGTCTCCAGCACGTACGCCCGCTCGGCGACCGACAACGCGGCGTCCACGTCCTGCTCGACGAGCAGGACCGAGGTGCCGGTGGCCGCGATGTCGGGCAAGCGAGCGATGATCTCATCGACGATGACCGGCGCCAGTCCGAGGGACAGCTCGTCGATCATCATCAGCTCGGGGCGGCTCATCAGGCCTCGGCCGATCGCGACCATCTGCTGCTCGCCGCCGGACATGCTGCCGGTGGTCTGCGCGAGCCGCTCCCCGACCCGCGGGAACAGCTCCACGACCCGGTCGATGTCCTCGCTGTGGTTGCGCCAGCCACCCAGGCGCAGGTTGTCCCGCACGCTGAGCCCGGGGAACAGCCGGCGACCCTCCGGGACGTGGGCCAGCCCGAGCCCGGCGATCTGCTCGATCGAGAGCCCGGCGAGCTCGCGGCCGCGGAACGTCACCGTCCCGGACCGGACCGGGATCATCCCGGACAGCGCCCGCAGCAGCGTGGACTTGCCTGCGCCGTTGGGCCCGACGAGCGCGACGACCTCGTTCGCCCCGACCGTGAGGTCCACGTCCCACAGGACCTGCCCCCGGCCGTACCCGGCTGACAGCTGCGACACCTCGAGCATGCTCATGCGCCCTGCCGCTTCGCGTAGCGGGTGCCCAGATAGGCCTCGATGACCCGGCTGTCGGACAGCACCTCGCGGGGTGCGCCACTGGTCAGCACCTTGCCCTGGTGCAGGACCAGGACCTGGTCGCTGATCGCCAGGATGGCCTTCATCACGTGCTCGACCGCGATGATCGTCATGCCTTCCTGCTTCAAGCTCTGGATCAGCTCCAGGCTGGGTTCGATCTCGCTGTGCCGAAGGCCCGCCATCACCTCGTCCAGCAACAGCAGCCGCGGCTTGAGGGCGAGCGCCTTGGCGAACTCCAGGCGGCGGGCGTCGGCCACGGTGAGCTCGCTCGGAGCCATGGCCGCCTTGCCCTCCAGCCCGACCCGGGCGAGCACCTCATCGGCCGACTGCAGCGCAGCCGACATCCCGGAGCTGGCACCCGGCCCGTGCAGTGCCCCCACGGCGACGTTCTCGCGCACGCTCATCCCGCGGAACGGCTTGACGATCTGGAAGGTACGGGCCACGCCGCTCTTGGCGACCGTCCACGGCTTGGCGCCGGTGAGGTCGTGGCCGTCGATGAGCACCTGGCCTGAGGTGGGCCGGATGTGGCCGGTCACCAGGTTGATGAAGGTGCTCTTGCCGGCGCCGTTCGGGCCGATGACGCCGAGCGTCTGGCCGGCCGGCACGGAAAAGCTGACCTCCGACACGGCGTCCAGACCACCGAAGCGCCGCCCCAGTCCCCTTGTCTCCAGCACCGGCGCCGTTCCGGCCGTGCTCTCCAGGACCGGCATCGCGGTGGTCACAGCCGGTACCTGCGCAGGTTCGCCAGCAACGAGAACTCCCGCGTCCTGGTGCCGTCCCGGATGTAGGACACCACCCCCTGGGGCAGCAGGACGACTGCCACGATGATGATCGCGCCGAGCAGGAAGGTGTGCACGTTGGTGTAGTTCTGGCGCAGGTACTCCGAGACGTACTGCAGACCCACGGCCCCGAGGATCGGGCCGAGGACGGTGCCGCTGCCGCCGAGCACCACCATGATGACCATCAACACGGTGATGTTGGAGTCGAACAGCCGGGCCGGGAAGATGGTCACCTGCTGAAAGGCATAGCTCGCGCCGACCAGGCCGGTGACGAAGCCGGACAGGGCGAAGACCACAACCTTGCTCCGCGTGGTGTTGACGCCCATCGCCCCGGCCGCGTCCTCGTCCTGGTTGATCGCCCGCAGCGCGAAGCCGAACTTGCTGCGGCTGACCAGCCCGCCCACCGCCACCGCACCGGCGGCGAGCACGAGGAACAGCAGGAAGAAGCCGTCGTTGCCGAGGTAGGCGGTGGTGGCCTGCCTGCCGACGGTCGGCAGGGTGATCCCCGCACCACCCCCGGTCAGCGAGGGGATGTTGGTGACCACCTCGCGCATGCCTTCGGCCACGCCGAGGGTGGCGATCGCGAAGTAGTGGCCGCGCAACCGCAGCAGCGGCAGGCCGATGAGGGCGCCGAAGGCCGCAGCGACCACGCCGCTCAGCGGCAGGGCCACCCAGAAGCTCAGGTGCGCGTGCACCATGATCACTGCCGTGGTGTAGCCGCCGATCCCGAAGAACACGACCTGCCCGAAGCAGGCGTAGCCGGTGAAGCCGCCGATCAGGTTCCAGGCCTGGGCCAGCGCCACGAACATCAAGATCGTGGTGACGGTGCGTTCCTGACCGGCGTAGAGCCGGGTCTGCAGGACCAGAACCAGCAGCACCGCCACGAGCCCGAGGGCCCACGGACCCCAGCGGCGTACCGGGGACTCCCGGACGGCCTTGGTGTCGGTCCGGACCGCCGGGCCGGGCGCCATCGTCTGCGTCGTCATGCTCAGACCTCCACCCGTGCCGAGTAGTACGCCTTGCCCACCAGGCCCGAGGGCCGCAAGACCAGGACGAGCACGAGCGCCAGGAAGGCGACCGCGTTGACCCACGTACCGGGCAGGTACTGGCCGCTCCAAGCCTCCACCAGCCCGATGACCAGTCCGCCCGCCATCGCGCCGTACATATTGCCCAGACCGCCGAGCACGGCGATGACAAAGGCGAGCAGGGTGTAGCTCGAGGCGTCGGAGGGCTGGAACGTGCCGACCGTTGCGACCATGGCGCCGGCCATGCCGGCCAGGGCGGCCGCGATGGCGAAGGTCAGGGCGTAGACGTGCCGGGCGCGGATCCCCATGAGGCGGGCGGCGCCCCGGTCCATGCCGGTCGCGGTGATGGACAGCCCGGTCCGGGTCCGCCCGATCAGCGCGACCAGCGCCAGCGTGACCATGATCGCCAAGGCGAAGGCGAGCAACCGGCCGTACGGGACGCGGATGTCACCGATGCCCAGGCTGTTCGAGGCGTAGGAGGTGCTGATGCTGCGGTAGTCGGCCGAGAAGGCGATGTTCATGCCCTGCACGAGCAGCAGGTCCAGGCCGAACGTCAGCAGCAGCGTCACGAAGATGGGCGCGTTGACGACCAGGTTGATCAGGAAGCGCTGCAGCACATAGCCGAGCACGAACAAGGCTGCGGCCGAGACGAACATGCCCAGGAACGGGTCCAGGCCGAGCGAGCTGTTCAGCTCCCACGCGACGTAGGCCCCGAGGATCACGAAGGAGCCGTGCGCCAGGTTGACGATGTTCATCACGCCCCAGACCAGGGAGAAGCCCACCGCAACCAGCGCGAGCAGCCCGCCCTGGAGCAGGCCGTAGATCGTGGCCTGGAGGAAGCTGCTCATCGGCCCGTCGCGGGCCAGATGAGGCTGGCGGCTGCCGATGCCTTGGGCCAGACGTCGACGGACTTGCCGCTCTGGATCTGGATGACCGACATCGGCTTGAAGGTGTTCTGACCGGTCTGGTCGAACTTGATCTTGCCGAAGAAGCTCGCGGTGTCCAAGCCGGCCACGGCGTCCCGGATCTTGTCCGGCTCGGTCGAGCCGGCCTTCTCGGCGCCGAGGACAAAGGCCAGACAGGCTGCCGTGGCCTCGGCGTCGTGGTAGTCCGGCGCGTGGTGGAAGCGGTCCTGGATCAGCTTCTGGTAGTCCTTGGCTGAGCCGAAGTACTTGTCCTGACCGGAGACCTGCGAGGTCCACTGGCTGGAGCCGAGCACTCCGTCGGCCAAGGCGCCGAGGGTCTTGGCGAAGTCCGGGGTGGGCGGCGCGACGCTCTCGCCGAAGCTGCCGGAGGGCGTGATGCCGAGCTCCTTGGCCTGCTTGACGATCGCGATGCCCTCGACCAGGTGCACCGAGCCGATGATGACGTCGGGGTGCTGGCCCTTGACCTTGGTCAGGGCTGAGCTGACGTCGGAGGCGCCGTTGGGGAAGAACTGGGTCGGCAGGACGGTGAAGCCCTCCTTCTGCGCCTCGGCGGCACCGCCCTCGGCCACGGTCTTGGAGAAGCCGTCGTCGGCGGACAAGAAGGCGATGGTCTTGGGACGCGGCTTGGCCTGTTCGCCGATCGCCTTGACGATCGAGGCGGCGTACTCGGTGGCGGGCGACAGGACCGCGAAGGTGCGCTTGTAACCCTTGCTGAAGATCTTGTTGTCCGCGCCGGCGGAGTCCAGCATCACCTGGCCGTTGCGCTCCACGACCGCGGCCTGCGCCTCGGTGTTGGCCGAGCCGTAGGAGCTCAGGATGAGCTTGACGCCTTTGTCGTTGAACTGGTCCACCAGCTGCGAGGCGGTGTCCGGCGTCGAGGTGTCGTCCTGGTAGGCGATGTCGAGCTTGACCTGCTTGCCCCCGACCGGGATCCCGCCCTTGCTGTTCACCACGTCCTGGCACACGCTGTAGCCCTCCTTGGTGAGGGCGCCCTCCCGGGCCAGCTTGCCGGTCAGGCTCATGGACGCGCCGATGGACAGCACCTCCGGTCCCCCCTTGGCCGACGAGCTCTGCTGGGCCCCCTTGGAGCCGCACCCGCTCATCCCCAGAGCGAGGGCGAGCGTCGTACCCAGCACTGCTGTTCGTGTCGTCTGCACGGTCGAGGCCTCTCAGCGAAGGGATCTAGCTGATGCACTGTATACAGTGACGCTGGTCACAGGTCTAGTCAGCGCCGCAATTCAGTACTGGACCGCCAGTGGGTCCCGCGGGTCGGCCTCAAGCGGTCCGCGCGGCTCGGCCATGGAGCCGATCAGCTCGTCCTGGGCCCGCTCGATGCTCTCGGCGATCAGGCGCTCCAGGCCGGTCTCGTCCCCGGCGCGCAGGGCCGCCACGATCGCCGAGCGTTGGTCCTGCATCTGGCTGCGGGCACCGAGGACGTGGGCGTGCACCCGGGCGTACGGCTCGACCAGGTTGAGCACCTGCACGATCAGCCGGACCGTGTGCCGCCGGTCGGACAGCTCGTACAGTCGCCGGTGGAAGCCGTAGTTGAGGTTCGACCACTGTTCGGACTGCTCGGGCCCCAGCGCCGCCATGTCCGCCACGACAGCGGCCAGGCCCTCGACGTCCTGCCGACGCGCACTGGCCACGACGTACGGCGACAGCGCTGGCTCCAGCGCCAACCGGAGCCCGTACAGCTCGGTGACCTCGGTGGCCTGCAGCTCGGTGACCACGGCGCCCAGGCCGGGCTGCATCAGCACCAGACCCTCACCGACCAGGGTCCGCAACGCCTCCCGGAGCGGGATCCGGCTGACCCCGAACCGGCGCGCCAGCTCGTCCTGGTTGAGCGCCTCCCCCGGCGCGAAGACCCGCTCGCGCACCGCCCGGCGCAGCGACGCGGCGATCTCGTCCGGCCGCGGTCGACTCGCCATCAGGGTGCTCCTCCGGTTCGGCCGGTCACGGTTCCCGCCCTGCCGCGGCGCCGCCCGAGCTGGGGACGACCGTGCCCGGCAGCCCGCGCGCAGCAAGGACGGCCACCAGTACGGCGCCGGCCACCAGCCCGACGAGCGCGCCCCACTCCCCCGCGCCGTACGCCAGACCACCGACGAAGCCGAGCAGGCTGGACCCCAGGTGGTAGAAGAGTAGGTAGAGCGAGGACGCCTGCGCCCGGCGGTGCGTGGCCTGGGCGCCGACCCAGCCGCTGGCCGTGGCATGCGCCCCGAAGAAGCCGAAGGTCACCAGTCCGGTGCCGAGCAGCACCGTGGACAGTCGGGCCGGAAGCGTCAGCAGCACCCCCGACAGCATCAGCACGATTGACAGCAGGAGCACGCCGCGCCGGCTACGCCGGTCGGTCTGGCCGCCCAGCCAGTTGGCGCTGACCGTGCCGGCTAGGTACAGCAGGAAGACCAGCGCGGCGCTGCCCGCCGTCAGGCCGAACGGCGGCGCCTCCAGGCGGTACTGCAGGAAGTTGAAGAAGGCGACCATCGCGCCCATGAGCAGGAAGCCGCAGACGAACAGCCGGCGCAGGACCGGGTCGGACAGGTGCACGCGGGCGGCCCGGAGTTGGGGCCACAGCCGCTCGGGCTGCGGGACGAAGTGGCGGGACGCGGGCAGCGCGCGTAGGACGTACAGACTGCCGGCCAGCGCGAGCAGCCCGACCGCGGCCGTCCCGACCCGCCAGTCGTAGCGGCCGGCCAGCAAGCCGCCCACCAACCGGCCGGCCAGGCCCCCGAGCCCGGTGCCGCTGATGTACAGCCCCATGGTCGAACCGAGGTTGCCCGCCGACACCTCCTCGGCGATGTAGGCCATCGCGACGGCAGGCAGGCCGGCCAGCGCCATACCGGTGAGGACCCGCAGGCCGAGCAGCACCCCGAAGGACGGGCTGAGCGCGGTGACCAGCGTGCAGGCCGCGGCCGCGAGCAACGAGCCGACCAGCAGGCCGCGGCGCCCGCGACGCTCGGAGACCGAGGCAGCGAACACCACGCCTAGGGCCAGGGGCAGCGTCGTCAGGCTCACGGTCAACGCCGCCGCCGCCGGCGACACCCGGAACGCCGAGCTGACCGCGGGGAGCGTCCCCTGCGCGACGTACAGCATCGCGAAGGCCGAGAAGCCGGCCACGAACAGCGCCCGGTTGGCTGGGCCGGACGTGCCGGAACCCTCCTGCGCGAGGGACGTGCGCGCCTCGACATCGCGCTGCGCCACGCCTGCACCTCCTGCCTGCACCAGCGGACACACCACGCGTGCAGCATGTGTATACGTCGTATGGGCGGATCCGCCAAACTCCCCGGCCGCGGGCGTGTGCGGGTTCGTCCGCCGTCCAGGCTCAAGCGGCCCGTCCGTGCTGACGATGCAGCGCGGTGCGGGTCCTTGCGCCCGCCTGGCGAGGAGAGCTGCGTTGTCGCTGGAGGAGTTCGACACCCCGTTCGACGAGTACTTCGTCCAGGCCGCGGCGCGCCACGAGCAGTCCGCCGAGGTCCGGATCGCGGCCGCCCGCCGCGTCGTACGGGAGCACAGCCGCGCGCAGCCCTGGCGCGCACCGGCGCAGCCCCTGCTTGGGCCGGGGACCAGCCAGGCACGGCCCCGGCAGCGTGGCCGTTCGGACCGGCGGGGAGCCCTGGCCGCAGGGCTCGCGCTGGCCCTGCTGGCGGCAGCGCTCCTGGCCAGGCCGCAGGGCTTCGGGCTGCTGGCCGGGCCGGCCGCGCGCGCCCACATACCCGCCGTAGCAGCTCCGCCACGGCCGGCCGACGCCGCCCGGACGCGACTGCTCGCGGCACCGAACGCTCCGGAGGGTCGCGGCGGGTGGCTGCCGCTGGTGACCGATCCGGCGACGGGCGAGTTCCTCAGGTTCGACCCGTGCCGCCCGGTCCACTACGTCATCCGTGCCGGCCTCGAGCCACCCGGCGCAGCGCGCGTCCTGGACGCCGCCATCCAGGAGGTGTCGAGGGACACCGGGCTGGTCTTCGTCTCCGACGGGCCGACCTCGGAGCCGCCGACCGAGCGCCGCGCAGCCATCGAGACGTCGCGTTACGGCAACCGCTGGGCGCCGGTGCTCATCGCCTGGTCGAACCCCGGGGAGTCGGCCGGGCTCGCCGGAGACGTCGACGGCTACGCCGGGCCGCAAGTCGGCTTCGACGGGCGCCAGCACCTGATCTCCGGCCAGGTCGTGCTCGACGCCGCCCAGCTGACCACGTCGACGGGAACGGTCAGCCCGGCGGCGTACCCGACCGCACTGCACGAGCTCGCTCACCTCGTGGGGTTGGGGCACGTCGGGGACCCGCAGGAGCTGATGTACCCGCAGCTGACGAGCCAGCAGAACTACGGACCGGGTGACCGCCGCGGCTTGGCGCAGGCCGGCCAGGGGCCGTGCAACTGACGATCCCGGGCGGTCAGGCCTTGGGGGCGTACAGCTCCAGCGCGATGCCGTCGGGGTCGCGCAGCTCAAGGATGTAGACGCCGCCGATGTCCTTGACCTGCTCGTGCCGCGCGCCCATGGCGTCCAGTGTTGTGACCGCCGCGTCGAGATCGGCCCTGCTGCCTACCGAGAGCGAGACATGGTCCAGGCCGACGCGGTCCTCGGAGAAGGCGTCGGTACTCGGCGCGACCGGGCGCAGGCCGAACAAGCCGCCCGGGAAGGAGTAGATGACACCGCCGAACAAGAAGGCGAGCGCTTCCTTCGTACCGGCGTCCGCGTCGGCGGGCAACTCGTAGGCGACGTCCCAGCCGAACAGCTGCTCGTAAAAGGCACGCGATCGTGCGATGTCGGTGACGGTCAGGCGGACGTGGGCGAAGCCGGTGACGGGGATGGTCATGGCGTCATCCTGGCATCGGTACCGGCGCGCGGATGACCGGCCGTCCGACCAGGCGGTTCGGTCCCACAGCGGACGGCGACCAGGCCACGACGACCTAGGCTCGCGGTGTGCTCGAACCGGGGACCTCGTTGCGACCGACCTCGCGCCCGTCGCTTCCCTCGCGCGGCCGGTCCTTCGCGGTGACGGCGGCCCCTGCGACCTTCGTCCTGCTCTGGAGCACCGGGTTCGTCGGCGCGAAGTACGGACTGCCCTACGCCGGGCCCTTCACCTTCCTGGCGCTGCGGCTCGCCGTTGCCGGAGGGCTGCTCGCGGCCGCCGCGGCCCTGACGCGCAGCCGGATCAGCCGGGAGCAGGCGGGGCGGGCGGCAGTCTCCGGTCTGCTGCTGCACGCCACCTACCTCGGCGCGGTGTTCTGGGCCATCTCGCGCGGCACGCCCGCCGGTGTCTCCTCCGTCATCGTGAGCCTGCAGCCGGTCGTGGTGGCTGCCCTGGCCAGCCGCCTGCTCGGCGAGCAGCTCGTACGCCGGCAGTGGCTCGGCCTGCTCGTGGGCGTCGCCGGCGTCGGGCTGGTCATCGCCCCGGGGCTGGCCGCCCGTACCGGGCACCTCCCGGAGTCCGGGGTCATCGCCTGCCTGCTGGCTCTGCTGGGCGGTACGGCCGGGACGCTCTGGCAGAAGCGCCACGGTGACGGCATCCCGCTGCTGTGGGGCACGGCCGTGCAGTACGCCGCCGCCGCCTCGGCGCTGCTCGTCCTCGCCTCGGCGACGGAGTCCATGCGGATCCGCTGGACCGTTGAGTTCGTCGGCGCGCTGGTGTGGCTCGTACTGGTCCTGTCCATCGGCGCGGTCCTGCTGCTGCTCGTGCTGCTCCGGCGCGGCAGCGCTTCAGGGGTGTCCAGCCTGTTCTACCTCGTGCCCCCCGCCACGGCGGTCGAGACGTTCCTGGTCTTCGGCGAGCGGCTCGCGGCCCTGTCGGTCGTCGGCGTCGGGGTCGCCGCAGTGGGGGTCGCCATGGTGGTGAAGACCAGAACCGTGGACACCGGCATCCCGGACGCGTGATCCAGCCCTGCCGGTCGCGACCATCGTCGCTCATCGTGACTTCCGCTCGCTGGCCGCTTGCCTCGCCGGGCCCAAGGGGCGAGGGTGCTCGCACGCGGCGCCGCCGCGCACCCGCTCGACGAGTTGACCCGTCCTCCCAGCCGAGGACAGATAGTGGAAGGCCACCCCTTGATCGGACCTCGCCGGACCCGTACCCGGGTCGGCTCCCTGCTCGTCGGCGCCGCGACCGCGGCCGCCCTCACGTTGCTACCCCTCGCCCTTCCCGCCCCCGCACAGGCTGCCGTCGGCGCCGGACACGGCGACAGCGGACCCGCAGTCGCCCACGACACTTCCGCGCCGCTGTCGTCGTACAACGGCGCGCAGCCGACTGCCGAGGCCAAGAAGGGCAAGAAGGCGCACTTCGACAAGCGCGACGCCGGCCTGCCGCAGAAGGCGGGTGACAACCGGCCGGACACCGCGCTGCAGACCACGCCGGCGACGCTGGCCGCCCCCACCTCAGCCGCATTCGAGGGGGTGGGCGCCGGACTCGCCGGGTTCACCGTGCAGTCGGCCCCGCCTGACACCGATGCCGCCGTCGGGCCGACGCAGGTCGTGCAGACCGTCAACAGCGGCTTCGCGGTGTTCAACAAGAGCGGCGGCGTGCTGTACGGCCCGGTGCTCACCAACACGCTGTTCAGCGGCTTCGGCGGGGCCTGCCAGACCACCGACGACGGCGACGCGGTCGTGCGCTACGACCGGGCTGCCGGGCGCTGGATCATCGCGCAGTTCGCCAACGCAGCCTCGACCAGCGGCCCCTACTTCGAGTGCCTCGCGGTCTCCACGACCGGGGACGCGACCGGGTCCTACTACCGCTACTCCTTCCAGTACGCGAACTTCCCCGACTACCCCAAGCTCGGGGTCTGGCCGGACGCCTACTACGTCACCTACAACCAGTTCAGCGGCAACACCTTCAAGGGCGCGCAGTCCTGTGCGATGGACCGCGCAAAGATGCTGACCGGCGCGGCCGCCACCCAGCAGTGCTTCACCACCAGCACGTCGTACGGCGGGCTGCTGCCCGTCGACAACGCCGGCGGCACCGCGCCGCCGGCCGGGGAGCCGGCGCTGCACGTCGCGATCGGCTCGACCGCCTCGAGCCTGGCGGCCTGGAAGTTCCACGTCGACTGGGCCACCCCGGCCAACAGCACCTTCACCGGCCCGACGTCGATTGCCACCGCCGCCTTCTCCCAGGCGTGCGCCGGCGGCACCTGCATCCCGCAGAGCGGGACGACCAACAAGCTCGACTCGCTGGCCGACCGGCTGATGTACCACCTGTCCTATCGCAACAACGGCGGCACCGAGTCAATTGTGTTGACCCACTCCGTGGTCGCGGGCACCTCGACCGCCGTGCGCTGGTACGAGCTGCGCAACCCGACCGCACCGACGATCTACCAGCAGGGGACGTACGCGCCGGACGCCTCCTACCGCTGGATGGGCAGCGCGGCCATGGACAAGACCGGCGGCATCGCGATGGGCTACTCGACCTCGAGCAGCACCAGCTTCCCGAGCATCCGCTACACCGGCCGGGCGGCCACCGACGCGCTCGGCACGATGACCGCGGGCGAGGGCACGCTGGCCAGCGGCGGCGGTTCGCAGACCGGGACGCTGACCCGCTGGGGCGACTACCCCAGCATGAGCATCGACCCCTCCGATGACTGCACGTTCTGGTTCACCTCGGAGTACCTCGCCAGCAGCGGCACCTTCAACTGGCACACCCGCATCGGGCACTTCGCGCTGCCGAGCTGCGGTGGCACCACGGCGAGCGACTTCTCGATCGCGACCTCGCCGTCGTCCGGCAGTGCCGCGCAGGGCGCGTCCGCCACGACCACGGTCACCACTGCCGTGACCAGCGGTACGGCGCAGACAGTGAACCTGTCCGCCAGCGGCCTGCCGGCCGGCGCCACGGCGACCTTCTCCCCCGTCTCCGTCACGGCGGGGAGCTCGTCGAGCCTGCAGATCTCGACGTCGGCCAGCACGCCGGCCGGGAGCTACCCGATCACAGTCACCGGTTCGTCGACCTCCGCTACGCACACGACGATCTTCACGATCGCCGTCACGGCGGCGGGCAGCACCTCGGCGGGTACCAACGGCGGGTTCGAGACCGGCTCGTTGACGGGCTGGACCTCTAGCGGGGCCCGTACCGGCATCAGCACGGTCGGCCACACGGGCAGCTACTCGGCGCTGCTCGGGTCGAGCAGCGCCAGCAACGGCCTGTCCTCGATCGCGCAGACCTTCACGGCCCCGACGGGTTCGTCCGGCGTGTCGTTCTGGTGGGAGAGCTCCTGCCCGGACACGGTCACCTACGACTGGTCGACCGCGACACTGCGGGACAACACGACCGGCGTCACCACGACGGTGCTGCCCAAGACCTGCGCCGCCTCGGTGGCCTGGGCCAAGGTGAGCGCCGCCGTGACGGCCGGGCACAGCTACACGCTGACCCTGTCGAACCGCGACGACAACTACACCGGTGACGCCACCTACACCAGGTACGACGACGTGGCCGTCGGCTAGCCAGGTGCGTGCTGCGGGGCCTCGGATGAGCCGTCGTCCAGGGCCCCGCAGCCGACATCGCTGGCGGCTACGTTGATCATCAGAAGGTTCGATGGCCAGGGACCCGGTTTCAGCCGGCCCTGCTCATTGATGCTTCTGATGATCACGGAGCTACGCGCGGTTCGTGGTGCGCGGTGCGGTGTGGTGTGCGGTACCGCTCGGCGTCCCAGAGGCGGAGCTCCTCGAGCACGATGATCATCTGGCCAACGGTAACCATCCCGACGTACGCGACGGGGGTAAGCGGGGTGCGCTTGACTGGTCCCGCCATGACACCGCTGCTGCTGCTCGACGTGGACGGGGTCCTCAACGCCGTCACCCTCGCGCCGGACGAGGCGGTGTGGCCCGACTGGCGCACAGGGATGGCTGACGCCAACGGCCGGACCTGGACGATCCGCTGGTCCCCCACCGTTGTCGCCCGTCTCCTCGACTGGCACGAGCAGGGCCTCGTCGAGCTGCAGTGGCTCACGACCTGGGGTCACGACGCGAACGTGGCGCTGCGTCAGTTGCTCGGTGCGCCCGAGCTGGCCGTCGCCGGCACCCACGACGAGCAGGGCTCGGCCTCGGACCTGGCGGCTCCTTCATTGGCGCAGGTCACGGCCGCCGCCCCGGACGAGCTGACCGGGCGCTGGTGGAAGCTCGACGTCGTACGACGGGTGGTGGCCGAGGAGCCCGACCGGCCGGTGATCTGGGTCGACGACGAGCTGCGTGGCAGCGGCAACCCGTACGCGGACTGGGCTCGCGGCGCAGGCATCGTCGCGGTCGGCCCGCAGCCGGACCGGGGCCTGGACCGCGCCGACCTGGAGGTGCTGCAGCGGGCGCTGGCTGGCCCGGGCTCGGCAGGGTCACCTGGACGGGGAACGGATGAATGACCTGCACGCGGGCACCCGAGGTGACGTCCCGATAGACCTGCTCCGCCGCGTCCAAGCGGTAGACGGTGATGCGGTCCGGATCGACGATCCAGTAGTGGGCGATACCCGCGCGTGCGTAGCGCTCGAACTTCGTGACCGTGTCGTTGCTGCGGTTGCCCGGGCTGGTCACCTCCACGACGAGGTGCACGGCCGCAGACGGTACGGCGACGGCGTACGCACCGGGGGTGAACACCAGAACGTCAGGGCACGGCCCGTCACCGCCGTCGAGCTCGACGGCCTGGGTACTGGTCATAAGCACGTCAAGGCCTGACGGTACGGCGGCGAGCAGTGCCAACCCGACGTGCTGCGCGAGGCGGTTGTGGGGGTAGGCCGCCGGGGGCGTCACGAACAGACTCCCGTTGACGACCTCGTAACGCATCCCGTCATCGGGTGCCCGCTGCAGGTCATCGATCGTGAAGCGGTCGAGCTGGGAACTGCTGCTCATCGTCACCTCCGCCGGTCGAGTTCATCCTCCCACGGTCATCCCGCGGGCCTGCCCGTGATGCACGCGCCGGGGGCCTTCATGATGCCCCTTCCCCTGGCCGCTTCCGCCGGGTAGACCAAGCTGGTGCATCTCGACGAGCTCGACGTCCGGCAGGCGGCGATGGCGTACGTCGCCCAGCGCGCCGAGGCTGCCGGCGGGGTCGTCACCCGCCTCGAGCTGGAGGGCTTCCACTATGCCGGTGAGCAGCTCAAGCTGATCGACCAGAGCCGCGGCATTCGCAACCCGCGCCAACTGTCGGCGGCGCTGAGCATCCTGAGCCAGCCCCATGGCCCGTACGACGATGTCGAGACTGAAGATGGTCTGCTGCGTTACGCCTACCGGGACGGGAGCCCGGACGGAGGCGATAACCGCAGGCTCCGCCGGGCCGGGCCGGGGAGGCGGGGCTGCCACTGATCCTTCTGCACGGCTTTGAACCGGGTGTGTTCGTTCCCGTCTTCCCCGTCTACGTCGTGGCAGACGATCCGGTCGGCCGGTACGTCGAGATCGCCGTGGACGAGAGCTTGCGCTATCTGGCCGGTAGGGCGGCGACGGACGGCAGCCGGCAGTACGCCGAGCGCCTGACCAAACTCCGGCTGCACCAGCCGGTCTTTCGAGCGCGGGTGCTGTCCGCCTACGACCGCGCTTGCAGCATCTGCCGTCTCAAGCACGTCGACCTGCTGGACGCAGCGCACATCTTGGCTGACGCCGAGGGCGGTCAGCCAGTAGTACCGAATGGACTTGCGCTCTGCAAGATCCATCACGCTGCCTACGATCGACACATCTTGGGCATCAGAAGCGACTACGTCGTGGAGGTCCGACCCGATGTGCTGCTCGAGGTGGACGGCCCGATGCTCCGACACGGTCTCCAGGACGTCCAGGGCTGGACTCTAGAACTCCCCAAGCGCCGGAAGGACCGGCCGGACCGGGACCTTCTCGCGCGGCGCTACTCCACGTTCAGCGACCGCTGACTGCGTTCGGCAGCATTCCCGCTGCTGCTGGTGCGGCTCCCGACACCCACCCCTACGCTCGCTTGGTGGAGCTCGCGGTTGCACCTGGCAGGTATGAGCGGGTAGCCACCGTAACGACGGCCTTCGTGGAGCAGGTGAACAGCGGCGCCCTGGACCTCCCGCTGCCAGGCAGCGGGGCGACCTTCCAGCGGTGGACCGCGCTCGCGGCGATCGCCGAGGACGACCTGTGCCTGGCGCGGCTCAGCGAAGCGCACCTGGACGCCCTCGCCATCCTGGCCGAGCTCGGTGGCCCGAGCGCTGCAGCGGCCACCCGCTGGGGAGTGTGGGCGGCGAATCCGCCCAGCCCAGCGGTCACGGCCCAGCAGGCGCCGGGGGGCTGGGAGCTGGACGGCGTCAAGCCCTGGTGTTCGGGCGCGCGGGCGTGCACCCACGCGCTGGTCACCGCGAACGCCCCTGACGGCTACCGCCTGTTCGCCGTGGAGCTGGCCGGTGCCCGACCACGACCGGGCACCTGGGCTGCGGTGGGAATGGCAGGCAGCGACAGCCTCGAGGTCGACCTGACGGGGGTTGCCGCTGAGCCGGTCGGCGGCCCCGGCGGGTACCTCGACCGCCCCGGCTTCTGGCACGGCGCCATGGCCGTCGCGGCGTGCTGGTACGGCGGCGCGGTCGGCGTGGCCCGCGCGCTGCTGCTGGCCGGGGCGAAGCGACCGCTCGAGCCACACGCGCTCGCTCACCTGGGCGCCATCGACGCCGAGCTCAGCGCCGTCGGCACCGCGTTGCGCGTGGCGGCCGGGCGGGTCGACGCCGACCCGCACGACGACCAACACGAGCACCAGGTGCTGGCGGCGCAGCTGCGCGCGCAGTGCGAGCGCGCAGCCACCGAGGTGCTCGACCGGGTCGGCCGCGCGTTGGGCGCCGGTCCGCTGTGCCGTGACGCCCGGCACGCCGGGCTGGCTGCGGACCTGCCGGTCTACCTCAGGCAGAGCCACGCCGAGGCCGACCTTGCGCACCTCGGGACCCTCGCCCTGGAACGCGGCACCTCGTGGTGACGCGCGTGCCGAGCCCGTCCGAACCACTCGCGGTCATCACGGGACCCGGGACGGCGGAGGCGGACTGGGCGGCCTGGTCGCCGCTGGCTGCGCTGCCCGTGCTCGACCTGTCCGGCTGCCGGCGCGCCGTCGTGCTCGCCCCGCACCCCGACGACGAGACCCTTGGCGTCGGCGGCCTCATGGCCATGCTGCTGGCCGGCGGTGCGCAGGTGCTGCTGGTGGCCGTGACCGACGGCGAGGCCTCGCACCCCGGGAGCCCGACCGTGCAGCCGTCGGACTTGCGGACATGGCGTACGGCGGAAACGGCCGCAGCTCTCGCGGCGCTCGGTGACGGGCAACCGGGCGAGCTCCGGGAGGTGCGGCTGCACCTGTCGGATGGGGGGCTCGCCGCGTGCGAGGTCGCGATGGCCGAATTCCTGAACGACCAGCTCGCGCCAGGCGACTGGTGCCTTGCGCCGTTCCACGGCGACGGCCACCCGGACCACGAGGCGGCCGGGCGGGCTGCTGCCCGGGCGTGCGCAGGCAGCTCCGCGCGACTGCTCAGCTACCCGGTCTGGGCCTGGCACTGGGCCCGGCCGGGTGACCCGCGCGTGCCCTGGTCCCGCGCGCTGCGGTTGCCGCTGCCGGAGCAGGCACGGCGGCGGAAGCTGGCGGCAATCGCCTGCTTCCTGAGCCAGATCGAGCCGCTGAGCCCGGCCCCGCAGGACGCCGCGATCGTGGGGCCGGCGGACCTGGCGCACTTCACCCGCGCCGATGAGGTCGTCTTCGCATGACGCTGCCGGAGGAGTACTTCAACCGCCTCTACGCCGACTCTGCCGACCCCTGGGGCTTCGCCGACCGATGGTATGAGGAGCGCAAGCGCGCCGTGACCCTGGCTGCGCTGCCCGAGCGGCGGTACGCCTCGGCGTACGAGCCCGGCTGCTCGATCGGGGTGCTCACAGCGGCGCTCGCTCCGCGCTGCGACAGGCTGCTCGCGACCGACGTCTCGCCAGGTGCGCTGGCAGCCGCGGCCAAGCGGCTGGCCGGGTCGCCGCACGTGCGGTTCGAGCGGCGCGCCGTGCCCGACGGCTGGCCGACAGGCAGCTTCGATCTCGTCGTGCTGTCCGAGGTCCTGTACTACCTGAGCAAGGACGACCTGCAGACGGCGGTGCGCCGCGCGGTCGATGCCATCGCCCCCGGCGGCACGCTGCTCGCTGTGCACTGGCGGCATCCGGTGCAGGACTACCCGAACAGCGGCGACGCGGTGCAGCGCGCCTTGGCCGAGGTCGCGGAGCCGAAACTGGTCCGGACGGTCCGGCACCGAGAGGCCGACCTCGACCTGAGCGTGCACGTACGCCCAGGCGACGGTGAGGACCCTGCGCGGGTGTCGGTTGCAGCTCGAGACGGCCTGTGGTGACCCAGACGATCGGCGTGGCCGTGCCCGCGCACGACGAGCAGGAGCTGCTGCCTGCCTGTCTGGCGGCGCTCGCCGTTGCCGCCGCTCGTCCGGGCGTGCCTCCCGTGCGGGTGGTCGTCGTGGCCGACGGCTGTAGCGACAGCACGGTTGCCGTCGCACGCGCGGCCGGCGTCGAGGTCCTCGAGGTGGCGCTGCGCAATGCCGGCGCCGCACGCGCGTACGGCCTGGACACCATCGCCGCGACCAGCCGGGTGCCATTGTCCGGGCTCTGGCTCGCCACCACCGACGCCGACAGCCGTGTCCCGCAGGAGTGGTTCGTGGACCAGGCCCGGTGGCGTGACGCGGGGTGGGACGCGGTTGCCGGGACCGTCGTGGTCGAGGACTGGTCCGCCCACCCCCCGCATGCCGAGCAGCGGTTCGCCAGCCGCTACGCCTGGACCGGGAGGGACCACCCGCACGTGCACGGCGCGAACCTCAGCCTGTCGGGCGCCGCCTACCGGGCCATTGGGGGGTTCCCGCCGTTGGCGCTTGCCGAGGACCACGCCCTGGTCGCGGCTCTGGAAGACCGCGGTCTGCGGGTCGCCCGGGCCGCCTTGCGCCCGGTCGTCACCTCGGGACGCCGGGACCCGCGGGCCGCGGACGGGTTCGGGACGCTGCTGCGGACCCTCGTACACGACGAGTCCGCCTGAACGACTGCCCGGCCTGGTCAGCGGCCGCCAGGGGCGTCCGGGTCAGCGGCGCCGTGCTCGCCGTCCGCGCCGGCCAGAGCGCAGCACGCTGCCTGCGCCCCTGATGGCTCGGCCGGCCCTCGGCCGGTTCGGCTCGACCCGCTGACCGACGCCCTCGATGACCCTGCCGATGAGCGGCAGGACGAGCACGACGAACAGCCAGCGACGCAAGCGGGCGGACAGCAGCAGCATCATGCGAGCCGTCTGCCCGCTGCCACCCGCCCGCACTCCCACCGGCGCTGTCTGGCGACACATGAGCAGGCGAGTGGCTGACGGGGACCAGGGCTGGCTAGATGGTCGATTCCAAGGGGTCGGTCGGCGTGTCGCGCTCGGGAGGGCGGTGAAGGGTGCCCAGGATCGGCGTGCTTACCCGACGCTGAACAGGAGGTTCGCGTGGACGCCGACCTGGACACC